>Ga0189284_100197_pt1 | contig 69534 bp, 55 predicted proteins | sample N32C7minimetaG_FD_130314 | JGI IMG/M metagenome (GOLD analysis project Ga0189284, IMG submission 130314) | Marine microbial communities from the Costa Rica Dome - N32 C7 mini metaG | ecosystem: Environmental > Aquatic > Marine > Oceanic > Photic zone | place: Costa Rica: the Eastern Pacific...
CGACTATATACGGAAACACCCGGTCAGAGAGATAGTTGTGGCAGCGGATGACCGCCGCAAAGGATTGCCGATGGAGGATTTGCTTGAGTGCAAAATGGAAGGCGTAAAGATAGTTGACGCGGCGTCGTTCTATGAGCGGGAGTCACGTAAAGTTGCCTTGGAGATGGTTACCCATGGTTGGCTGGTGTTCTCTGACGGGTTTTCAGTCTCATCTGTATTTGGATTTGGAAAACGGTCTCTCGATATACTTGCCGCGACGATCTTATTGTTGGCCGGTCTACCTTTGATGGCGCTTACCGCTATTGCGATAAAAATTGAAGATGGGTTGGCAGCCCCGGTATTTTATAGTCAAGAACGTGTCGGTCTTAACGGCAGAGTTTTCAGGGTTCACAAATTTCGCTCCATGACCACGGATGCCGAAAAGAATGGGGCAGTATGGGCGAGTAAAAATGACACCCGAGTTACGCGGGTTGGAGACTTTATCCGAAAAGTGCGTATCGACGAATTACCTCAAATATTCAACGTGATCAACGGAACCATGGCATTTGTAGGGCCTCGTCCGGAGAGGCCCATATTTGTCGAGAAATTGTCCGAGAGGATACCGTTCTATAGTGAGCGTCACCGGGTCAAGCCTGGTCTGACAGGCTGGGCCCAGCTTTGTTTCGCTTATGCTGACAACGAAGAGGACACCAGGGAGAAGCTTCGTTACGATCTTTATTACATCAAAAACCAAAGCCTTTTGCTGGATTTGTTGATTATAATTCAGACAGTGGAGGTGGTATTGTTCAAAAAAGGATCAAGATAATTCCAGCCAGTTACGTCGACTGATAAACGGAATACAGCATGGATATCTCAAGAGGAATAAAAATGTCACGGATCACTACTTTGCCAGGACTTGCTCTGTGCATCTCGCTGATGGTTATCGCTTCCGGTTGTGCAGGCCCCACTGCTTCATCCCCCGAAAAAATACAGCAGGCTCTGTCCGCTGGGTCGTCAGGTAGTGTAAATAGCTATGTCCTGGGCGCCACTGACGTCGTCCGGGTGTCGGTATGGCGAAACGAGGATCTTAGTATTTCGGTCCCCATTCGTCCTGATGGCAAAATCTCGGTGCCACTGATCGGTGATGTTCAGGCAAGTGGCAAAGAGCCGGAAGAGTTGGCAGGCGACATCCGGGTTGAGCTTACCGAATATATCAGGGAACCCCAGGTCAGCGTGGTGGTGACCTCAATGGGAAGCCATGAGTTCACTGATCGTGTTCGGGTGACGGGAGCTGTGCGTCAGCAGGTCTCGCAGCCACACCGGGATGGAATGACGGTATTGGATATGTTCCTGAGTGCCGGCGGCGGAAACGAGTTTGCCGCACTAAACCAGTCGATGCTTTACCGGAAAATGAACGGTGAGGTGGTAGCGATCCCTGTAAAGCTTGACGACATTCTTAACCGCGGGAAAATAGAGACAAACTACGCCATGCGTCCGGGGGATATTCTGAGCGTCCCCGAGCGAAATTTCTGATCACGTAAACCCTGTAACAGCCAGACTGTTGGATTGAGCTATGGCACTTCCATTATCCCAGTTACCAGTTGAAATGCTGCGAGAAGTCCGGTCAAAGAAGTGGCTGGCATTTCTGGTGTTTGTACTGGTTAGTTTTGCGGTGCTTGCCGCCGGCTTTCTCTGGCCGTACAAGTATCAATCCGAAGTGGTGATATTCGTTGATGACAGCAATATCATCCGCCCGTTGATGGAAGGCAGTGCCGTTACCACTGAGATTAATGACAGAGCTTCTGCGGCGCGGGAAATGCTCCTTGGCCGCAGTATCATGGAAACGCTCGCGAAGGATAGTGACGTGTACGATAATGTCGATTTGCCGCCTGAGCGCCTGGAAAGTCGAATATCTGGCATTAGGGGAGGGCTAAGCGTACGCACACGTGGTGACAACTTTTTTAGTATCGGTTTCACCTCGTCATCCCCTATGGAAGCGTTCAAGGTGGCTCAGCGGCTTGGGCAACTGTTCATCGAACAGAGCAGAGATCGAAAGCGTGCCGAGAGCCGCAGCGCCTATGAGTTTATCGACCGCCAGGTCAAAGCCTATGAACAGCAACTTGCAGAGGCGGAGCGCCGGCTCAAGGAGTTCCTTTCAACGAACAAGGATGGGACCGAAGAAGACGCCAACAGAAGGATGGCCAATCTCCGCAGCCAGCTTGAGCTGGCCGAGTTGGAGCGCGCTGAGCTCACTACCCGGCTGGAATCGCTGCGAAACCAGTTGTCCCAGGTGCGGCCGACCATCTACCAAGGGCGATCTCAGGACGAATTTCAGGAAAGAATCTCATCGTTGCAGTCTCGGCTCGATAGCCTTCGTCTCCAGTACCACGACTCCTACCCCGATATCATTATCCTGCGGGAGCAGTTGGCGGAGCTGAAGAAGCAGCGCAATGCAGCGCTGGCGGATCGGGAAAATAACGGTGAAAGGTCGCTGGAAGGCAATGAGATTGTTAACCCCTTGCATCAGGAACTTAGTGCAAAACTCTCAACCACCCGTGCTGATATGGAAACGGTTGAGACTCGAATCCGCTCTCTGAAAAGGCTCATGGCCGAGCAGGAGGAGCGGATGGAGCGAATACAGGAAAACAAGACAGAGTACTCGCAGCTCACAAGGGATATGGAGGTCAACAAGGGCATATACGATGATCTTCTGAAGCGCCGTGAGAGGGCGCGTGTGTCAATGTCCCTGGACATTGAAGGGCAGGGCATGAATTACAAGATCAATGAAACCGCCCAGTACCCCACGTCGCCGGTTGGCCCGAAGTTTCCGATGTTTGCAATGGCAGGGCTGGTGTTAGGGCTTGTCGCACCGTTTGGCGCCATAGCCGGACTGCTACAAATTGATCCCAGGATTCGCGCCCGTGCGCAACTTGAGGAAGACATTGGCCTGCCGGTGCTTGCTGAAATTCCTGATGTGCGCACGCCCTATGAAAAAAGAAAAGACAGACGTCTCACGATTGCCATAGGGTTTCTCTCTGTTATTGCGATAGCTTTTTACGTTGCTATTGTTGTGGCGTCTGAATTGGGAGCAGTTTGATGTCGGAATCAAGGAATCGAGATGACGATGCGGTAGAACAGAAGCAACGTGCCGGTGGTGAAAGCGGCGACGGGCAGTCCAGGGAAGCCGGTTCCGAGCAATCGTGGTTCACTCAGCGTGACATAGCGAAAGAGGCGGAGAAGGGCGGGTTGCCATACTCTGAGTGGGAAGACTCCAGAATGTTGGTGCCCAGTTCGCTGGAGTTGGGTGCGGGTGCGGTTGACAAATATGTCATCAGCAAACAGATCGTAAAGATGCAGGAGCCACGTCGGCTTACGCCTGATGATCTTGACGAGCGCAGGATAATCTATCCTGAGTCGAAGAACCGCAACCTGGTAAACCGATTCAGGGCATTACGTACCAAATTGCTTGAGAACTCTGGCGGCAACAATTTTACTTTGGTTGTAACGGGTGCTTCAGCGGAGGCAGGCGCCTCATTTGTGGCTCTGAACCTGGCGGCCGCGTTTGCGTTTGACCAGTCGAAAACCGCGTTAATCATCGACTGCAATCTTCGCGAACCAACGCTTCATTCCACCCTTGATATCATGCCTGAAACGGGACTGACGGATTTTCTCGATGATTCCGACTACGACATCAGCCGGATTCTATACCCCACCGGCATTCCTCGGCTCAGGCTTATTCCCGCCGGTAGTCGCAGGGAAACACCGGCTGAGTTTTTCACATCATTCAGGATGAAGCAGTTTCTGCAGGCCATACGGCGTAGATATCCGGATCGCTTTATCGTGTTGGATACCGCTTCCGTGGCGGATTCACCAGACGCCCGGATTCTATCCGAGCTTTGCGACTACACGATGCTCGTCGTGCCCCATGGCAAGGTAACAGCAGGCACGGTTGAGAATGTCGCCACTGCATTCAAACCGGAGAAGTTTGTTGGAGCGGTGATCAATGGTTAGAACGATCCGCTCAGCGATACGCTGGAAGCGAGAAGCCTTTATACTCTTCGTTGCTGCCGCAACCGCGGTGTCCTCGGTGGCAACCGCTGAGCCTTTAAAGATGTCAGCAGGCATCGACAATCGGCACAGCGATAATGCCCGAGAGGCGCCATCCAACGAGGAAAGTGACACTGAAACGCGTTTGAGAGTGAGCGTGTCCCATCAGAGTGATCCCGGTCGCTGCACATCGAACCTCGGAGCGACGTTGGGTTACGGTTACTGGCACAGTGATACCTTTGATCCGGAAACCTACACTAATGCCGATTTTTCCGGGGAGTGCGAGCTTGCTCACCAGCTCAACTGGGCTGTTTCCGATAATGTGAGGGATGTTAGCCAGGATAGCAGAGGGCCGTCCACGCCTGACAACACCACTCGAAAAAATGTTTTCAGAACCGGCCCCAACTACACTATTAAACTGACTCCTCGCGACAGTATTCAGTTGTCCGCCGAGTACGAAAATACGCAATTCGAAGAGGCCGAAGAAACCGACAGTGATCGGGTCATCGGCATAATTGCATGGAACAGGCTGTTCAGTCCGACGTTTTCCGGTGGGGTCAGCGCCAGCACAGATCGGGCGGAACTGGATACCGATGAGGAGATCGATAAGGATACCCTCAGTCTTGTTTTCAACAAGCGTTGGCCAGCAATGCGAGTGTCCGGTTCGGTTGGCAACAGCCGAATTGAAAGTAGGTTTCGCGGCGTGAGCCAGGAATCAGATGGGGTCGTCGGTGACCTGATGCTCGAGCGAGAGCTCAATCCTTCGTCCGAAATCTATCTTCAAGCCAGTAGGCAGTTAACCGACCAGACCTCTGACTTTGACATCCAGTTCGATGATTTCGAATTCAATCTTCGAGAGACGACAACGGTTGAAGTAACAGCGCTGGAAGCCGGACTGGGTAAGCGGTTCAGTGATGCGAGTTCGGTCAATATCGGGCTTACTGCCAGCCGGTCTGACTACCTGCAGACGACCGACAAGGAAGAAAGGGCCGGGCTATCTTTGCGTTACTCCCGCCCGCTTGGATCCAGGCTTGATTTCAACGTCGGCGCGTCAATGACGCATTACCGCTACGAGGATGAGGGCGAGGATGACGAACTGTTCAATTCCAATGTGGGGTTAACCTACAAGGCAAGCAGAGATCTCAGTGTGTCTGGCCAGATTGGTCATAAGCAGCGGACCAGTGATTTAGTCTCCAGAGAATACACGGAGAACTGGATAGCGCTGGGGCTCACCTATGCGATCTTTTAAACCTGGCCACGGAATATCAAGAGGAGGCGGCACCGTCGCTATGACTCATGAACACCATCAGTAACGCACTTACGATCGATGTAGAAGATTATTTCCAGGTAGCCGCGCTCGCCGAAGCCGTCGACCGGAAAGACTGGCACGATATGGAATATCGGGTTGAGGCCAATACCGACCGTCTTCTTTCCGTATTGGGTGATCACAACACGAAAGCCACCTTTTTTACCCTTGGCTGGGTTGCGGAAAAATCGCCCGCGCTGGTCCGTCGTATACACGATGCCGGCCACGAGGTGGCGAGCCACGGTTACAGCCATCAGCTTATCTACAAACAGACGCCAGAGGTGTTCCGCGAGGAAACCCGGAGATCCAAGGCTATCCTCGAAGACATTATTGGTGAACCGGTTACCGGGTATCGCGCTGCAAGTTATTCCATCACCGCCCAGTCACGCTGGGCGCTGGATATTTTGTGTGAAGAGGGGTTCACATGGGATTCCTCTATTTTCCCCGTTCACCATGACCGGTATGGAATGCCAGGTACACCCAGATGGCCGCATCGCCTGAAAACCGACAACGGTTCGGAGATCGCAGAATTCCCGCTGAGCACCTTGAAGTTGCCGGGCTACACCCTTCCAATCGCCGGAGGTGGCTACTTCCGTTTGTTCCCCTATTGGTTCAGCCAGTGGGGACTTGGCTCGATCAACCGTATGGGCAAGCCCTTTGTCTTCTACCTCCATCCTTGGGAAATCGACCCTGGCCAACCGCGGCTCGACGTAAAGTGGTTCTCTCGTTTCAGGCACTACAATAACCTGGAAGTGTGTGAGCAGCGGCTGGTTAACCTGCTGAAAAGGTTTCGATTCACCACGATGAGTGACGTTCTCGTCGAGCAGGGTGTGCTGGGCCGGGATGCCAGCCCCCGGCAGACCGAGATGGGCACTGCCCGTTTGCTTGGGGGTTGAACGAAATGACCTTCTTCACGGATGAGACATCATGCTAACCCTGGTTTTCTGGCTTTCGCTGGCGCTGCTTTTCTATATCTATCTGGGCTATCCGTTACTGGCTTCGTTGCTGGCCCAGATACGTGGCTTGCCAATCTCTACCGACGACTCCTATCAACCCACAGTGACCATTGTCATCGCGGCCTATAACGAAGCGGACAGCATTGAGGCAACACTGAACAACAAGCTGGAACTTGCCTATCCGGACGAAAAAATTGAAATACTGGTAGTGTCTGACGAATCAGACGATGGCACAGACAGCATTGTCGAACGGGTTGCTCAGTCATCCAGTCGCAGCATAAAACTCTTTCGTCAGGTACCCCGGCAAGGCAAGACCGCTGGCTTGAACACGTTGGTTGCGAACGCTACAGGGGACATTATCCTGTTCTCGGATGCGAACTCCCAGTGGGACCAAAACGCAGTGAATCATCTGGTGAGCAACTTCGCTGATGACGGTGTTGGCTATGTGACCGGAAAAATGGTTTACGTGGCCGCTGATGGTTCACTGGTGGGCGATGGCTGCAGCACCTACATGAAATATGAGAATTGGCTGCGGGTAAAGGAGTCTGCCATTGGCTCCGTCGTAGGTGTTGATGGTGGTATTGATGGCATTCGGAAGTCGCTCTATCAGTCCCTGCGAGCAGACCAACTCCCGGACTTCGTGCAACCGCTGAAGGTCGTTGAACAAGGGTATCGGGTTATCTACGAGCCCAGGGCACTGTTGAAGGAAGAGGCCAACGAGGACAGCGTCAGCGAGTTCAGTATGCGTGTCAGAGTGAGTCTGCGAGCGTTGTGGGCCCTGAAAGACATGGCACATCTGATGAACCCCTTTAACTACGGACTGTTTGCGCTGCAAATGGTATCTCACAAACTGCTTCGCTATCTGGCGTTTGTTCCGCTGATAACGTTCACGGTGGCTGCCTTGCTGCTGGCCCCCCGGGGAGGCTTCTACGCATTGTGTTTCTTCGGCCTGGTGCTGCTCTACGCCTTTGGCTGGTTGGGACGTAAGGGCGAGGAGCGCGGCCGCAGTAGCTCCTTTGTTTATGCCGTTCCCTATTACTTCCTTTTGTTGAACATCGCATCGCTAAAAGCCACGATGGCGTTTCTGAAGGGAGAAAAGAAAGTAGTCTGGAACCCAAGGAAAGGGTGAGTTTATGACTGGTAAAGAGGAGTTACAGGACACAGCGCGATGGGTGATCCCTCGCGATGAACGTCTATTCATCGATAGGTTGAGGGGCCTTTCAATAATCAGGGTTGTGCTGGTTCACCTAGGGCTTTCATGGTTTTTTCCTCCTTATTCTCAGTTTTTTCACAATCTTTTGCCGGTGCTGTTTTTTGTCAGTGGAGCGGTATCACACTTTAGTTATCTCCGATCAATGAATGCCGGCCACTATCTTTTAAAACGATTTCTATCAATGGTTGGCCCGTTTTACATAATCGGATTCTCATCCATTCTTATTTATTGTTTGATTAATCTTCAATCGCCGGAGTTTGATTTCTTCGCTATCGTTCGCTGGCTTACAGTTATACCAAGTAACGCCGATACGCCATTTCCCATGGGGCAGGTTTGGTTTATTCATGCAATGGTTATCATTGTGATTATATCTTTCCCGTTCTTTGTTATTTCAAAAGCTAGTGTTGCTCCTTTGATTTTATGTGCCATTGGCTCTTTTATTATTTCTTTGGCGCATCAAGCCTACGATATAAATAGTTACTTTTACTTTTTTGGTCATAACTTATATCAAGGGGTCGTGAATTTGGGATTCTTCGCGTTTGGCGCTCTATACTATAGAAAGGAGCACTGGTTTTCTTTTTCGGTGCTTGGTTCATTGGCGATAATTGTTTTTATTGTTTTTGCGTATAATATATTTTCATTGAATGTTGATATAAATATGGCTAACCACTCTTATGCACCTGATAGCTATTATTTGTCTGCAAGCTTTCTAGCCATATTTTTGGTGCTTTTAGCGAAGCCAATAATTAACAATGTTCTTAATTATTTGGTTTTTTTTGATAAATTTGTTCTTTTTTTCAGCAAGCATGCTTACTCAATTTTCATTATTCACAGCTTTTCAGTGTATTGGCTAGAGGTTCAGTTTAGCTTGGTTGATGTTGCTAGTAATGTATACCTAGCTTTAATAAAAGTTATCTCGGTATTTATTATTAGCTCTGTACTAGCTATTCCAACAACATGGCTAAGTAAAAAGCTAACGAATGCATTGCAAAGTTTCATTCTAGGTGGGAGTCGCCGCTCTGATCCAATTGAAGCCGAGAAGGTAAAGTCCTCGTGAATGTTGATTTCCGTCCAAAGGTTTTGCATTTGATCGATAGCGGTGGGCTATATGGTGCGGAAAGAATGTTGCTTTCGCTTGTAATGGGGCAGGTTCACAGTGGATTAATGCCCATGATCCTGAGCGCTGGAAAGCCCGGCGAAGGGGAAAAGCCGATTGAAGCCGAAGCACGCCGTTTAGGCCTGCCAGTCAAACTATGGCGCATGAAGCCTGGATTGAATCTATGTGGAGCTAAAGCAATACTGGATTGGGCTAACGACCAAGATTTCCAGTTGATCCATTCGCATGGTTACAAGTTTAACGTGCTGATGGGCCTTTGGCCCGAATCAATCCGGAAAATACCATTGATCGCTACACTGCACGGTTACGTAAGGGCGAAGCGATTCACCAAGGCATGGGTATACGAAACGATAGATCGCCTGATCCTGACAAGATTGTGGCGCGTTGTGCTGGTCTCCGAAGCAATGAAACGTCAGGTTCCGGAGAAAATTGCCCGTTCTTCGACGACCTTGGTGATCCCTAACGGAATGAACACGAGTTCAATACGTGAGTCTGCGGCGAAGGAGCCTGCTGACACTGTGTCCGGATTTCTGAGCCGTTTCGATTCGATAGTATTGGGAGTAGGGCGCTTATCCGCAGAAAAGGGGTTTGACCGCCTGCTGGAGGCATTTGCTGTGCTCAGGCAGAGTCATGAGTCATCGGGCCTCATCATTATTGGCGAAGGTAAACAGCGGGCAGTGCTGGAAAAGCAAGTGTCTGATCTGGGACTACGGAATTGTGTGCTGCTACCAGGGTATGTCGACGAGGTACCAGCGGTAATGAAAAGAAGCGATGTGCTTTGCATGCCGTCACTCACGGAAGGCCTCCCGATTACGCTGCTGGAGGCCATGGCCGTGGGAATCCCGATCGTCGCGTGCGACGTTGGTGAAATCGACAAGGTACTGGGCCATGGTGCGGGCGGACTAATAGTCCGCTATGAAGGGGCATCCCAGCTTGGAGGCGAATTGGCAGCCGTACTTGACCACAAAGGCAGCGTTGACGAACAGGTCAAGTGGGCCCGGAACAGGGTGGAAACTGATTACTCGGCAAATGCGATGATGGAGAGCTATCTCGCTGTTTACAGACAGGTCACCCAATGAAGCTTAGTATTATCATGGATCGATACGATAATCCTTACGCCGGCACCGAAAGCCAGGTACTGAAGCTTGTCAATGGATTAATGGAGCAGGGATGGGACATACAGTTCGCTGTGCTTCGCGGAACGGATTACACCCGAAGCGGTATGTTTCCGGTGCCGGTACATGATCTCGGCGTGGGTAGTATTTCCAGCCCCGGCAGCTGGTTCAAAATGTACAGGTATGCCCGGTTATTGCGCAAGCAGGGGTTCTCCGTGGTCCATGCTTTTTTCAACGACACTTCCGTGATCGCTCCCCCCATGATGCGCCTTGCCGGCCTTAAAACACTCATCTCCAGAAGAGACATGGGCTTCTGGTACAGCGGGACCTATCTCAAGGCGCTACGCCTGACGGGTCGCTGCGTGCACGCGGCCGTATGTAACAGCAAAGCGGTAGCGGAAATCACGTCCCGATTTGAGAAGATTCCTCCCGGAAAGATCCATGTGATCTACAATGGTTACCCCGATATGTCGTCTGGCGAACAGGTATCAGCCTCCGGGGCAAGTCGTTTAGAGGCCGAGGTTGTCGTGGGTATCGTTGCGAACCTTCGCCCGATCAAGCGTATTGAAGATCTGATTGAAGCGATTGGCCTACTGGCCAGGGAAGGTTTGCATCTCAAGCTGAACGTAATCGGCGGCGGTGATCCCAGCGCCTATATGGACCAGGTAAGGCGACTCGGGCTTGAAGAGCGCGTCCATTTATTGGGGAGTCAGCCCGAACCTGAACGCCACATCCGTGACTTTGATATAGCCGTACTTTGTTCGGAAACAGAAGGCTTCTCCAATGCCATCATTGAGTACATGCGATGTGGAAAGCCGGTGGTCTGCACGCGTACCGGCGGCAACCCGGAAGTTGTTGAAGAGGGCCTTAACGGGTATCTCGTACCCGTTGGTGATGTTGAGGCTCTGGCAGACCGAATACGGAAACTGGCGGAAAATCCGCAGCTGCGCGAAAAAATGGGGAAAGCCGCTCAATCACAATTGGCTGACAAGTACTCCATGAAAGCGATGGTAGCCAAACACGTTGAACTTTACCGCCAAATTGAACCAGGGATGGTCGAGATATGATGCAAACCCTCTCCAAGCATATTTTCTATCCGCTATGGGACATGAAGGACCGTAGCGGGCGACTTCGGGAATGGAAAACTCTCGAAGAGCAACAGTGGTGGCCACGCCAGAAGTTGCTGGACCTTCAGTTCAAGCGACTTCAGGACATGCTGGTTTATGCGTCAAACCACAGCCCCCATTACAGAAAGATTTTTACCGAGCAAGGTATTGAGCCGGGCGCCATCAACTCGAAAGCGGCTTTCGAGGCGGTTCCGGTAACCACCAAACAGGATATCCGCAACAACCTGGACCAGTTTGTAAGCGACGAGTTCAGCAAGACCGATCTGGTAATGGCCAAAACTGGTGGGTCCACCGGTGTTTCACTGAACCTGTACTTCGATGAAGCCTGCCAGGAACGCCGTAATGGTGCGCAGTTGATGGCTGATCGATGGGCGGGCTGGGATCTTGGAATGAAGAAGGCCTCGGTTTGGGGCAACCCTCCCGTTGCGGAAACGCTGAAACAGAAGCTGCGTCTTCACCTCCTTGACCGCACAATCTATCTCGACACCATGGACCTGAATGACAAATCCATGGGAGAGTTCGTGGAACGATGGCGCAGAGAGCAACCGGGCGCCGTATTTGGTCACGCCCATTCAATCTTCATCTTTGCGAACTATCTGGTATCCAATCGCATTGAGGATTTGAAGCCGGACGGGATTGTTGCCACATCCATGATGCTACTCGACCATGAGCGTAGAGTGATCGAGCAAGCCTTTGGTTGCCGTGTAACGAATCGCTATGGTTGCGAGGAAGTTGGACTGATTGCCTGCGAGTGCGAACAGCACCAGGGTATGCACCTTAATATACCGCATGTATACGTGGAATTTCTGGATGCCAATAACCGCCCGGTGAAGCCTGGCGAACCCGGTAAGATCGTTGTAACGGACCTGAATAACCGTGGCATGCCGCTCATTCGTTATCGGGTTGAGGATGTAGGCGTGTATACCGAGAAAACCTGTAGCTGTGGACGCGGGATGCCTATTCTTGAGCGCCTTGAGGGGAGGGTGGCGGATTTCCTTAAACTGCCTGCAGGCGGGCAGGTAGCCGGCATATCGCTGGTGGAACGTACCTTGACCAAAGTTCCGGGCATCGAGCAGATGCAGCTCGTCCAGGATACGCTGGGCCACGTGATCATCAATCGCGTCAAAGGTCAGGATTTCAATGAACATACAGACACGGGGCTTATAAGCGCTATGCGGGAAGTGTTTGACGACAGCGTAGAACTCGAGATCAAAGATGTCTCAAATATCCCTCAGGAAGCGTCTGGTAAGTACCGGTTCTCAATATGCAAGGTATAAGAATGAATGATCAGCCTCTGGTAAGCGTTGTTATAGCGACATACAACATGGGCCAGTACCTTCCAGAGGCTATTGACTCCGTATTGGCTCAAAGCTGGGAAAATCTGGAAGTGATCGTAGTAGACGACGGCTCAACGGACGATACGCCAGAACAAATGAAGCGGTTTGAGGGCAATGGCCGAGTGAGGTACCTACCCACGGAAAATCGCGGTCAGCCCAAAGCAAAGAATCGTGGCCTCAAGGAGGCAAACGGCGATTTCATTGCATTCTGCGATGCCGATGACGTCTGGCACCCGGAAAAGCTAAACGTACAGATGCCCTTGTTCGAGGACCAGAACACCGGGGTGGTCTACAGCGAAGTCTCGTACATCGACCAAAACGGCAAAACAGTTGACAAACCTCAGCCTTATGAGCGTTATAGTGGCAAGGTAACTAACCAATTGATCATAAAGAATTTCGTCCCGTTCGGCACGGCGGTAATTCGCAGGGAATGCCTGGAAAGAAACGGATACTTCGATGAAAACCTTCCAATGGGGATCGATTGGGATCTTTGGTTGCGATATTCCGTAGATTGGTCATTTCAGTATACGCCCGAGAAAACCTACGTATACCGTGTCTGGCCTGGCCAGATGTCGAGTAATTATAGAGGTAGATATGATAATGCCTTTGTAATACTCGAAAAATTCATAAAGGATAACCCAAAGAAAGTGCCAGATTATCTAATTTCTCGCGCCTGGGCTGATATGTACGTAAGCCGCGGCTATACAATCGCATGCCACGAAAAGACATTAAGGGAGCCAATACTTGATATAACTCGTGGTATTAAGTGTGATTTTGGCTATTTTGTGGCTTGGAGATATTTGTTAAAGGTTCTACTAAGACGCGTCTAAGGCTTTTGGTGGGTTATGAGCTTTAAGAATATTTTATTTAATATTGGTAAGCCATGTGGGCTTTTTAGTGTTACTAAACACATAGCCAGAGCTCATCCACGTATTTTAATGTATCATCGCATATCTGGTTCGAGCGGCGGTAAAAATTTACCCGTTGATATTTTCAGAAAACAAATACAAACAATAAAAAAGACGTTTAATCCAACTACGATCCCTGATCTGATTTCGTCCTGTATTGAGGGTAACCCTATAAAAGATGCGGTCGTGGTGACCTTTGATGATGGTTATCATGATTTTGCCGACTATGCTTTTCCCATACTTCAGGAAGAGAGGGTGCCAGCGGTACTTTTTGCAACGACAGGCTTCATTAACGGTGATCTTTGGCTATGGCCAGATCAGATAATGTATGCTGTCGAAAATAGAGGTAATCAGTCTGTTAGTTTTCCTGGGGCAAGCGGCACGCTGGACAAAAATCTTAGTGATGATGAGTGTTGGAACTATATTGCCGACTTTTGCCTGACATTGCCCCCAGAGGAGAGAAACGAAGTCATATGTCAGCTGTATAGAAACATTGACCTAGATATCCCCAATGAAGCGCCAGATCGGTTTCGCTCCCTAAGTTGGCAGCAGGTCAAGGAAATGCAGGCCCTTGGGCTAACAGTTGAAAGCCACTCCTATAGCCACCCGATACTTACGAAGTTAACTGATCAAGAAATTATTAACGAGTTAAAAAAATCGAAAGAAATGATTCAGACGAATTTGGGTTGTAAAGTTGAAGGCTTTTGTTATCCAAATGGGATGAAGTCAGATTTTGATTTTCGTGTGAAAAATGCCCTTATCGAATTAGGTTATAGCTGGGGTGTTACCGCGTACCCCACCCTATCGCCGTTAGCAGATTTATTTGAGATTTCAAGATATAATGCTGGCGCCTCAATGGAAGACTTTTTCAAAACAGTATTTGGTGTAAAGTATTTATCGATGCGTTTAGAATAGGAGGCGTCGTGCTTGCTGTAAGTGTAGTTATTATTTCTTATAATCGACCGGATGAAATAAGGCGAAATATTTCGGAGTTGTTGTATGAGCTTAATCCTGAAGTAGAGGTTGTTGTAGTTGATAATAACTCGGAAACTCCGGTCCGATCTGTGTTGGTTGAGTTTAGAGACCGTATAAAAATAATAGAAATGGATAGAAATGTGGGCGTGGCCGCGAGAAATACTGGCGTTCAACATGCAACTGGAGAAATTGTAATTACGTTGGACGACGATGTATTTGGCTTGACAGCGCATGATGTTCAACTGATTAGAGAGCAATTCCGAGAAAAAGAATCGGTGGCAGCGATAAACTTTCGGGTTATCGATGATTTGACGGAAAAGCAAATTAATTGGTGCCACCGTCGCCATCTAAATGAATGGGGTAGTAAGGAGTTTAATACGTACGAGATTAGCGAAGGGGCCGTCGCATATCGTCGGCAACCTTTTTTGGACACCGGAATGTATCCGGCGTATTTTTTTATTAGCCATGAAGGCCCTGACGTAGCACTTGCATTAATGGATGCGGGCTGGGATGTTATTTACTGTCCTGATATTACCGTACGGCATGCTCATTCTATGGGTGGGCGGCCTAACTGGAGACGATATTATTACGACACAAGAAATATGGTGTGGTTGGGGGTTCGTCGTTACACCTTAGTACTCTTTTTTCGAAAAGTTCCATTGCATCTCATGGCAATGTTTATCTATAGCCTAAGAGATGGATATATGAAGGTTTATTTTAAAGCTATATATGACTCTGTCAGGAAACTAAGCGAAGTAAGAAAAGATAGGAAATGTATCTCTGAAAGCACTTATCTTAAACTTAAAGAGATAGAGCGTTACAACCCAAGTCTATTTTATATGATTCGGAAAAGAATTTTTAAACGGGAAGTGTCTATCTAACCAAGTTTTGTGCGCTGACTCTTAACTTTTCAATAAAAATATTTAATTTTGTAATTTTTCAGAGTCAGTATAATAACGAAAATTTTTTTAGTACCTTTAATTATTACTAAAGCTGATACTGCAGTGCTAGTATTGGCCGGTAGGCACAAAATTGACAAACAATGGTGATAAGATGCTCCCGAATCGCGCTCTGTATTTTTTACCTGTTTTGGCTTTGACTGGTGGGGCAGTTGCTGCGGCGCCCAGCATAGGCTCCGTAGAGCTTTTGGCTGACTCAGGTGAAGTCAGGGTATCTGGTACTGGTTTTGGTTCTGGTCCAGACGTTGTCATCTTTGATAATTTTGAGGCAGGTCGTGGTGGAGAGCCCGTCGTTTATGATTCCGCTACGGTAGGCGAGTGGGGTGGTACGGGTTGGTACAATGGTATTGCAAGATATGTAGATGAAGGCAACGGTAATTTGGCCATGACAGCGCGGGATCGTACGCAATCACTCAGTTCAATGAATCGAATATCGCAACTTGAGGCTAGATTCAAAAATAGTGAAAAGGTCTTTATCGCATTTTCAGTAAAGGTGCCTAAGGGCACGACGTTTGCCGGTGCGTCTTCAACCCAAGACTTTCCGAGTGTTAGTAGCTGGAAATTCAGTTGGGCCTTAGCTGCTGACGGAGCTTACAGCGACCCCTCAGATCTTGACCTAACGCTGCCTACGCATGTTGGCGGTGGCAATTTCACATTGGGCGGCAATGATGGAAATATCACTTGGCTAGATGGCGGAGGCGGATGGTGGTCATGGAATGATTTTAACAACTTATCAATTGGTATTGATCTCAGTAGCTCCAGTGAGGTGAGCTATTATTGGCGTAGTGTCAGTGATAGGGATGTACGTTCGGAAAGGAGCGTGAGCGATAGAAATAAACTGTCCGCTGATGAACTATTTCTTAACCGGGTAAATTTTCCAGGGTGGTGGGGCAACGGAGACAACAGCGACTTCAACGGGCTGTATGACAATACCTATGTTGCGATTGGCGAGAATTATTTGGCCCGGATAGAAATTCGGGACGGTATGGATGATGCTGATACGACGAGGTTGATTGTTGTCCCTGCGAAGTCTTGGTCTAGCTCTGAAATTATTCTCGATTCCAGCATTGTTGAGGGTTTAGAAGGCTCTTTCATTAGTATCGTAGACGCCTCTGGGCGAGCTTCTGATCCTGTCCCAATAGTATGTACAAAATGCCCATCCAAGATTCGCGTATTGGAAATAAAGTAACGGAAGTCATAACCACTGCAGCGAAAAAAAGGAGTTTGATACAATGAGATGGATGCTCGCCTTCACGTTCTGGTTAGCTTCATTTTCGGCCTACCCCGATTTGATCGACTATCAGATTCAGGGGCATGCGGAGCGCCTTTCCAATGGCGAAAGTAGCAGCGTTACGGTTAATTTTCGTGTTGATGTGGAGCGTTGGGAATGGGTATCGTTGAGCGTTGACCTTTGGGGGCGGAGTTGGACTCCGACTGACTCTGCTAACAATCAGATCGGTGTGTGGTCGGAGGAGCCGGAGGGTGGTCCTACCCGTTGGTTCGACTGGTCACCGTCGGTGCAGTCTCTTGGAGAAGTGATTACGTTTCAGCCGTTCCCAGAGTGGAAACTTCATCTAGTGAATAATGAAATGGCAAACGAACCACTGAGTTTTTTGGATCAATCCTTTTTTGTGAACGAATTCGCAACGTTGAGTACCGGCGAGACTCTTGGTTTATCTGGTCAGATATTTAAGGTTTCGCAGGTTACCGAAGGATCCTCGATTATGATGTTGATTTCGGGGCTTCTTTTTTTAGGGTTTCAGAGAACCTTTTTTAGAAGCAAAGTATGCGATTTCCGGAGATGGGTGTAGTATCTTTTGCAATAAGTACCCACCTGTTTTATAGATAGATACCCATCGTTTTTTTGGATTTCTAAAGAATTTGAGTTGCCCTTCTGAATCTGGAGGTTTTACTCGGGAACCTCTCCTGATGGGTGCTGTATGTGATTCTATACATTGCCATTGTTAGGCCAGCTGAAAACCACCAGTATATCTCGTAGGTATCCATCCCGAATAGTCCTAAGAACAATCGAGCATAAATGAATGCGATTACGGCTTGGGCAATTGCTTTGACGAATATTTTGTCGGTACGGGAAATGATATTTTTATTTTCCCTGATAATGGTTCGAATGAATATAAAGAACGAAATTACCCCGAAGACACTCATATTTGTCAAAAGTTCTAAGTAAAGGTTGTGCGTGTCTTGGTATCGGCCGAACATTTCGATGCGTACACTTGGAAATGCACTAACCCCCACCCCCCAAGGTTTAGATAAAAATACATTTACTGAGTCTTTTAGGATTTGTATTCGAGTTTCTGAAGATGATCCCTCGGCTTCCTCTAAAGTTATTATCGAATGTAGGCGATTAGTATATGCTTCGGGAAGTAATATATAAGCAGTTATTGAGATGGTAATCCCTAGTACTAGGTATTTTAACTTGTTTACTTTAAGTCTTTCTCTCCAAAAATAGATGCCCAGTAGTATGGTCGCAACATAACCAGTTCGGGAGCCAGTAAATACAATAATGATTAGCGCACAAACCAGTAATGCGATTAGCAACAATTTTTGCCACCAATTAGAAATTGGGTATAAGTAATAGATAAATGGTAGGCATCCTACAGCCATGCCGCTGTAGGAGTTGGGGTGTCTGTATAACCCAGTTACACCATGTAGTCTCGGTATTCCTTGATTTTCCCACACCATCCCGCCGGTTATCCAGCCCATAAAACCTTCCTGACCCATTTTTAGCATCGCAAGTAGGAAAGCTGCGATGACCATCTTGAGGGCCCATTCAGTGCGAATGAAGGCCGCAAGAAAGGCGGCGAGCATCGAAAATTTTACAACCCGATTGAAAAAGGTCTCCCAAGATTGACTACGGTCATAGGAAAAGAGGGTGTAGAATGCTAATACAGCGAAAAATAAGATGATAGGGCCCTGTATAGGCGTAGAATTCCTATCATTAAGTAATTTAACTATAGCAGAAAGGCTCAGAAAGGCGCCGAGTAAAAACTCAAATCGAACAGCGCCCAATATACCGACTCTTAGCCCTAGTTGTAGATACCAAGTGATAATAAATAAGCAGGTTAGATAGACAAAGAGTTTTTTCTCATTTGACTTTGGTGTCGCCAACAATGAGTTATTTTTGTTAAATGAGTGCCCAAGCATGGATTTGGACCTAACCTGTTCCTTCATAATGCCGCCAGTTTAATAGGAGCCGATCAGGTTTTAGGAAAATATCGATGACGTGCTTTTTGGATCCACGATCCATTGTAATGCTCCCAAAACTTTGTTGTCCAGAATACTTTCTTTCGACGTAGATACCAAAAACCAGGCAGTATAAAGCGATCTATCGTCATTTTGGTATTTTCGGAAAACGTTGGTTTAGGGAAGAATCGCATTAACCATTCATTCACCCCGAGGTCCATTACCAGATGATATCGCGGAGAGTCTCCTTCGTTCATCACGTAATGAAGTTTAGAAAAATTCACGTAGTAGAGTCGGCCGATGTCCATTTTTATTTTCTCGCCGTCGACCCAGAAATAAACTCCAGCATTTGTCTCAATTGGAATATGAAGGCGAACTTTCCGAAAGGCGAGGTTGGCAACCTCGTGTCCGACATCTCTGTGTTTATCAATGCCCGAACCAGGATCCAGTCGGGTAATACGGATGCGGCCTTGAGGGCAATGAAAAGAATCCAGAAGCGAAGAGAATGCCGGGAGGTCAGCGCAAATCTCAGTCCGTTTCATCTCCTCATATGGAGCGGCACGTTGTGACTCTGGTCCACTTGCTTCCCCGTTTTTAGAAACTAGTGGTATGGATTTCCAGCCTCGTGAGAGGGTTACATCATAGTGCTCCAGCCAGCTGTCATCCTTCAGCTGATCAAGCTCCCGCCGCAATTCGTCGATGTTGATGGCGAAAGGCAGTTGTTTGGTCAGATCGCACCAAGTGTACATGTTCAGCTCCTTCGAACTCGCAGGGGTGGTCTATGGAAGTAAGTCTATCTCAACCTCTGTGGTTTTCGCACTGTCTGCTTTTGTTTTTGTCGTAGACGTCCGTAATTCATAGTTTCTCTCCAGCCTTTTAACCATTAGTGTAGAATTCCGTCGTTCACAGGGAGTTAGCGCACGTGAAAGAATTCAGTTTCAGTATCATTGTTCCAAGCTTCAATGCGGCGAATACTCTACCGGAGACTCTGGCGAGCATCGTCCCGCAGCTGTCCGAGCATGATGAAATCATTGTGGTCGATGACGGATCGACCGATGAAACTCCCGATGTTATGGAGGGCTGGTCTACGTCACGAGTCCGCTATGTAAGACAGGCTAACAGCGGGGGGCCTGCAAGCCCGCGAAACCACGGAATAAGGGAGGCAAACGGCTCGCTCATCGCTCTTTTCGACTCAGACGATATCATGCTTCCGGGAAAGTTGGAGGCGACCCGTCAGGCTTTTTCACACTATCCGGATGCTGGTCTGCTGTTCACCAATTTTTCGACAATTGATGAACTCGGAAATGTTTTGAGTTCCCGGTTCCTGGATAGTTATACGTTCACCGGTCCGTTTTGTGCAAAAGATGAGGCGTGCGTGAGAATTGAACCTCCGGAGGCCTATCGTGCTCTCGGGAGCGAGAACTATATTGGTACATCGGGGGTCGTTATTCCCCGAAAGGTGTTTGATCGGCTTGGGGGGTTTGATGAATCGCTGACCAATGGGGACGACAGGGATCTGTGGTTCCGGGTGACGCGCCAAGAGGTGGTCCTGTTTTTGCCTGGCTGCTACCACGCTTATCGTATTGGAAGTTCAAGCATTTCCAAGGGCAGTGCAAGAAAACGCACCCCCTCGAAAATAAAAGTTTTGGAAAGGCAATTGGACAATCCACTTGACGATGAATTTGCGCGGAGTATCCGTTCCTTGGTTTCAGACAACTACTGTGCGTTGGCCTACGAAAGCTTCCAGAAGAGTGAAATGGGACGATGCAGAGCGGAAGCCATACAGGCGCTGAGTGCTTCTATTAACTCCACGGCTTTGAAGCTCTATCTGCTGTCCTTTCTTGGCTCCAGATTGGCTGCAAGAATCAGGCAGCTCAAGAATTGGCGGGCTCGTTAGCGGATCGACCGAGCTTTTTGGTCGTCAGCTTTCTTTACATTGAGCTTTTTCATAACGACCTTTTGCGGCTTTTGTCTACTGTAAGTCCGAACCTTTTGTTTTAATGGTACAGGCTTTGCAGCGATCCTTTGGAGATGAGTTTTGTCCAAAGGAGAGGCTAGGGCATGGGCGCAAAACGGAACACCTTCAAGCCAACGATCACATTTATGCTGGCGCTACTCTGGACGGGAATCACAAGCGCAGCTGATTTTGGCGAGCCGCTCATCTGTCTCAACGCTGGGGGAGGCGCCTACACCTCGTCTCAGGGCTTCCAGTTTATCGCCGATGCCCATTTCTCTGGTGGCAATATTGCGGCCCACGCTCACAACATTGCCGCTACGGACGACGACCCGCTGTTCCAATCGGAGCGATACGGCAATTTCAGTTACCAGATTCCCGTACCGACCGCGGGCAGCTACATCACGACACTTCATTTTGCAGAGATTTATTACCAGTCCACCACCACAACCGGTGGTGTGGGTAGCCGGGTTTTCGATGTCTACATCCAGGGCGAAAAAGTAGAATCCGAGCTTGATATAATCGAGCAGGCTGCAAGCGTAACAGCGGTTTCCCGGAGCTATTTTTCTCAGGTGGGCGGCAGCTCTGTAAACATCGGTTTTGGCGCAATTTCAGATCTTCCCAAACTGTCGGCCGTGTGTGTTTTCCCTAGCAACGGTGATTTCGATGGCGACGGCTATAGTGACAGCGACGACGTATTTCCATTCGATGGTACGGAATGGCTCGATAGCGATGGGGATGGTATTGGCGACAATGCAGATGCGTTCCCATTCGATGCCACAGAATCTGCGGACATGGATGGTGATGGCGTAGGGAATAACAGCGACCCTGACATGGATGGTGATGGCTTCGCTAATGATAACGATGCGTTCCCGGAGGATCCGTCGGAGTGGCTGGATAGCGATAATGATGGAATTGGTGACAACTCTGATCCAACTCCCTCCCTACCGAGTGTTGCGGAATGTGTGAACGTTGGGGGCCCGGAGTTCACTGTTCAGGACGGCACTGTTTTCAAGGCTGACACCCATTTCCTCGGGGGCAGAACCGGCACTCATAAGCAATCCATAGCCAATACATTAGATGATGTCCTTTATCATACGGAACGTTGGGAGAGTTTCAGTTACAACATTCCTGTTCCTGTTTCAGGTTCTTATCTGGTCGAACTTTACTTTGCCGAAATCTACTATCAGGCGAGGATTTCATCTGGCGGGGTTGGTAGTCGGGTATTTGATGTGTTCGTAGAGGGTGAAACCGTTGCGGAACAGTACGACATAATTGCGGCAGCAGGCAGCAAGTCAGCAACCCAGCTTGACCATGTGGCTGTTGTCGAGGATGGTGAAATTGATGTCGATTTCGGTGCTATTACAGACTGGCCAAAACTTTCAGCCTACTGTGTAACCGAAATCGTGGGCGCTGACTCCGATGGTGATGGTGTGCCCGACGCTCAGGATGCGTTTCCCTCTGATCCCAATGAAACCGTTGACTCGGACGGAGATGGAGTTGGTGACAATTCGGATCTCTTCCCGAATGATGCGTCGGAATGGTCCGACCTTGATGGTGATGGAGTGGGAGATAATTCGGACCCGGATCGCGATGGTGATGGTGTTGCCAATGCCGATGATTACTACCCGGATGACCCCACCGCCTGGGAGAATCCAGGAAGTGATGGTGGAGACAACGGTGGTGGAACCGGCGGAGATGAGCCTCTCCACCAGATGTGTGTAAATGTGGGTGGGCCGGAATACTCCGCGGCTGATGAAACCCTCTATATAGCCGACAGCCATTTTAATGGTGGCTCGAAAGCCAGTCATGTGTATGAGATAGACCGTACGGCCGACGATACCCTTTACCATTCAGAGAGATGGGGCGACTTCGCCTATTCCATACCGGTTCCTGAGTCCGGAAACTACATTGCGTCATTGGAGTTTGCAGAGATTTACTTCCAGTCCACGGTCGCAACTGGCGGTGCTGGGAGCCGGGTTTTCGACATCATTGTTCAGGGCAATGTCCTGGAGCCCGGGTTCGATATCCTGGCGGACGTGCCTAGCAAGACGGCGCTTACAAGGCACTATCTCACCAGTTCAAGCAGCGGCTCAATCAATATCTCGTTCAATGCAGTTGCCAACGAGCCCAAGGTGTCGGCCATTTGTGTCAGGCAAACCAATGGCGATTATGACGGCGATGGCACTCCGGATGACCAGGACGTTTTCCCGATTGATTCAGCTGAGTGGTTGGACAGTGATGAAGATGGCGTTGGAGACAATACCGACGTGTTCCCGGCCGATCCGGCAGAGTGGTCTGACCTGGATGGCGACGGTATCGGTGACAATAGCGATCCTGACCGTGATGGAGATGGCTACAACAACAATCAGGATGCGTTCCCAGGTGATCCCACCGAGTGGCTTGATAGCGATGGTGATGGCGTCGGTGATAATGCTGACCCCACACCCTTCGGTGACATTGATGGGTTCCAGATGTGTGTGAACGTTGGTGGCGGAAGCTATGTGGCGACCGATGGCACAGAGTTCATTGCGGATGCCCATTTTTCTGGCGGAGATACTGGCGGCCCCAATAATTACAGTATTGCTGGCACCGACGATGACAAACTGTTTAGAAGTGAGCGTTGGGGGGACTTCAGCTACGCAGTTCCGGTTCCTGCAGTGGGAGACTACGTTGTTGAGTTGATGTTTGCGGAAATCTATTACCAGGTTGGAACGCCCTCAGGTGGCCTTGGCAGCCGTGTTTTCGATATCTATGTCGAGAACGAATTGACCACCAGCGGTTTCGACATTATTGATGAGGTTGGCCCGAAAACAGCCATAACCAAGCGTTATCTCGCCCAAACCACTGACAACGCGGTCGAAATTGGTTTCGGTGCTATAGCAGATTGGCCAAAACTCTCAGCGTTTTGTATCTCACCAAGTACCGGAGACTTCGACACGGATGGTGATGGTGTTCCTGACAGCGAAGACGCATTCCCCAACAATCCAGATGAGTGGTTGGACAGCGATGGAGACGGCTTCGGGGATAATTCCGATGTGTTCCCCAACGACCCGACGGAATGGGCGGACGTCAATGAGAACGGAGTCGGGGACAACAGCGACGCGAATCTGGATTCCGATGGCGACGGTATCGCCGATATGAATGATGCGTTCCCGTTTGACCCAACGGAAGCCTCTGATTCAGATGGGGATGGCGTTGGGGACAACAGTGACGCTTATCCTAACGATCCAACCCAGCAGTATTACAGCAGTCTCTACCAGGTTCAGTTCGTGAAGAGCGATGGTGTTGTGGATAGCCTGGCGGATGCCCAGGCCTTGATTGATAACGCCACTCAATACGAAAGCGTCGCTTTCGAGGCTCATGAGATCAGCTTTACCGACGGTACTTCCGGCAGCGAGGCCATCTTTGCTGCTGGCGAGAGCTTCCCGTTTGTAAACAACTTCGCGATGTTGGCGACTCGGGAGGTTTACGCCCCTGAGTCGGGAGAATACAGCCTGCTTGTCAGAAGTGATGATGGTGTACGCCTGACGGTAAATGGCAACGTTGTCGTTAATGACGACCTGACACGCGCGGTGGACCACAGCGAGGCAGTGCTCTTCCTCGAAGAAGGGTTGCATCAGATTGAAGTTCTCTACTTTGAGAATACCGGCGGGGCCGTTGTTGAGTTCGCTGGCGTCAAAGGTGTCCAGCAGTACTCATTTGATATTGCGGAGTTCTCAGCTGTAACGGATCGCCTGCACGGAGAGGTTTCCACCCCGGTCGTTTACGAGCCGCACATCGGCGGAGAGTGGGGAGAGGTTATTCAGTGGCCGGAAATACCGGTTTCGGCAGCACATCTTCCTGACGGCAAATTGCTGACCTGGGTTGGTGGAACCGAGATAACCGATACGGGTACAAAGAGCACCGCAAGCCTTTACGACCCCGAGACTGGTGTGTTCGTGGGTGTGGACAACGAAACACATAACCAGTTCTGTTCCGGTATTGCCCTGACTGAAGACGGTTCAATCTTCAATTCTGGCGGCAACCCGGACACCAAGAAAACCAGCCGGTTTGATATTGAGACCATGTCCTGGGTACCTCTGGATGACATGGATAAGGCTCGCTGGTATCCGACGACATTAACCATGCCGGATGACCGGGTGTTCACAACCTTTGCCCGAAGTGCGGCCAATACGTCGGAAATCTACTCCAGCGTGACGAACCAATGGACAAATACCCCGGGTGCGAATATGCAGGGCCTGGTGGATGAGCAGAATCTGGTGAATAGCCAACAGCATTGGCAGAACCAGACGGCGAGCATGCAATGGTATGCGTTTATGCACGTGGCGCCGGATGGTAACGTTTTCCAGTCTGGCCCCATGGAAACCATGCGCTGGTTTGGCACTGAAGGGCAGGGCTCCGTGGAGGAAATCGGTGCAAGGCTTGGTGGCGATCAGGCAAGGATGTTCGGTTCCGCTGTCATGTACGACGTGGGCAAGATTCTGATTACCGGCGGTAACGATCCATCGAGTGATGATCCGTCTTCTGATACCGCCATCATGGTTGATATCAATGGGCCCGCACCTGTGGTGACGGAAATCGAACCAATGAATTTCAAGAGGACCTTCCACGATGCAGTGGTTCTGCCAGACGGAAGGGTACTCATAATAGGTGGTACCACAGAGGGCAAGCTTTGGGATGATTGGGGCTCGATTCTTCCTGCAGAGATCTGGGATCCGGAAACTGAGGCCTGGACAGTTGTAAACAGCCTCGAGATCCCGAGGAATTACCACTCAACTGCGCTTCTTATGAAGGACGGACGGGTATTTTCTGGTGGTGGCGGCGCCTGCGGACCTTGCGATGCAAATCATCAGGATGCTCAGTTCTATTCCCCTGATTATCTTTTCAACACGGATGGAAGCGATGCAAGTCGCCTCGAGATAGTTTCAGTTGATAGCACAGTGGTCAGCGCCGGAGAGACCTTATCGGTTCAGGTTTCATCCGGTGTGACGGCTTTCAACATGATTCGCTTGCAGGGAACAACCCATTCGATCAACACCGATCAGCGGTTCATTCCTGTTGAGTTCACCCAGCAGGCTTCTGGATATCAGTTGGAGCTGAATCCGAATCCGAATGTTGTGATCCCAGGTTACTACTGGCTGTATGCGCTGGATGAAAATGGTGTGCCGTCAGAGGGCTATACCATCCAGGTGGTGCGTGATACTTCCAGCGACCCGGGCGATGGTTCTGGGGACCCTGAACAACCCTCTGACTGGGCTGTTCGTATGCCGGCGAGCGGGTCTGCGGATGCCCGTCATGAGAACGACTACATAGCGTTCAAGGAGCGGTTCTATCTGACGGGGGGGCGCGGTAGCCGCTCAATAGACGAGTACAATGCCATCTCCAATACCTGGACCAAACATGGTGTACCGGTCGACGAATCCCAGCAGGAGCTCAGGCTGCATCACTATCAGAGCGTTGAGGTGGGCGGTCGCATCTTCGTTGTTGGTGCGCTTGAAGGTGGTTTCCCTGCAGAAACCGGTGTGCCTGAAATCTACAGCTTTGACCCTGACCAACCAACTCAGTGGAAAACTGAGTTTGTGATCCCGGCGGAGCGCCGGAGAGGCTCGGTTGCCGCGGTCAATTATCAGGGCAAGATTTACGTAGTCGGCGGGAACACCCGCGGTCATAACGCGGGCTGGGTCCCGTGGTTTGACGTTTATGACCCCGTCAACAAAACGTGGACGCAGCTTCCGAATGCCCCGCGCGCAAGGGACCATCACAAGGCTGCTGTGGCCAACGGTAAGCTATACGTAGTTGGAGGCCGGCGTTCCTCGGTGAACCTCGGCAACCCGGTAAGCGATACCATTCCCGAGGTGGATGTCTTTGATTTCGAAACCGGGCAATGGAGCACTCTGGACAGTGATATTCCAACGCCAAGGGGTGGAATAGCGATGATCAAGCAGGGCTCTGAACTGATTGTTGCTGCCGGCGAGAGCGGTGCGGGCGCTCACTCCAATGTTGAGGCTCTGGATGTGGTGACCGGAAACTGGCGCACCCTGCCCAGCCTGGGCATCGCACGGAATGCCCCCGGCGGTGCCCGCTACGGAAACGAACTGTTCGTGGTTGCCGGTGCCCTCAATAATGGTGCTGAAATCAATGCCCAGGAGGTCATGACGCTTTACCCACGGGACTTTGCAGTGGACACTGATAATGACGGCGTACCAGACGCGTTGGATGCCTTCCCGGAAAATTCCGGTGAGTATGCAGATAGCGATGGTGACGGTGTTGGAGATAATCGTGATGTCTTCCCGAATAACTCTGTGAACTGGGCCGATACGGATGACGATGGTGTAGGAGACAATACTGACGCGTATCCGAATGATCCTTCCCGGTTTACGGAGAGTGCGCCCCAGGTACTTAACTCCACCACGCTGGTGACCGAAAGCGATACAGGTTCACGGAGAGTCTGGGTGGTCAATCCGGATAACGACTCGGTGACGCTTGTCGATGACGGCGATGTGGTTGTCGAAGTGCCCGTCGGGGACAAGCCGAGCGCGGTTGCTGTTAATCCTGTTTCAGGTGACGTCTGGGTTGCCAATAAAGGTGACAACACTCTGAACGCGATTGATCCTGACACCTATCAGGTTGTCAGGACGGTGACTCTTCCGATGGCTTCCCAGCCTCATGGCATTGTGTTCCGCCCGGGATCTCATGAGCTGTACGTCGCCCTTGAGGCGTTGGGGCAGGTATTGAGGTTGAATGTTGCAACGGATCAGACGTTGGGTTCCGCCATGCTGGATGGCAGGGTACGGCACCTGGCGATTGATGTGGGCCGTGACCGGGTTTACGCCACCAACTTCGTAACGCCGTTTGTTCCAGGAGAGGATGGACTGTCTCCGGATGTACAAAACGCCAATGCGGAAATATTTGTGTTGGATGCCGCCTCCCTGGCCCATACATCGACTGTCTCCCTGGGATATCTGAACAAGGGCGTTTCTGAGAGCTCTGGTCCGGGGCTGCCCAACTACCTGAACGCTCCTGTGCTGTCACCGGATGGTAGCTATGCCTATGTTCCCTCCAAACAGGACAATATCCTGTCTGGTGGTCTGAGAGGCGGCGCCGGTATGACCTTTGACCAGACTGTCAGGGCCGTTACATCCCGGGTTAATCTTGCGAACCTGACCGAGAACCCTGGCGTCCGTATCGATCATGACAACGCCAGTGTTGCGACCGGTGCCGCGTTTACCGGCGATGGCCGTTATCTGTTTGTTGCACTTGAAACCAGTAGGGAAGTGGTTGTCTACGACGTAATCAGTGGGTTCGAACTGACCAGGCTGAATACGGGGCGAGCACCGCAGGGCGTTGCGCTGTCGCCGGATGGTGAAGTGCTGTATGTCCATGACTTCATGGACCGCGCGCTGACAACCTTTGACCTGAAAGCCATTCTCAACGGTGACGTAAGTGCGACTGTTGCCGTTGGGTCAACGTCATTGGTCTCGCAGGAAGCGCTTTCCCCAACAGTACTTCTTGGAAAACAGCTATTCTACGATGCCGCCGACGATCGTTTGGCCAGGGACAACTACATGAGTTGCGCATCCTGCCATAACGATGGCGGTCAGGATGGCCGGACGTGGGACCTGAGCACCTTTGGCGAAGGGTTGAGGAATACTATTGGTCTGCTGGGCCGAGGCTCTGGCCACGGGCGTTTGCACTGGACCGGCAACTTTGACGAGGTTCAGGACTTCGAAAATCAGATCCGCTCACTGGCCGGCGGCACGGGGCTCCTGGAGGACGGGGACTTTGCTGTTGTAGAGGATCCAATGGGTGCACCCAAGCAGGGCTACGATGCTGAACTGGATGCCGTTGCAGCGTACGTGGAGTCGCTTACCGCGATTCCCGCTTCACCCTATTACGACGGGAATCTGTCGGCTGCAGGCCAGGCAGGTGAGGGCGTCTTCCAGAGAGAAGGATGTGCAGGCTGCCACTCTGGTAGCGAAGGCACAGACTCTCCCTCCGGAGTAGTGCATGATGTCGGAACTATTACAGCTGTCACCGGTAATGCCTCAGGAGGACCGGTTTACGGTCTTGATACACCCACACTGAATCACTTGTGGGCGACAGCACCCTATCTGCATGATGGCTCTGCGCTTACGATAGCGGAAGCAATCCTGCGACACAGTAATGTAACGGTCACGGAGCAAGAGGCGGTTGAACTGGAGATGTATCTGCTTGAGATCGACGGTGGCCGCTAAGACAATCGGTTCAGGATGAAGCGAGGTAGCCAATTGGGCTTTGAGATTAAGTGGCGTTGGCTGGTTGTTGTGCTTCTCCCGTGGGCCGCAGTCCTGTCCGCGTCGGAAGGAGTTTGCCAGCCTGCGTGCGAGGTAATGTCTGCCAATGGGCATTTCCATCTTCGGGTTCTTCCCGAAGATGGGAAAGTACCGTTAAACAGCCACCACAGTTGGATCATTGAAGTAGAAAGTGACGTTGGTGATCCTGTTGAGCTGAGAGGGTTGGCGGTTTCAGGTGGAATGCCCGCCCACGGCCATGGGTTGCCTTCACAGCCGAGAGTGACTGAGTATCTCGGCGGTGGCCGTTACATGGTAGATGGCTTGATGTTCAATATGCATGGGGAGTGGCAGTTGAATTTAAGTCTCTCCGATGGCGTAGCGCAGGACCACGCGACGTTGGTCTTTAATCTGGATTATTGATGCTCTTCCGGCTCTTCACCAAGTGTTTGCTTCTGTTGGTTTCACTGTCCGTGTCGCTATCGTCGCAGGCCAACAACGAGCAGTTTGATGAGCGAGATATACGGATACTTCAATCACTGAGCCTTTCTGCTCTTCCGCCGCTGCCTGACACCCCCTCAAACAATGTCGCGGACCACAAACTCGCAGTCGAATTTGGCCGCCAGGTCTTCTACGATTCTCGCTTTGGCAAGGATGGGCAGTTGTCCTGTGCCAGTTGCCATCAACCCGAGCTGGCTTTTACTGACGGGAAGCAGCGTGGAAAGGGTGTCGGGGAAGCGGCCCGTAACACTCCTACCCTTATTGGAGCGGCGTACCAGCGTTGGTTTTACTGGGATGGTCGCCGCGACTCCCTCTGGTCGCAGGCCCTGATTCCTTTTGAAGCTCCGGATGAAATGGGAAGTAGCAGGCTCTCTGTGTTGAGAGTCATCAATAATGACAAAAGATACCGTTCCTACTATGAGGCGCTGTTTGGTGGCTTGCCAAAACTCGATTTCTCCAAACTCCCGGACGAAGCCTCACCTTACGGTGCTTCTGATATCCAGAATAACTGGTACAGGTTGTCACGACCGACACAAACGACGATCAATCGCGCGTTTTCCAATATTGGCAAGGTTCTTGAGGCGTTTCAGAGAACGTTGCTACCGGAGCCATCAAAGTTTGATCATTTTGTAGATGCCCTTACGGCCGGCCAACAGGATAAGGCGCTATCGATGGTTTCCGAAAGCCAGATCCTTGGGGCGAAGCTCTTTATCGACCAGGAAAAAACTCAGTGCCTTCAGTGCCATAATGGTCCAATGCTTACCAATGGTGGTTTTCACAACATCGGCAGCGGCGTGTTCAGTGGTCCAAATATGGACTATGGACGCGTGTTCGGTTTGCAGTCTGTTTTGATGGATGAGTTCAATTGTCTTGGCAAGTACAGTGACGCAGCCCCCTCAGAATGCACCGATTTGAAATACCTCAGCAGGGACAAGCACCAGGGGCTCCAGGGGGCTTTCAAGGTGCCTACTTTAAGGTTTTTGGATAAGACCGGACCTTATTTCCATGATGGCCGCTTCGATCAATTAAAGGACGTGATGGACTACTACAGATCGCCCCCAGAGAAAGGACTTAATGGCCAGCATGAATTGAGAACGCTCGACATAACACTTGAGGAGCGAGACGCTCTGGTTGATTTTCTTGGGCTTCTATCAGTTCCTGCTGAGCATTAGATACAGTTTCTGTGGTACCACTGATTTTATCATGCCCTTAAAGGCAGGGTAGGATGGCTTGTTAATAAAACTTCTTGCAAACCAATTCCTTGCAAGTTCTATATTTCCCTGATCGTGAAAGTCTATGTAGCCAAGCTTGAGGTAGTTTTTCGCGGCCAACGTGTGCACTGCATTTTTTTGTTCAGTGTTGAGATCCCACTGCTTTACCCTTTCCGCTACGGCCACTCGCTCTAAATGCTGGGCTCTGATGCGCTGTGAGGAAATCCCGCTTTCATGTTTTCGATATCTGAATGAGCTGTGGTCCACGAACACTGCATCGCCATGCCGGCAGAGCTGGAGCCACATATCCCGATCATCGAGGTGTCTTAGGTTCTCATTGAACCCTTCGGTACGTAGCCAAACTGACTTTTTAAACACAACGCTGCAGGTTCCGACGAAATTGGCTCTCAACAATGCGGCAAGAAGCCGGCCACCGTTTACGGTATAGGTGTTGGTGCCAGCGGGCGACTTCTCTAACTGTTTTAGAACGCTGTATCTGTCCAGATACCTGTGTTCGGTGATGACACCGTTGGAGTCAGCAAGGCTGAAGTTCGTAAACAGAAATGAGGCCTTTGGAGAGTTTTCCAGTGCCTTCATGGCGACACTTACCTTGTCGGGTTCGGCGATATCGTCCGAATCAAACAGGAATATGTATTTGCCTTTCGCTTCCCTGCATCCAGCGTTCCGAGGAGCTGCAGGGCCACCGCTGTTTGCCCTTTGAACCAAACGAACTCTGGGATCTGAAATATCCGCACAAACGGCGCAAGTGTTGTCAGTTGAGCCGTCATCGACGACGAGTATTTCGTCATGATCACTCAATTGGGAGAGCAAACTTTGCACAGTTTCAGTTAAATAGGCTGCTGCATTGAATGCCGGGATAACAACACTAATTCTTGTTGACATGAAATCCTCGCCCGATAATTCTTGCCGCGTTTCCCAGCATGTACGGAGCGACTCCAAGGTCACACTTGATAGCTACCATCAGGAAGCGAAGCTGGCCCCGTTTTAACTTATGGAGAAGGCGAAGGGATAATCTATCGCGGGCCGATTTTAGCCGCCGGTGAATCGCTTCATTCATTTCACTGTCCAGCTCGAAGTTACGTAGCACCTTTTTGCGATAAAGGATTTCATCATGTATGCGAAAGAAATCCTTATCCGTCCCAAACGTCTGCTCTGAAAATATACTTACGCCCTTCCCATAGGTTAGCCCTACGGTATCCGAGCAGATGACGTTATCGGATCTTTTCCCGATTGTTAGCCAGAGAAACTGGTCTTCGCCAAACCTGTAGAACTCCGTTGGGAATCGTAAATCTCCAAACATTTGATAATCGTAAACAATAGTCGAAGTGGTAACGTAACCTTCGATAACCGACCTGAAGTAGTTGTTTTTCATTCTGCATAGGTGGGGATAACCCTCGATCGAGTCGAGATTATATTTTTCAATAAACTTAAGTTTTTTGAAAAGATCCTCATCCTCACCCTCTACAATGCGGGAGCAGAAGTAGAACTGAGCGCCTAGCTTGAAAGCGAGCATAGCAGTTTCGAGATGCTCAGGTGACCAATAGTCGTCCGAGTCAAGAAACGCGACATAATCAGTCTTTGAATTTAACGCGGCAAGCCCCGTGTTTCTGGCAATACCCGGCCCGCTGTTCTTTTGTTCTATCACAGCGATCGATATTCCATCAGGAGATGAGAGATCCTGTGTAATGGATTTTGTAGATACGGGTGATTCGTCATCCACAATAACAATATCGATATGCGCGATGACGGTCTGACTGAAAATGGACTCGAGGGAGCGCCTGAGCAGTGTGCCGTCGTTCTGGAAGTGGGGGATAACTACACCAATGCGAGGGGCCGTATTCGCCATAGTTTGCTTGTCCTTGTGCAAGCCAACAGCTTGAAACACACTATAAGTGTGAGTATATACGACTATTGGTTGGCTGACAGATAGTTTCTCGCCCTGACGCCAAGCTTTCCCGGTAAAAGCTGTGCAAGGTGTCCCCATTCCCGTTTGGACAATGACGGAAGAACAAATAGCCAATATACGGTTGTTATCGCCAGGCCGGTAAATAAAAACTCCGGAAAGGTTCCCGTGGGCAATAAGAAGCGAGTCATTGCTGAGGCCACAATACATGATAATGCTATTAAAACTATGGGTTTACCAAGCTCTTTAATTGCTCTGTTAACTGTAAACCCGACTTCTCTTTGAACGATGAATGGCATTACAAAAGCTCGGCCAATGAATAGTGGTGCCGATACCCCTATGGCTGCGGCCACGATGCCGTAGTCCAGTACCCCGATCAGAAGGAAGATCAACGAGGCTGAAGTAAGTGTTTCCGCGATTCCAAGGAAGGCTTGAAGTCGATGTCGGGATGTTGCCATGAGCACGCTGCCCATGGGTGCTGTCAGGAACATAAGCATGCGGCCGCTGACCAGAACCACCAATGTATGGTAGGCCGTTGTGTATTCAAACTCTGCACCCATCCAAAGGCGTATCAACGGTTCACCGAGCAGTATGAGGCCGAAAAGCGCGAAACCACCGAGGATCATGTTGATTCGCAGAAAAACGGCAATCTTGTCATGCAGATCGACGGTATCGCCTTTAGCCTGCGATGCCGCAAACACCGGGGTGCTCATTCCAGTTGCTTTGGTAAGAAACTGGAGGCTGTACTCAACCAGCCTGACGGCGACGTAATAGGTCGTCAGCAATGAAGTTCCAAGATAGGCACCGATCAGAAATATGTCGGCTTTGTCCTTGGCCAGGTTGGTGATATCGATCAGGAAGGCCCAGTTGCTGTAATTGAAGAGCGACCGCATTGTTACCCTGTCGACAAACTCCCTGCTGATGCGCATAGCCGGGTGGAGATACTTCGCAATAGAGATCAGGATGATGTCTGTGAGGATAGAGGCGCCCAGTTGGACGAGGCTGATGGCGAGTAGTTCATAGCCACGCAGTAGGGCGATAACAGAGCAGACAGTGGAAAGTACTTTTACGACTATTCGGCACCATGCGGTAAGGTCATATCTCACGTAGGCTGCAGCAATGCCGGCAAATGCCTTAAATGGAAATCCGAGTGCTATCTGGAGCCCGGCAATCAGTATCAGAAGGCGTATCAGCAAGACATTGTCTGGATTTTCAACCCAGACCGGTGATACCCAGGCGATGACAGCGCTGGCCAGCATGACGACAACAGCAAGGCCGGAATAGATAATCAGGGATGAGTTGATAACCTGGTTGGCTTTCCTGGTGTCCTCCTGCTGGATATAGCGCGCCATGAACCGGGTGACAGCGGTCGCGAAACCGAAATCAAACAGGTAAAGAGTGGCTGTGAAGCCACCGATGAGTATCCAGATGCCGTACATGGATTCCCCAAGCTGGGACACCATGAAGGGCAACATGAAAAGCCCGACGCCAATCGTAACCACAATGTGAAGTGTCTGGGCAATTGACCCACGAAACAGGCGTTTTACGAGTGACATGGTCGACACTGGGCTTTCCTGAGTATTCAAGAGTTAACGATGGGCGCACTGGACGTATCGGAATGACGAGGCAGTATTGTACATCCATGCACAAGATAGATAACGCATTTCCTTATTCGTGAGGTAACCTACCACATTCCATGGACGAGCTACGACTTTTCAACCGTTTGTGAGGGACCGGTGAGTATTTTCCAGACAGATGCCTGGCAGACTGCATGGTGGCGTGAATGGGGGCAGACCCGGGGGTTCCAGTTGCTGGAGCAGGGCGGTTCCGGCGTATCCGGAGTCTACATTGACAAATACCTGCTCAAGGGGCTGATACCGTTGCGCTGTCTGCAGTTTGTGGGCACCAATTACCGTAGAATTTCCACCCCGCGCACGGAGTACAATTCCTTTGTTTGTTCAAAAGAGACGTTTGACCAAGGTGCGGGACGGCTTGAACGTCTTCTGTCGTCCTGTGGTTGGTCCGAAGCCGTTTTCCGGGATGTGATTAAGCAGTCCCCTGAGGCATTGCATCTGCAGAACCTGGCCCACAAAGCGGGATGGAGCTACCGGGTTGTCGATAGTGATGTGGCCTACAGCATTGAAACGACGGGGAGTTTTGACAACTACCTGTCTGCCTTGGGGCCCAATACCAGGTTGCGTCTCTTTAACAGGCGCAAGGTGCTCGAAACCTGCGGAGAGCTCTCATTTGCGAACGCCTGGCCAGGCAGTCCTGATGACTTTTTTAATGCCCTGAATGCTTTTCATGTCGAGCGCTGGGGGCAGCCCTGCTTTTCCGCGAGGAGCCTGAGATTCCACAAGGATTTCCTCACACACGTTGTAGAGGAAGGGGGTGTTCCCGATCTTTCGATAATGCGTTGTGATGGGACAGCCGTGTCAGTGCTGTATAACGTCCATTACCGTGGTCGCTGTTATAACCTTCAATCCGGCTACCAGGAGGATTTTCATCCTAAACTGGCGCTGGGCACGCTCCATTTGGGGTATTCAATTGAAGAGGCATTTGAGAATGCCGGTATTGCGGACTTTGACCTTCTTGCTGGCTCTGGTAAGAATGAAGATTACAAAGCTCGACTTGCAACTCATGCCGAGCCTCTGATTTCGTTTATGCTAGTCAGAAGCCGCATATTTCGGTATCTATACCGTATAAAATCCGGAAACTAAAGTGGGGTGCTCGTTTCCCGAGTGCCAACTTGTAGTAAAAAGGTAAACTACCATTTAAACCACGCTTCTCAGGATCTACTACATGGATCGTAATATCGGCATAGCGCGATACCCTTGGCTGTTTCCCGCGCTGTATTTTGCCTGTTTTCTCGTTGCTACCGCTTCTACGTTGAGCGGTCTGGTTGACCGTTGGCTGAAGTTCGATGAGTCGTACTCCCACGGTTTTCTTGTACTCGTGATCAGCATTTTCCTGACAGTCTCTGCGTGGCGCAGGCATCGCCCGGTAGTTGGGTTCTATTGGTTCTGGCTGCTCCCACTGTGTGTCTCCGGCTTGGTATACCTCGCGGGCAGCGTTCTTCTGATTGAAGCGTTCCAGCAAGTGGCACTTTTGCCGCTATTGATTGGTGGGCTTCTGGTGTTGTGGGGGTGGAGGCAGACCCAAGCGTTTTTTATCCCCATGGGGTTGATGGTATTCACGCTTCCATTCTGGGACTATCTTTCCTGGAACCTGCAACTGATTACAGTTGCTTTCAACCAGCTGATGTTATCGCAGTTTGATATCGAATTTATCGTCGAGGGTGTGTTCGTCTATTTTCCGGGAGTGGGGGCATTCGAGATTGCCCATGGTTGCTCCGGATTACGGTACTTGTTGGTTGGTGCAACGTTGTCGCTGCTATACGGTGAACTGAATTACCGTTTGTGGCGTACCCGCTGCGTTCTTTTGTTTACCGGAGTGGTGATATCCCTTGTTGCCAACTGGATCCGTGTTTTCGTCATTATTTATATTGGATACGAATCTGAAATGACGTCATCACTTATCAAGGAGCACGATTTCTTTGGTTGGTGGGTTTTCGCCGGGACTCTTGTACCACTGTACTTCTTCGCTCGTTGGCTGGAAGGTACCGAAAAGAACCTTGACTCGGCTGTGGACGGCAACACGGAAGGATCAGGCCTCCATTCTGCCGCTGGCATGTTATCCCCCCTTTTTCTTGTGCTTTTGATGGGAGCGGCTTCCTGGTCTGTTTCACCAAGCCTCGCAGACATGAATGGGGAAACCGAACAACACAGTGTGTCTCTAGTAGATGCTTCCAACTGGATGCCCCTTTTCCGCCGGAGTCTTCTGGGATGGCAGCCTGCCGTTGTTCGTCCCGATCGTATCCTTGAACAGACCTATATAAAGCGAGGAACGGCGCGGGAGGGTCAGGCCGGAGTCAGGTTGTTGGTGGCGTTATACAGTTACGACTATCAGCGCCCCAAGTTTGAGGTGGTTCAGTATAACAACCGAATATACGATTCCTCGGTATTGGTTCCTAAGCGTACCTTCAGTGTTGATCCGGTAAGTGGTCAGACACCGTTGGCTGGTCTGGAGTTGGGCTTCCGTCAAACGGATACGACGTTTGTAGTGGCGTATGGATACTATGTTGAGGGTCGATGGGAGAATAATGAACTTCAGGCCAAGCTTGCCCAGCTACCGGGTATGTTTAATTCCCGCAGCGATGCGTCGCTGTTAGTTATTGGTGTTCATTGCGAAGAGTGCGACCGGGATCGCGTGTTACGCGACATTTCGCCGTTAATAAAAGAAGCGGCCCAGGAACACCTAGACCGCCTGTACACAAATTGAGTTATATGGTTTTACTTCATTCGACTTGCTGGGATACGACTTCCGATGGCGCACTTGCGAGACCGCCCTGGTCCACGACGCTTATCGAGAAGTACCACACTCCTGACGCCAAATCTCCGAAAGTAAATGAGGTCTCGGCTCCGTCGACCTGCTGGGTTTGTGTGAGCGCTCCCGGTGATTGACCATAGCGAATCCTGTAGTAATCGATTTCACTCAGTGACAGAGACGAGCCATCAAGGCGGGTGCCTGGAGCCGTCCAGGACAGCGTAATACTGCCATTTGGTTCTGCGGGTTCAGGAGATGGCTCGGTTGGGCCGGGGCTAGTGTTCACGGTTCCGACTTCTTCGAGTGTGAACGGATCAAGGCCACTGTTGTATGCTTCAATATTCGAAATACCAGCGTTGTTTGATACAGAGTCAGCGTCGTCAACCCAGGGGCTAAGCCCCTGTGAAAGTTCCCAGGTATCCGGAATCCCATCGTTGTCCGAATCAAGCGAGTGGCTCGTTGTAGGGTCTGGCGCCTTCACAGTGGCAGGCGTGGAGAGGGTTCCGCCTGTATTGGTGTTTGTTGCCCTGTACTCGGCGACCGCTGAACCAACTCGTTCAAAATATTCCATAGAGAGCAGGACTTCTTCCCCGGGGCTGAGTGTGCGTTCATACTGAAATTCGGTGGGAGCATGCTCTGTCCAGTCATCAATAACAAGAGTACCGTTTGCGTAGAGCCTCACGCCGTCGTTGGTCCTGACGGTAAAGCGGTAGGTGTTTGTGCCTGAGTCATGGGGCGCTGTAAATATACCATTCCAGCGAACGCTGAAGTTGTCGTCGGAGAGCTGGGAATGGGGTTGGCCAGTGCCCCAATTGAAGTCGACACTTCTATCGACTCGCGCATCTACAAAATCATCGAACGCTATACCGCTGTAATATTGGCCAACGAAGCCTTCGACGTAAACTGGTTCCTGTTCAGAAGGCTCCGGAACCTCGTTGGCATCTTCGGGCGACGTCCCGGCAAGGTATTCCGCCAGGTTGGTATAGCTATCATTATCCATGTCTCCACTGGCGTCTCCAGCATCAAGAGGGTCCATGCCATAGGCATACTCAGCACCGTCGGGAATGCCGTCTCCATCTGTGTCGGCGTTGTTTTCCGCTGTTCCCAGCAGGAACTCATCCGCCGCACTTAACAGGTCATTGTCTGGGTCAGAGGTGGAGTCCGCCGGGTTCGTTGGGTCTAGCCCGTAAACGGTTTCCCACTTATCGTACAGACCGTCCTGATCTTCATCGAGTGGTGGGTATTCGGGGTTGAAGGCTATACCCTGGTTACCATCCAGAAAGCCAACCCGGTAGCCCAACGAGTAGGCTTCCATCTCGGAAAGGCCGGCCGTCTCACCCGATTGTGCATAGGAGTGGATATAATTAGAGTCGACGATCTGTTGGCTGATTCCAGGGCCTTCCCATGCGACTGCGAAATGGTCACTCCCTGCGCCCTCCTTCTGGAAGACTTCGAAATAGTAGCGCTGAGAAGCGTCCAGGGTTACGTATGGGGAGGTTTGGGAGCTGTATTTGCTGAACTGATTGACATAGGTCCAGCCTGGTACTGTGGCCAGAATGTCGGCGTCATCCGGCGAGCTTGACGTACTCAGCCAGAACTCGACCTTGTCGTTACCGCTCACAAAGAAGCGATATTCGCCGGATGTTGGTGGCTTTATGAACCCTCTGACGTAGGTGCCATAGTTATCGACACGATTTTCGGGGGCTTCCAGACTGGTTAACGTATCCACCTCATCCGGGTTATCCGGAAATTTGGTGGCAGAGGTCATGGTGTCAATTTCAACACCATCAAGATTGTCATAATACCGAATCTCGACAACGCCAGGCTCGCTGGTTTCGGGTAGGGCCGCCGTTGGAGGAAGATCCTCAATGTCCTGTAGCTGCCAGCTTTGGCACCCGCTGATGAGTATTACTGTACTACCGAGACCAAGTACTTTTGTAATAGACATCCTGCCTCACCTTATCGTTCCCAGATTCAGTAGGACAAGTATTGTTTGATAAAGTGAGGGCTGCCACTTATTCGTTGTACCGTTTTGGTCTTTGAGGGTTAATGTTATATCGAATGGTCATGACGCAATTAGCCTTGCCCGTTAAATTTTTCGAGCACTTTCTGCGCTTCGTTGTTTTTACCTGATGCGCGATACGCCTCTGCCAGATGCAGTGCGATTTCTTCCGACTCCGGTTGTAGTTCATGGGCCTTTTCGAGAATGGGTACACTGGCTTCGTGATTACCGGCCTTGAGCATGATCCATCCGTAGGTGTCCGCGACTGCCGCGTTGCCAGGGCTAAGCTCGTAGGCTTGCTTCGCCAGATCGATTGCCCGCTTGTCCCCATTTTCGTGATAGATCCAGGCCAGGTTATTTAGCACCACAACGTTGCCGGGTGCGCTTTCAAGCAGGGTCTCATAATTCGACTTGGCGCTTTCATACTGGCCCTCGGATTGCTGCAGCAGCGCCAGCGTAAGAAGCAGCTGGTTACTGCCGGGATACGTTTTGCGGGCGGACTCAAGGAAAGAGAGTGCTTCCTGTGCCTTGCCGGATCGTTGGAGGTTTGTCGCGTATCCATTTGCGAGCTCGGCGCTGGGGCGCTTGTCGAGGGCGAGTTGGTAGAGTTCAGCCGCTTGCTGATACTCTTTTTGCCGTTCGAAGTAAGCGGCTTCCGTCACGTAGGGCGCAGAGGATTCCGGGTGTTGCTGTTTGGTTTCCTGAATAATTCTCCGCGCTTCGTCTTCCTCGCCTTCGTTGAAGGCTTGTTGAGCGGCTTGAAGAGCGATGTCCTGGTTGTCCGGGAACAGTGCGCGTGCCCGGTCAAGGAGAGCGGCCGCCCGGGCTGTTTCTCCCGAGCTCTGAAATGCGGTTGCTGCGCTGCTATAGATGCCTGCAACGAAGGGCGTTGCGGGTGATGGGGTTGATTGCTCGTTTCGCTCCAGCAGGGAGGCGGTTAAATCGTCCGCTTCCTGCTGATTGTTATCCATGAGGGCAACCTCAAGCAGAATCAGGCGAGGGCCGGTCGCTTCCGGATTCTCTTTGAGAATTTCCCGCATGAAACCTGTGGTTTCTTCGCGACCCAGAACGGTCGCCAGCCCTTGAAGCGCCTGGCGGCTATCCGGGGCGAGCCTGACTGCTGCCCGGAACTGCTTCTGCGCTTCCGCTTGATCGTTCTGAGTCAGCGCCAGTCTACCAAGAGCGATCAGCGGTGCTGGTGATTCTGGCGCTTTCTCCCTGGCCTTGTTGAAGTCTGTTTTAGCCGCGTCCACATTGCCTGCGGTGGCTGCGAGGCTTCCCCTGGTCATCAGGGCATTGATACTGTCAGGAGCTTCTTTAATCCACTGAGAGGCGGATTTTACAGCCTCGTCCATGTTGCCAGAGCGAGCCTGAGCCTCAACGATGACGCTGCGTGCCTGCTCCAACTCAGGGGCGCTTTCAAGAACCCGGGTTGCCTCGGCGATCGCCCGGTCATGTTCACCCCGCTGGTTGAGGTAGGTCGCATACCGTAGCCTCAGCTGGTGGTTGTCGGGGTTGCTTGCCAGGGCCTTGTCCATAAGCGTTTCGCCCGTCTTCAGGTCGCCGCTGGCAAGCGTGGCAATGGCCACCATGGCAAGCGTTTCCGGATCGGAGTCTTTGTCCTCCAGATTGGAGAGTATGGCCTGGGCGCCTTCTGGATTTCGCATTTGCAGCCGTGCGGCGGCCAGTAATTTGCTGGCGGTTTCTGAATTTCCCGCTTCTGCGATGGGTGCCAGCAGCTTTTCAGCATCCTCTACCCGGCCTTGCCTGAACCGGACAAGGCCGAGCATCAACGATGTCTGTTCATGGTTGGGAGCTTGCGCCAGGACTTCCTCCAGATAACGCGCGGCCTCATCGAGGTCACCCTGTTCCACTGCCGCCTGGGCGGCCATCAGGTTGCTCTTGATCGTACCGGGGGCGGACTTGGCCAGTATTTCTTCGTATACGAAAGCTTCTGATTGCTTGCCCTGGGCCCTAAGGACGCGAATTAGGGACGAAATCGTGGCGTACTTGCGTTGGGTCATTACATCGTACTGACCGATGTCCTCGAGGGCTCTGATATAGGCATCTTCCGCTTTTTGCCACTCTTCCTGGGAAGCGGCGAGCTCGGCTTTCCAGAGCCATAGTTCTCCATTCGCCCCATCAACTTCTTCCGCCTCGCTGACCAGTGTTCGGGCCTTCGATACGTCACCGTCGGCGAATGCGGTTTTTGAGAGCCCCACCACCGATTCAACTTCCCCAGAGTCTATTTCACGTGCCCTGTTGAACGCAGTGCGGGCTTTTTCAAGTTCATTGGATGCCAGGTAAATCTGGCCTTCCAGCAGTGCCGCCTGGGTTTCCACCGGTCGGTCCGGGGAGGTGATGTCATTGAGAGCCGACAGGGCGTCTTCAAAATCTTCCTGAAGCAGATTGGCTTCTGCGAGGATCAGGCTGGCACGGTTCCGAACCTTTGCATCGATCTGATCTGCAGGGAGGCGCTCCAGGATCTGGTTAAGGTGCCGTTCGGCATTGGCCGCATCGCCTGCCTTGAGGAGATTGTTGACGATCAGGAAATACGGTTCGATCTTTTCCGGTTGAAGCTCGATCGCGCTCCTGGCTTCCAGTGTGCTCGCCTTGAGTTCACCCTGACGCTGGAAAAAACGTGACTGGTCGATATGACTCAGGTACTGGATGTCGTCCTGGCTCATCTCATTGCTGTCGCCACAACCGGCGAGAGCGAATGAGATTGCGACTGAGAGGAGGGTGGCACGTACTGCTGAAACTGGCTTCATGGCCCTGGTCCTTTTCCTTATCGGGTCTTGTTCTGGATTCCTTGCCTGCTATTCAGGCGCCTGACGATTCGGGGGATGTTTCAATCCGATATTTATCAGTCAGGTTATACAGCGTTGGTCGGGTTACGCCGAGCAGGCGTGAGGCCTGCGCCATATTAAAGCTACAGGACTGCAGTGCCTGCACAATGGCGGCACGTTCCGCATTTTCCCTGACCTGCCTGAGATTCAGTTGGCTTTCGGGGCCTTCAAGGTCGCAGTTTAGCTCAAGGTCGGCGGCGGTAACACGTTTGCCGTCGGCCATGATTGTGGCCCGTTTCACCTTGTTGATCATTTCACGCACGTTGCCGGGCCATGGGTGTGTCTTGATGGCCTTGATGGCGTCTTCGGTAAAGGCCAGGTTGGGCCGATCCATTTGTTTGCCCAATGACTGCAACAGCGACTGCGCAACAACGAGGGCGTCGCCTTCGCGCTCACGAAGTGCGGGAACGTCGAGAGTAATTTCACTGATCCGGTAATAAAGGTCCTCGCGGAAAGTCTCCTGATCGATCAACTGCTGTACGTCCCGGTGAGTTGCGCACACCACGCGGACATCGACAGGAACCGGGTTGACCGAGCCCACCCGATCGACCACGCGCTCCTGGAGAAAGCGGAGCAGCTTGGCCTGGAGGGGCATGGGCATGTCGCCAATCTCGTCCAGGAATAGGGTGCCGCCATTGGCGCTTTCGATTTTGCCTTTCTTGCTCTGGGTGGCGCCGGTGAACGAGCCCTTCTCAAAGCCAAAGAGTTCGCTTTCAAGGAGGTTCTCAGGAATAGCGGCACAGTTAATGGCCGCAAAAGGTTTATCGAAGCGGTGGCTCAAATCATGAAGCGCCCTTGCCAGCAGCTCCTTGCCCGTGCCGGTTTCACCGGTAATCAGGGTAGTGACGTCGGTGGGGGCCACTTTTTCGAGGGTGCGACAGATGCCAAGCATCTGTGGGCTGGCCGCGACGATACCTTTGATGTTGGTGCCATTACGCTGACGGGCCAGCTCCCGGTTGTCACGTTCCAGTTCGGCCAATCGCAAGGCACGGTTCACCACGAAGGTCAGAATGTCCGCGTCCAGCGGCTTCTGGTAGAAGTCACTGGCCCCCATGCCGATGGCCTTGACGGCGTTCTCCTTGTCTTCCCGTCCGGTGACCACAATGATCTTGGTCATGGGCGACAACCGAAGAATTTCTTCAAGCAGTAGGAAGCCTTCTTTTGCACCACCTGGATCCGGAGGCAGACCCAGATCCAGAGTAATGACATCGGGTTCGCTTCGACGCAGTGCGGTCAGGGCTGACTCCCGGTCAGCCGCAACGCTTACTTCCAGATCTTCGCTGAAACACCAGCGCATCTGGCTTTGCAAGCCCGGATCATCTTCTACGATTAGCAGTCGTCTACTCACAACGGTTACAAATCCCTTTTTGTAATGGTGACGGTCTTGCGATCAATCCTCTAAACCCTGATTCTTAACCGAAGATTGACACTTTGCAATGATAGTGTTCGCTGTATTTCGGTTTCGCCAATTATTTGGCATTCTGCTGCGGCAGTGGGTCGCCGGTAATCAGTCGCTCGGGTTCTTCCGGAGCCTGTTCCGGTTTGAACCGGGCAAGCGGGAACCGGATTGAGAAACAGGAGCCCAGGTCCGGTTCGCTGGTTACATCTATATTCCCCCCAACATTGCGCACATACTCCCTGGCCTGATAGGCACCAATGCCCATGCCCGTCAGCCCCTTGGTACTTTCGAACGGTTTGAATAGCTGGGTCTGGATAAAGTCCTCGGTCATGCCGGAACCGGTGTCCTGGATGAACAGCACAACGTTGCCCTTGGCGGTTTTCAGGGTGAGAGTGATTTCGCCATCGGGTGGGGTGGCATCCTGCGCATTCTGAATCAGGTGGCCGAGAATACTGTAGAGTTGCTCCCGATCGGCATTGATGAAAATGTTTCCGGGATTATCGGCAACCCTCGGTGCAGGTTGGCGGCGGGAGTAGTGCTCCGCCAAATGGCTGACAACCTCAGTCAGGTCGATCACTTCGGTCACCAGGGTTTCGTCCGCTGGCTTGCGGATGTGATCCACCAGGTTCGACATCTTGCGCACGGCATGGTCAGTGGTGTGAATCATATCGTCGATAAAGGCCGGGTTGTTCCGGTGCCTGGGGGCGTTTTTCACCAGCAACGATAGTTGAGCAATCAGTGTTTTCAGGTCATGCACCATGAAGGCAGACGCCTTGCTTACCGCCTCAAACTGCATGGCCCTGGAAAGCCGGTTTTGGGCGTCAGTTTGTGCAAGCAGGTTACAGGTCTGCCGGGCGACAACCTTGATCAGGTCAAAGTTCTCCCAGTTGAGTTCAACGCGCGCGTAAGGGTTGCCGACCATGGCAATACCGTATAAGTCGTTGCTGAGGTATAGGGGAATGACCAGCCAACCATCCGGTGTATGTGATATCGGGTCGGGGATCTCCAGCAGGTTGTAGCTGACCGGATCGCCACGATATTCATGAAGGTCGATAATCCACTCCCGTTCCCCAAAGAAGCGGACAAGTTCGGAGTTGGCGTCGATGGTCGTGTACTTGGGCGTGACCATGTTGACTGCGTTCTTGAGGATGAAGTCGCCTCTTTCCTCTCGTATCCAGAGTGCGCCGGCGTTGCTTTCAACCAGGCTCGAAAGAATGCGGATGACTCGTTCCGGAAGTGGTGGGCTGTCGCTGAGGTCGGCCATTTCCCGGGTCATTTTCAGCCATTCGTCGCGGTAGTCGTATTTGTAATCGAAAAAGTTCTGGCTGATAAACACCATTAGCCGGGAACGCACACGGCGCGAGACCAGCAGGGTGACGAGGAATACCAGTGCGATGCTGAAGAAGAGTACCTGCAGGGCGTCGCCCCATTCGCCTCCCAGGGTTTTGACGTAGTAGCCACCCAGTGACAGGAACAACAGGTAACCACCGGCGAGTATCAGGGCTCCGGCGTGGAAGACGGCTGAACGGGAGAGCTGGAAATCCACTGGCTGTTTGCGGGTGTTAATCACGTTGACAGCAAACAAGGGCACCAGTGCAGCGTTGACCAGGCCACGGGCGTTCCAGAACGACTCCGAGACCTGGCCAAAGAGCAGGGTGTCGGCATACATGAAGAAATCAAAGGCAAACAGGCTGCCAACGGCAATACAGACATACTTCATGCTGGACCGACCAAATGACACGGAGTTGCGCCAGATCTGCTCAATCAGCGATAAGCCGAGTAAGGATAGGGCTATCTGGCCAACCACTTTGGTTTTACCGTCCAGAATGCTGAGCCCAAAGAAATATTCCAGGACACCGCTGCCGAGTAGGAGAGCAACCAGGATCAGGGTGGCTGCCGCCAGCACTTTTCGTAGGCGACCGACAAGATTGGCAGACCGGAATGAATCGCGAAGTAGGGCGAAGAGGACGGTAATCCACGCGGCATCACGCAGAAGTTCCAGCAGGTAGCGAATAAAAAAGCTTGGTTCGCCCCAAAGGCTTTGGGTAACAAGTGAGCCGGCCCACAGCGTGGTGACCACGGCGGCGAGGAGCAAAGAACGGTCAATGTCCCGGCGCAGGTATCGTGTGGCAATCAGCAGCGATAGCAACCCAAAGGCAATGGCTGCCGTGGAATGACTGATCAGGCTGAAATTATTCAACATGTTTCGCTTCCTGCGCTATGCGCCACTTTCCATAACGGCACCGATTTCGATCCTGTGCCGTTCACACCGGCTTCTTGTTCTCCCGGTAGAACCGGAATATCTCTTTTAGCGGGCGCCTGGGAGTGAAACCGAATTCCCTGGCGAACGCCCTGCCGTCGATGACTACAGGATACTTGAAAAAGTGCATCAGGTACGAAGGAAAACTTCGCAGGTTGAGTGTGCGCAGTATCATCCTGGGCAGTATGGGGGGAATGGATGGTACTGGTATGCGGCCGCAGCCGCAGAGCTTCAACGCATGCTGGTAGGCCACCCAGTCCTGCGGCGCGACATTGAAAATTCCCCGCTGGGGTTTGTTGTAAGCCAGCACGATGGCATCGGCCATATCATCGATATGGATAAACTGCATCATCGGTGAAAAACCGGCCAGAACAGGTGCCCGTTCCATGCCCAGCAAGGTGCTGATGGAGTTGCGCACTCCTGGGCCGACAATGTTGCAGGGCCGCAGAATGGTGATATTCAGGTCCGGGTAGCGCCACAGGTAGATGTTGGCCAGGTTCTCCAGTTCCACGGAATCAATCAGGTCCGCGCTCAGCCCCGCACTTTTCAGCGGAGCTTCCTCGTCTATCAGCGCCGGGTTGTAGGCCACCGCGCCATAGACGTGGAAGGTCGACAGGACCACCACCCTTTTGATGTTGTACTTGTGGCTCAAGTCCAGCAGTTTCTGGGTGCCGAGCACGTTGGCGTTGTAACGGCGCATTCGGGTGAGCTGGCTCGACATGATGCGACCGAGATGAATGACGCCATCAAACCGGTAACGCCGGAAAAGGTCTTCGAAGGAGCGCTTGTTGAAGTCGATGCAGTAGCTGGGGATATCGTCGCCCAGATAGACCTGTTCTCGAAAATCCACGGCAACGAGGTTGCAGGTATCCCGCAGGCGGCTGATTACCTGTTGAGCCAGGGCGCCAGCTGCACCTGTTACAAGAATCTGGGGTCTGCTTTTTTCAACCATCAGAACAGCCTTTTCCTTTCGCTCAGTCCGGTATCGATCAATTCACTGATCGCTGCCTTCACCTGTTCCACCCGCTCTGTCACCTGTTCTTCGGGAATTTCCAGGTCGTCAAACACCATTGGGTCGCCAAAGTTCAGGTGGACTTTAGCCGGCAAGACAAACGGCATGGCCACCGGAGCGTAGGGAATGCCGAGCCACCGAGCCAGTGGTTTGATGTTGGCGATGGCGGGAATGGTTTCCTCACACCCGACCACGCCCACTGGCACAATGGGTGCCTTGTACTTCATGGCCAGGTGCATGAAGCCGTTACCGAACCGCTTGAGCTGGTAGCGATCCTGATACAGCTTGCCAGACCCGCGAATGCCTTCGGGGAATACGATGACGGCCTCGCCGTTGGCCAGCATCTTGGCGCAATTGGTGGGATCGCCCAAAACCGCGCCAAACTCGTTCAGCAAATTGCCGAGGTAGGGGACGGTCGGGAAAAAACGTTCGATCATTGCCCGGGGAATGCGCGGGTTTTTCTCGCGAGAGGCAAGGGCGTAGGCGATCAAAAGTCCATCTACCGGCAACTGCCCACTGTGATTCGGGACGATCAGCACCGGCCCCTCCGAGGGAATTTTGTCAACGCCGGTGGCTTCCACTCGAAAATACTTTTCGTAGATCTGGCGGGTCAGGGAGAAGCCGTACTTCATCACTTCGTTGTTATAGCCCCAGGGATCGTACCCCAGAGAACCAATCGGCTTGCGGATGCGATTGATGTGATTTTCCAGCTCTGCCGGGATCAACCGTGACTTCAGAATCGATGCTAGACCCATGTGGTTTCTACTCTCTTCCTATCATAACGCCAAGGGTATGACTCTGGCCCGTATTCAGCACGCGGTAATCGCCGAGGGCATTGGCGCTTTCAACGCACAGCATGGACTCCCAGGCAACGTCGGGGAAATCCGACAATCGTGCCGCTTTCTCCGGCCCCGGATTCCAGACAACCGTGGAGTCGCTGCCGATGGCGGTGATGCGCCGGTTCCCTGATGGGGTTTCAACGATCAGCGAATTGCCGCTTTCATAGATGCGGTCGGTTTCACCCTCGAAGCTCACTGGCCCTTGCTGTGTGTGGTAGCTCCAGTCTTTCAGGGAGTCCACGTATCCGCAGTTTTCGAGGCCTCTGACCAGCGTTTTGGAAATGTCCGGGGTCGGAAGATAGGTGTGAAGTGCCTGGGTAAACGCCAGCGGTTCCGAACCCGGATTGGTGGTGGTCAACGCCAGTTGGCAGCCGTCAGCCGAGAAGTGGAAGGTCATCAGTAACCGGGCGCGGCCGTCCCAGGCATCAGAAAAGTCACTGTTTGCATCCAGTGACAGGCTGATTTCCACGTCGTGCGCGGTTTCCCTGACATCCTCCAGCTTCCACACTGCCGTACGGGCGAAACCGTGGGAGCTGGTGGTCAGCAGCCTGCGGCGAACTTCCGGGGGATTTTTCTCGGGCACGCCAAACCACGGCCAGCATACGGGAATGCCGCCACGGATGGCCACGCCGGGTTCAAAGCGCGCGGTGTCGCTTATCCACAGCCAGTCTGGTTCGTCACGGGCGGCAAAGTGAGTAAGGTGAGCGCCCTGCAGGAAAAGGCGGGCGTGGAACAAGGGGTGGTGTACCTCCATGGCTTCCAGTTGCCCGATGGTTGTCCATCGGGTGAACGACCAGTGCCCGGGTTTTAGTGTCACGTAGTGCCTCGTTACAGCTTTCTGGGTGGTCAATGGATTGTCGGTCTGAGGTGCCGCAAGAGTTACGGCATGTCCTTATACTCAGGGTAAATTAAAACTGTGCTTACGGCGAGAAACCATCATAAAATCGGCCGTCCCCGTCGGAGTTTGATGAATGATTGACCAGATTGCTGCCTCAGTTCCCGAGCCTCGCCAGGCCGGAGTCGATCTTTCGACGCCGGGAGGCGATCAGTGGCTTGATGACTTGGCGGATGGTCTCACGGAACATGGCTGGATGAGCCAGGATGTGTCGGTGCTGTTAACTCCGTCCCTTTTAAAGGGTCTTCGCAGTGAAGTTCGGATACTGGACCGGACCGAGGCACTGCGTAAGGCGGGTGTGGGGCGTGGCCAGGACTTGCTTCAGGACAGATCCGTAAGGCGAGACAAGATTGCGTGGCTGCAGGGGGTGACGCCGGTTCAGGCGGCGTTGTTCGAGTTCTTCGAGTCGGTCAGGCTGGGTTTGAATGAGCGGCTGTTCCTGGGGCTGAAACGGTTTGAGGCGCACTACGCCACCTATCACAACGGTGACTTCTACCGTCGCCATGTGGATAGCTTCCAGGGCAGGGCGTCGCGGGTTGTCAGCCTGGTGTTGTACCTCAACGAGGGTTGGCAGGAAGCCGACGGCGGCGCGTTGCAGATTTTCAATCGTGAAAACGAGAACGAGGTATGTGGCGTCGTATTGCCACTGGCAGGGCGGATGGCGCTGTTTATGAGCGAAGAAATTCCCCATGAGGTGTTGCCGGCCCACCGTACCCGTTACAGCGTCGCCTGCTGGTTCCGATGCGATGAAGTGCCGCTGCCATTGTAGTGCCGGAACCCTTTTGCTAATATGCGCGCCGCTTTGAGGGATTTCGCCCCAAAGCCCGTTATGGTGGCTCCATTGGTGCCTCCGCAACGATAAACCGTGAACCCGGTCAGGCCCGGAAGGGAGCAGCCGAAGCGGTGGACTTGTGTGCCGGAGTGTCGCTGATGGAGTCACCCCCAGATTTTTCCTTTTAACGCCCCCGATTATCCCTCTCTGATTGCTTCTTGTTGGCTTCTTCTAACATCCTGACCGTGCTATGGTTAAACCCATTTTTAACGGCAGTTGGCAGAACATGAGCTACCAGGTACTTGCCCGTAAGTGGCGCCCCCGGACATTCGAAGATATGGTCGGCCAGGAGCATGTGCTCCAGGCACTGATCCACGCCCTGGACAACCAGCGGCTGCACCACGCCTATCTGTTTACCGGTACCCGGGGCGTAGGCAAAACAACCATTGGCCGATTGCTGGCCCGATGCCTGAACTGCGAAACCGGCGTTACCGCCACGCCGTGTGGAACCTGCTCCAGTTGCCAGGAAATCCAGGAAGGGCGGTTTGTTGATTTGATCGAAATCGACGCAGCCTCCCGTACTGGCGTGGATGATATGCGGGAACTCACCGATAACGTCCAGTACTCGCCAACCCGTGGCCGCTTCAAGGTGTACCTCATTGACGAGGTACATATGTTGACCAACCAGTCCTTTAACGCTTTCCTCAAGACCCTTGAAGAACCCCCAGAACACGTCAAATTCCTGCTGGCGACCACGGATCCCCAGAAGCTGCCAGTGACCGTGTTGTCCCGTTGCCTGCAGTTCAACCTCAAGCGGATGACGCCCGAACACATTGCCGGGCACCTGCGCCACGTGCTGACCCAGGAAGGCATTCCTTTCGAGGAACCGGCCCTGTGGCTATTGGCACGTGCCGCGGATGGCAGTATGCGGGATGCCCTGAGCCTGACAGACCAGGCCATTGCCTTCGGCAATCAGACGCTCAGCGGCAGTGATGTCAGCAACATGCTGGGCACGATTGATCATAGTGATATCGAGAACCTGGTGAATGCGCTGGTGGAAGACGATGGGCCCGCGCTGCTGTCCGAGATCAATCGTATTTCCGATTTTGCGCCGGATTACAGCGTGATCCTGGCGGACCTGTTGTCGCTGTTCCATCGGGTGACGATGGAGCAGGTGGTGCCGGGCAGTGTCGATAATGCCCTTGGGGATGCCGCGCAGGTGGAGTCCCTGGCGCGCCGGCTTAGCGCGGAAGACGCGCAACTCTTCTATCAGGCCGCGCTGATGGGCCGTAAGGACCTGGCGGTCACTCCCGATGCCCGCATGGGGTTTGAGATGACGTTGCTGCGAATGCTGGCCTTCCGGCCTGCCACTGACCGCCGTGAACCACCGGTGGTGGCCTCCGGGACGTCATCGTCAGGGCAGGAATCCCGGGAAGACCCTGAGCCTGGCCCGGCAGCATCGGAGACAATAACAGCGGCTGTTGAGCCTGAACAAGCGCCTCAACAGCCAGATTCAGAACAGCGGGCAGAGCCAGAACAACGAACCGAACCGACGCCCCAGCCGGAGCCTCAACCGGAAGCCCAGGAGCCCGTACTGGAATCCCAGCCCGCTCCCGCGCCAGAGGAGCCTGACGCTGCCTGGCTGGCGAGCCTGGATGAAGCGGCTGAATCTGCAGCGGCCGAAGCGGCCAGCACTGAGGATTATGAGCCCGAGCCCGTAGCGCCTGAGCCGGAATACGTCGAAGCGCCTCAGGCCGATGTGCCCCAGGTAGAATCAGCAGCGTCGACCGAATCGACTGAGCCGGTCGAACCGATCGAAGAACCTGCGGATACTGGCGAATTTGTCTGGGAACGTGATTTTCGCAGCCTGGGCATTGTGGGCATGCCGGGTAACCTCGCCAGTAATGCGGCTATGGCCCGCAACGGCGATGAAATCGTGCTGACCATCGATGAAGGTCACGCGCGGTTGTTGAACGCCCGCCATGAAGAAAAAATTATCGAGGCGTTGAGGAATCGGTTTGGCGCCACCATAACCCTGCGTGTGGAGCAGGGCGATGCTGAGGGCAAAACGCCGGCTGCCTGGGAAGAGCGCCAGCGGCAGGCGCGCCAGAAGGCAGCGGAAGACTCAATTCGCAATGATCCCGCAGTGCAGTCGATTGTTGAACGATTCGAGGCTCGGGTCGTCGAAAACAGTATCCGGCCGCCGAATCAGGCAAAGTCCGGCTAAGGTCTGCGGTTGGAGCCACGTGGTGGCAACTCTCTAAGGCAATTCTGTAGAAGGTGAGCGTGATGAACAATATGGGCGACCTGATGAAAAAGGCCCAGCAGATGCAGGAAGAAATGAAGAAGGCCCAGGAAGAGGCCGCCAAGGCCGAGATTACCGGCGAAGCCGGCGCGGGCCTGGTCAAGGTGACTATGAACGGTCGCCATGACGTGCGGAAAGTGGATATCGATCCGTCCCTGCTGAGCGAAGACAAGGAAATTCTGGAAGACCTGCTGGCGGCTGCTATCAACGACGCCGTGCGCCGTGTTGAGGAAAACCAGAAAGACAAAATGTCCGGCATGATGTCCGGTATGGGTATGCCTCCGGGCTTCAAGATGCCGTTCTGATCGAGGATAGCTGATGGCTTTTAGTCCGTTGGTAGACGAACTGGTGGAGTCTCTCCGCTGTCTGCCTGGCGTCGGTCAGAAAACGGCCCAGCGTATGGCCTTCCACCTGCTGGAGCGCGGCCGCTCTGGAGGCTCGCGGCTTTCTGACGCACTGGATCGTGCCATGACCGGTGTGCGCCGCTGTGAGAGCTGCCAGAACTTCGCCGATACGCCTACCTGCAATATCTGCGAAAACCCTGAACGACGGAATGGTACGCTCTGCGTGGTGGAAAGCCCCTCCGACCTTCTTGCCATTGAGCAGGCGGGCGATTATCGCGGCAGCTACTTCGTGTTGATGGGGCATCTGTCGCCCATCGACGGCGTGGGCCCCGAGGAAATCGGTATTGAGCGGCTGCTGCAACGCATCCACGGAGAAGGGGTGACGGAGCTGATCCTTGCGACCAATCCAACTGTGGAAGGTGAGGCGACTGCCCACTACATTGCCGACAGGCTGGATGGCCGCAATATCCTGATTACCCGTCTTGCCCATGGTATCCCGGTGGGGGGCGAACTGGGTTATGTTGACGGATTTACCCTGACCCATGCCTTCCGTGGCCGAAAACCTCTGACTGATTAAACCTGACCGGGATTATTATATGGATTCCAACACCCCGGCCGCTTCCGTTCCTGCGGCTCCCGACACGGTTACCTGGATTCGGGAGCCGGACGACCTGGACCGCTGGCTTGCCGAAGGGCAAGGCGAACCGCTTGCACTGGATACCGAGTTCGAACGGGTCAACACCTTCTTCCCGATTCCTGGTCTGGTCCAGTTGGGGATGGGGCAGCGGTTCTGCCTGGTAGACCCGTCGGTCGCAGAGGCGTCAGAGGGCTTTCGCAACGCGCTCACCGACCCGGACACCCCCAAATTGCTATACGCCATGAGTGAGGATCTGGAACTGTTCCGGCACTGGTTGCAGCTGGAACCGGAGGGCATTCTCGACCTGCAGATCGGCGCCGCGCTGGCCGGTGCCGGCTTTTCCGTCGGTTATGCCCGGCTGGTGGAAACTCTCTTCGGTGAATCACTGGATAAATCGGCGACGCGCTCGGATTGGGTTTCTCGCCCGCTTTCCGCGGCGCAGGAACGCTACGCTCTGGACGACGTTCGCTTCCTTGTTCCCTTGTATCACTGGGTGATTACTCGGTTGCAGAAACGGGGCCTTGAAGCGGCATTGGCTGACGAATCCACTCGATTTTCAAAGGAACTGGCAGCCCAGGATAATCCCGACAGCCATTACCTGAAACTGCGAGGCGGCTGGACATTGAGCCGCCAACAGCAGGGGGTACTGAAAACCCTGGTGTGTTGGCGGGAACATGAGTCGCGCCTCCGGGATCGGCCCCGCAACCGGGTTGTGGCCGATGCACTGCTGATTGCCATCGCCCAGAGACTGCCACAGTCAGTACGGGAGCTATCGAATATCCAGGGCTTGCCTCCGGCCGTGGTCAGGCGCTACGGGGATACGATTATTAATATGGTTGCGGAGGCATCGACCGCGGATAATTCCGGCATCGACGTTATCGCCGCTCCGCTGAGCCGCCAGGACCAGATGTTCTATAAACAGCTCAAACGCCTGATGGTGAAGGCGGCGGAGGAACGGGATGTGCCGGTGGAACTGCTGGCGCCTCGCAAGCGCCTTGAGGCTGTTGTACAACAACGAAACCTGGCTGCCGGGCTGTTTGACGAGGGCTGGCGCCGTGACCTCCTGGCACCGGTGCAGGAACAGATTGAGGAACTACTGAAATCATGACCGAAAAGACCTTTGTGTCGGTGTTTCGCAGCAGTAAGAAGCCGGACACGTATATCTACGTGCGACGGGGCCAGGCCTGGGATGATCTGCCGGATAGCCTGCGGGGCATATTCGGCCAGCCAATACACGCCATGGACCTGATCATAACACCGGAACGGAAGCTTGCCCGAACGTCTGGCAAGCAGGTTCTGGAGGCTATTGCCGACAAGGATTTCTTCCTGCAGATGCCTGAGGAATCCAGCGGCTACGTTGTAGACTTTCGCCGTAAACCGGAGCCCGGCCGGGAATGATTGCAGAGATTCCGTTCTGGCAACGCAAACGTCTCCATGAGATGACCGCCAAGGAATGGGAGTCCCTGTGTGACGGCTGCGGTAAATGTTGTCTGGCCAAGCTGGAAGACGAAGACACCGGCGATGTCTACTACACTGAGCTGGTGTGCCGTTACATGGAGCAGGACACCTGTCAGTGCAGCGTGTATTCCGAGCGCTTGCAGAAAGTGCCTGCTTGCACGGTGCTGACACCGGATACGCTGAGCGACTACCATTGGCTGCCGTATACCTGTGCCTACCGCACACTGGCGGAAGGGCGTGCGCTTGCAGACTGGCACCCGCTACGGTCGGGTGACCCCGATACGGTTCATGAAGCGGGTGTATCGGTGCGTAATCGCGTGATCTCGGAAGCCGATGTACCGGAAGACGATTGGGAAGAACACATAATTCACTGGATCCTTTGATGATAGACGCAGAAACAAACCTTGCTTACGGAATATTCTGGGCCCTGTACGCCGTCGCCTTCGTGGTGTTCTTCTACACCATATCCCGCCTGTTTCGGGTAATTCCGGTTTATGCCATCCGCACGCTGTTGCAGGCCGCGTTGATTGTCCTCCTGTTGACCCCGGTCGAGTCCGGAGAGGTAGCTGGCTGGTGGATGCCGGCCTGGTTGCACGGCGGCTACGAAACCATTCTGGGTGATGCCGCCAACGCGGGCCGGGCCTTTGTGAACATGGGCATAGCATCCCTGGTTATGGTGTTGGTGTGGGTTCTTGACCTCGTCAGATACCGGCTGGTTAAACGCTGAGACTTTCCTTGATCACCACCTCGCATGGAGCTGCCCTGATGCGACTTCTAAGCCGCCTGTTTGCTGTCATCCTCATCCTGCCAGTTACGGCGCTTGCACAGCAGGCGCCAACCCTGCAGTTACCCGACAGTGCCGATGTCCGAATTATTGTCGACATCTCCGGCTCCATGAAAACCAACGATCCGGACAATCTGCGCCGCCCGGCTGTGCGTCTGTTGGCGCGTATGCTGCCTGGGCAAGCCAATGCCGGAGTCTGGACCTTTGGTCAGTACGTCAACATGCTGGTGCCCCATGGCAAAGTCACTGATGACTGGCGGGGGCTGGCTGTCGAACGCTCAGATGAGATCAATTCGGTCGCCCTTCGGACCAATCTGGGGGAGGCGATTCAGGTTGCCAGTGATGATTACCTGTTGGGCTCGGAGAGCCTCGATAATACGGACTTCATTCTACTCACCGATGGCAAAGTGGATATCTCCGACAACGAGAGCGCCAATGATCGGGAGCGTGAGCGGATTCTGGGGGCATTGCTGGACGATCTGAGCAGCCGCGGTGCCACCCTTCATACCGTCGCATTGTCCGAGGAGGCAGATCTTGCTCTTTTGAAGAGTCTTGCGGAACGCACCGGGGGCCGCTATGCCCTGGCGTCGTCCGCTGATGCACTGACTCTGGCTTTTCTTGAAGCGCTGAACACCGCTGTACCGCAGCAGCAGATTCCCATTGAGGATAATGGCTTTCAGGTGGATGGTGGCGTAGAGGAATTTACCGCGCTGATTTTTCGCGCTGGTGACGAGTCTGCCGCCAACCGAACGCTTGAACTGGTCAGTCCCGGCGGCACCAAGGCAGGGCCGGACTCAGCCACCGAGGGAATGCGTTGGGTGCGCGAAACGGAATACGACCTGATTACCGTCACCGATCCTGAGGCGGGCGACTGGACGATCAACGGCGAGTTGGGTGAGGGCAGTCGGGTCACTGTCGTCAGCGATCTGCGGATGGTGGTGAGCCCGGTCCCGCCAACATTCACGGAGAACGAACCAGTATCCCTTCAGGTGGCCTTCTTTGAGGAAGACCGAAAAATTGAAAACCGGGACTTCCTGGGGGTTATCGATGTCGGTGTGTCATTAACCTCAGAGGACGGGCGCAGCGGTAACAAGGTGTTGTCTCCGGATGAGCCGCCGCAGGACGGCGTCTATACGGACACCATCACACGACTGCCTGATGCCGGTGAATACCAACTCAGCGTTGTTGCGGACGGTCAAACGTTCTCCCGACGCTTCAGTACCGTTACCCGATATATTCAGCCCGAGGGCGAACAAGCCCCAATTGAGGCAGTCGTTTCTGACGAGCCCTCGCAGGAAGCGTCAGTGATGGAGGATGAGTTGCCAGAGGCCTCACCCGCTCCCGAAATTGAATCGCCTGTGTCCAGTTCCGGGCCGATCGATATCAGCCAGGTTGAAGAGCCAGAACCGAAGCCGCTTGAGGAACAGCCTGTCGATAAGGAAGAGGCGGAACCGGAAACGCCGGCCACCGTTGAGGAGGCGGCGAGCGGCATTCCGTTCTGGGTATGGGCCGCTGCCGGCACCTTGGGTGTGGTGGCTGTCGCCGGGGTGGCATTCCTGTTCGTCAAGCGCAGAAAATCAGCGCAGGATCAGGACAACAACGAGGAGCCGCCCCTGGTCGCAGAGGAAGCGCCGGAGGAAGAGGCTACCGCCGCACCCGAACCTGAACAGGCGCCTGAAGACGTACCCGAAGAGATACCTGAACCCGAATCCGAATCCGAAGAAGTGCCGGAACCTGAAGAAGTGCCGGAACTTCAGCAGGACGAAGCGTTGCCCGAGGACGATATCCCCGTTGCTGATGCGGAGGTGGAGGACGGTGAAGACGAATTCGGGCTGGAGGACTTTGATCTCTCCGAGTTCGACGATTTGCCAGCCACTGATGAGGATAGTGAGCCCACCGACGACGAGTCTGAAAACGACGATAAGGATGGCGGAAAGGATCGGTAGTTGGCGGTTAATCGAACAGGGCTCTTATCAGAACGGCTTCGGTTCTCTATACTCTGAGTCTATTTTCAAACAGACGTTTAACCGTTAATTGAACAGGACACTATCAGCATGAAGTTTACCGGTACCGAGAAATATGTTGCCACTGATGACCTGCAGATGGCCGTCAACGCAGCCATAACGCTGCAACGCCCGCTACTGATCAAGGGCGAGCCCGGCACTGGTAAAACCCTCCTGGCCGAAGAAATGGCTGCGTCCCTCGGCCTGCGCCTGATTCCCTGGCACATCAAATCCACCACTAAGGCCCAACAGGGACTGTACGAATACGATGCGGTCTCCCGTCTGCGGGATTCCCAGCTCGGTGACGAGAAGGTCAAGGACATCAGCAACTACATCGTCAAGGGCAAGTTGTGGGAAGCCTTCGAATCCGAGGAACAGGTGGTACTGCTGATCGATGAAATCGACAAGGCGGATATCGAGTTCCCGAATGATCTTCTGCTTGAACTCGATCGCATGGAATTCTTCGTCTACGAGACACAGCAGTCTGTGCGTGCCAAGCATCGGCCTATCATCGTGATCACCAGTAACAACGAAAAGGAACTGCCGGACGCTTTCCTGCGCCGTTGTTTCTTCCACTACATCAGCTTCCCGGACCACGACACCATGAAGAGCATCGTGGACGTGCACTTCCCGGGTCTGCAGCAGCAGGTGGTTCGCGATGCGCTGGAAGTTTTCTTCGACGTTCGCAAGGTGCCAGGGCTGAAGAAGAAGCCGTCCACTTCAGAACTGATCGATTGGCTCAAACTGCTGATGGCGGATGAGCTGTCTGCAAAAATGTTGCAGGAGAAGGACACCAGTTCCGCCTTGCCGCCGCTGTATGGCGCACTGGTGAAGAACGAGCAGGATGTCCACCTGTTGCAGAAGCTGGCCTTCATGGCCCGTCGTCGCAGCTGAAATTCAGCAAGAGCAGCACCCTATGTTGATTGATTTCTTTCTCGAAGTCCGGCGGGCCAAGGTGCCCGCCAGTCTGCGCGAACTCCTCGACCTGCTTGAAGCTCTGCAGAACAGGCTCGCCTTTGCGAATATGGAAGAGTTTTACTACCTGGCTCGTGTCTGCCTGGTCAAGGACGAGCGCCATTTCGATAAATTCGACCGGGCGTTCCAGGCCTATTTCGAGGGCATAGAAAACCTCGATGACCTGATGCAGGCGTTGATTCCGGATGATTGGCTGCGCGCGGAATTTGAAAAGCAGCTGTCAGAAGAGGACAAGGCCAAAATCGATTCCCTCGGCGGGCTGGAAGAGCTGATCGATACCTTCAAGAAACGCATGGAAGAGCAGAAGGAGCGTCATCAGGGCGGCAACAAGTGGATTGGCACTGGTGGTACCTCACCCTTTGGTGCGAACGGTTACAACCCGGAAGGTTTTCGCATTGGCCAGAACAAGGGGCGTCATGGCCGCGCCGTAAAGGTTTGGGAAAAACGGGAGTTCAAGGACCTGGACGACAGCGTCACTCTCGGCATTCGCAATATCAAGGTGGCCATGCGTCGGCTGCGTAAGTTTGCTCGCCAGGGTGCCGCGGACCAGCTCGACATGGACGATACTATCCGCTCCACTGCTCGCAACGCCGGGTACCTCGACTTGAAGATGGTTCCCGAGCGGCACAATGCGGTCAAAGTCCTGATCTTCTTCGACGTGGGTGGCTCCATGGACCCTCACGTGCGGGTCTGCGAGGAGCTCTTTTCGGCTGCTCGGCTCGAATTCAAGCACATGGAGTACTTTTACTTTCATAATTTCATCTATGAAAGCGTGTGGAAAAACAACATCCGCCGGATGAACGAAACAACGAGCACCTGGGACATTCTTCACAAGTACACGCCGGACTACAAAGTGATCTTTGTAGGGGATGCCACCATGGCGCCCTATGAGGTGTCACACCCCGGCGGGTCCATCGAACACTGGAACGAGGAAGCGGGCGCAACGTGGTTTCAGCGCATTACCGATCACTTCCGCAAGGTGGTGTGGATCAATCCATTGCCGGAGAGCTACTGGGGCATGGGTGGGTCGCTCGGTATGACCCGTCAGCTGGTGAATGACCACATGTATCCGTTGACCATTGAAGGCCTGGAATCGGCCATGAAACAACTGAGCAAATAAAAAAAGCCGATGCGGTTGAGAGCATCGGCTAAGCTCGGCATATCAAACGGGGTGGCCTAAAGGCTGCCCCGCGCTTCTCTCGGAGCAAATCCGGGGCCAGTTTAAAATAGTTAATATAAATCAGCTGACTAGAATGAGTTTAGTGCATCTCCCGTGAACGGGAGATTCCTCGGCGTTTTGCTCCTGTCAAAAAATCCGACGGTTTCGGATTTCCAATTGGTGATCTGGATACCGTTCTTGCCTGTTACCAAGTGTTACTCTTTCTGCCGGTTTGTTACAGAACATTGCTAGAGGCAGGAAGCGTATGGTCGCCGGAGCGCAGCAAACAGTAACGGTTGGGCGCCAGGTCAGGGTGGCGTGGCTGGTCATTTTGGTCATGATGGTGGCATCTCAGCTCGGTTTGACGCGTAGCGCCTTTGCTGAATCGCTGGACCAGGAGATCGACCGCCTGAAAGCCGATGTGGCGGACCTCAGCCAGACCTTGTACCAACTGGAGGAGAACGTACTCTACCCAGTCGACACGCAAGTGGCAGTTTTCCTGACACTCAGGAATCGGGAGGGGCTGGATCTGGACTCGGTTGAACTGTACCTGAACGACACGCCAGTTGCTTCTCACCTCTATACCGACCAGGAACGTGACTCCCTGAAGCAGGGCGGTGTCCAGCGGCTCTATATCGGTAACCTGCCTCATGGCGCCCATCAACTAAAAGCGATTCTGACGGCACGTTCAGCGAACGAGCGCTTTGTTCGCCGTGAAGCGACCCATCAATTTCGGAAGCGGCCCGGTGAATCCCGCATACAGATGTCTCTGGATGCCGCGGCGCCGGACTACGAACCAGTGGTTTCGTTTCAGGAATGGAAATAGGGCGAAAGGATGGTCGTGCTCGCTAAGCTTCGGAAAGTCTCCACACGGTTTGCTCTCAGTCTGACCGCGGCCCTTATCCCGGGGTTGGCGTCCGGAGGCAGCGATTTGGCGTCGTTGCACTTGGGGCTCGCACAATTCGCCCTGGACACCCATGACCCGGCTGCAGCATTGCGTTATACCCGGAATGCCACTACCGAAGCCGAACGCCTGGTTCGCGCTAAAGCACTTTTGGTTACGGGGAGTCATCAGGAGGCTGAGCGGCTGCTGAAAGAACTGATCGAAGGACAGTATTACCGCGGGCAGGCGGCACTATTGCTGGCGGAACTGCCGACGGACTCTGGAGACAACAAAACCCGGGAATACCTTGAAACTGCTGCGAAGCGGGCCAGTGGCAGTGACCGGCAAAAGGCGCTTTATCGATTGGCCGAGATTGAGCGGGAGGCGGGGCATACCGATCGGGCCGGGAAGGTGCTGGCGTCCATGGAGCCAGGCTATTGGGCTGCGCTGGGTTACATGAACATTGCGGCTGACTACGGCAGGCAGGACCGGAATCCATCGCGAGCACTGGTTGCACTTCGAGTGGCTCTGGCCATGTCCGAAGAAGACGTCCACAGCCAACGCAGCCAGGAACTCAGAAGCCGACTACTGGTTCGCGCCGGCTACCTTGCTTACGATCACGGAGACTACGAAAAGGCCATCGGCTTCCTGGAGAAAATCCCCCTGGAAAGCTACAGCACATCCCATGGCCTCTACCTTCACGGTCTTGCGCTCTCGGCCAGTGGCAACCAGCGGGCGGCAATGCAGTCCTGGCATCGCGCCAAAAAGTACCCACTGGCCTATCCCGGTGTGGCCAATGCCTGGCTTGGAACGGGTAGGGGGTACGACCTCGCCGGTTACCTGGGGCAGGCGGGTGAAGCTTATCTAGCAGCAAATGCGTCCTATGAAAGTGAACGGGTGACCCTTCGCAAACTGGCTGACCAGATCCGTCAGAAAGGTGCGTATCAGGCGCTGGTACTGGACGCACGGAACTCTGAGGCCCAATGGTTCCTTGCCGACAACCGTACGCTCACACAGCCCCGTACTGCCTATCTAATTCGTTTCATTGAGCAGCCCGCTGCCCAGGCCGCCGTCAACCGGGTGGCTGAACTGAGGGAGATGAGGCAAACACTGAATCAGCGGGAAGACAGCCTTGCTGTTTTTCGGGGGGCCATCAGTGAACGTTTGGGGCCCGTGGGGCACAACGTTGATGGCGGTCCCTTCAACGAAGAAATCAAAGAGCTGGTGCAGCGGTTGGCGAACCTGAAAGCCCGGACCATCTCTCCTGCACAACAAGAAGCGCTGAAAGGTGTAGCCAGGACATTGGCCGATCTGAAAGCGTCCGTTGGCAGGCTTGATGGAAGATTGAAAAAGAAAGATCGCAAGCTCAATGAACTGATGACACGCACCGACCATGCGCTGGAGCGGATACGGACGGTCCGTCGCACGGCCGATGCACTTCTGAGCAGGGCGGAGTCGGAACTGGATGAACTGGCTCTGGCCTATGTCGAAGAGCAGGATCACCGTATGGCGTTTGCGTTGGATCGGACCGAGCAGCAGATTGCCCACCTGTACGAGTATCTGGCCCTGGAAAACCTTGAGCGAGGTCAGCCATGAAGCCAGTGGTGTCAATTTCCCTGACGGTGCTGTTTACAGCGTTCGCGGCGAGTGCCCAGGCACAGGAATCTTTCCGGGTAGAGCTGGGTCGCGACGGCGAAACCATCGCTGATATGCGCCCGGTTTTTCTGGAATTCCAGTCCCGACCGATGCCGGCCATATCGCCAACAGAAGTTGCCCGTCGATACCAGCGATTGTTTGAACACTCTGATGAACCTGAAGTACGCATTGATGCACTTAATCGACTTTCCAATATCCAGAAGGTGACTGACGAGGACGTCAGCTTCAGCGAAGAACGCGAACAACAGGTATACCGGCAGGCGCTGGAAAGTTACGAATCCATTCTCGACAGGGGCGCCTACCAGGGCCGGCTTGATGAATTGCTATACCAGATGGCGAAGGCTCATGCCTACACGGGGCAGGCGGAGGAGTCTATTGACCGGTTACGCCAACTGGTTGGACTGTATCCTTCGTCCTCCCTGGTACCTGAGGCCCGCTTCCGCATTGCCGAGGCAGCGTTTTCGGCGGGAGACTATGCCGAGGCTGAGTCCGAGTACAGCCGTGTGATCTCGAGTGACGGCACCGATAGCCTGAAAACCAAGGCCCGATATATGCAGGGCTGGAGCCAGTACAAGCAAGGGTCTTCTGGCCGGACAAGGGCCGCAAAGACGTTCCTGGCGGTACTGGACGGTGTCGGTGAGGAAACCAGTGGGTTTCGCCGCATTCCTGCCAGCGACGCTGAACTGGTTGACGACACCTTCAGGATTGTCGCTCTGATGGCGGCGGAAGACCGGGGCGTTGAATCCCTGGCAAGCTGGTTGACCGATGCGGGTGGCAAGGGCTTCGGGTACCTGCTGTACGACAGGCTGGCAGATTACTACGCCAGCAACCGGCGTTTTGAAGACAGCGTGGCGGTGAACAATGCCTTTGTTCGCGATTTCCAGGCGCATAACGCCGTACCGGCCTTTCTGGCCCAGAATGTGGATGTCTGGCGCATGGCGGGGCAAACTGATCGCGCAAGGGCCGCCAGGGCTGAGTATGTCCAGGCATTTGCCGGCGATGCCCGTTACCAGCAACTCGCGAAAGCGGATCAGGAACGCTGGCAGAATTTCAGCCGGTCACTGGCGGACTATCACTATGATCAGGCCGAAGAGGGGCAAGTGGAGCGCCAAGTGGCATCTTTCCGGTTGGCTGGGGGTTACTACAGTCAGTTGGCTGGCCGGAGCGGCCAGAAGGGAGACGTTCTTCGCATGGCCGGCGATGCGTTCCTGCAGGCAGGTGACCACACTGACGCCTTCAAGCATTACCAGCGTGCGGCTTATGACACGGATCATGAGACAAAAGAGTATCCGGGGGCGGCGGATGCCGCCTGGGCTGCCATCGTAATTCAGCGTGATGCGCTGGACAATCGCAATTCACTTCCCGCGACACTGGACGACCTGGCTGCAGCCGCCGACCGCTTCGCGGCTGAGTTCCCAGAGGACGAACGTCAGGCTGGTCTGACGGCGGATATCGCCAACCGAATGCTCGCGGAGCATCGTTATGCTGAGGCCCTTCGGTTTGCCGAGCTTGCCATAGCCCATCCGTTGGTCAGCCCAGCCGAACGCTACAGTGCCTGGGTCGCAACCGGTGAGGCGAACCTGGCGATGGCGTCTTATGGGCTTGCTGAAAATGCCTGGCGTCAAGCACTGGCACTGATTTCAGAGGGGCTGTTACAGGAAGGGCGGGCCAAAGATACCGACAGTCTGAAACGGCAACTAGCCAGCAGCATCTACTACCAGGGGGAGAAAGCGGCGAGTGAGGGCCGGATTGATACCGCTGTGGCGCATTTTCAGCGTGTGGAGTCTGCGTTTCCGGGGTCGGACATTGCGATCAAGGGCCGTTACGACGCAGCGAATACACTTCTGAAGGCAGAGCGCTGGCAGGCTGCCGTTAATGAACTGACCCGATTCCGCACGGATTACCCGCAGCATGACCTGACCCCAACCGTAGGCGAAAAGCTGGTGTTTGCCTATCAGTCATCGGGCCAACTGGTGCGCGCGGCGGATGAAATCATGCGTGCCGACGAAGGAGAGTCGCCGTCCTGGGATCAGCAACTGAGGGCGGCTGAGCTGTATCACAAGGCAGAGGCCCATGCGCGTCGCAATCGCATCTACGTCGCGTGGCTCAACCGCGATTCCGCTGCCGCCGATTCCGAGAGCCATATCCGTAGTCAGACCCTGCGCCAGCGTCTTGTGCTCGACGATGTGGAGCCGCGGCGATATCGAATCGAGTTGGTAGAGCGAGAGCTCGCCAGCCAGTGGCATTCGGAAGACACGCTGGCGTGGGCTGGGCGGGCAGCCATCGTGCTGGGGGCGGAGGACTCCGAGCGCTTTGCCGATGTTTCGCTACAGATTCCATTGGCCGAATCCCTGGCGCGTAAACAAGCGGCCCTCTCGGCTGCGCGGGAGCGTCTATCACAAGCTGAGAAGCTGATTGGTGAGGGTGCGCGTTCGGAAATTCTGTTCCGTCGGGCGGAGCTGTACCGGGTGATGGCGCAGGATCTCATGACGTCAGAAGCGCCGGCGAATCTGAGCGACCTTGAGGCAACCCAGTACCGGATGTTGCTTGAAGAAGAGGCCTACCCGTTCGAAGAGAAGGCTATTGACCTGCACGCAAGGAATCATCAACGCCTGGCGGAAGGCCGGTTTGATGAGTGGATGGAACGCAGCCTGCAAGTTCTGGCGGACCTGTTCCCCGGCAGGTACGACCGGGAGGTGCGCTGGATGACGTGGAATGAGGAGGTCAACGATGATGCCTGAAACAGCACGTGCGGTTCTGCTCACAGGGTGTCTCGCATTGCTGGCGGGGTGCGCCAGCCAGCCCAGGCCGGAGCCGGTGGTCGTCGACACCGCCGAGGCCAGTGAACTGGCACGTCAGGCCTGGGAGGCACACCAGCAGGGACGCAAGGAAGAGGCCCTCGAACGGTACCGTGAGGCTTTTGATATGAACCCGGGCAACGCGCTCACGGCTAACAACCTGGCATTGTTGCTGCGAGAACAGGGACGATTTGAGGAGGCGGTGGCGGTGCTGGAGACGGGGCTCAGCCATTCCCCGGCTACCGCCGAACTGCATTACAACCTTGCCGTTATCTCAGAGCTGTATCTGCTGGACCTGGACGGCGCACTGGCGCATTACCGCCGTTACCGCGAATTGGCGGGCACCGAGGAGAAGCAGGTGGCCGGATGGATTGCGGACCTTGAAAGGAGGCTGGACTGAATGCGCTTTTATCGACGATTGGCGACGGCCGGGATGAGCTTGATGCTTACCCCGTTCATGGCCTTTGCAAATGAGGCGTCCAATGCCTCGGAAGCGGTTGTGTCTCAGGCCGCGGATAACACCGTCGCACTGGGCGTGGAGGGAATCAACCGCCATACCGGGGACGATGATCCCGGCGTGCTTTATATCCTGCCCTGGCAGCCGCCGACCTTGCCGCGGCGTTCACGCGCTGAACTGGATGCCGGAAGCGAGGAACTGCTCGAACCCAAGGACCCGCTGACCCTTGAGCGTCACCGGACGTTTCGTAAAACCCTGAATCCATTGTTGGATTCCACTATTTCCCTGCAGTAGAGAACCGGGAGTCTGAATATGCTGGAAACTGTTGTTCGTTTTTTTCAGGAAGGTGGTCCCTTCATGTACCCGATTGCCATTGTGCTGGCCATCGGCCTGGCGATTACCGTTGAGCGTTTCATCTATCTCGCTTCGGTGCGCCGCCGGAACCGGCTTGCCTTTGAAAAGGGCATACTGCCGCTGCTGAGGAAACGGGATTACCAGCGGGCGATGAAAGCCGCGACAGGCTCTGACAGTGCCATCGCGTCGATCATGAGCGCCGGCATTGGTCGGCTACTGAATAATCACTCCCGCGAAGATGTTGAGTACGCCATGGAAGAGGGGTTGATGGAAGTCTTGCCCCGTCTTGAGAAACGTACCCAATACCTGGCAACCCTGGCCAACATCGCGACACTCCTGGGCTTGTTGGGCACGATCATCGGCCTTATCGCCGCGTTTACGGCAGTGGCCGCTGCAGATCCGTCCCAGAAGGCGTCGCTGTTGTCGGAAAGTATCTCCGTTGCCATGAATACCACGGCGTTCGGGCTGATGTCGGCCATTCCCCTGTTGATGTTTCATGCACTGCTTCAGACCCGTACCAATGAAATCGTCGACAGTTTCGAGATGGCCGGGGTGAAGCTGCTGAACATTATCTCCGAGCAGCCCGCCCCCCAATCCGCCTGAGCCAGGGTTTGCCGCATGAGACGAAAACATCGCAGGCTTGTCAGTAATCCGGAACTGGATATCACGCCATTCCTGAATCTGATGATCGTGTTAGTCCCGGTATTGCTGCTGGGCATGGTCTTTAGCCAGATTCGTATGATTGAGCTCGACTTTCCCGGGATGGAGTCGGGTGAGGCGCCACAGGCTGATGAACTGCGGCTGGTGGTGGCGTTGATACCCCAGGGCCTGGAAGTGCTGGACAGTGAGAGAGGCGTGATCCGGACCCTGCCGTTGATTGAGGGGGAACAGGACTTCGACGGCCTGAGGGAAACTCTCAAGCAGATCAAGAAGCGGGTGCCGGAGAAGACTGACATCGTTCTGGAGGTCAGCCCGGACATCGACTATCAGACTCTGGTGACTGCGATGGATACGCTCCGCTCCTATCCGGCAGTTGTTGCGGCCAGTGTGGTGAAGGGAGAGCTTTTCCCGGATGTGGCACTGGCAGACGCACCTGAAAACCGGACGTTATCGGTCGAAGGGGAGGGTGCATGAAGACCTCCCGCCGTGCCCGTCGTATCCAGCGCCACTACAGCCGTATGCACCGCCCGGGAGGCCTGAATCTGGTGTCCCTGATGGACATCTTCACGATCCTGGTGTTCTTCCTGATGGTGAACTCGTCCGATGTAAAGGTTATGCAGAACACGGCCGATGTCCCACTGCCGCAATCGACCGCGGACAAGGAGGCGGTCGAAACCCTGATGGTGCAGGTAATCGGCCGGTCCATTCTCGTGCAGGGCCGGGAAGTTGCACGGTTGGATGGCATTGAAACCGGGGACAGCACCATCGGTGGGCTGGCGGATGAGCTTGCCTGGGTGCGTAACCGGAGGGGCCAGGTGCCGGAGCAGGGTCATGAGGTGACCATAATGGCAGGGCGCGCCACCGACTACCGGTTATTGAGAAAGATCATGCAAACCTGCATCGATGAAGACTTCCGGCAGGTCCGGCTGGCCGTTGAGTCGGCGAAGGAGGTCGGCAATGGCTGAGCGTCAGGACCTTTCTCTCAAAAAGGTGTCTCCCAACAATCTCGCGACCAAACAACTTTCATCCGGATTGCCATGGGGCGCGGAAAAGGGAGAAAACCGCCGTTTTGTGCTGGCATTGTTGGTGATGGTGGCGGTCTTTCTGCCTCCTGCGTTGCTTATTCCGGCGTTTCAGCTTCCGGAACCCGACCGCAGCGAGGCGGAGAAGATTCCGCCTCAGTTGGCGCGACTGGTAGAGCAACGCGAGCCGCCTAAGCCGGTTCCAGTGCCTGAACCTGAACCCGAGCCGGCTCCGGAATCTGAGCCCGAGCCCGAACCTGAAAGTACAGAACCCAAAGCGGTGGAGCCGGAATTGGCTGAAGAGGTGCCCCCACCCGAGCCTGTGCGCCCGACACCCGCTCCTTCCCAAACGGTCGAGCAGGCGCGTGAAACCGCCTCCAGGTCGGGTCTGATGGCAATGCAGGACCAACTTGCCAGTATGCGGGCGCCAGAGCCGGACGCCGTGGACACCCTGGCGGCCAACGTCGATGCCGAGACCGCAAGCGGCGATGGAGATCTGTTCGGTGCCGAAACTGACCCCGACAGGGCGCTTGCTGGCAGCGGCGGCGTCACTCGGGAAGCCGCGCCAGAAACTGAGGTGGCAGTGGCTGGTCATCAGGTTCGAAACGTGGAGGTGGCGCAGGAAGCAGTACCAGAAGCTGCGCCGGAGCCCACCGGCGGACCGGGGCAGCGGGGCATGAGCAACATCCGACAGGTGTTCGACGCCCAGAAAACGTCACTCTACTCCCTCTACCGACGCGAGCTGCGTCAGGACCCGACGCTGGAAGGTAAGGTTATGCTGGAATTGGTGATCGAACCGGATGGGTCAGTATCGCGTTGCGAGGTGGTGAGCTCCGAGCTGGGCAATCAAAGCCTGGAGCAACGCATTGCCATGCGCGTGCGCCTGTTCAATTTTGGCCAGGACGATGTGGAACCCAGGACGGTGCGATTCCCCATCGATTTCCTGCCGGGTTAATTCAGTGGCCCGTATACGCTAGTGCGCTATGGTAATTTTTGGTAGCTGTGGCTTGCTCAGGGACATCTTTTGGGTAGGGGCGATCACTTTCGCCTCACCGGTTACAACCCGCTCATCGTTCTGGTTGCGGACATCGCAGGATAGGGTTACGCGGTTTTTGCGTTCCTTGGCCAGTACTGTCAATGTCACCGTCAGGGTGTCGTCCAGCTTTACCGGGCGCTTGAACGCCAGGCTCTGTTCCAGGTATATGGTGCCGGGGCCCGGCATCACGGTGGCCAGGGCCGCGGAAATCAGTGAGCCGCTCCACATGCCATGGGCAATCCGTTCCTGGAACATGGAGTCGGCGGCAAACTCCGAATCCAGGTGGACCGGGTTCACATCTCCGGAGACAGCAGCGAACAACACCAGTTCGTCCTCGGTCAGTGTTTTCACATAGGTTGCGGAGTCGCCTTCCTGGAGTTCGTCGTAGGTGATGTTCTCAAGCGTGTCCAAAGTGTCGCTCATGATGGGCTCCAGTGTTGGTGTGATTAGGTTGGTGGCTGCAACCGCTACAGTTCTGCTTTGAAAACTACCTCATCGTTCACAAAACTGCTATTCTCTCCCGACTTTTCGAGGCTGATACTTTTGTCTGGTTGATTTTTTGACCAAAACGACATTGGTAAACATTATAAGCACAAATGCCAAACAGGAGATGGTGATGGATTTTGAGCAGTTCTATCAGGACAAATACCCCGCTGGCGTGTCCCTGAACGTAGACCTGGATAAATACAGTAGCATGGTTGACGTATTTGATCAGGCCGTGAACAAGTACGCTGACCGCCCCGCGTTCAGTGCCGTTGGCGCCACGCTCACCTATCGCGACCTGGACACCCAGAGCCGGAATTTTGCCGCCTGGCTGCAGAACAAGACCGACCTCAAGCCGGGCGACCGGATTGCGGTGCAAATGCCCAACGTGTCCCAGTACCCTGTCGTAGTGTTTGGGGCCATGCGCGCGGGCCTGATCGTGGTGAATACCAACCCGCTGTACACCACTCGCGAAATGGAACACCAGTTCAATGATTCCGGCGCCAAGGCGCTTGTAGTGCTGGCGAACATGGCCCATAACGCAGAGAAAGTGCTTCCTCATACCGGCATCGAGCATGTCATTGTGACCGAAATTGCCGACATGCATTCGCCGCTGAAGCGTACGCTGATGAACGCCGCCGTGAAGCACCTGAAGAAAATGGTGCCGGCATTCAGCCTGCCCCAGGCTCACAAACTCCCGGCGGTGCTCAGTGCAGGGGCCAGGGAAAAATTCTCGCCGGTGGAGTGCAAGAAAGACGACATCGCCGTTCTGCAGTACACCGGTGGCACCACCGGTGTGGCCAAGGGCGCGATGCTGACCCACGGCAATCTGGTCGCCAACCTCCTGCAGGCTCGGCCGATGATGGAAGATTCGGTGGAGGAAGGCACGGAAGTGGTTATTGCTCCGCTGCCGCTTTACCACATCTACTCGTTCACCCTGAACTGCGGCATCATGCTTGAAGCTGGCGCCCACAACGTTCTTATCCCGAACCCCCGTGATATCCCCGGGTTTGTGAAAGAGCTCAAAAACCATCGCTTCACCGCATTCCTGGGGCTGAACACGCTGTTCGTGGCGCTGTGCAACAACGAAGAATTCAAGGCCCTGGATTTCAGTGCCCTGAAACTGACGTCGTCCGGCGGCATGGCGCTGACCAGCGACACCGCGAAGATGTGGCAGCGTGTTACAGGGTGTGAAATCAGTGAAGGTTACGGCATGACTGAAACCTCTCCGGTTGTCACCTTCAATCCGAACAGCGCGATCCAGCTTGGCACCATTGGCCTGCCGATTCCCGGCACCGAAATCAAAACCATCGACGACGACGGCAACGAAACGCCTCTTGGCGAGCCCGGCGAATTGTGTGTGAAGGGGCCACAGGTGATGCGCGGATACTGGCAGCGTCCGGAAGACACCCAGAAGTCCTTCACTGACGACGGTTTCCTGCAGACGGGTGACATTGCCCTTATCCAGGAGGATGGCTACATCCGCATCGTCGACCGCAAGAAGGACATGATTATCGTGTCTGGCTTCAACGTCTTCCCCAATGAGATAGAAGACGTGGTCAGTGGTCATCCGAAAGTGGTTGAGTGTGCCGCTGTGGGTGTTCCCGATGACAAGAGTGGAGAGGCGGTTAAGGTCTACCTGGTGGCAACCGCGGAAGGTGTTACTGAAAATGAACTGAAAGAGTTCTGCCGCGAACGCCTGACCGCTTACAAGGTCCCCAAATCCTTCGTGTTCCGCGATGAACTGCCGAAGACCAACGTAGGCAAGATCCTGCGGCGCGAGCTGCGTGACGAAGCCAACAGCAAGTAACCGGTTCGTGCGGGCGGTTTAATCGCCCCGAACGGATGATGTGAACCCCGCCTCGGCGGGGTTTTTCCGTTGTGCGCCAGGCATGGCGCGTAGCGCCTTGACGGGCGCTGTTCCGGTACAGGTGGTGCTGGCCGGATGACTTGGGGGTGCAAGTCCCCTGTGGACCCGGCAAGGGGAACCACTAGCCGGA
>Ga0189284_100199_pt1 | contig 69069 bp, 61 predicted proteins | sample N32C7minimetaG_FD_130314 | JGI IMG/M metagenome (GOLD analysis project Ga0189284, IMG submission 130314) | Marine microbial communities from the Costa Rica Dome - N32 C7 mini metaG | ecosystem: Environmental > Aquatic > Marine > Oceanic > Photic zone | place: Costa Rica: the Eastern Pacific...
GAGGTCTGAAAACTGTGTCATGAATACTCGCAATATATGCGGTGCGCACGCGCAAATGGGGCGTGCGAAGCGCGGGGTTTCGAGAACCGCCCGCGTGAATAGGGAAGCTGTAGGGATTGGTTCGTGACGCTGCCGGGGCGGAGATTATGCCGCCGCTTCACGCTGGCAGGTTGCATCACGTGTTGGCGAGCAGATGGGCGCGACCCCGCCGCGTGTCAAGTTATATTGCAGTGCAGCAATGCTGGCGCAGCAGCCTATTCAAGCCGGTCGCGCACGTCGGCATAGGCGATGCGCGAGGAATAGCTGCCCTCGACCGGCTGCCCCGCAGCGTTTTGTGCGGGTTCGAAATGGTGGTGTTCGGACAGAACATCGCAGAGCGAATCCGTCACGTGCTTCAGGCGAAAACTCTCGGTCAGTTCACAACCGGTCACGTTGCCTTCTGCATCCACCGTCAGCCGATACGCGAGATGCGAACGCCACACGCGCATGCGGCGCGATGTCTTCATCAGTTCGAAATCGCCATCCCACGAAACCAGCCTGACCGGCGCCTCACCCGTGGCTTCGCCAGAGGCCGAATGCTGCACCATCTCACCGGCGTCATCCTTGGCCAGCGCGGCTGGAGAAAGCGCAAGAGCAAGGAATGCTGCGGGGAGCATGGCAAGGCGGTTCATCAGATGGACCTCGTGGGGAGATGGTTAAGGGGCGGTTGCGACAGGGACAAACTACGCGGATTCTCCAAAAGTGCAAATGTGACTCTGGAGCAGTGAGCAGTTGCAACAAGAATGCGTTTACTCCTGTCTACTCGACATAATCATTCGCGTGGTAAAATCTTTATGGCGCTCGCCCGGAATAAGATACCTCACCATGTCAACAATGTAACACCCGCCGATTCCGGCGTTGCGCACATGCAACAGGCCGCAGGATCGGCACTCCCGACCCCGTCAGATCATACGGATTGCATCGTGATCCGCTCAGGCTGAAAGGCCCGCGGCCTTCATCAGTGCCGCCGTGCTGGGGTCGAAATCGCCTTCACCGCTGTCGATCGCCTTGGCCATCTTCTTGCCCAGTTCCACTCCGAACTGGTCGAACGGATTGATGCCCATCAGCACGGCATTGGCAAAGGTCCGGTGTTCGTGGAAGGCAATCAGCGCGCCAAACGTGGCAGCGTCGCAATCGTCGAGCAGGATCATTGCCGAGGGGCGATCCCCGGCAAAAGCGCGCGCGGGGTCTTTTCCGTCTGCCGACATGTTGCCGCCTGCCATCAATGCCGCCCCTTGCGCAAAGCAATTGGCGAGCAAGGCCTTGTGATGCGCGGGATCAAGCTCGTCACCGGGCGCGATGCTGGCTATGAAATCAACCGGGATCAGATGCGTACCCTGATGCAGCAGCTGGAACACCGCGTGCTGCGCGTCTGTCCCCACCCCGCCCCAGGTTATCGGCGCGGTCGGCTGGCTGACCGGCTTACCCGCACTCGTCACGCTTTTACCATTCGATTCCATCTCAAGCTGCTGGAGGTAATCGGGCAGCAGGGCGAGCCGTTCGTCATAGGCGAACACCGCGCGAGTCTGGCATTCGCGCACACGAGCATAATAAAGGTCGCCAAAGGCGGCGAGCAGCGGGCCGTTGGCGCGGCCTTGTGCCTCGCGGAAATGGGTGTCCATCGCCTGCGCCCCGGCCAGCATGGCTCCGAATTCCTCCATTCCGATAGCCAGAGCCACGGGGAAACCAATGCTGGACCAGAGCGAATAGCGCCCGCCCACGCTTTCGGGGAAAGGCAGCACGCGGGTTTCGTCCACGCCCCATTCGACCGCGCCTTCGGGATTGGCCGTCAGCGCGATCACCCGACCACCGGGATCGGACACGCCGTTGTCGGCAAGCCATTTCAGCGCACTGGCCGCGTTGGTCATCGTTTCGATCGTGGTGAAGGTCTTGGACGCGACCGCGATCAGGGTCGTCGCCGGATCGCAGGCGGCAAAGGCCTGTTCGAGCGCCAGCCCGTCGATGTTCGAGACAACATGCACATCCACCAGCTTGAGATCACGCGTCAGCGCATCCACCGCCAGATCAGGGCCAAGCGCCGATCCGCCGATACCGATATGGATAAGGTGCTTCACCTCACCCAAAGCGCCATCGTGGATCGCCTCCACCAGCATGCCCATGCGTGCCAGCAGCGCCTCGGCCTCTTCGACCTGCGCATCTGTTCCGCTCCCGCGCATCGCGCCGTGGGTTGCAGGCCGCCCCTCGGTCGGGTTGACGATCCCGCCACTGAAGAGCGCGTCTCGCGCCGCATCAAATCCGCTCGCTTCTGCCAGCGCCTCGAATGCGTCGATCACCCTGTCATCCAGATGGGTTTTCGACCAGTCGAGCAGCATGCCCACCGGGCCAAGTTCGCCCAGATCGAATTCGAGCCGCTGGCTGAGCTTGCTCACCCGGTCCGCATCATCGGCGAACAATTCGCCGAGGCTGGGGCGAGGCAATGCCCGCAATTGCTCCCAAAGGGCGTCGGTCTTCGCGGTATCGGTCATCAAGCAAACCCTCTTTGCCAAGGCTAACTGGGCGCGTAAGGGGACTGGTGATGGATGTTAAGACCCAATCTGCCGGCATGCCCGCTGCTTCCACGGATTTGGCTCCGGAACAGAAGCCGGAAAGCCTGCTCAGCTTCCTGTGGTTCCTCGCAAAGCTCTTGATCGCGGTGCTGCTGTTTCGCAGCTTCGTATTCTCGCCGTTTTCGATCCCGTCGGAAAGCATGCTGCCCCGGCTGTGGAACGGGGATTACCTGCTCGCAGCCAAGTGGCCCTATGGCTATTCCAGCAATTCGCTGCCTTTCGACGCCCCGCTCATTCCTGGCCGCATTCTCGCCAGCCAGCCGGAGCGCGGAGACACGGTGATCTTCAAGCATCCGGTGGACAAGACGGACTATATCAAGCGGGTCATCGGACTGCCGGGCGACACCGTCGCGATGGTTGACGGGCAGATCGTGCTAAATGGCGAGCCCGTGCCGCGCGAACCGCTTGGCGATTTCCAGATCCCTCTTTCGGTCAACACCTCGTGCAACTGGGGCGGGAACGAGACGGTGAACGCGGCGGGCGAGCCGGTGTGCAGCTATCGCCGTTTCCGTGAGACATTGCCGGGCGGCGCGAGCTACGAAGTGCTCGATTTCGGCAACACGCCCGCCGACAACATCCGGCCCAAGATCATTCCCGAAGGCCACATGTTCGTGCTGGGCGACAATCGCGACAATTCGCGCGACAGCCGGTTCGAAGCACGCGCCGGTGATGCGGTGGGGATCGTCCCGCAGGAGCTGCTGGTGGGCAAGGCCAGCGTCATCATGTGGTCGACCGATGGCAGCGCGGAATGGATCAAGCCGTGGACATGGTTCACCGCCGCCCGTTGGAACCGGATCGGATCGCAGCTGTGAGCGACCTTCCCCCCGAAACCAAGGATTGGCTCAATTCCGTCGGCTTTGCCGTCAGGAACGAGGCCGTGTGGCTTGAAGCGCTGACCCACGGCAGCTTCAATTCCGGCAGCAATGCGGCGCGCAGCGAAACAGCCGACATCGACTATCAGCGGCTCGAATTCCTGGGTGACCGGGTGCTGGGCCTGTCTGTCGCCAGCTGGCTTTACGGCGCCATTCGCGGGCAGGAAGGCCAGCTTTCGCAGCGGCTTAACGCGCTTGTCAGCGGTTCGATCTGTGCCCGCATAGCCCGCACCATAGGCGTGCCCGACCACATCAGGCTGGGCAAGCAGGCGCGCGAGGACGGCGGCGCGGACAGCGACAATATCCTTGGCGATGTAATGGAGGCCCTCATTGGCGCGAGCTTCCTCGACAATGGCTATGACGCGACCCGCACCGTGATCTATCGCCTGTGGGAAAAGGAACTGGCGGGCGATGCAGGCAAGGCGAAACATCCCAAAAGCGCGCTTCAGGAATGGGCGGCGGGCAATCGCCGGGCCATGCCGCGATACGAGGTGATTGACCGTTCCGGCCCCGATCACGCGGCGCGATTCACCGTCAAGGTCAGCATTCACAAGGTCGGCGAGGCCGAAGCCACCGCATCAAGCAAGGGCGCGGCGGAAAAACTCGCCGCACAGGCATTTCTGGAGCAATTCGGTTGAACCGTCTGAATACCCTCACCAATTGGAACAGCTGCACCGCGCCAAAGCGGAGGAAAGGCAGCGAGGAAATCACGCAATGACCCAACAGAAATGCGGCATGGTCGCCGTCATCGGCGCGCCCAATGCGGGCAAATCGACGCTGGTGAACCAGCTTGTCGGGCAAAAGGTCGCGATTACCTCTGCCAAGGCTCAGACCACACGCGCCCGGATGCTGGGGATCGCGCTGCACGACAATGTGCAGATGATCCTCGTCGACACGCCCGGCATCTTCGCGCCCAAGCGGCGGCTAGACCGGGCGATGGTGAGCGCGGCGTGGGAAGGCGCGGAAAGCGCGGATGCGGTGCTGTTGCTGGTCGATCCGATCAAGCAACGCCGGCACGAATTAGAACCGCTGCTGGAGGCGCTGGCAGGCAGGCCGGAGAAAAAGATCCTCGTGCTCAACAAGGTTGACCGGGCGAAGAAAGAGCCGCTGCTCGCGCTGGCGCAGGAGCTGACGGCCAAGGTAGATTTTGCCGAGGTGTTCTTCGTCTCCGCGCTGACAGGCGACGGCGTGCCGGAAATGAAGGCCGCCCTCGCCGCATCCATGCCTGACGGGGTGTGGATGTATCCCGAAGATCAGGTGTCCGACGCATCCGAGCGCCTGCTGGCGGCGGAAATCACCCGCGAACAGCTGTACAAGCAGCTTCACGAAGAACTGCCCTATGACAGCGCGGTTCGGCCCGAACAGTACAAGACCCGGCCCGACGGCAGCCTTGAAATCCACCAGCAGATCGTCGTCACCCGCGACAACCAGCGCGCCATCGTGCTTGGCAAAGGCGGCAGCCGGATCAAGGCGATCGGCGAAGCGGCGCGCAAGGAATTGAGCGAGGTTCTGGGCGTGAAAGTCCACCTGTTCCTGCACGTGAAGGTGCTGGAGAACTGGTCAGAGGACAAGGAAGTGTTCGAGGAAATGGGACTGGACTGGGTGCGTTGATGCATGGCGCGTTCGCCATGCTCATCTTGCCTGCCGCAGCCGCGCTGGTCGGTTGTTCGGGAAGTGAGCCGGACGAAACGGCGGCCATGGATTCTGGCGGGGTGGAGACTACCGCAAGCAACGACATTTCCGGCTACATGAGCGCCGAGGCACGCGATGTGGGCTGTGCGATTGTTACCGACTTTGCGAAAAGCAGGATGGAGAAAGCCGACAGGCCGGTCGTCCTCACCGATACCAGCAAATCGGGGTTCGACATGCCGGCAGAGGAAGCTGACTTGCTGTTCGCCTATCTGGTTGACGGTGAAAATGGCGATCCCGAGAGCGTGGGTATCCGGCAGAGAGCGGGTGCATTCCTCACACTCACCAAGGAAAGCGCCATCGAGCAATGCGGTGAGCTGACCGCCCTTCACCGGGCGCGCTCGCACACCCCCGACCCTGATGAGGAATTCCCGCCCGTCTCCCCGGATGGCCTGTTCTACGAATACGAGACAATTGTCCTGTCGATCCCGCTAGTCGATCTCGATCGCGGCAAGGCTTTCATGTGGTATGGCGACGGCTGCGGCCCGTTGTGCGGCGGGACCGGAATAGAAATCTACACTCGGCAGCCCGACGGCAGCTGGCAAAGGACCGATTATCAGGGCCTCAGCATCAGCTGAGCGTTACCCCCGCCCCAACCGCTCCAGCTTGTGCCGCAATGCCGCTTCGTCGAAGGGTTTGACGATGTAGTCGTCTGCGCCTGCCTGAATTCCGGCGTGGACATCGGCGGGCTTGTTCTTCGATGTGCAGAATACCACCACCGGCGCCTTGGGCGTGGGGATGGCGCGAAGCTGCTTGACGAACTCCAGCCCGTCCATTTCCGGCATGTCCCAGTCGGTCAGGATCAGATGCGGCATTGCCTTGCGGCAGCGCGCCAGTGCCTCGAACCCGTCCTGCGCCTCCACCGGGACATAGCCCAGCGATTTCGCGATCTTGCTCGACACCTTGCGGATCACGCGGCTGTCATCGACGATCAGGCACATTTTCTGCACTGCCTGCCGGGCCTGCGCCGGGGCCGCGCCGTCGCGCATCGCCTTGGCAGCGCGCACGATGGCGTCGACGTCCTCTTCCGGCTTTTCCGGCTCGACCACCGAACCGCTGACGGGATCAATCAGCTCCTGCACGTCTTCCGGAGCCTCCACCGGATCGCCGTCGGGCACATTCGCGTCACGGGCACGGTTCCGCTGCGCATGAGCGAGCTTTTCGGCCAGCGTTTCACCGTCGGAACCCTGTGCCTGCTTGTGCGGGCCGGTCGTGCGTTTGATCAGATTTTGAATGGCTCTGCCTCCCCTGCCAGCGAGGCGAAGTGCCCTTCGTTGCGCAGATCATGCGCAAGGTCTTCGTCGAAATCGTCAAACTCTGCGTCTTGCCCTGCGGCGCTTTCGCCTGGAGTCATGCAGACGTGCAGATAGGGCATCCAGATGTCGCCATATTCGGCTTTCTGATACCAAACGTCGATCACATCGTAGCTGGCCCAGATGCCATCGGGCTCTCTCAGGCGAATTCCTTCGCCAATGCGCGGCACCGCCGCAAAGCGAAGGCGCTGCTGGCTTTGGTGAGTCTCGTTCTGGACTTCGATCTCAATCACGGCACTTGTCCCTGGTCTGACGACAGGGATAGGCGACAATACTAAACGAATTGCCAACGCGGTGAGCGTTCAGCCCTTGGCAGCGGCCTTCTTTTTCGGAGCAGCCTTTTTCTTCGGGGCGGCTTTCTTGCGCCCCTTTTTCTTCGCCGGTCCCTTGGCCGCGCGCGCATCGATCAGTTCGATCGCCTGCGCCGCCTCGATCTCCTCGGGCTTCACGTCCTTGGGGATGGTCGCATTGGTCGTGCCGTCGGTGACATAGGGGCCGTATCGGCCCGGCATCACCTTGATCTCGCCGCCACTGGTGGGATGTTCGCCCAGCGTCTTGATCGGCTCAGCCTTGGCCCCGCGTCCGCCGCCCTTGCGATTGGCAGCTTCGGCCAGCAGCGCGACCGCCGCGTTCATGCCGGTTTCAAACACTTCGCGCGTGTTCGACAGCTTGGCGTATTTCCCGTCGTGCCGCAGATAGGGGCCATAGCGCCCGATGGCGGCCTCTATCTCCTTGCCCGTTTCGGGGTGCGCGCCGATGATGCGCGGCAGGTCCAGCAGCTTCACCGCCCAATCGAGATCGAAATCGTCCAGGTCCTTGGGGATCGAGGCTCGCTTCTTGGTGCCGTCCTCGTCCATCTCGATATAGGGGCCGAACCGTCCCGACTTGCGGTGGATGTCCGCACCGGTTTCCGGATGCTGGCCCATCACGCCTTCCTCTGCCGGATCGGCTCCGTCCGCGCCCGGCTGGGCGAAACGGCGGGTGTACTTGCATTCGGGATAGTTGTGGCAAGCGATGAACGCGCCAAACTTGCCCCCGCGCAGGCTCAGGCGGCCATTAGCGCGGCCTTCCTGCTCGCACAGCGGGCACATCCGCGCATCCTTGCCATCATCACGCGGCGGGAACAGGTAGTCGGACAGGTAATCGTCGAGCACCTCGGTCACTTCCGAAGGCAGCTTTTCCATCACCTCGTCAGCCTTGGGCTTGAAGTCCGCCCAGAACCGGGCGAGCAGCTTCTTGTAATCCTCGCGCCCGTCCGAAACCGTGTCGAGTTCATCCTCCATGCCCGCCGTGAAGTCATAGGCGACATAGGTGGGGAAGAAGCGTTCGAGAAACGCCGTCAGCAACCGCCCGGATTCCTCGGCAAAGAAACGGTTTTTCTCCATCCGCACGTAATCGCGATCGCGCAGCGTCTGGATGGTGGAGGCATAGGTCGACGGACGGCCGATGCCCAGTTCCTCAAGCCGTTTGACGAGGCTCGCTTCGGAAAAGCGCGGCGGCGGCTGAGTGAAATGCTGGGTCGCCTCGACCGCGTTCTTGGCCGGAACATCGCCGTTCTTCAGCAACGGCAGCAGGCCGTCCTCATCCTCGTCCTGATCGTCGAAACCTTCCTGATAGACCGCGAAATAGCCGGGGAAGACCACAACCTGTCCGGTCGCGCGCAGTTCATGCTGGCCGGTCGCATCGCGCAGAGTGACGGTGGTGCGTTCAAGCTGCGCGGTCGACATCTGGCTGGCCATGGCGCGTTTCCAGATCAGCGCATACAGCTTTGCCTCATCGCCCGTTCCGGCGCGATCGCGGCTGAAATCGGTCGGGCGGATGGCCTCGTGCGCTTCCTGCGCGTTCTTTGCCTTGGTGCTGTAGAAGCGGGGCTTTTCGGGGCAGTATGACGCTTCAAACCGCTCGGCGATTGCATGACGACAGGCGGCAATCGCGCTGCCGTCCATCTGCACGCCGTCGGTCCGCATATAGGTGATCGCGCCCGCCTCATACAGCGACTGCGCCAGCCGCATGGTGTGGCTGGCCGAAAAGCCGAGCTTGCGCGCGGCCTCCTGCTGCATGGTCGAAGTGGTGAACGGAGGCGCGGGATTGCGCTTCAGCGGCTTTTTCTCGACATCCTCAACCTTGAAGCGCCCGGCCTCGACAGCGGATTTCGCTTCCATGGCGATGCCCTGTTCGCCAAGCGAGAGCTTCTCCAGCTTTTCGCCCTTGTACCGCACCAGCCGCGCGTCGAACTGTGTCCCGTCATGCTCCAGCCGGGCCAGCACGGACCAGTATTCGTCAGGCCGGAAAGCCTCGATCTCGCGCTCCCGGTCAACGATCAGGCGCAGGGCGACCGATTGCACCCGCCCCGCCGATTTCGCACCGGGCAGCTTGCGCCACAGCACCGGCGAAAGGGTAAAACCGAAAAGGTAATCGAGCGCGCGGCGGCCCAGATAGGCGTCGATCAATGGCTGATCGAGCTCACGCGGTTTCCCCATCGCTTCGGTCACGGCAGGCTTGGTGATCGCGTTGAATGTCACGCGGTCAACCTTGGTCGGCAGGGCCTTGCGCTTCTTCAGCAGCTCCTGGACGTGCCAGCTGATCGCCTCGCCTTCGCGATCAGGGTCAGTCGCCAGCACCAGCCGCGAGGCATTCTTTGCAGCGTCGGCGATTTCCTTGAAGCGGCTCTGCTTGTCCCGGTACAACTCCCAGTCCATCGCGAAGTCTTCATCGGGCCGAACGCTGCCGTCCTTGGGCGGCAGATCGCGGACATGGCCATAGGAGGCGAGGACCTTGAAGTCGCTGCCGAGGTATTTCTCGATGGTCTTCGCCTTGGCGGGCGATTCAACGATGACGAGCTGCATGAGAGAGGTCTGGTTTCCTTACACGTGTACGTACGCGCGAGAGTGGGGCCCGGCTTCGGGAAGCGTCAAGTGGGATTTGATGACGCCCGAGGCAAGCCGAAATCTACACTCTTGTGCGCGCCGCGGCATAGACCCCCAAACCGATCGCGATCAGGGTCGCACCGGTTGCGGCGGCGAAGAAATTGGACATGATCGTGGGGCCGAGCGGCACCTGAAGCGATTTGTCCGCCCACGAACCGATGATCGAAAAGGAGATCACCGACAGGACAAGCGGCACGAACAGCGCCCCGGCGATTTCCCAGAAATGGCCCTTGGTCGCATTCCAGGACCGCCCGAATGCGTCCCTGAAATCACCCGTTTCGCCCATTCCGTATCCCAGCACGGCAGAGAAACGGATTCCGAAATAGAAGGCAGGAAACACCAAGGCCACCCAGCCAAGGCCTATCACAATCGCATAAAGGAATGTGAGGCCGAGAAAGGCGAACAGCCCTTTTTGCACCCCACCCGGAGCCAGTCCGCCGAAATACAGCATGTTGATGGTCAACCAGTAGGACATGAACAGCGTAATCGCCGAGCCAGCCCATCCGACCGGGGCAATTTCGGGAAACCGGTCAACCACGGTTTCCGACAGCGTCATGATCACGAGATAGGCGCCCAGCGTCCCTTTGGCCGAAACCAGCAACCGCCGGGCCTCGGACCAGATATCGATCGTTTCGTACAGCTTCAGCGCCGCCATCAATCCCCCATTGCGCCAGACAGGCTGACCGCTCCGTCCGAATGCCTTTCAATCCCGCCTGAAAGTTCCAGTTCGAGCAGCGCCATGTGCACTTCTGCCGCGCTTGCGCCCGATTGGCGGATCAGCTCGTCTATCCCGATTGGAGCCTTGGTCAACAGATTGGTGATGTCGCCGCTCAGATCGGACCGCGCCTCGCCCCATTGCAGCTTGCTCAGTTCGGCATAATCGAAAGGCGCGCCCGCATCTTCCACCCGAAAGCTTGATCGCGGCGCTCCGGTGAAGCCTTCGAGCAGTTCGATCACCTCGTCCGGCGTGCTGACCAGCACCGCTCCGTCGCGGATCAACTGGTTGCAGCCGTGCGAGCGGGTGTCGAGCGGGGAGCCGGGGATCGCCATAACCTCGCGTCCCGCCTCCCCCGCCAGCCTTGCGGTGATGAGCGATCCGGATTGCGGCGCTGCCTCCACTACCAAAGTGCCGCTTGCCAGACCGGCGATGATGCGGTTGCGGCTGGGGAAATGCCGCCCGCGCGGTTCGGTGCCGGGCGGCTGTTCGGCGATTAGGAAGCCTTCGGTGGCAATCCGCTCCTGCAAATCACTGTGCTGCGGCGGGTAGGCAATATCGATCCCGCTGGCGATCACGCCGATGGTGCCACCGCCATGTGCCCCCAAAGCCGCTTCATGCGCCGCCCCGTCGATTCCGCGCGCAAGACCGCTGACGACAGTGAAACCCGCGTTCGCCAGCTCGGCCGCGAAATCGCGTGCCAGCTTCACCGCCGCCGCGCTGGCGTTGCGCGCGCCAACCATCGCCACACAAGGCGCATTGGCGAGTTCGAGCCTGCCCCGGCAGGTCACAATCGGCGGCGCGCTTTCCAATTCGCCCAGCAACGCGGGATAATCGGGCTGATCGTGGAACAGGTAGCGCGCACCCGCCGCCCGCACCGCCTCGACCTCGCGTTCGACCCGGTCTGCCGCGATCGGGCGATACGGCGTTTTGCCGCGCGATCCCAGATCGGGCAGCGCCTCCAGCGCGTCCGCTGCCGTCCCGAACCGGGCGAGCAAGGCGCGATAGCTGACCGGCCCGATATTGGGCGAACGCAACAGACGGATGCGCGCGAAGGCTTCCGGCTGGCTGAGCTTTGGCTGCGACCCCGTCTGCTCCATCAGATGAGCGATTCCGTCATTTCTTGCCGGCGCCGATTTTCGGCTCCTCACCTTTCATCAGCCGCCCGATATTCTCGCGGTGGAGATAGATGATCAGGCCCGCAATCGCGGCCAGTACGGGGAAGAATTGCGGATAACCGAAAAGCGCCGATGCGGCAGCGGCGGCGACGACCGCGCTCATCCCGGCAAGGCTGGAAATCCGGAAAATGCCGAGCATCGAAAGCCAGATCAGCGCATAAGCCAGCCCGACAGGCCACGCGAGGCCGAAGGATACGCCGGCATTGGTCGCCACGCCCTTCCCGCCCTTGAAACCGAGCCAGACCGGGAAACAATGCCCCAGCACCGCGCCTCCGGCAGCAAAGGCCTTGGCGACATCGCCCATGTCTCCGGCCCAGATCATCCCTGCGGCCAGCACCGGGGCCAATCCCTTGAGCAGGTCGAGCAACAGCGTGCCTGCCGCCAGCCCCTTGTTCCCCGTGCGCAGCACATTGGTCGCACCGATGTTGCCGCTGCCGATCTGGCGCACATCGCCCAGCCCTGCCGCTTTTGTCAGCAACAGGCCGAAGGGGATCGATCCGCACAGATATCCCAGAAGCGCTGCGAGTATTGGTTCCACGAATCCCTCTCAACCTGTCGCCCCGAACTTGTCGAAGGGCGGTACTTTCTTCTAATGCCCCGCTTCGAAAAGAAAAGGACAGGGCTTCGACAAGCTCAGCCCGAACGGAGATAGTTTTGCCGGATAAGTCCTCCCCCATCCTGCTGTTCGATTCCGGCGTTGGCGGGCTGACCGTCTATGACGCGCTGCGCGAGGTGCTGCCGGATGCGCCGGTGATCTATGCCGCCGATCTGGCGGGCCTGCCCTATGGCGAAAAGACCGAAGCCCAGGTTGCCGCCCGTGTTGCCGGGCTGCTTGGGCGGATGAGCGAACGGTTCCGCCCGCGTCTCGTCTGCATCGCCTGCAACACGGCGAGCACCATCGCGCTGGGAAATGTGCGCGAGGTGCTGGAAGTGCCGATTGTCGGCACAGTCCCCGCGATCAAGCCCGCCGCCGCAATGACCCAAACCGGCGCAATCGGCCTGATCGGCACGCAGGCGACCATTCGCCAACGCTATGTCGACGAGCTTGAACACCAGTTTGCAGCCGACAAGACTTTGCTGCGTATCGCCGCGCCCGAATTCGTCGGCGCGGCAGAGGCGAAGCTGCGCGGCGAGCCGGTCGACATGGCGGTGATAGTGCGCGTGGCGGACGCTTTGCGCGCCATGCCCGGCGGCGACCGGATCGATACTCTGGTGCTGGCCTGCACACACTTCCCGTTGCTTGCCGATGAATTGCGCATGGTGTTTGGCGCGGATGTCCGGCTGGTTGACGGAGCAGCCGGAATCGCGCGCCGGATCGCGCACCTGCTGGATGGGCAGCCGATGGAGAAGACCGGCCCGAACCGCTTCTTCGTGACCGGGCCGATCAAGGCGGCCAGCGGGTTGGAAGCCGCTCTTTCCGCTCGCGGATTTAGCCCCGCAGCTGCTTTCTGACCTGCAAATCGCTCGCAAAGATCACTGTGGCCAAGCCCGTTCCGACTCCCTAGATAGTCGTCTGAAACCTTTGGGCCGTCGATGGGTTGTATGGCCTGTGTGTATTCGGAATCTGGACGTCAAGAGCGCGGAAAAACCGTGCCGTCCACACCAGACATGAAGCGTGAGACATGAACTACGACCAGATCTTCGACCAGGCGATTGACCGTCTTCACGAAGAAGGCCGCTACCGCGTCTTTATCGACATCATGCGCAACAAGGGTGCCTATCCCAATGCGCGGTGTTTCCACGGTCACAACGGGCCAAAGCCGATCACGGTCTGGTGCTCCAACGATTACCTTTGCATGGGCCAGCACGATGTCGTCATCGGCGCAATGGAGGCGGCACTGCACGATGTCGGCGCGGGTTCGGGCGGCACACGCAACATCGGCGGCAACACGCACCTGCATGTCGAACTGGAACGCGAGCTTGCCGAACTGCACGGCAAGGATGCAGCGCTGCTGTTCACCTCCGGCTATGTCTCGAACGATGCGACGCTTTCTACGCTGGCAAAGCTGCTGCCGGGCTGCGTGATCTTCTCGGACGAATTGAACCACGCCAGCATGATCGCCGGGATCCGTAATTCGGGCTGTGAAAAGCGGGTGTTCCGTCACAATGACGTGGCGCATCTCGAAGAGCTGCTTGCCGCCGAGGACGCCAACACCCCCAAGGTGATCGCATTTGAAAGCGTCTATTCGATGGACGGCGATGTCGCCCCGATCCACGCGATCTGCGATCTGGCTGAGAAATACAACGCCCTGACCTACATCGATGAAGTCCACGCCGTGGGCATGTATGGCGATCATGGCGGCGGCATTTCGGAGCGTGACAACGCCGCGCACCGTATCGACATCATCGAAGGTACGCTGGGCAAGGCGTTCGGCGTGATGGGCGGCTATATCGCGGCGAGCAACAAGGTCGTCGACTGCATCCGCAGCTATGCCCCGGGCTTCATCTTCACCACGTCATTGTCGCCCGTTCTGGTCGCGGGCGTGCTGGCATCGGTGAAGCACCTCAAGTCTTCCAATGTCGAGCGCAACGCGCAGCAGCAGGCCGCCGCCATGCTCAAGCTGAAGTTTGCCGAAGCCGGCCTGCCGGTGATGGACAGCGTTACCCACATCGTTCCGCTGATGGTCGGCGATCCGGTGCGCGCCAAGAAGATCAGCGACATTCTGCTGGCCGAATACGGCGTCTATGTGCAGCCGATCAACTATCCCACGGTTCCGCGCGGGACGGAGCGCCTGCGCTTCACCCCCGGCCCGCATCACACCGAAGCGATGATGACCGAGCTGACGCAAGCGCTGGTCGAAATCTGGGACCGGCTCGATATGGAATTGCGCGAGGCTGCGTAAGGCGGCACACTCTCCCGCAAGAGGGAGAGAAAAATGGCCACCACATTCGACCGGGCAAAGCTCGATACGGGCACGCTCGATATACGTCCGATGACACCCGCCATCGGCGCGGAAATCCACGGCATCGATCTGGGCGCTCCCGACATTGCCAAACGCGTCCCCGAAATCCGCGCCGCTTTGCTGAAGCACGGGGTGATCTTCTTTCGCGATCAACACCTGACGCAGGAAGCGCATATCGCCTTTGCACGCCATTTCGGCGAGCTGGAAGTGCACCCGGCCACACCCAAGGACCAGCCCAACCCCGAGGTGCTTAAAATCGCCTACGGGACGAAAAGCCGTGGGCAGGAAAACCACTGGCATTCCGATGTGACATGGCGCGAATGCCCCTCGCTCGGGTCCATCCTGCTCGCCCGCGAAGTGCCCGAATGTGGCGGCGACACGCTGTTTGCGAACATGCACCTCGCCTATGAACGGCTGAGCGAACAGATGAAGCAATGGTGCGAAGGTTTGACGGCGGTGCACGACATCAGCCGCGTCTTTGCCAAGCGGCTGGGCAAGCAGCCCGAGGAATTGCACGACACCTATCCGCCGATGCGCCATCCGGTGATCCGCACCCATCCCGAAACGGGCGAGCGCGCGATCTACGTCAACACCGCCTTCACCAGCCATATCGAGGGTCTGTCCAAGGACGAATCGCGCTGGCTGCTCGATCATCTCTACAAGACAGCATGGGATGTGGAGATCCAGTGCCGCTTCCGCTGGCAGGCGGGATCGGTCGCCTTCTGGGACAACCGCGTCTGCCAGCACTTCGCGGTATCCGATTACTTCCCCGCCCGCCGGGTGATGGAACGCGTGACGATTGCCGGAGATCGCCCCTTTTTCACCCCCTAAACCGGACGCTTTCCGTAAGGGATTTTGCAGCAGCCCCGCGCTGCGCTAGCTCTCCTCGCAAACAGATTCGGGAGAGTGATGCGTGTACGGCAATCCAGACCAGAAATATGACGAAGTCGTCCTCGGGCGGCGCAGCATCCGCGGCTATCTCGATCGTGCCGTGCCACGCGAATTGATCGAGGAAGTGCTGACGATGGCGATGCGTTCGCCATCCTCGATGAACACCCAGCCCTATCACTTCCACGTCATCACCGGCGAACCGCTCGATCGCATCCGCAAGGGCAATACTGAGCGGATCCTGGCGGGCGAACCCGACAGCCGCGAATTCCGCAAGGGTCACCCGTTTCAGGGCGTGCACCGCGATCGTCAGGTCGGCTGCGCGATCCAGCTGTTCGAAGCGATGGGCATCGGCCGCGACGACAAGGAAAAGCGGCAGGACTGGGTGCTGCGCGGTTTCCGCCAGTTCGATGCGCCGGTGTGTGTTATCGTCACCTATGACAAGGAACTGTCCGACGCCGACGACACTGTGTTCGATTGCGGCGCTGTCACCACCGCGCTCGTCAACGCGGCATGGTCACGCGGGCTCGGTTGTGTGATCAACTCGCAAGGGATCATGCAATCGCCCGTAGTGCGCGAACACGCCAATATCCCGGACGATCAGGTCATCATGAAAGCCATCGCGATGGGCTGGCCCGACCCGGACTTCCCCGCCAACCCGGTAAAAATCGCCCGCCGCAGCGTTGACGAAGCGGCACGGTTCGTGGGGTTTGATTGATCCGCTGCGGGCGTAAGCATCTGCTTATTCGCCCTGCATAAGCGTTGCTCCAATCGAAAGCCCTGCATTTCGAGCGCATTGTTCTTCCGGCAATTTCTTGCGGAGGAATACGATGACACAGGACCAGACACCCGCGAAACGCTGGGACCCGCTGGTGAAGATAACCCATTGGGGCGTTGCCGCCGTTGTCGTGTGCAACGCCCTGATCGTGGGCGAAGGCTCGATTGCGCATATCTGGGCGGGCTACACATTGGCCGGCCTGCTAGCGCTGCGGCTACTGTGGGGCGTGATTGGCACCCGCCCGGCGCGTTTTGCCTCTTTCCCGCCAAGCCCTTCGCGCGCGCTGGCGCATATCCGGGCAATCCGCGAAAGGCGGCGTGAAGAGCATGACTCGCACAATCCGCTGGGCGCGCTGATGGCTTATGCGATCTGGGCCTGCCTTGGCGTGATCGTTGCCAGTGGCATCGCAATGGCAGGTGCCCCGCCAGCCATCGACGCTTCGACCACTCCGGCGCAAATCATTTCGGGCGAAGCCGAACACAAGGAATACGGAGAATATCGCGAGCACGGCGAAGATGATGATCATGAGGAAGGCGGCGAAGAAGACGAAGGCGAGGAAGTGCTGGAAGAAGTGCACGAGATCGCGGTCAATCTTCTCTATCTGCTGATCCTGCTGCATATTGGCGGCGTGGCATTCGAAACCGCACGCAGTGGCAAGCGGACGATCACGGCAATGCTGCCCGGAGGGAAATGACCAAGGCATCGACATCGACGCAAGACCGCGGCGGCCTGCGCATCTCGCTGGTCGCCGCAATTGTCGTCATCCAGGCGGTTGCCGCGGTCTTCTTCATCGCCGACGCGGCGATGGATCTGGCGGCGGGAGAATGGGGTCTGCACATCATCGCGGAAGTGGTGATTGCGCTCGCCCTGATGGCGGGCGTAGGCCTTGGCGCATGGCAGACCCGCCGGATGATCGATCAGGCGCGGCGCGACGAGCAGACGCTCAAGCTGGCGCGCGGAGCGATTGCCGATGTCATAACCCAGCGTTTCAGCGAATGGGGCCTGAGCGATGCTGAAAGCGAGGTCGCGCTGTTTGCGCTGAAAGGGTTTGAAACAGGCGAAATCGCCGGGCTCAGAAGCGTGGCGGAGGGAACTGTCAGGGCGCAGCTGACGTCCATCTACGCCAAGGCCGGAGTCGGATCGCGCCACGCTCTTGCAAGCCTGTTCCTTGATGAATTGATCGAGATCGGTCCGGGCGAGGAATCAAGCCAGCCCGCACAATCCGAAATCACGCCTTAGCGCAAGCTCACCACGTTATCGCTGTCGACGCGCACGCGGCTGCCGTCGAACATGCTCATCATCGGTTCGTCCTCGACGATGACGACTTCAGCATCGCCGAACCCGTTGAAGCCGGTCTTCATCGCTGCGCCGTATGCTCCCAGCATGCCGATCTCGATGAAATCGCCCGCCTGGATGTCTCCGGGCAAGGCAAAGGGACCGGCCATATAGTCGGCATCATCGCAGGTCGGGCCGTAGAAGGCGAAGTCTTCCTTGGCGTCGCGCAAATCGTCTTCCAGCGCCTCCACCGGGAATCGCCATGCGACATGCGCCGCATCGTAGAGCGCGCCGTAAGCGCCATCATTGATGTAGAGCTCGTTTCCGCGGCGCTTTTCGACCTTGACGATCATGCTCGAATATTCGGCACACAGCGCACGGCCCGGTTCGCACCACAGCTCGGCGTTGTAGGCAATCGGCAGCGCGTAGAAGTGCTGGTGGATGATCTGGAAATAATCCTCCAGCGGGGGCGGCTCCATGCCCGGATAGATCGACGGGAAACCCCCGCCGACATCGATCATGTCGATCACCACCGAAGCTTCGGCAATCGCGGCACGGGTGCGGTCAAGCGCCTGGACGAAGGCAAACGGCGTCATCGCCTGGCTGCCGACGTGGAAGCAGATGCCCAGCCAATCGCAATGCTGGCGGACTTGCTGCAACAGCGCGGGCGCTTCGAGCAGGTCGCAGCCGAACTTCGACGCGAGCGAAAGCTCCGAATATTCCGAAGACACCCGCAGGCGCACGCACAGGCGCAGGTCGCGCGCAGCTTCGCCGGTTTCGGGATTACGGCAGGCCTCGACGATCTTCTCCAGCTCCTCGACGCTGTCGAGGCTGAAGGTCTTCACGCCATGCTTGAAATAGGCTTCGCGGATGGCGCTAGGCGTCTTGATCGGGTGCATGAAGCACAAGGTCGCTTCCGGCAGCGCAGCGCGCACGAGTCGAACCTCGGCGATCGAGGCGACATCGTAATGAGTCACGCCCGCGTCCCACAGCACCTCGATCAGATCGGGTGCGGGGTTGGACTTCACCGCATACAAAACCTTGCCGGGAAACTTGTCGACAAAGAAACGGGCGGCGCGCCGCGCGGCATGCGGGCGATTGAGAATGACTGGTTCGTCGGGGCGAAGTGCCCGCGCTACAGCCTGGGCGTCAGGATAGATGTGCAACTCAAGGGACCCCCTAAAGGTTCAGTGTTCAACCAAACGGTTACGAGCCTGCCTTGCGGTCATGTCCCTTGGGGCAGAAGAAGGGCGCATATAGACACTATCAGCGGCTGCGCAATGAAAATCGCGTGTGCAAACGCGCTTTTCCCGTCCGGCATTTACCTAACCAACGGGCGCAGCAGTGAAAGTTCCGAAAAAGTCTAAAATCCGACGTGCGGGACCTGATCCACGGTGCCGCGTTCGCTGTCGTCAAGCTGGTTGAAATCGGCGGGCTGGAAACCGAGCGATCCGGCCACCAGAACGGCGGGGAAATTCTCACGTGCGGTGTTGTAACGGGCCACCGCGGCATTGAGCGCACGGCGGGCGGCGGCAAGCTTGTCCTCGATATCGGCAAGCTCGCGCTGCAATTCCTGAAAATTGGCCGAGGCCTTGAGATCGGGGTAAGCCTCCCCCAGCGCGAGCAGATTGTCGAGCGCGACGCGCAGGCCCTTTTCGCTGCCGCTGTCGGGATCACCCTTGGCCGCCGCGTTGCGGGCCTGGATCACCGCTTCGAGCGTCGATGCCTCATGCCCGGCAAAGCCTTTGACCGTTTCGACCAGATTGGGGATGAGATCGTGCCGCTGGCGCAATTGCGCGTCGATATCGGCCCTACCTTGCCGTACGTTCTGCCTGAGGCCAACGAGCCGGTTGTAGATGCCGATCACCACGAAGGCGATCACCACCAGCGCGCCAAGAACGATCCAGGTTGAAAATCCCATTTGTCCATCCCTCCTTTACCGGGCTAGGTCATCATAACCGGCAATCGTTAAGGGGAAAGGGAAAGCGTGTGATGCGCGCCGATATTCAGGGATTGATGGGAGGGGAGCTGGGAAACTGGCTGGCCGATCAGCAATCCATGCGCGATGCCGCGCGCAAGAAGGCGTTCAACCGCTGGTTTTACGGCGGACTTGCGCTGTTGCCGCTGATCGCTTTCCTGTGGTTCGTGCCGGGTATCGGATCATGGCGCATGGTTGTGCCTCTGATCGCCTTCACCGCGCTTTCGGCATGGGGATATGCGCCCATCAGCGAAGCCAAGCGCGCGATCAAGGTCGGCATCAATTCCGCCATCGCGCGCCAATTCGGCATTGAATATTCGCACGATGTCGCCCCCGGCCCTGAATACGAGGCTGCGCGCACTTACGGGCTGATCCCCGGCTGCGATCGCGACAGTTTCGAGGATTGCTGGCATGGCATGCTCGAAGGGCACGGCTTCGGGCTTTACGAGGCGCATCTTGAGGAACGGCGCGGTTCGGGCAAGAACCGGCGCTGGGTCACGGTGTTTCGCGGCGCGATCATGCGGATGGAGTTCGGCCGCCCGTTCCATTCCACCACCTTGCTCCAACGCGCGGGAAAGCATCGCAAATGGCTCGGCCTTGGCGGGCGGGCGGACCATGCAACCTTTCGCGGCCACCGGCTCGATTATGTCGATCAGGTCCACCCCGATTTCGAGGACGTGTTCGAAGTCTGGAGCGATGATCAGGTGGAGGCGCGCGTGCTGATCCACCCATCCTATGTCGAACATTTGCTGGCGCTGGAACAGGCTTTCCATGGCGATGCCGTCAGGGCGATTTTCACCCGCGGCGAGGTGATCCTCGCGGTCGAGAGCGGCAATCTGTTCGAAAGCGGTTCGATGAACGCAGACGAAGACCACGCCCGCGTTGCCGAAGCCGCACAGCAATTCGGCGCGATGGCGGGCCTTGCGCTGGCGATCAACCAGAACGAACGCGGGCGGGTGCTGCGCGCCGATTAGCTCAGCCGGTCGCGGAAATCCTCGTAATCAAACCGCTTCACGCATTCGAGCGCGTCGGTTTCGCTGTCCCACAGCCAGATCGACGGCAGCTGCACCCCGTTGAAGGTGTTGGTCTTCACCATCGAATAATGCGCCTGATCGAGGAACGCGAAACGCGCGCCCGGATCGGCGGGGACAGGCAGGCGATAGTCGCCGATCACGTCCCCTGCGAGGCAGGACGGCCCGCCCAGACGGATCGGGATCTGTGCCTCGTCGGTCAGTTCGCCCAGCATCGCGGGGCGATAAGGCGCCTCCAGCACATCGGGCATGTGGCAGGTTGCGGAGATGTCGGTCACCCCGATCGGCACTTCGTTGAAGAAGGTGTCGAGCAGCGTGCCAACCAGTATCCCCGCATCCAGCGCCACGGCTTCGCCCGGTTCCAGGATGATTTCCGCGCCGGTATCATCGGCTGCGTCCTTCAGGAATTCGACCAGTTCATCACGCTCGTAATCGGCGCGGGTGATGTGGTGGCCACCGCCCATGTTGATCCACTTGAGCTGTCCGAAATACGGCTCGATCGCGTCGAACACCCGGTCCCAGGTCTGGCGCAGCGGCTCGAAGGTCTGTTCGCACAGATTGTGGAAGTGGATGCCCTCCACCCCTTCCATCATCTCCTCGGTCAGCTGGTCGAGCGGGAAACCGAGCCGCGATCCGGGTGCGCTGGGATCATATTTGGCGACCTCGCCCGTGGGTACCTGCGGGTTGATCCGCAGGCCGACGGAGACATCACCCCCGGTCGTCGCGGCGTGATCGAGGATCAGCGCAGCGCGCTGCATCTGCGCCGGGCTGTTGAAGATCACGTGATCCGACAGGCGGCAGATTTCCTCGAGGTCTTCGGGTTTGTAGGCGGCGGAATAGGTCGCGATCTCGCCATCGTAGAATTCCGACGCGAGCCGCGCCTCCCACAATCCGCTGGTCGAAACGCCATCGAGATATTCCCCGATGATCGGCGCGACCGACCACATGGAAAACGCCTTAAGCGCGGCGAAAACCTTGATCGACGCACCATCGGCGCTCGCGGCATCGCGAATACCGGCGAGCAGCTGACAATTGGCGCGTATCTTCGCCGCATCCACCACGAAGGCGGGCGTGTCGACGCACGACAGGTCAAAATGGGCAAAAGCCCCCGGATCGCCGGCTTTGGTTTCCATCAGAAAGAAACCGGCCCGTCCATTTCCACGACTTTCCACGGCAAGCCGTGCGCGTTGAGCATCTCCATGAACGGATCGGGGTCCATTTCTTCCATGTTGAACACGCCGTCCCCTGCCCATTTTCCGGTCACCATCATCGCCGCGCCGATCATGGCGGGGACGCCGGTGGTGTAGGATACCGCCTGGTTGCCGGTTTCCTCATAGGCTGCTTCGTGGCTGCAGATATTGTTGATGTAGAACGTCTTTTCGCCCGACCCGTCGAGCGCCTCACCCGTGGCAATCACGCCGATATTGGTGTTGCCCTTGGTCGTCTCACCCAGTGTCTCAGGCTTGGGCAGCACTGCGGCAAGGAATTGCAGGGGGATGATTTCGCGGCCCTGATACTTCACCGGCTCGATGCTGGTCATACCGACATTCTGCAGCACCGTGAGGTGGGTGATGTAGGCATCGCCAAAGGTCATCCAGAAACGCGCGCGCTCAAGCTCGGGCACGAATTTGGCGAGGCTTTCCAGCTCTTCGTGATACATCAGATAGGCGTTTTTCGGCCCCACCGCTTCAAAGTCGAATTCGGTCTTCACCTGCATCGCGGGGGTTTCGACCCATTCGCCGTTCTCCCAGTGGCGCGCGGGAGCGGTCACTTCGCGGATGTTGATTTCCGGGTTGAAGTTGGTGGCGAAATGCTGACCGTGATCGCCGCCGTTGCAATCGAGGATGTCGAGCTGGCGGATCGTCTTCAATTTGTGCTTCTTCAGCCACATCGTGAAAACGCTGGTCACGCCCGGATCGAAGCCCGAACCCAGCAGCGCCATCAGGCCCGCTTCCTTGAAGCGATCATGATAGGCCCATTGCCATTTGTATTCGAACTTTGCCTCGTCCTTGGGCTCGTAATTGGCGGTGTCGAGATAGTGCACGCCCGCGGCAAGGCAGGCATCCATGATCGGCAAATCCTGATACGGCAGCGCGAGGTTGACGACGAGGGTCGCCTCGACCTTCTTGATAAGGTTGATCATCGCCGGGACTTCCTCGGCGTCAATTTCATAAGTCTTGATATCGACCCCGGTACGCTGCTTCACGCTGGCGGCGATGGCATCGCATTTCGATTTGGTGCGGCTGGCGAGATGGATGTCGGGGAAGATATCCGCATTCATCGCCATTTTGTGGACGCAAACGCTGCTCACGCCGCCTGCCCCGATTACCAGCACTTTCGACATAACAATCAACCTTTCGAATTCGAATCTGATGCGCGCATTAGGGCAATGCACGGGAAGGCTCAATCGATCCGCGATTTCCTACGCGGCGTGCAGATTGTATATCGCGGTGATGGTCGCAATTCTCACCCTCCCCCGCCCTGCCCATGGCTCCTTTGAAGGTTGCGCCAGCCCCGGAGTTTTTTCCTCCAGGACTGTGTTCCACCTGTTCCATCCTGTAGGAATTGCGTCCTCAAGCAGCGAAGCGACAGGACCACAGGAACACCGATGAAAGACAGCATCCGCAAACCGACTCACGAAGGCGTGATCGCCGCCGCAGACAGCATCGCCGCTATCCTGCCCCCCACCCCGCTGTTGCCGGTGGAGATCAACGGCACGGGCTGCTGGGTCAAGGCGGAGAACCTGCAACCCATCGGCGCGTTCAAGATCAGGGGCGGCTGGTGGCGACTTTCCTGCCTCGACGAAGAGGAACGCAAGGGCGGCGTTGTCGCCGTGTCATCGGGCAATCACGCGCAGGGCGTCGCATGGGCAGCGAAACGACTGGGGATCGCCGCGACCATCGTGATGCCACGCGACGCGCCGCAGGTGAAGCTGGCGAACACAAGCGCGCTGGGCGCAGACATTGTGCTGTACGAAAGGCCCGGCGAGGACCGCGACGCAGTGGCCGCAAGGCTGATCGCGGAGAACGGTGGCACGCTTGTCCATGCCTTTGGCGATCCGTGGGTGATCGAAGGGCAAGGCAGCGCCGGGATCGAAGCGACCGCGCAGATGGGCCGCTCACCGTCGCGCTTCATCGTGTGCTGCGGCGGCGGAGGGCTGGCGGCGGGGCTGGCGCTGGGCTGCCCCGACAGCGCGATCCACGTGGTCGAACCCGAAGGCTGGGACATGGTCGGACAGGCGATGGCGGCAGGAGAGATCGTCAACGCCGTGTCCGATGCGCCCAAGACGATCTGCGATGCGCTGCAACCCAACGCGACCAAGCCGATCAACCTCGGAGTGCTGAAAGGCCGCGCGGAGCCCGGCGTCAGCGTTACCGATGCTGAGGTTCGGACGGCGCAGCGATGGGCCTTTGCCAACCTGCGCGTGGTGATCGAACCCGGCGGTGCGGCGGCACTGGCGGCAGCGCTGGCGGGCAAGGTGCCGGTGGATGCGGATACCGTGATCATGCTGACCGGGGGCAACGCCGATCCCGCCCGCTTCGCCGAAACGATCACGGGCGGCGATGCATCTGTGGATACCGTCACATTGCCGACACGCAGCGGCAATATGTCGGGCGTCTGATCCCGCCTCCCCCTAAGGACCCGCCCCGGACATGACAGTGCAGCCCAAACGCATCATCGCAGACGCAGTCGTGCGCAAGGACGCCTCGGTCGGCGACAAGCTGCTCGACAAAGCTTTCGCCCTCGCCTTCAATGGCCTCGTCTATGCCCAGATATGGGAAGACCCGGTTGTCGACATGGAAGGCCTCGCGATCCAGCCTGACAGCCGTGTAATGTGCATCGCCAGCGGCAGCTGCAACGCGCTGTCCTATCTCACCGCCGATCCCGCGCAGGTGACAGCGGTGGACCTGAACCGCGCGCATGTTGCGCTGGGCCAGCTCAAGATCACAGCGATCAAGCACCTGCCCAGTTACGAGCGTTTCCAGCGCTTCTTCGGCCATGCCGACCATGCCGAAAACAAGGCAGTTTACAAGGAGATGATTGCCCCGCATCTCGACGCGGAAAGCCGCAAGTACTGGGAAAAGCGCGACATCAAGGGCCGGCGCCGGATCAGCTACTTCGCCAAGGGCCTCTACAAGCGCGGCCTGCTGGGCAACTTCATCGGTTTGGCACACCTGTTTGCCAAGCTGTACAAGATCGACCTGTCAAAGCTGCTCAAAGCCGAAACGCTGGAAGAACAGCGCGAGGTGTTCGAGAAAGAACTGGCACCGGTCTTCGACAAGAAGTTCATCCGCTGGCTGACCGATCAACCCGCCTCGCTGTTCGGCCTCGGCATACCGCCTGCCCAGTTTGACGAACTGGCCGGTGACGAGCGGATGGCTGAAGTGCTGCGCCGGAGGCTCGAGAAGCTCGCCTGCGACTTCGAGATCAAGGACAACTACTTCGCGTGGCAGGCATTCGGCCGGGGTTACGATCGAAAGGAAGACGCCCCCCTGCCCCCCTATCTCCAGCGCCAGAACTGGGAGATCATGCGCGAGCGGATCGACCGGCTCGATGTGGTGCGTGCCAATATGGTCCATTGGATCGGCGAGCGGGAGGAGGCATCGCTCGACCGGTTCGTTCTGCTCGATGCGCAGGACTGGATGAACAACGCCCAACTGGACCAATTGTGGGCCCGCATCACTCGCGCGGCCCGGCCCGGTGCGCGGGTGCTGTTCCGCACTGCGGCAGAGCCAAGCCTGCTGCCTGGAAGGCTGGACGACGCGATCCTGTCGAAATGGCGGTATCTGGAGGAGACTTCGGCGGACCTGACTGCGCGCGACCGTTCCTCGATCTATGGCGGCGTCCACCTTTACGAGCTGGCGTAATGGCAACGGGAGCTGCCCCCACCCCTCACGCGGCGCTGATGGACAGCGTCTACAAGGGCCAGCGCCACATCTATGATCTGACGCGCAAATACTACCTGTTCGGACGCGACACGCTGATTGACGGGCTGGACGCAAAGCCCGGAATGCGCGTGCTTGAGATCGCTTGCGGAACCGGACGCAACATGGCGAGGATCGGCGGGGCATGGCCGGGAGTGCGGCTCTATGGGCTCGATATCTCGGCCGAGATGCTCAAGAACGCGCGAAAGGCCTTGGGTGATGGCGCTACATTGGGCGAAGGGGACGCCTGCTCCTTCGATCCGCTCGAACTGCTGGGCGAAGCGGCGTTTGACCGGATCGTCCTGTCCTATGCGCTTTCGATGATCCCCGATTGGGAAGCTGCGGTTTCTCACGCAGCCGCGCAATTGGCACCGGGAGGAGAATTGCACATCGTCGATTTCGGCGACCTTGGCGGAATGCCCGGCCCGCTGGAGAGAATGCTGCACCGCTGGCTGGCAAAATTCCACGTCGAAACCCGCGACACCCTGCCCGAAGCGGCCCGGCGGATCGCCATGGCGCAGGGAATGGAGCTAACTTCGCAGCGGGGAATGCTCGGCTACTTCCAGTTGCACGTCCTGCGCATACCCGGCTGAATCGAACGCATTTGACAATCGTAAGAGCCTTTCGCAGTTAGTCGGCAAAAGAGAGAGGGGATCACTCAATGCAAGCACAAATGCTCGCGCCCGCCGCCGTTCTGGTGGTTTGGACGCTTATCGTACTGCTGTGGATCATTCCGTCGCGTTTCGGCGCGATTGCCAAGCTGGAAGACAAATCCGCGCTCGCAGCCAAGCAGGGCGCACGCGGGAATGATCTGGAAGGCGTGATCCCGGACAAGGCCAACTGGCCTTCGCACAATCACACGCACCTGCATGAGCAGCCCACGCTGTTCTACGCGGTCAGCGCGATCCTCGCGATTGTCGGTGCCGGCGCGCTCGATGTGACGCTGGCGTGGGTCTATGTCGGCCTGCGGATCGTGCATTCCCTTTGGCAGATTCTGGTCAACAAGATTCCGGTGCGGTTCCTGCTGTTCGTTGCCAGCACAACCGTGCTGATCGTTCTTGCAGTCAGGGCGGTGATGGCCACGGCCTTCGCCGATCCCGGCATGGCACCGCAGTAAAGGGAGCGCAGAAGATCATGATCGGAATGGATATCTTGCAACCCGTTGTCGCGCTGATGATCTGGACGATGATCATCTGGGCGTGGATGTACATCACCCGCATCCCCGCGATGCAAAAGGCGCAAATACAGCCTGACGATGCTCAGATCGTAGGGCTGCTTGATCAGAAGCTGCCACAAAGCGTCCAGTGGAAAGCGCACAATTACAATCACCTGCATGAAGCGCCGACGGTGTTCTACGCGGTCGCAATCGTGCTGGCGATCATTGGGCAAGGCGATGGCATGAATGCCTTCATTGCCTGGATTTACGTCGGCCTGCGCGTGATCCACAGCCTCGTCCACGTCACCGCGAACAAGGTGATGGTGCGTTTCGTGCTGTTCCTGCTTTCAAGCCTCGCGCTGATCGCATTGATCCTGCACGCGGCGATGGCGGTGTTCCACTAAGCTGGCGGAGCGGCGGAGTTTACTCCGCCGCTTCTGCAGCCTCCTCGCGGGATTCCTCCAGCGTCGCCAGAAAACGCTCGCCATCCAGCGCAGCCATACAGCCCATCCCTGCCGCCGTCACGGCCTGACGATAGACGTGATCGGTCACGTCGCCGGCGGCAAACACACCCGGGATTACCGTTTTGGGCGTGCCCGGCTCGGTCAGCAGATAACCGCTTTCGTCCATCGGCAGCTTGCCCTTGAACAGTTCGGTCGCCGGGGCATGGCCGATAGCGACGAATGCGCCATCGACTTCCAAAGTCGATGTCTCGCCGGTTTGTGTATCCTCCAGCACCAGATGGCCCAGCGTGCCGTCTTCGCCCGGCTGGAAGCTGGTCACGCTCTTGTTCCACAAGGTCGAAATCTTGGGGCTCTTGAAGAGGCGTTCCTGCAGAATCTTCTCGGCGCGAAGCTCATCGCGGCGGTGGATCAGAGTCACATCATCGGAATGATTGGTGAGATAGAGGGCTTCTTCAACAGCGGTGTTGCCCCCGCCGATGACCGCCACCTTCTTGCCGCGGTAGAAAAAGCCGTCGCAGGTTGCGCAGGCCGATACCCCCTTGCCGCCCAGTTCGACCTCTCCCGGTACGCCGAGCCATTTGGCCTGTGCTCCGGTGGCAATCACGATAGTGTCGGCAATGTATTCGTCGCCGCTGTCGCCAAGCGCACGGAAAGGCGAGCCGCCTTCGAAATCGACCTCGGTGATAATGTCGTACATCATGCGCGTGCCGACATGCTCGGCCTGAGCCTTCATCTCTTCCATCAGCCAAGGGCCCTGAACCACATCGCGAAAGCCGGGATAGTTTTCGACATCGGTGGTGATGGTAAGCTGGCCGCCGGGTTGCAGACCCTGAACCACGATCGGTTCCAGCATCGCGCGCGCGGCATAGATTGCAGCGCTGTATCCGGCCGGGCCTGATCCGATGATCAACATCTTGGTGCGGTGGGTAGTAGCCATGTTGAATACTCTTCAGTGTCGTTTAGCCCGCGATATGGGACGCTCAGCCCCGCTTGTCACGTCAGCAGGCGCTCCCGCAGGCGAGCTTTCCTTGTCTCATCCACACCTAATCTTTGCGCAAGATAGGCGTCGATGGATCCGTGATCGCGGGTGACCTCGTTCCAGTAGGTTTCGATATACTCGGGCAGCACGCCCATCAGGTTGCGCAGCGCGTCGGGCTCGATCTTGCCGTAATGCGCTTCCATGCGCGGTAGCGACTGCCGTTCCAGAATGTGCTGGGTGGGGGCATCATTGGTACGCAGAAATTCGGCGACGATATCGTCCTTGTGAACGCCAAGCACATGCAGCAGCAAGCTGGCGGCGATCCCGGTGCGGTCCTTGCCCGCGAAACAATGCACCAGATTGCCGCCATCGCGATCCGACAAGGATTTGAAATAACGAGCGAACATGTCGATCATCGCGGGGTTTACGGGCATCCTTGTATACACCGCGAGCATTCGTTCGCGTGCCTTTTGCGGGGGCATTTCCACTTTGCCGCCGCCACCTTCGTGAGGGGGCGAATTGCTGGTCTCGCCGTCATAGGCAATGACATCGGCGTCGAATGCCTCGTGCCGCCGGCAGGGGAAATTCGTACGCTCGCTGGTGCCGCGCAGATCGATGATAGTACGGATGTCGAGCGCGCGGATCGTTTCGAGATCGCCATCGCTGGCTTCCATGTGCTGGCCCGACCGGAACAACAGTCCGGTCTTTACTCTTGCCCCGTCAGCAGCAGCATAGCCGCCGTAATCGCGCAGATTGTGAATACCCTCGGTCGGGATGAACGGATCGGCTGGAGTGTGTCGAATCATCGCCCGCATCACTGGCAGCGCACCGGGCCTGTCGCAACCCGCTTACCGGTCGGCTGTTAGGTAGAGGTGCGGAGACGAGGAAAAAGCGCGGCTTGGTGAATCCGGAGTTAAGGATCGTTTCGCTCCTTCAGTCCCCAAACTTGATTTCAGACGGTACCCCATGGCCCATATCCTGATTGCCGATGATGACGAACTAATCGCCGAACTCGCCTCGCAGGTGCTGATCGATGCAGGTCACGCCTGCGGATGGGTGACCAGCGCTGAAGCAGCCTGGAGGCTGCTGGCTCGAAAGCGTCCCGACCTCATGCTGCTGGATCAGGATATGCCGGGCACGTCCGGAGTGACACTGCTGCGCAAGCTCCGGTGTTCGCCTAAATTCTATGATCTGCCGGTGATCATGTTCACTTCGATGAACGGCGCGCAGGACGAGGCTCAGGCGATCTATGCGGGCGCACAGGACTTCATTCGTAAGCCTTTCGACCCTCGCGGGCTTACTTCCCGCGTCCAACGCGTGCTGGCTAAGCGCAGCGACAAGCCCAAGCATACGGAATTGAAGACCCATCTCGCCCAAAGCGCGGGGATCGTGCGAGAGGTGCCTGCGGCTCCTCGCCGCTTAGTCTAGCCAGCAGCCAGATCGTTGCAGAAACTGGTGGTCCAGGCGCGGACATTGTCGTCGCGAACAGTGCCGATCATCGCCTGATACCGGCGCTTTCGTTCTTCAAGCGGCATGTCCAATGCCCTTCTGATAGCACTGGCGAGCACATCGGGGCTGTGCGGATTGACCAGCACGGCTCCGCCATCTTTGCCGTTCGGCCCCTCGAGGCCAAGTTGATGGGCGGCGCCGGCAAACTCGGAAAGGATCAGCACGCCCGGGTCTTCCGGATCCTGAGCCGCGACATATTCCTTTGCCACGAGGTTCATGCCGTCGCGCAAAGGCGAAACCAGCCCGATCTTGGCCGCCCGGAAAAATCCGTAAAGCTCGGAATGGCTGTAGCCGTGGTTCACATAGCGGATCGGAACGATATCGACTTCGGAGCGGGCTCCGTTGATCTGGCCGGTCTTGCGCTCCAGCTCAGCCCGGATCTTCTGGTAGCTTTCGACATCCTCCCGGCTAGGTGGAGCAATCTGGATGAACACCAGATCGCGCACCCTTTCTGGATGCTCGTCAAAGAAGCGTCCGATACCGTCGATCCGTTCAGGAAGCCCTTTGGAGTAGTCGAGCCGGTCGACACCAATCATCCCGGTTCTTCCCCGGATGGAAGCAAGGAAGCGCTGCTCCGCCGCCTTTGCCTCCTCGGTTTCACCAAGCGCGCTGAAGTGATCCCAATCGATTCCGATGGGATAAGCGCGGGCAATCACCGTTCGCCCTTCAAAGTCTATGCGACCGGTTTCGCGATCAACCTGCGCGCCCAGTTCGGTCTCGCAATAATGGACAAAGCTCGATAGCCACTCGGTCGTCTGGAACCCGATCAGGTCATAGGCCAGCATCGTGCGCACAAGCCGCTCGTGATAGGGGAGCGAGGTCAAAAGCCGGGTCGGAGGCCACGGTGTGTGGAGGAAAAAGCCGATGCGGTTTTCCACCCCGCGCGCCCGCAATCGCTCTCCCAGCGGGATCAGGTGATAATCGTGAACCCAGACCAGATCGTCCGCCTCGATCAGCGGCAGGACGCTGGTGGCAAAGCGATCATTGACCCGTTCGTAGCCTTCGCCGGTCCGCTGTTCGAACCGGGCAAGATCGATGCGATAATGAAACAGCGGCCACAAAGTGGAATTGGCGTAGCCATTGTAATATTCGCCCACATCGCGCGGCGACAGGTCGATGGTCGCTGTCGTGACCCCGTCGTTGCGTTGCAGGTCCATATTGCCGGTGCGGTCTTCGCTTTCTTGCCCGGACCACCCGAACCAAACCCCGCCACGGTCCTTCAGCGCGGCGTTGAGCGCGCCCGCAAGTCCGCCCTGTGCACCGGCAACACCGCGCGCCTTGGGAACAGCGACGCGGTTCGAAATGACGACCAGACGGCTCATCGCACCTCGCTCCACGGTTTTGACAGCAGGCCAGCACAATTGATGACGCCCACAAGTGAATAGGTCTGCGGGAAATTGCCCCACAATTCGCCCGTCTCGTAATCGAGATCCTCGCTGAGCAGGCCCGACTGTGTCGTGTGGCTGAGCATTGTGCAGAACAGCGTGCGTGCTTCCTCGTCGCGTCCAGCCAGATGCAGCGCCTCGATCAGCCAGAAAGTACAGACATTGAACGCCGTTTCGGGTGCGCCAAAGTCATCCTCTGCAGCATAACGCAGCATGTGATCGCCGCGCCGCAGGTGCTTCTCAACCGCTGCGAAAGTCTGCTTGAAACGTTCGTTTTCGGGTGAAAGGAAGCGCAGTTCGACCATCTGAAGCAGGCTCGCATCGAGATAGTCGCTTTCAAAGCTGGCACCGTAGTGGCCCCCTTCCCCGTTTTCCTTCCACGCCTTTTCCTCAATCGTGGCGGCAATCGCATCGGCGCGTTCGCGCCAGACTTCGGCCCGGTCCGGTTTCCCGATATGCGCCGCGACATTGGCAAGACGATCGCACGCCGCCCAGCTCATGACGGCGGAATACGTGTGCACTTCCTGCCTTGTCCGGAATTCCCAGAGGCCGGCGTCGGGCTGATCGTGCATGGCCCATGCCATCTTGCCCACCTGTTCGAGATTTTCGAAGTCGCGCTCATCAGCCGGGCGCAGCAGACGGCTATCGAAGAAGCCTTGCGCGCTTGGCAGGACAATCTGGCCGTAGCAATCGTGCTGGATCTGCTTGTAAGCCGCATTCCCGCGCCGCACCGGCCCCATGCTACGATACCCGGCGAGATAGCTGGCCGTCGTTTCGTCGAGTTCGCTTTCGCCCATCACCGAATACAACGGCTGGATCTGCCCCCCCCGTGCCCCGTCGACGATGTTGCGCAGGTAAGCGAGATATTTCTCCATCACGTCCAGCGCGCCGAGCCGGTTCAGCGCCTGAATGGTATAATAGGAATCCCTGATCCAGCAGTACCTGTAGTCCCAGTTCCGCTCCGAATGCGCGGCTTCAGGGATAGACGTGGTAAGCGCAGCGACAATCGCGCCCGTCTCTTCATGCTGACACAATTTCAATGTGATGGCGCAGCGGATGACTTCTTCCTGCCATTCCAGCGGAATGGCCAGCATCCGCACCCAGTTCTGCCAGTAATGCCTGGTGGACTGCTCCATCGAACGGACTTCCTCGCGCAGGTTTCCGACAAAAGGCTCGTCCGGGCCAAGGAAGAAGTGCGTGTCCTGCTCGACCCGAAAAGTCCTGCCTTCGATTATGTATCCAACCGGCGCGTCGGTGGAGAGGCGCAGGGCTTGCGGCTCGACGAGATACCGGATGTGGTTGGTGCCATGGGTCGTGTCTGCCAGCCCAGCGCCGTAATTCTTCGTCGGCTTCAGGACGACACGGATGCGTGGGTTGCCCGAGATCGGGCGCACGATCCGGACATAGGAAACCGGCCGATACATGCGCCCAGAACGTTCAAACCGGGGGCAGAAATCGAGGATCTGCACCGCGCTGCCATCGGATGCCTCTAGCGTGGTGACGAGATTGGGCGTGTTGCGGATGTATTCCTGGGTCGCGCCCGTCTGACCCGCCAGCTCGAACCGCCAGATCCCGGCATTTCGCTGGTCGCCATTGAGCAAGGCCGAGAACACCGGGTCACCATCGACGCGAGGGACGCAGCCCCAGACCAGAGCGCCGGTCTGGTCGATCAGGCCAGACACCTGACAATTGCCGATAGGCCACAGTTCTAGATTGGAAACGTGTTGCAAGGATCAGAACTCCAGCCATTGGTGTACGGATTGAACATCAGGCAGGCGGTATCTGGCACGCGTATCCGGGCGATTGCCAACAAGGATTCCGGTGCCGCCATGGGCCTCGCAGGCGGCGAAGCCCGCTTCGTCGGTGAGGTCGTCACCGACAAAGAACGCGCGCGCACCCTTGAACGGTTCAATTTGCATAATCTGATGAACCGCCGCCCCTTTGTTCGCATCCGATGCGACAATCTCCACCACGCACTTGCCGCTCTGCACAGCCCAGCCATGCTTCCCCGCAAGCTCCGTGGCAAAATTGAGCACCGCGTCGCCAGCGGTCGGATTCTGACGATAGTGCAATGCTCCGCCGTGCGGTTTATGTTCGTAGTCGACCGAAGCGTGTGAGGCGAACGCCCGCAATTCCGCCTCTATCTCGGGCGGAAGCTTGGAGGCTCCCTTACCAATGCCAGCGCCATCCGGACCGCGGATGTCCGACCCGTGCGAACCCGCCATGGGAAGGTCAAGCGGGCCAATATGCCGCTCGATGTCGGCGATTGCCCTCCCACTGACGATAGCACAGCGGCCATCCAACCAGTGAGCCAGAGAGGACAATTTCTGCGAAAGTCCGGAGATCGGGGCAATCGCATCAGGCGAAGGGGCGATGTCAACCAGCGTACCGTCAAAATCGAGGAACAAGGCAATCGCCGAATGGTCCAGCAATGCTGAAATCGGCGGCGGTGCGCTCAATGAGAGGCCGGACTCCATCCCCCTTCCATAAAGGCTGGCCCCATCCGGTCAACGTCTACGCTGCACCGCAGCAAGGAATTCGACTGCCTATTCGATCCGATACCGCACAGTTATGGTGAAGTTCCCACCCCCGGCAAAGGCGCCGCCGGGTCTGACGCGAAAATCGGTAACCGCGGTGTCACACCCTTCTGCATCAGCGCTCGGCGTGTAAGCAAAGCTCACTCCGTTATCGTTGGAGAATTCCAGATCGTCGATTGCGGACGCAAGGCTCGCGAAACTGTAGGTCAGATTGGAATTGGAGCCGGGATCGGCGAAAATCACCGGCCCTCCGGCGCGCGTAATCAGACACAGTTTGGCATCCGCCGGACCATCATCCCACACAACCACGCTGTCCGCGTCTGCAGGCTCGCTGCCGGTATTGCTGACGGTAATCAGATATTCGACCGTGGCACCGGGAATGGCCTTGGGGTTGGTGGCGCCGTTGACCGGGTCGGAGATGATCGAGCTCACCTTGCTAACGGACAGGGTGGTAAAGGGATCGCAAACGGTGATGTCGTGCACGCCGATGCCTTGCTGGCCGGGATCAGCCGGTGCGTTCGTGTGGTTGCCATATCGAATGACAACTGTGTCGACCGACTGAGTGAACGTGACCACGACGTTGCCCAGCGCCTGATTGTTGGCTGACGCGCCATCACCGATTGCCACATTGCCCGAGACGGTATTCACGTTGCCGTTGGTGAGCGTCGGCAGAACGGTAGCACCACCGTTTCTGCCGATAACTTCAACCCTGTCAGTGAACTGGTTGGCTGCAAAATCGACATCGAAGATCGTGAATTGCAGGCCGGTGAAACCGCGCGGCAGAGTAATAGTGATTTCTACATCGCCGGCTTGGTTGGGCTGGTTCGACAGGATCGTCAGGCTGTCTTCTGCGGGCACAAGGCCGCCGGTGAACGCATCAAAGACTGTTGGCGTCTGCCCGCCGAAGGTTGCGTTGTTCAGATATGCGCCGTCATTGGTGAGTTGGAACCGAACATTGCCAAAGCTCGCAAAAGCATAAGTGTTGTCGATCGAGCCATTTGCCCAACCCGGGATCGCATCCCAGTCGAACACCGAAAAGCCCGCCGGACAGGAAAGGATTGGCGGAACTCCGGGAGCACGGCCGCTTTGTACGACAAAGCTGGCGCTCGCGTAGTCATCTTCACTGGTGACACCGTTGTTCACGGTCGAATCGATATCGGGCACACTCGATGCAGTGATTTGTGCGGTATTCGTAATCGTGGCACCGGCGGCGCTGGAAATGGTACCGACCAAAGTCAGGGTTTTCGTCTCACCCGGAGCAAGTGATCCCACACTCCAATCGCGGGTGGTCGAATTGAAGCTCCCATCACCGCTGGACGAACTGAAGCTGAAGCCGCCGGGAAAGGTGTCGCGCACGACAACATTGTTTGCCGTGCTCGGCGAAGTTGCTTCGTTGGCTACCGTCAGTCGCCAGGTTGCGGTGCCGCCCTGAACCGGCGGAGAACCAACCAGAACCTTCGTCAGCGAAAGGTCGGCATAGTTGCTGGGTGCGGATGTCAGATAAAGGTCGGCACGACGAAAGCTGCCATTGTCCGCCGAAGGGAACAGGTCGCAGATTTCGAGCCGCCACGTGCCGGCGGAGTTCTCGCCATTGAAGGCCGACAGCAGGTTCCGCGGCCGGAAGGTGTTTTGATACGGCGGCGCGCTAGTCGAGTGATTGCCGGTGGGGCTATCGGTGTTCACGAGCTGCGCGGCGGAATCGTCGAGCAAGACGTTGAAATTGTCTCCACTCGTGTTCTGCGTGTCGCCATTGGTCAATTGGACGCGCGTACCAATGGGCGATTGCAGCGTGAACTGGAGATCCCCGCGCCAGGTGTGTGTGGTCAGAATGCCGATATTGACATCGGCAATCGAGAAATTGCTGCCCACGCTGAAATTGCGCACCAGAGGGGCTGCGCAGGTGTTTGTGCCGTTCACCGTGCCGGTGGTTGTGTTCGAAAACGTGGTGGTCGATTGAGCCATCACAGGCTGCGCGAACGCGAGGCACAGCATCCCTGCAAGCAGCATTGCCGCCATGAACAGGAAACGCTCGACCGAGACATGCAGCATGCGCCAGGACATGAACTGCCGATAGCGCGGCATGGTAAACAGCGCGTTTACCTCGTTGGAAATGGGCGACAAAATCGACATCACCGGCGCCCCAAGCCCAGGAAATCGAAGGTATTGGTGTCGAACTTGAAGCGGACCGCAGCGAACACACCCTTGTCGGTGTTGCGCGCAGCGGAGAAATCGCCGTCGCGGAACCCTTCGACGTTGTATCCCACCGTCAGCAGCATCCCATCGACCGGCACGAAACCGACCGTAGGCCCATAGGAGAAGCTGGTGACATTGTCTTCGAGATTGGCGCGAACAGTGCCGCTCGCCCCGATTTCGAACCGCTTGCCGATACCAATCCGTGCGTCGGCGCCAGCCAGAACAGTTGTGCCGGAGAACTCGGTGCCTTCGAATTCATCGAAGTTGTATCGCGCACCGACAAACAGCGTGTACTCGTCACGGCGGGTCTGATGCTCGATACCGAACTCGTCAGCATCCCATCCGCGTGGGCTCCAATTGGTCGAGAGGCTGCCCACAAGACGCCGCGACACGGCATCACCATCGACGATCAATGCCGTCCGCCCAGCACCGCCTGAGACGCCCGCCGCCTGGCCAGCGACCGCGCCGGTAATGTCATCGCTGCGGAATTCGATCTTGCCGAGCATGGCGATTTCCGAATCATCCGGGCGATGCGCAAAAGCGATGCTGGCATCGAAGATTTCGGCCGTCGCACCGTTGCGGTCTTCGGCATGGGTCCAGGTAACGCCCGACCCGACAATGCTGCCCTCACCCAGTTGGCGGATCGCGCCGAAGGTCACGCCCTTGCGGTCAGCCTGTTCGCCGTCACGATATTCGCCGCGAGCCGTAACGCTCCAGCGATCCTTGCGCCATGCGCCACCGAAGGTAACTGCGGTGAAGTCCTCGAACTGGAAGTCACCGACAATCTGCCCGCCGCTCGCAGCCGGTTGCAGCGGGTTTACGAGATCGGCTGCGGCGGGAGCACCGTTGAGGCTGCGGTTGCCGTCGATCGTCGCATCAAGAGTGAATTCAGGCGTAACCTGAAGCGTTTGCGCAAGGCCGAAGGCAGCGAAAGTGCGATTGCCGAATTCGCCGATCGATTCCTGACCAACGGTGGTGATCAACTGGCCACCCTGCCACGGGGTCGCTTCGATTCCTCCACGAAGCTGGCGGGCATCCACGTTTTCGCCGTCAGCGATTTCATAGGTGCCGACAAGACGGACGTTGCGCGTCAACGCATAGCGAGCGCCGATCCGGTGGCGCGCTGGCAGATCAACGCTCTCCGCGTCGTCCAGCGCGATTGCGCTTGCCACAGACAGTTCCAGCGAATTGTCGAGCAGCCGCTGGGTCACGCCAGCTTCAAGGACGGTGGAGGTGTTGTTTGATCCATCAGCCAACCGATCGTCGAAATGCGAAAGACCGAGACGAAGATCGGTGTTGCGCCGGGTCAGGTTCAGTTGAGCCTGTGCCGCGCGACGCCGCGATGTGTCCGTCAGGCTGTCATCCTGCCAAACGCTACCCGTCAGGCTAAGCTGCTCTGCGAGGAAGACCCGCCCGTCGAGTCCGAATTTGCGACGGCCAAGCTCCGCTCCATTCTGCTGGCCCACGCCGTAGTCGGCATCCAGCTGGCGGGCATAGGCAAGCAGATCGAGTTCGCCAGTCTGATGCTGCACTTCGGCTATCCAGCCCGTGGCGCTCTCACCCTCGGTGCGGCTCATGGCGAATTCGCCGCGGACTTCGGTGCTGTTCCCGATGCGCGCCCGCAGATCAACCGCGCCGATATCCGTACGCGCGCCTTCGCCCTTGTCCGTAATGGCATTGGCCCCGATCCGCAGGTTTCCGTCGGCGCTGGTCCAGTCGGCGCGAACACCGGCGTTCAATTCGCCTTCTCCGAAACCGTCGGTTTCATATTCGACCACGATGAACTGCGGGTTGAGATTGTCGTCACGGCTGAGGATCGGGCGGGAAAATGTGATCGTTCCCGACAGCAGATCGACATCGTAATCGATGAAACGCGTCAGTGTCTGGCTCGACACGATCAGCTCCGAACGGAAACGGTCCCGGACTTCGAGCGTGACTCTTTCGCTGTTTGCCAGAATCCGGCGACTTCCCAGTTCATAAGGGCCGCTGATGCCCTGACCCTGAATCTCGTCGCGACGCAGACGGGTGGATATCTCGGCCGCGAAGCCTGTGGCCTTGACCTGCCCCATCCGCGCTTCGCCGCGAACACCCGTGGCCGTGCGATTGTAGCGGGCAAGCCGGGTCTGATCGAAGGCCGTCTCGAAATCGCCATAGAGCGCATAGAATGTCGAAGTCTCGATGCGGACATAGAGCTTTTCGCGGCTAGCAGCATCGAACCGGCGCGACGAACCGTCCGCGAAAACGGTGTAATAGGCCTGCGGATCGATCGTGCCGAGCACCCGTTGATCTTCGCGCTGCTTGGCGCTGTCATAGGCGAGCGTCAGCAAGTAGCGCCCAAGCACGCGGCCCTTTGCATAGAGAGCCACGCGTGCATCATCACCCAGATCGCTGTCGAAGCGCCCGTCGCGCTCCATATTCTCCGCGACCGAGCGTGCACCGGCGGTTCCTTCTGCCAAACCGACTAACGTCCATTCGATATCGCCAGGCTCAATCCAGGTTTCCAGCTGCTGCTCGCGCACCAGTTCACCATCGTTGAAATCGAAATCGAGGCGCAGCGAACCGCTGACCATAGTCGGCGCCAATTCGATCCGGGCAATGCCATCGGTGCCTTCGACCACCCAGCGCGCGGATGTCGGCGCAAAGCCGGTAAGCTGGTTAAGCTGCTGGCGATCAATTGCCTCGGCGCTTTCATAAGGAGCGTTGAGTTCGAAATTGCCCGACACCCCTGCGCGCAGCGGGCGATTGTTGCGATCAAGCACGCGAATGGCAACCACGGGACGGGTGCGACCATCGGCAATCAGATTCGACTCTTCGGGGACAAGTTCGACGCGCGCCGGAGTCTTGGTGAAGAACACCTCACGGGTCACCGTCTTACTCACCATGCCGAAGCTGTTGACGATATCGGCTTCAAGCAGCGTGCGCTCGTTTTCGAGCAAGATGCCGCGCCAAGTGCTGACGGCGAACTGTCCCCGCTCCGGCGTAAGCGTCCCGTCAAAGCTGAGGTTGCTGACTTCCTTACCGTCAACCTTCAGGATGACCGTCTGTCCGCGCCGATGCCTGATGGCGACCCTGATGGATGGCGCGCGCGGGTTCGCTGCAAGACCTGGTGTCAGGAACCCGTCTTCACCGTCGCCGAGCGCAATCCAGTCGGTGTTCGGGGCATAATCCATCACCGGAGCGCCATCGCCATGTGCATCGACATCCTTGGCGGCTTCGCGAGCAATCGCATCAACCGCCCGAGCGCCCTCGCCGTCGGGGCGGGTTTCAGCCAGATCAGCTGCCTGTGCGAGCGAACCCTCCGGGATGATCGCATGGAAATCGGCAACCACGAGGCTGCCGCCCTGCCCGATCACGAAGCGCGAGGTTGCACTGCCCGCGCCGCGCGTGTCGCGATAGCAATCAACCAGTTGCGCACCTTCAGGCAATGTCATGCCCGAAACGGCGACGACATGCGTACCGGGGACAACGCCTTCAAAATGGTAACGCCCATCTGCATCGGTAATGGCATAGCTGCCGTCTTCCATGACGACGCGAACACCCGGGATGCCGGGGCGCGGATCATCAAGCGTGCAGGGACCGGCCGTGATGCGACCAATAATCGTCATGCGATCCGCAATCGTTTCGCGCTCGACATCGACGGCGACATTTGCCCGCGCGATGCGACCGAGGCTGTCCGTCACGGCAGCATCGTTGAGCGCACGGCCCGGCGCGGCGTCGGGACGAACGGACATTGCGTATGTCACACGGCGGGCAGCCCCGCCTGCAATATCGCCAAGGTTGATCGAAAGCGTCCGGCCATCAGCAGCGATCGTTACTGCTTCGGGAGCTTCTACCCCGTCCACGCGAATGGTTTCGGGACGAAGGCGCAGTGCGGTCGAAGGCGTATCGACCAGCACAACGTTACGCTTGGGCCGCGAGGGATCCTGATTGCGCGCCGTGATGGAATAGAAAACGACATCGCCCGGCTGCACCCGCTCGCGCGAGGCAGTCTTTACGAGGCCAAGGTCAAGGCTCGGTCGATCGAGCGGAATATCGACCTGCACCGGGGTCGGATCGCTGAGAGTGAATGTCCCGCCGTACGAGGCGTCGAGTATAATGAATGAACGGCCATCAGGACGCGAAATCTGCGCAATGCTGGCAGGGCTTGCGACTGAAGGAGCCGAATAGGGTTCGGGCGGACTGATCTCGAGCCGATAGGTGCCGAGGAAAGTCAGTGGGAACCAGAATTCACCCGGCTCCATGTCGATGACATTGCCCGCGCCATCGGTGATGTCCTGACCAGAAATCACGCTCGACGGCCAAGCAGTCACGCCGTCTTCGGCGAATACCGTTGCGGGCTGACCTGTCACGGCATCAACCAGTGTGACCCGTGCACCGTCTACCGGCAGGCCCGTTTCACTGTCGAAGACCACGCCAAATGGATCGGCCAGCACGTCAACTTCGGTTTCGACAATCACAGTGTTGTCGTTGGGAAGCGATGCGGCAATGGAAATCCCTGCACCGTCCACGATGCTCAGCCGGCAATCGCCCTGAACAACAGGCGGAGGCATGCGAACAGTGCCGATCTGCCCGATGAATACGCCGGTGTTCGGCCCGGTTTCAAAAATTGTCTCAGTCTCACGGTCACCAGTCGAGGTGGTGATGGTGATCGAGAGTTCGTCGACCTGAGAGGGATCGACATTTGCCGCAAGCGCGGTCACTTCGAATAGGATAGTCTGTCCGGCACGCACGGAGCTGGTCGGTTCGACCCTGCCTTGCATGGGATCAATCGAGATGTGCGAATTCGCGGTTCCGTTCCCACCGCTTTGCGCCGACTGTCCGGCTACGCTGCACAGCGGTGCCTGAAAGTTGAGTTCCAGCCCTCCCTGCAAGGTCGGGCGGAAAGCGCGGATTTGGGCAGGCGGGATCGTTACATCGAATGTGACGGTGTTGGAGGTGGCCTGCACCCGTCGGCCACCAAAATCCCAACTTGCTTCTGCGGTATTTGTAATCGTGCCGATTGTCTCGGCATTCCCGCTTTGAGCGCTCACCCCCTCTTCGAGCACGCCAAAAGGCAGCAGCACCAACGAGAGTGCTGCTGCCAGACGCCTCAAAGAGGGGGCCACACGCAAAGCCTAGTTCCGAATTTCGATCTTAGTTGATCGTTACGCGGAAATAGAGCGAGCGCGTCGTGCTCGCCGGAATGTCGCTGAGCGTGCCCGAGATCAGGTCGAGACCACCCGTGCCGCCCCCGGCGGTGTAGGTAGCGCTCGTGCCTTCGCCATCGGTGCCGTTCGAGCAGGTCGCGACACCTGCGTTGACCACGGCATCGCCATCGACCCAGATACCGAAATCGTTTTCGGTAAACGTCACGTCGGCAGGCAGATCGTCAGCCACGTTGACCGCAGTTGCCGTCGCTGCATCCGCTCCGTTCGAAACCGCGATACAGTATTCGATCACCGCACCCGGGATCGCCTTCGGATCGGTTGCCCCGTTCACCGGATCGCTGACAATGCGGCTCGACTTGACGACGGTGATCAAAGCACCTGCCACTTCGAACTGACCTTCGTCAGAGAAGTCGCCTTCGTTGTCGTTGTCTTCGCCAGTACCGCCATTGCCATCAGCCAGGACCGTGTCAACGCCAGCAGTGTTGGCGCCTGCGGTAGCGGTGATTTCCGAACCAAGGACACCATTGCCGCCCGCTTCGTGAGCATCAGCCACCAGCGCGATATCAAAGATATCGTCGTTAATTGCGTCGGTGCTGATGTCAGCGACGACGAGGACAGAAATGGTCTGCGTCCCGTTGCCATCATCGGCAGCCACTTCATCAAGGAAGGTGATCGGACCGGCGTCGATTTCCGCCTGGTCCAGCACACCGTCGCCATCCAGATCCTGATAGATCGTGATGTTTTCGATGTTGGCGTTGTTGCCAGCCGTCAGCACGGTCGACAGGTCAAGATCGATCGCCGCGTTCGACAGGTTGGTCACATCAAACGAAAGCACGGCCTGGTTCTGGCCGGGCGATACCGACACCGGGGTCGCGCCGGTGAAGTTGACGTTCACGTCGATCCGACGGTCAACCGTAAAGGTATCGCTGTCGGTGACTTCGTTTTGAAGTTCGCCACCGACCTCGAAGGTAACGGTGACGTTGTTGGTAATGTCCGTGCCGGCGGTCGTTCCGACCGCCAACGCAGGACTGCTGGACATCGCGACCAGCGCAAATGCGCTGACCGCACCCAGCAACTGGGTGGTACGTGTCATTGTTGTGGTCCTCTGCGTGTGCCCCGCGTCAAGAAATCCGCCCGCAGGACTTGGCGGTTACCAACCGTCTTTCGACGGAAGATCTCAGTTGCGTCGATCAGCGTATGATCGCCGGATATTCGAGCCGTCCGCTTTCGCCCGGCGCGATCACCGGCAGCGTCCAACGCACATGCGTCACATCGGCATGGCTAGCGGCACGGGTGGAGCCGTCTTCACCGGCGACCGTCAGCGAGGCGAGCACGCCCCAGCTTTTCCCGGCATCCACCGATACGACCAGCTGCGGATCGGCATCGGGCGCAAGGCGCACAGCCGCGGGCAGCGGGTTGGTGACGACAAAGTTTTCAACCGGTTCCGCGCCGTTGTTGGCGTAATCCGTGCCGAATACGAGGCGATCTCCAGGCACGATGACATCGGGATCGACGAGCTTGGTCACCTCGTTCCCGGCATCGTCAACCGTGGTTTCGACCGCTTTCACATCGCCCGAAAGCGAAACCGGGCTTTGTGCGAATGCAGCGACAGGGGCAGCGGTGCTTGAGAGGACAAGCAGAGCTGCGACCATTTTCTTGAACGTATTCATGGCTCTTGTTTCCTCAGTTCAGATTTCAGTCGATCGTGACGTCAAAGGTGATTTCGTGGACGCTTCCCGCCGCGACGGTGCCGAGGTCGACGCTGATCCCGTCTGCATCGGAAGCTTCACCCGCGTCGTCGCCGCTGGCGTCGGTCAGGCCTGCGCCATCCAGTGCGAGAGTGCCGGCCGCGTAGGTCGTGCCTGCGGGGATGGCGTCGGTGACGACGAGGTTGTCGACCGAGCCGCTGCCCGAAACGGTGGCGGTAATGGTGAAGGTGGCGACCGTTCCCGGGACGGCTCCCGTACCGCCGAACGGATCAAGCAGGCTGACGCTCTTGTCGAGATCGACCGTGGCAATGCCGACGATCATCGAACCACTTGCGCTGGCAGCCGCTCCGGTGGAACCGACGATCGCATCTCCGCCATCGACACCCTGACCGGCAAAAGTGGTCCCAGGGGCGCCGGTGCCGGTGACGGCTTCGGCGAGCAATTCGACTTCGCTGGCTTGCCCGTCAATCACACCGTCGGGGACAGTGGCGATAACGAAAACAGTGATTGCCTCCTCGGCCGCGAGTTCAGGCGTAGTGAGTGGGGCGGTCAGGATTTCGTCGACACCCGGATCGTAGGTGCCGTTACCATTGGTATCGATTGCGACCGCCACAATGGCGGTGTCGAAGTCATTGCCGGCAACCGTCGGGTTGGCTGTGAGCAGATAGGCTTCGGGCCCATTGCCCTTGTTGGTGACCTCAAAGGTCAACACCACATCACCCGGCTGCGCACCTATCGGGCCGCTGTCGAGCGAGGTCGTGGTCACGTCGAGCAATTCGTCGACGCGAACGGTTACGGTATTGGAATCGACCGTGCGGGTCGTGTCCCCATCGTCATAGGTTGCCGAAGCCGTGTTCTCGATCAGCGTTCCCGCGCTGACCCCGTCCGCCAAGGCAGGCGTGGAAATGGTGAACACCGCCACAACGGATGTGACGAAAAGCGATTTGGTGAGAGTCTGCGTATCCATACTTAGGGGCGGATACTGAGGAATGGTTAGCAAGCGGTTAGCGAACGCCGGAAAACCTCTGAAAATCAGCGGTTTTCATACTCTAAGCAATGGTTAACGGGATCGCTCAATCACGCGAAGATCTTGCCGAGTTTCTGGAACAGCCCCTAAATCCAAAGCTGAAATTCTACCGTTCGGTCAGCAGCTTATTGTCAGACCCTGAGGCTTGATCGGGGAACGATTACGCACGCATTTCCGCCGTTTCAAGGCCGAGATTGCAGCGCCAGAAGGGCGAAACTCGCCAACCAATGTTCGCCCATATAGTCGCCCGCGACATGGGGCATAGCGGCGCTGAAGTGGGACTGAGCGCGTTCCAGCACGAGATTTTCAAGCTCTGGCCGCCCCCGGCAACTGGCTGACAATTCCCAAAGGCACCAGGCCCGGCTGAGGTTGAGGCCATCGAGGTGCGCGATCTTGCCGTCGCTGCGATCGGACACGGTAACGGGATGGCACTCACATTCCAGCCAGCCATTTTCGACCACCAGACCTTCGAACCACGGCAGGAATTCGTCAGCAGGTGTCGCAGACTGCACCAGCAGCGCCGCTGTCAGCACCGGCGAGAGGAATTCATCGCCTCCCGGCTCCCACCCGCGATAATCCGACCTGCTGCCAAATTGCCGGGCGGCCCATTCCGAAATCTCGCCGCGCAGCGCCGGATCGAAGGTATCGGCCCATTTCCCGGCAAGCCACAAGGCGAATGCGGTGTTGAAGTGCGTTCCCACCGTGATCGGGTAGGTCAGCACTGCGAGGTATGCGCGCAATCGTTTCGCGATTTCCCGCGCCAGCGGTTCAAGCTGCGCTCCCCATGGTTTGTCACCATGCCTGCTCGCCTCCAGATGAAGGTATAGCAACCAACCCCAACCGTAGGGTCTTTCGAAACCTCGTGCTTCAGGCCTCTGAAAATAGGCGAGTTCTGTCGCCAGATTTTCATCGGTAAAGGTCGCGTCCGCCAGCGCTTCGATCTCCCGCGCTTCGGGCAGAGTGGCAAACCCGCCGCGCACGGTGAGCAACAGCCACCAGCTGTGCACGCAGGAGTGCCAGTCAAAGCTGCCGAAAAACGCCGGGTGGAGTTCGCGCGGGGTCCGCGCATCGGCATCGCAGCCCAGCACATGACCGGGCGAATTGGGATATTCGCGACCGACATGGCCCAACGCGATCCGGGCGAATTTCGCGGCGATTTCGGCAGTCAGTTCCACAGCAGGAACGCCCCCACATAGATGATCACCACATTGCACACCCACAGCGGGACGGCCGTGCCGACCTGCTGGCGGATGACGGCATTCTGGTCTTTGAGCTCCAGCAAAGCCGTCGGGACGATGTTGAAGTTGGCCGCCATGGGCGTGAGCAATGTTCCGCAGAATCCGGCCAGCATACCCACCGCACCGATCACCGCCGGATTGCCACCGTAGGTTTCCACCAGCAGCGGAATGCCGATAGCAGCAGCCATCACCGGGAAGGCCGCAAAGGCATTCCCCATGATCATCGTGAACAGCGCCATACCCAGCGCAAATACCACCACGGTGAGAAAGACGCTGCCTTCAGGGATCGCGCTTCCGGCAAGGCCGCCGATGATGTCACCCACCCCGGCCAGCGCAAACACCGCACCGAGCGCCGCCAGCATTTGCGGCAGGATCGCTGCCCAACCGATGGAGTCGATCAACCTGCGCCCTTCCTCAGCCGGAGCAAGTACCGGAGGCTTCAACCACACCATTGCCGCAACCAAAGCGATCACGACACCGATCCCGAACAGGATCAGTGTTTCACGCCGGGCTTCGAACAGGCCGGTTTCCGACAAGGGGGTATAATTGTAGAGCAGTGTCCCTGCGACGGCCGTGACGGGAACAATCAAAGCAGGAAAAAACAATTTATTACCAAGCTTACTTGATAATGTTTCTCGCTCCTGAACGGTCGTCGTTTCCGGATCACTGCGGTTCAATCCACCCAGTCCCGCAATACCCACGAGCGCCAGAACGAGGATCCCGTTGGCGAGATCTGACAGGTGCGAGCCAAGGAAGAAACTGCCCGACAATATCCCCCAAAATGCAGCATTTCCAGACCTTTGATCGCGCAAGCTGAGGATCGCCCAGACCGCGAAAAAGGTGCCGGCAAGCCAATAAAGCCATTCATAGGTGATCATGGGTGAACCCTCCCCAGTCGACGATCCAGCGCCCTGATGCGCCATGAATGGATGAAGAATGCACAGATCGCTGTCGGTATTGCCCAGACCGAAAGTTCGAGCGGGGTAAGCGGGTATCCCGAACTTTCAAAAACACCTTGGATCAACAAGATAGAGGCGATAGCGAAGAAAATGTCTTCACCAAAGAACAGCCCGACATTGTCGGTCGCTGCAGACATGGCGAGGACTTTTTCGCGGTCGCCTTCGTCCAGCTTGCCGTGCGATTTTTCCGCCGCAGCCTCTGCCATCGGCGCCACCAGCGGACGCACCGCCTGCGGGTGGCCGCCGATATCCTTCATGCCCAATGCGGCCGTGATCTGGCGGAACAGCAGATAGATCGTCAGCAGCTTGCCCATGGTCGCCCCGCGCACGCTTTCGATCAGCGCCCTTGCCCGTTGCTGCAACCCGTGCCGTTCGAGCAGGCCGATCACCGGCAGGATGATCCACGTCACAGAGATATAGCGATTGTCGTTGAACGCCTTGCCCAGCGCCTCCACCACGGCGATGAAATCGAAGCCCGCCAGCAATCCGGTTGCCACCGCCGCCGTCACCACGACAAGCAGCGGGTTGAACCGCAAGGCAAAGCCGATCACGACAAGGGCAATGCCCAAGAGCGGCCAGTAATTCATACCCTCTCCTTCCCGAACCCGCCGCCCCCCGGCGTCAGAATTACGAATGCGTCGCCGGGCTGCATCTGGGCCGAGCCGGTCGCGCCCAATTCCTCTATCGAGCCATCGCCGCGCTCCACCCAGTTGCGACCCGGTGCAGCATCGCCGCCGCCACAAATGCCGCTTGGCGGGATCGCCCGCCGATTGGCGAGCATGTTGGCGCGCATCGCTTCAAGGAAGGTCACGCGCCGTTCCACTCCCTCCCCGCCATGATGCGCGCCTCCACCACCGGAGCCGCTGCGGATCGCAAACCGATCCAGCCGCACGGGCAGTCGGGTTTCCAGAATTTCCGGATCGGTCAGCCGTGAATTGGTCATATGAGTCTGCACCGCGCTGGTGCCGTCATGATCCGGCCCCGCCCCGGAACCGCCGCAGATCGTTTCGTAATATTGGTGCTGATCGTTGCCGAAGGTGAAATTGTTCATCGTACCTTGCGACGGCGCGAGCCTGCCGGTCGCTGCGAATAGCGCATCGGTGACAACCTGGCTGGTTTCGACATTACCCGCCACCACCGCTGCGCCGGGGCGGGGATTCAGCATGGAGCCTTCGGGTACGATCAGTTCCACCGGCCTGAGGCAACCGTCGTTCATCGGGATCACATCGTCGATCAACGTGCGCAGGACATAGAGTGCAGCCGCCCGGGTGATCGAACGCGGGGCGTTGAAGTTGTCCGGCAGTTGATCGCTGGTGCCGGTAAAATCAAACACCGCCGAACGCGCCTGCCGATCGATGCGGATGGCGACCGCTACTTTCGCCCCGTTGTCCATCGCATAGGTGAATGCGCCGTCTTCCAGCCGATCGAGCAGGCGGCGCACACTTTCTTCGGCATTGTCGAGGACGTGGCCCATATAGGCGCTGACCACATCCGCCCCTTGATCGCGGGCGGCCGCAGCCAGCAATTCGGCGCCGCGTGTGCAGGCTGCAAGCTGCGCGCGCAGATCGGACAGGTTGCGATCGGGATTGCGCGCCGGATAGCGTGCATCGGCAAGCACCGCGCGCACGGCAGCTTCCTGAAACGCGCCTTCGTCGACCATCAGGAGGTTGTCGATCATCACACCCTCCTCCTCGATCGTGCGGCTTTCGGGCGGCATTGATCCCGGCGCTATCCCGCCGATGTCGGCATGGTGGCCGCGCGCGGCGACAAAAGCGTCAGGCTGCGCGCTTTCGTCACTGTAGAACACAGGCACGATCACGGTGATATCGGGCAGGTGCGTGCCGCCGCGATAGGGATCGTTCAGGACATAGGCGTCGCCGCGGCGGAAGCCCCTGCCGTCTTTGGTGCCGCCGCGGTCTGCCCCGCGTGCCTCGATCACGCGGGCGATGCTGTCGCCCATACTGCCTAGGTGCACGGGGATATGCGGCGCGTTGGCGATCAGCGCGCCTTCGCGGTCGAACAGCGCGCAGGAGAAATCGAGCCGCTCCTTGATATTGACCGAGGTTGCAGTGGATTGCAGCACCACGCCCATTTCCTCGGCAATGGCCATGAACAGGTTGTTGAATATCTCCAACCGCACCGGATCGACAGCTGTGCCAGCGGCGCGATCCCGCTGAACCGCTTCGACCCGCGAAAGGACAAGGCTGCCTTCGTCCGCCAATCGGGCTTCCCAGCCCGGCTCCACCACTGTGGTCGATCCCGGATCAATGATGAGCGCCGGACCGTCGATTGCGTCGCCCGACTGCATTTCGCTCCGTTCGATGGTCCGCCATGCGCCTGAAGCCTGATTTCCGGTGGGAACGGGTTTGACCGTTTGTCTGCCCAGCCCTCCGGCATCGCCGATCGCCTCGACACTCAAGGCTTCGACGATGATCCGGGCATCGGCATCGGAATAGCCGAAGCGCTGGCGGTGCAGCTGGCGGAATTCTTCGGCCATGGCGGCGGCTTCACCACAAACGACGGGAAGGACGGAATCGCTCCCTTCGAACCGCAGCCTCGCATGGCTTTCGATACGGATCGCGCTGTCGGCTATCCCCTGCATGATCAGGTCATCACGCGCCTCGCGTTCGAGCGTCTCCAACGCGGCAGCAAAGCTATCCTCCAGCGGGCGGACCACACTGGCCTCGCGCATAGCCTTTACCGGGGCAAGGCCGATGCCGAAGGCGGAAAGCAGGCTGGCGAGCGGGTGGACCAGCACCGTCTCCATCCCCAGCTCATCAGCCACCCGGCAAGCGTGCTGCCCCCCTGCGCCGCCGAAACATGCCAGCGCATAGGTCGTCACATCGTGACCGCGCGCAACCGATATCTTGCGGATCGCATTGGCCATGTTGTCGACCGCAATGGCGAGGAAGCCCTCGGCGATCTCCTCCAGCGTTTTCGCTTCGGGCAATTGCGCCGCCACCGCTTCGAGCGCGGCGCGCGATGCTTCCGGGTTAAGCGGTTGGTCGGCATGTGGACCGAAGACCGGCGGGAAGAATGCTGGGTCGATCCGGCCGAGGAAAAGGTTGCAATCGGTGACCGTCAGCGGCCCGCCCTTGCGATAACAGGCAGGGCCAGGATCGGCGCCCGCACTTTCGGGACCGACGCGAAAGCGTGATCCGTCAAAACTGCAGATCGACCCTCCCCCTGCGGCGACAGTGTGTATCTGCATCATCGGCGCGGCCACCCGCACCCCGGCGACAACGCTGTCTCCGGTGAGTTCGTAACGCCCGGCATAATGCGCGACATCGGTGCTGGTGCCGCCCATGTCGAAGCCGATCAGCCGATCATGCCCCAAGGGCGCGCAGGCCGCAGCCATTCCCACCACGCCGCCAGCGGGGCCGGAGAGGATCGCATCCTTCCCGCGAAACGCGCCGACTTCGGCAAGCCCCCCGTTGGACTGCATGAACCGCAGCCGCCCGGCCTCGGGCAATTCGGCGCGCAGCGTGTCGGTGTAGCGGCGCAGAACGGGGGAAAGATAGGCGTCCACCACCGTCGTATCGCCGCGCGGGATAAGCTTGATCAGCGGGGCGACTTCGTGGCTGACGCTGACTTGCGCAAATCCGGCTTCGTCAGCGATCCTCGCAAGGCGTGCTTCGTGATCGCGGTATTTCCAGCCGTGGAGCAGGATGATCGCAATCGCATCGAAGCCATCCGCACGCAGCTGGCGAAACTGATCACGTGCAGCGACCTCATCCAGCGGCACCAGCACATTGCCGTGGACATCGACCCTTTCGTCAATCTCCACGACAGCGCTCGGCAATTGTTCGGGCAACAGGATGTGCCGCGCGAAAATCTCGGGCCGGGCCTGCGTCCCGATCCTCAGCGCGTCGGCAAATCCGCGGGTGATCGCCAGCGCGACGCGTTCACCCTTGCGCTCCAGCAAGGCATTGGTGGCAACCGTCGTCCCGATCCGCAATTCCTCGACAGGCCCGGCCCCGTGGCGCTCCATCAATCGCCGAACGGCCTCGCTCGCAGCATCAGCATAGTGCTCGGGATTTTCAGACAGCAGCTTGTCGGTGACCAGTTCGCCATCGGGCGTAATCGCCACGACATCGGTGAATGTTCCGCCCCGGTCGATCGCAAAACGCCAGCCGCTCATGCGTCAGGGTGCCATCGGTTATGCGAGCTGCGGATCATGGCCCAAGCTCATCGCAACCGTATCGCTCCGCGTCAATTGTACCGGGGAGTTCGGCCACACCTGCAAATTGAGAGGTTGCTTTCGCCCGCGCTTTTGGCTGTGTGCATGCGCAAGAGTTACCGAGAACTGGAGAGAGACACATGGCGCAATACGAAACGATCAAACTGGAACGCGAAGGCGATGTCGCGATCCTCACCCTTAACCGCCCGGAGCGCCTGAACGCATGCCCCCCGGCCATGGCGGACGAGATTTTCGCCGCCATTCGCGATCTTGGCGATGCCCGCGCATTGTTGATCAGGGGTGAAGGCCGCGCTTTCTGCTCCGGCGCCGATCTGGCAGGCGGACGCGGCGAGGATTCCGCCACTTCAGGCGGTGATCGCTCGTACACCGTGCTTCAGCAGAGCTACAACCCGATGATGGCTGCGCTCTGGAACCTGGCGATCCCGGTGGTCACCGCCGTAAATGGCCCGGCTGCGGGTATCGGCTGCTCGATCGCGCTGGCAGGCGACTTCGTCCTCGCTGGCAAGAGCGGCTACTTCCTTCAGGCCTTCGTCAATATCGGGCTGGTTCCCGACGGCGGATCAAGCTGGATCCTCCCCCGCCTCGCCGGGCTGGCACAGGCGACCCGCATGATGATGCTGGGCGAACGCATCCACGGGGAAGAAGCCGAACGGATCGGACTGATCTACAAATGCGTCGAAGATGACGCGCTTGCCGCCGAAGCCCGTGCGCTGGCTGACAGGCTCGCTGCCGGCCCGACAGTCGCCCTCGCCCGGATGAAGGCGAATGTCCGCAACGGATTGCAGAGTGACCTCAACACCGCATTGATGCTGGAGGCTGATGGCCAACGCATTGCCGGTTCGACACAGGATGCCCGCGAAGGCGGCCTGTCGTTCCTCGAAAAGCGCAAACCTGTCTTCAAGGGCTGCTAATTCGAACTCGCGCGCGCGGCCTGTTCTTCCAACAGCAGGCCGCGCCCGATCACTTGCGCCTGAATCTCGCCTGCACCTTCGAAGATGTTGAGAATGCGGGCATCGCACAGCACCCGGCTGATTTCATACTCCAGCGCATAACCGTTGCCTCCATGGATTTGCAGCGCATTGTCCGCATTGCTCCATGCGACCCGCGCGGCCAGCAGCTTTGCCATTCCCGCTTCGATATCGCACCGCTCGCCGCGGTCCTTGTCCCGCGCGGCTGAATAGGTCAGTTCGCGCGCGAGCACGGTTTCGGTCACCATCATCGCCAGCTTGTCGGCAACACGCGGGAACGCAATCAGGTTCTTGCCGAACTGCTTTCGGTCCAAGGCATATTTCAGCGCGAGATCAAAACCGTTCCAAGCGACACCGATAGCCCGCGCGGCCGTCTGAATACGTGCGCCTTCGAAAGTGCGCATCAACTGCTTGAAGCCCTGCCCCTCCCTCGCTCCGAGCAAGCCAGCAGCATCAACTGCGAACCCGTCGAATCCGAGCGCATATTCCTTCATGCCGCGATAGCCCAGCACCTCGATCTCGCTGCCGTCGATACCATTGTCAGGAAAGGGATCGGCATCGCTGCCACGTGTCTTTTCAGCCAGCAACATCGACAGCCCGCCATATCCCGGCACATCAGGATCGGTGCGACAAAGCACCGTCATCAGATCGGCCCGGGCCGCATGGGTGATCCAAGTCTTTGCGCCGTTTATGCGCCAGCTGCCATTATCCTGCCGGACGGCTCTGGTGCTGACAGAGGCTAGATCGGAGCCGGTATCGGGTTCGGTAAAGACCGCGGTCGGCAGGATCGAACCGTCGGCAATAAGCGGAAGATAACGCGCCTTTTGCTCCTCAGTCCCGTTTTCGCCGATCAGTTCGCCCGCGATTTCCGAGCGCGTGCCAAGCGACCCTGCGCAAATCCACCCGCGCGAAAGCTCTTCCGAAACAAGGCACATGGCGGTCTTGCCTAGGCCTAGGCCGCCATATTCCTCCGCGATACAGACGCCGAACACGCCTAGTTCGGCCATTTCCTCGACAATCTCGATCGGGATCAGCGCATCGGCAAGGTGCCATTGATGCGCGTGGGGCGCGATGCGATCTCTGGTAAATGCACGAAACTGTTCGCGGATCAGATCGAGCGTTTCGTCGTCGAAACTTTCATCGGGTCGCACTCCATCCGCCACCAGGACAGACAAAGCCCCGCGAGTACCAACAGTGTTGCCCTCTCTCAGAAAACGCGACACCGCACCATCTTGCAGGAAATCGCTCGCCGCTTCCTCAATGCCTAGATCGAAAGGCCGGACGAACTCGCTCTGGCTCATCGGCAATCCGTGGCCCAACTGGTGACAGTATTCACCAAAGCCGATGCGGAGAACCAGCTCCTCCGTTTCGCCAAAGCGCCCACCTTTGGCCGCCCTTGCCGCCCAATCGACCAGCGATTCAAGCGCGGCAACGCTCGTCTCGATCCAAGCAAGACCGTGCACCATCCTTTGGTGCTGTTCCATCAACTGCGCCGATGGTTTGCCTTCGGGGGCAACCACGCGTGCGGTTGCGATGCGGCCGGCGCTGCAATAGGTCTGAGCAGCGCTGCAGGCCTCTCGTCCAAGGATGATCCACTCGTTCATGGCCAATGCACTAGCTTGACAGCGCGGCGAACTGAACCGAATTCCCACTGCCAAATTTATGAATATTGGAGCCCTTTCATGACCGCGCGCACCATCATCGTCACCGGAGCATTCGGACATCTCGGCAGCTCGGTCGCAGATCATTTCGAGGCGCTGGGCGACAAGGTGGCACGGATCGATTACGCGCCTGCTCCGGCAGGTTCCCCGGCACATCACATCGGCGGGGTCGATCTCAGCGAGGCCGAGGCCGCGAAGGCGGCGCTGGCGCAAGTGACCGAAGCATTGGGCGCACCAAGCGTTCTGGTGAACATTGCCGGGGGCTTCGTTTGGGAAACGCTCGATGATGGCGGCCCGAACACGTGGGAGCGCATGTTCCGCATGAATGCTCTGACTGCGGTGACGATGTGCAAGACCTGCGTGCCCAACCTCATCAGCCAACCGGGTGCGGCCATCATCAATATCGGGGCGGCTGCCGCGGCAAAGGCGGATGCCGGTATGGGAGCCTATGCCGCCTCCAAGGCCGCTGTTGCGCGGCTGACCGAAAGCCTCGCCGCCGAGCTGACCGGTAAGGATGTCACCGTCAACGCCGTCTTGCCGACCATCATCGACACTCCGACAAATCGCGCCGACATGCCCGACGCCGATACGTCCGGCTGGGTTCGCGTGGCCGATATTGCGAGTGTGATCGCCTTCCTCGCCTCGGATGCGGCGCGATCAATTACCGGGGAGTCGATCAGAGTTTCGCGTGGGCGCGGCGACTAACGGGACAACCTGGATCAGGCGCGTTCTGCATCCGGTTTGGCGGCAATGCCGGACTTCCCTCCGAATTGGCTACATCAATCCAGCGCGATGCTATGCGGCTAGGCCCCTGAGTCGCCGCCGTCCGGCAGCGCGCGAAAAGCCGAGCGCCATTGCGTCAGAACAATCCGATCGACGCACGACAGCTTTTTTGCGAGCCAAAACCCGTTTTGCAGTCTAAGGGGCCACAAAAGCGCAAACACGATGCGCCTTGCCACGCTGAATTCCGGTGACTCTGTAAGTCGCCAGATCGTGACGGCTCTCTCTCTTTCTACAGGCCCTCAAGAATGAACTTCCCCCCCCTACCCGCAGCCCTTGAGGCTGCTCTTGTCGAGCGTGGCTATTCCAGCGCAACTCCGGTGCAGTCGGCGGTGATGCAGCCTGATGCTGAAGGGCGAGATCTGCTGGTTTCGGCGCAGACCGGTTCCGGCAAAACGATCGCTTTCGGTATCGCCATGGCCAAGGACATTCTTGGCGAGAGCGACACAATCGCATTCTCGGAGCGTCCACTCGCACTCATAATCGCGCCAACGCGCGAGCTTGCGCTGCAGGTTAGCCGCGAACTGGCGTGGCTTTATGGCAAGGCCGGCGGCCGTGTTGCAACCTGCGTGGGCGGCATGAACCCGCAGCAGGAACGCAAGGTGCTGCGCTCGGGCGCGACCATCGTTGTCGGGACACCGGGCAGGCTCCGCGATCACCTCGAGCGGGGTGCGCTGGATCTCTCGGATCTCAGGGCCGTGGTCCTCGATGAAGCCGACGAAATGCTCGACATGGGCTTTCGCGAGGAGCTTGAGGAAATTCTCGATGCGGCCCCGGCCAGCCGCCGGACATTGTTGTTTTCAGCCACAATCGCTCGCCCTATCGAAACCCTCGCCCGGCGCTATCAGAGCGATGCGCTTAGGATTGCCACGATTTCCCAAGGAGATGGCCACGGCGACATCTCATATCAGGCCGTCACCGTGTCCCCGCCCGAGATAGAGAATGCAGTGGTAAACCTGCTGCGCTTCCACGAGGCGGAAACGGCGATCCTTTTTTGCGCGACCCGTGAAAAAGTCCGGCACCTGCATTCAACCTTGCAGGAACGCGGTTTTGCTGTCGTCGCGCTTTCGGGTGAGCATTCGCAATCGGAGCGCAACCATGCGTTGCAAGCCTTGCGCGATCGGCGAGCGAGGGTGTGCGTGGCTACCGATGTCGCGGCCCGTGGGATCGACCTTCCGTCCCTCAGCCTGGTCATCCACGTCGAATTGCCGCGTGATGCCGAAGCACTGCAGCATCGCTCAGGCCGCACAGGTCGCGCAGGAAAGAAAGGCACCGCCGTTCTGATCGTGCCTTTCTCCAGGCGCCGTCGAGTGGAATCGATGCTCCACCATGCGAAGATCAAGGCGGAATGGACCGACGCGCCAGATCGCGACGCGATCAAGTCGCGCGACCGCGAACGTTTGCTTGAAAAGCTGCTTCAGCCGATGGAAGTCGAGGACGGAGACCGGGAACTGGCGGAGCGACTCTTGGCGGAGCGCACGCCGGAGCAGATCGCGGCTATGCTGGTGCAGGCCCACCGTGCCAACTTGCCCGAACCCGAAGAACTGATCGCGAATACGCCCGATGCCCGGCGCGAGGCACAAAAGGACAAGCACCGCGCCGGTTTTGAGGATGTCGTCTGGTTCCGGATGGACATCGGGAGACGCGACAGCGCAGACCCCCGCTGGATCCTCCCGCTGCTGTGCCGACGTGGGCATATCACTCGCAACGAAATCGGGGCGATCCGGATTGGGCAGAACGAAACCTTCTTCCAGATACCCCGTGCCATTGCCGACAAGTTCGCCGAAGCGACCGTAAGGACCGCACAAGCGCGAGGGGAAGGCGACGAAGAGCCGGTTTTGATTGAACCCTCAAATGGCGGGCCGCGCGATATGGCAAAGGACAATCGCCGCCGCTTCAAACCGCGTGACCAACAGGAAGCACCACGGGTCAAAGCAAAACCACGTTTCAAGAAGTTCGACAAAAAAGAGCGAAAGCAGGACAACAAACCCAAACGCCCCAAAAAGGGCACTGGCACCTTTGGTCGATCCAAGCGGGTGTGACGCTTTGGGCAGGTGGTAGCGTCAGAAAATCTTTCGCAGGTTCAGCGAAAGCCCGAATTGACGTTGCGAGTCCAGGAACGAGGTTCCCACCCGTCCGGACAAGGCGATAGAGCGCGACAGCATGGTGCCGTATTCGCCCTCTAGATCCAGTGTTTCAGCTTCAAGGCCCGTGTGGGATTTCGAATATTTGATGTCCCCCAGGACCCAAGTCGCATTTGTGAAAAGCCTTGCGAACAGCGCCCGGCCTTCACTTCTGTTGATGTCTTCTCGCTGATCGTCGCCCGCAATCGAGAAATAGTGTTTGTAACCCGCAAACGCGAAAGTCTGCTGATCGAAGGCGTAGACCGCACCAACGACCGGGTTGATTTGCCATTTACCCGTTCCGATGAGATCATCGGTGGCGGTGGGCACCACCAGTTCGACTGCCGACAGCACTGATACCCGACCGTACGTCCTGACATTGCGGCTGCGAAGTCTGAGATCGCCGATCCCGAACGCGTCGAAAGTAGCGCCGGGCGAGCCCGTGACCGGTCGTTCGGTGTCTTCAACCAATAGCGCAGGGCCACCTCGGGAGGTGACCGGTGGGACTGGGCCACGCAGATTGCTTATCAGCAGCTCGATGTTGCCGCCCCAATTGGCATCGAAGGCGATGTCGTATTTCAACGCCATTGTCGTGACGCTCACCCCATTTTCGAGGTTGTCATGCTGAAAGATGACTTCTGCTTTGGTGATGTTGTCCTTTGGGTTAACACCGGGCGCGGTTTGGGGATTCTCATTATCGGCTGGGTCGTCCAATTCCTGAGCCATCGCAGCGCCCGTAAAAGCTGACGCAGACGCTGCGAGGGCTATGGCGGCAATGGTCTTTGCGAGTGTTCGCAGCGTCATGCCCGCGCTCTCAAGAGTGAGTTTCGAATTCAGGTCGCAGGAACATGCTTCAAATGCACATCCTGCTGCGGATAAGGCATGGACAGGCCGTTCTTGTCGAACGCCTCTTTCACCTGCCGGGTCAAATCCCAATAGACATCAATGTAGTCGTCGGATCGCACCCAGGGCCTGCAAATATAATTGACCGAGCTGGCCGATAATTCGTTGGCTTGCACTTGCGGCGCTGGGTCTTCGAGGATTTTCGGATGAGCGGAAACCACACCGTTTATTGTTTCCAGAACCGCTTGAATCGGGTCATCATACGATGCTCCGAAAGTCAGATCGACCCGGCGAATGTCGCTGGCAGAAGCATTGACGATGACGTTGCCCCAGACATTCTTGTTGGGCACGACAATGATCTTGTTGTCGGGCGTCGCGATTGTCGTGCCTACAATGCTTACCTTCTGGACCGTTCCCGCGACCCCGCCGACTTCGATGAAATCTCCTTCGTCGAAAGGCTGGTTGATCATGATCATCAACCCGCTAGCCAGATTGCCGAGTGTGTCCTGAAACGCGAATGCAAGGATGAAGGAAGCACCTCCAATAACCGCAAAAAGTGGCGTGATATCAATGTCGATGGCGGAAAGGACGACGAGCAGCCCGACCACGATGAACAGCCAATAGAAGGCTCCAACCAGAAAGTTCTGCAGGAGTTTTGACAGGGAGGTTCTCCGACCGATCCAGAACCGAGCACCTCCCCTCGCCAAACGCGCAACAAAAACGATCGCGCCCAATGCGATGATCGCAACCGAGATGCTGATCAATACGGCAATTCCGCCGTCACGCCTGCCCAGCCATGCCAGCAATGAGCCTGCAAGCGCACCTGCGCTGGCGAGCGAGGTCTCTTCGTAGAGAATGCTCGAGCGATACGCTCGCAGCTCGTTCACCAAGGCTTCGTCGCCGCCTTTGCGCTCCAGCGAGTCCACGACGAGAGTGTATCGCTCCAGTAGCCTTGCCCGCTGTTCAACCAATGAAACGATCCGATTGACCCGTTCGTCCCGAACCTCGGCGGGATTCCGGACCCGCTCTGCCTGAAGCAGGGATATTTCGCTGGTCTTGTCCTGTACAATCTTAAGCCACTCACCGCTGACGGACTCAAGCTGCTGCTTGGTCAGTGGGACGAGCAAGTGAGACAGTTCTGCCGTCGAGATCGAAGGATTCGTAATGCGCCCTTCCCAATGAATCGCGGGGTCGGGTTCGGCTGCCTCAGCTTGCGGGCTTTCCGCTGCTGGTGTCTGCGCCTGGATCGCGGGATGAAACAAAGCCATCATGAGGCCTGCCATTGCCAGCACCAGTCTCAGAAAGCGCATTTGAAAGCTCCGAAGCAGCATAAGTCTTGAATGTGCAGGACTACTCCTTGGACATCAGGTAATCGGCTACCGCCTGGTACGCCGGGAGCGATGTTGGATCGATCCTTCCGTTGGCGGCGGTCGGGAACGAGGCAAATCGTACAAGCACCATTTCTGCGGTCGGATCGACGTAGATGGTCTGCCCGTGTACGCCCCGCGCCGCATAGGCACCGTTATCATTGTGGAAGACCCACCATTGGCTCGTGTAACTGCCATTGGGAATGGTCGGAAATCCGCCGAACTTTGACTGGTCGCCGCCTTGCCGAATGCGGGAAACAACCTCCGCCGGGAACAGCCGTTTCCCGTTGATCTCCCCTTCGTTCAGCATCAGCTGGCCAAGCCTGCCCAGATCACGCAGGCCAGCGGTCAATCCACCGCCGGCGAAGGGAACACCTTTGCCGTCGACTGTCTGGTAGGCGGATTGCTCTGCCCCCATCGGCTTCCACAGACGCTCACTTGCCAACTCCGTAACCGATTTGCCGGTGACACGCGTGATGAGCCAGCCGAGCATGTCGGAGTTGATCGTCTTGTAGTGGAATTCGTCTCCGTGATTGCCTTCCGGCTGGACTTGCTGGAGGTACTCCCAATACCCGTTCGGGCCGGTATAACCTTCGGGCTTGGGTAACGGGCTCGCAGCGCGCGAATAGACCCAAATATCGGCATTGGGATCTGCGTAGTTCTCGGAGTATTTGACCCCGGTGGTCATATCCATGACCTCGCGCACTGTCGCCGAAGCGAAAGCGGAAGTTCCGATTTCGGGAATTATGTCGCGAACCAGTGCAGTCTCATCAAGCACGCCTTCCGCAACCAAAATCTGCGCCAGCAATCCGGTTACGGATTTGGTCATCGACATGGCTGCATGCTTTCCGTCTTCTTCAAGACAGCCGAAATAGCGTTCGTATACGACCTTGCCCTTGTGCAGGATCAAGATGCCGTCAGTGTAATTCGCATAGAGCGATTGCTCCCACGACATCGGCTCTGAACCGTTCATCGGCGTGAACGTAAGCGCGTCGATCGCCTGCCGTTCGTCCGCAAAATCGGCGGGCGGAAGATAAGATAGCGGCACCGGAGCTTCGAGCCCCCGGCTGATCTCCTCGGTCGGCAGGAATTCACGCAAATGGCAGACCGACCATCTGAGACGCGGGAAGCTGAAATAGACCGAGTCTGGCTGGGTGATGATCTTGTCTTCCGGCGGCGGAGACCCCTGCATCCAGCCCATCACCCGCGGATCGGAATCCTGTGCAGAAAGAGGAGGTTGGCCTTGCTGAGCATTGGCCGGAGTGAACGAAGCCGCAAGCAGCCCTGCCAAGCCAAGAGCCTTGCACAGATTGGTATTCCAAAGGCGCATTACCATTCTCCAAACGGTTGCGGAGCACGTCCGCACTCAAAACATTCAATTTTTCCCGCCACAAGGCTGGCGGCTGCAAGGCAGATCACTCAGGTCGTTCAATCGTCATCAGCAATGGCGGCAATCACGCCGACAACGGCTGCTGCAACAACAGCGCCTTTGAGCACGTCAGCACCGTCATTGTCCCGCCGTGCGTAATATCGACGCAGGTATTCATCGCGGTTCCAATATCGGCCATCGCGCCACCAGCGACCGTTCCCGCGGTAGAAGCGATCATAATAATCCTCTCGGATTTCGCGCATGACTTCCCGTCTTGCTTCGCGACGTTCACGCGCCACTTCGCGGTTTGCCTCACGGAATTCACGCTCAGCGCACTCACGCGTCTTGCATCGCATGATCTCACGTGCTGCCTCGCGGCGTTCACGGGCAACCTCGCGGTTTCCTTCGCGGATTTCCCTGCGCACTTCCCAGCTTTGCGCCGACACATCTTCAGGCAACGCAGTGAAGACTGTAGCGGCGGCAAGCAGGAACAAGATGTTCTTCTGCATCGGTCAGCCTCCTTGCGCAGCGTTGCGATATTTCGCGGAGCGGGCCTCGTACTGGCGGATCACTTCGGCGCAGTTTTCCTGCTCGACAACCACGCTTGATCCGTATCCGAACGCTGCCGAAAACAGGAACGCCCGGTCGATCCCGAGAAGACGCGTGATGGAAGCGTGAATTTCCAGTACGTCGCGCTCAAAGGCCATCTGCTGGTTTTCTGCGACACAACCACGCGAAAGCCCTGCGATATAGCCGAAGTTCTTCAAGCCGTTGTCGACCTGCTCTTCCTGGCTCATGTCGGGTGCTTCTTCCTGCGCAGAGGCAGGTGCGGCGAAGATCGCAGTTACAGCGAGAACGGCTGCTCCAAGAGAGCCGGTCAAAACAATTTTCATCATTTCTCCTCCATCCGTTGCTTTCGATCGCAGCCTATTCCCCGCGAACTGCAGATGCATTGCGGTGGCTCAGTAATTGACCACAATGTTCACGAACCCTCCGGTCCAGGCAGGTGCAGAGCCGCCAGCAGCAATGCGAATGCCGTCGCCGGGCACGGACACGCTGAATCCGCCGGTCAGAAAGATGTTTGGTGTCAGGACACGCGTGTATTCAATGAACACATCGTCGGACAAATGAGGATCGGTCACGCCGGCTACGACACTGCCCAGATCATCCGTCAGATCGAGCCGCGTCGCCTGACCGAACTGGATCGGGCTTCGCAACTCGTTCACCCGAATATGTGCCGTTCTGAGCGTCACAAAATCGCGCGGACTTGGCATCATCTTAAACGTTAGCTGATGCGACTGGACGTTTGAATTGATGAAAACCAGGGCAGACTTCGAACCAGTAGCCCAGCTGGCTGGCGAGCCTTCGTAGTTGAGCGGATCGAACCGTTCCAACTGCGTGGTGTTAGGATCATCGCCGGAAAAGGTCTGATAGGTGTAAAACACTTCAGGCCGCCATGGCTTGTTGTTCCATGCGTGCCCCAACTGGATACGTCCTGCCCAGGCGTCCAGATCGATGCGTTCATTCCACTGATATGCGCCATCCAAAGCCACATACAGCCCGGGAACGGCACCTTTGAGCGGATGGACGCGCCCATAGAATGAAAGCGAATTGAGACCGTCACGCCCCCCATTCAGGAACGCAGGCGGGCCAAAGCCTCCAGGCGCCGCCTGAGGATAAGGCGCGCCGGATTCGATAAGGTTCACATAAGTGGCTCCAATGAAGTCGCCATCCCAATCATAGCGAAGGTCGCCGCCGACGATTTCCGTTCCGGTATCGTTCGAAGCCAGCTCGTTCGGATCCAGATAGAATGCTCTGGCCGTCAGCCCATCGAGCGAAAATTTTGCGATCGCGGTCCGCTCCCAGGCCTTGCGCGGCCCCAGCTTGACGGCCCCACGTTCAAACCCGTTCGAGGCACCATTGGCGATCTGCATCCCCGTGCCCAGCTTGAGCGTCTGCGCACCGATGGAAAGATCAAGCTCTCCGGTTTCTCTCGAGCCTATGCGCAAACCGATGTATGCCTCTTCACTCGTGAGGCGGTTGTTGTTGCTTTGGCCAAGCCCATCCTGCCCAGTCGTCATTGAAGCGACGAATGATCCCCCGGCGTAGACGGTCGCGGAACTGCTAACGCGGCTCTCAATGACGATGCCGGGCTTGATGTATGCTTCAAGCCATTGGGTATCGGAGTTGAAATCGGCCGTCGGAGCAAAGATCTCGGCGAGGTTCCAGAACAGGTTCTCCTCGGCGACAGCGTTAAGGCCGCCTTCGAACGTGACTTTTACATCAAGCTCTTCGCTGCGGCTGTCACCAGCTTGAGTTACCTCCTGTGCCATTGCGGCGGGTGCGGCAACAACGCCAAGCGCAAAAGCTGAAATCAAAACACCGGATTTGGCAGGACGGCGAGCCATAGCACTCCGACCTGCTTCATGACGAATAAGCCTGCAATCGAACAAGGGGAAACCTCCGTAGCGCGACTCCGGTGGTTATGTTCTCTTATGGTGCGAGGCTCCCCAAAATCGGTGCCGCAGTAAACAGAGCCATTGCCCAAAATGGGCGCTGGAGGCTAGTAATCTTACTTTACCCGAGGAGTGACTGATGAAAATCGCGGAATTGCACTTCGGAGCGGTTTGGCCCGTCCATGTCGAAGGCTTCATCCGGCTTCTCTCAGGTCTACGTCAGGTATTCGACGGCGATCTGGATTCGGTGCTGATCCTTGCCGTTGTCGGGTCTGCGGTATTGCCCCGCGACAGATTGCCAAAGGATTTGGCCTACGAAGACTTCCTTACAGGAGAATCGAGGCGGAATCTGGTGACCCCGCTAAATACCCATTCGATATCGCAGATCACCGGGATCCCGCGTGAATCCGTCAGGCGGAAACTATCGAAACTTCAGAAGAAGGGTTGGACTGTTCGCGACAACCGGGGCCATTGGGCAATCGGAGACGAAGCTCGATCACAACTCCACCCCGTAACCGATATGTCGATGGAGTATTTGTCCAGCGTGGTTCAAGCCTTTGACAAGGCCAGATCTCGCTAGAGGTGAACTCAAAACCGGTATGCGAGCCCGATCAGGGGCCCTTGTATGGTGATATTCAGATCGACCGGAGAGCCTCCTCCGATGGCGGGGCTTTCGCGATCAACGCTAAGCGCCCTGTAAACCAGTTGGAGGGACAGATTGTCCGAAGCATCGTAGGATGCCCCGGCCGCAACGTTCCAGCTGAAATCAGACCCTACCCCGAAGCCGCCGATGTCGCCCTGTGCAATCAAACGCCAGTCAGAAGAGACGGAGTGGAGGTATCGCGCGCCGATAATCGGATCGATCCAGTCATCGCCTGTCCGGATGGTATCGTTGAAGAAGAATGTCTCAATTGCGACATCGACATCGGCGTTCCAATGCCGGATGCCCGCGTACGCATCGAGCGCGTGTTGATCGAAGTCGATCCGACGGACAATCGCGACTTCTGTGATGCCGGCATCAATGTCCGCATCCACATCGCCGATCAGAATGTCCACCCCGGCACCAAGGTCTGCAAAAATGTGATCGACAGACAGCCCCCAGCCAGACTTGTGCCGAACTTCACCGCGAATGAGCCCGCCAAACTCGAACACATCCAGGAGATCACCGGCATCAAGTTCGAACTGCAGCCCCTGAGCCCCGACACCGATGTCACCGGTAACGGTGGGAATCCAGACATAGGGACTTACGATGAAGGTAAGGTCATCCCCCTCGGATACCACGGCGCGGCGGGCAGAGGGCGCAGCCGCAGTCGCAGCCGCTTGCAGTGCCAGTGGCATTTCGTAGGGAGGCAGAACATCTGTCTCGCTCGAACCGGCTTCATGTGCGATCAATTCAAACCGAGGGCGGTTCTCTTCGCCAAGCCCCTCCTCTGATTGGGCAGCGGAAAGAGGTGCCGAAAAACCGGCAAGGAAAAATAGGGCAAAAGACGATCTTGCCGCCATCCCGATAAATGGTGTTCGCACCTATTCGTTTCCTTCGATCAAGGCTTCCTGGTCGGTTCTGACCCAATGATAGCTCACGCTCTTTTGTTCGATCTTGAGCTCAAGTTGTGCGCCGACAATTTTGTAACGGTCAAACGCCGCGAAATCTGCGATTACACGATCGCTGATGGAAGTGGGAGGACACAGCGCCTTGGTGACCCCCATATCGGTAATTGCTATTGATCCTTGGCCCGCGCCGCCATCTTCGACAACCTGCCAACGTCCGAATCCGCGATTGCAATCAAAGCGCATTGCGGCGCTGCCATCGGCACGGAAAAGCAGCGTATAGAGCCCTTCCTCTACCGCTTCAGACTGCGCATCCGCCGCTTGCCCTGCAGAGATTTCAGCCAGCACCCAACTGCTCTCGGCAAGCAAGAGCGGCGGTTCGCTGTCTGAAGCTCCATCGCCTTCAGTTACCGAATTGGTGCATGCCGAGGCCAGCATCAAGGTCATTACCGTCACCAAAGACGTGTGTTTCCAGTTCATTTTGCGCACCATTCTAGCCGATATACCTGTGCCAGAAATGTCGCCCCAAGAGGCAAACTTCGGCAAGGGGCACTCTGCCCAATATGGGCTAGATACGCTTGATGTCAGGGTCGTACCGGCCAGACCTGAGAGCCAAGTCACCGCAATTCTCGAAGCGAAATCATGCCTTACTTAGAGGCTGGACTTCGAGAAATGCGCGCAAGGTCTTGCGCGCGGTGCAAAGGAACGCCCAGCCCGGAAAGGCCGAGCGCCAGCATGTCGCTCAAGATTTGCGCGGCCTCCTCACGCGAAGGTCGGGTATCGACCAGGTTGACCATCAGCACGTGGCACAGGCCCAGCCAGTAAAGGACTCCTGCACCGCGCGCCTCCGGACGCAAAAGCCCCAGTTCAAGTGCCGCTTCGATATCCGCCCTCAGTCCACGATTGAGCGGGTGGCTCTGGCTAGTTGCTGGGGTTTGACTGCGCAACAAAACCGTTGCGAGGCGGGGCTCCGCTTCGGCGAATGCGGCAGCAACGACCATCCCGCCAGCGATGCGCGCGACCGGATCGGCAACACCAGCATTCGCGCGCGCCACCCTCCCCTCAACCTCCTCCCGGACTTCGGCGGCAACTGCCGCAGCAAAGTCCTGCTTGTCAGCGAAGTGATTGAAGAAACTGCCTTTTGCAACCCCCGCACGCACAACGACGTCGTCGATCGGGATCGCGTCGATGGGCCGATCAACCAGCAGGTCAAGACCGGCGGCAATCAGCGATGCACGGGTGCGCTGCGACCGGGGCGAAGGTGAGTTTGCATTTGCCATGGAGCGGCCATACTTGACCAGATAGTCAATTTCAAGGATATTGACCAAATAGTCAGATACGAATCGGAGAGGGGATAATGGCAATCATCAAGGTCGAGGACATCGCGCATGTCCGTTTTGCCGCGCCCGACCTCCAATTGATGCGCGAGTTTCTGGATGACTTTGGTCTTTCCTGCTTCGAAGACAGGGGGCGCCTCTTTGGCAAGGGAACGGACGGACGCGCATTCGTCCACGTGACCGAACCGGGACCGGCCAAGTTTCTTGCCGTTGGCCTCAGAGCCTCGAGCATCGCTGATCTCGAACGCCTCGCCGACCATGAGGGATTGACAGTCGAGCCTTTTCAAGAGCCCGGCGGCGGCATGGTGGTGCGCCTGACCGATCCCGACGGCTATTGCGTCGAAGTCGTTGCAGGCCAGAAAACGGAAGTCCCCTCCACGCTTCTCGACCCCTTGTTCAACAGCGCCGCCGCCAAGCCTCGCTTGCGATCTGCGGTGCGCCTAACCTCGGCCCCCGCACACGTCCGCCGCATCGGCCATGCCGTGCTCAAGGTCCGCGACTTTCGCAAGTCGGAGGCATGGTGGAAGGAGCGTTTCGGTTTCCTGACGTCGGATGAAATCGAGGCCGCAAAAGGCGTCGCGCTGGGCGCGTTCATGCGCTGTGACAGGGGCGATCTCCCGTCCGACCATCACACCATCTTCCTCGCCCAATTGCCGGGAGACTTGGGCCTTTTGCACGCCGCCTTTGAAGTCGAAAACCTCGACGATCTTATGCTGGGCCACGACCATCTCAAGTCTCGCCAACGCGAGGCGGCATGGGGCGTCGGCCGCCACATCATGGGCAGCCAGATCTTCGACTATTGGAAGGATCCATTCGGAAACGAACTGGAGCACTGGACCGACGGTGATCTCTTCACGGCCGATGACCCGCCGACAACTCAGACGATGCAGGCGCTGCTGGCAGTGCAATGGGGCAGCCCCCACCCGATGTTCAGCGGAAAGGTCGCTCCCCCGCCAGGTCTCGTCGCTTTTGTCACGGCCATGCAACTGCGCATCAAGCGTCTCTTCAGCAATTCATCCACGGAGCCCACCACATGAAACTCTGCACTTTTACTATTGATGACACGACAAAAACCGGGATCGTGGTGGGCGATCAGGTGATCGAAACCGGAGTGCCGGGCACAATGATCGACCTGATCCGCGACTGGGATTCTCTTAAATCTGAACTCGAAGAAAGAGCGGCGCGCGGAGGGGGCATTCCCCTTTCTTCGGTCAGGCTGGAAGCGCCCGTACCCCGCCCGGGCAAGATCTTCGCGATCGGCCTCAACTACGCTGACCACATCGAGGAGTCCGGCCTTGGCACTCCGGAGCGGCAAGTCTGGTTCACAAAGGCCCAGACGAGCGTCAATGGGCCTTACGACCCGGTGCTGATCGCCCGCGGAACAGCTACCGCCGATTACGAGGCTGAACTGGTTGCAGTGATCGGAAAGGGCGGCAAGCACATTGATGCATCCGAGGCACCTGCCGCTATTTTCGGCTATTGCGTCGGCAATGACTTTACCGAGCGCATGTGGCAGCACGCCGTGCCGCAATGGTCGCTCGGAAAGAGCTTCGACACCCATGCGCCAATGGGCCCGTGGATCGTCACCGCTGACGAATTGGGCGACCCTCACGACCTCGGCATCCGCTGCTATGTCAATGGCGAGGAACGGCAGAATTCGAACACGCGCCATCTCGTCTACAATGTATGGCAACAGGTCGAGCACCTGTCGGTCGGCATGACGCTTGAGCCGGGCGACTGCCTGTTTACGGGCACACCCGGCGGGATCGGTGCGGCGATGGACCCGCGCCGCTTTTTGCAGCCCGGTGACGTTGTGCGCACCGAGATCGATCACCTCGGCCATATCGAGGGCACCATGGTCGCGGAAGATTGAGCCATGTCACGCAAGTTTGACTACGACGTACTGATCATCGGTGGCGGCCCCACCGGGGTAACGCTGGCGAGCCTGCTCGCTAGGCGCGATATAAGTGTCATGGTGGCGGAGAAGGAAGCTGAGATTTTCCCGCTCCCGCGTGCTGCCCATATCGACCACGAAGGCATGCGCATCCTGCAGGAAGCGGGAGCTGCCGAGGCAGTCATGGCAACCAGCCGCCGTGCAGATCGCTACGAGTTCCGTAATGCGAGAGGGGATCTGCTGCTGTGTTTCGACGGAGCCGAAAAGATCGGCCCGGGCGGTTGGCCGGTCGCCAACATGATCCACCAACCCTCTGTCGAAGCTGCACTCCGGTCAGCACTCGCGGAACAACCGAACGCTGAATTGCGCAGCCAATGGGAAATGCTGTCCTTCGCGGATGATGGCGAAGGCGTCACCGCCAATTTCGCCACTCCCGACGGCGAACGCGTGGTTCGGGCACGCTACCTCGTGGGGGCCGATGGTGCGCGCAGCCCCGTTCGCAAGGCCTGCAACATTGCCTTTGAAGACCTGGGGTTCGAAGAACCGTGGTTGGTGGTCGATGTGATGGTCGACGATCCGTCACGCCTGCCCAGCGCAAACCTTCAGATTTGCGACCCTGCCCGGCCCACCACCTGCGTGCTTATGGGAGAGGGGCGACATCGATGGGAGTTCATGATCCTGCCGGGCGAAGAGCCAGAAGAATTGAGCGAAGACGGCTCGATTGCACGCCTTCTCGCCCCGTGGAAAGTAAAGGGCGCTGTGCGGATCGAACGCAAGGCGGTCTACACGTTCCGAGCCCGGATCGCACAGCAATGGCGCAAGGGGCGGATCATGCTGGCGGGTGATGCAGCGCACCAGACGCCGCCGTTTGCAGGGCAAGGGCTTTGCTCCGGATTGCGCGATGCCTCCAACCTCGCATGGAAGCTCGCAGCCGTGATCCGCGCTGAGGCTGACGATGCATTGCTTGATACCTATCAGCCCGAACGTGCGCCCAATCTGCGAGCGACAATCGACATGGCGATCATGATGGGGCGGATGGTTTGCACAACCAGCCGGATTGGCGCGGCCATTCGCGACCTCAAATTCCGCCTTGCCCGAATGTTGGACAAGCTGCCGGATGGCCCACCCGCCTATCCGCCGATCGGCGCAGGCGCGGTCCGCGCCGGGTCGCCAGCAGCAGGCAGCTATTTTCCGCAACCGGTCGCGAATGACGGCACGCGGCTGGACAACGTGCTTGGCTGCGACGCCTGGCTAATCAACCGCCATGATTGCGATCAGGGTCGTCTTTTGCCGTTTGCTTCCGATTTGCTGTCGTGGTTCGATTATCACTCGGCCGAAGCGGTGCTCGTACGTCCTGATCGCTATGTTTTTGCGACGGGAAGTGCCGACCAGCTAAAGCTGGAGTGGAAAACCATCTCGGCGAAAGAACTTATGCAATGCGTGTGAAGGCAATCACTGCGATCCTGATGAAGGAAGATTGTTGGTCGCGGAGCATGGGCCCGCCCCGAATGTGATTCGAACGAGATTGGCCGTATGCGACCTTAATTCAGACATCCAGCCCTGTTCGTGTTATCGAAAACGGATGAGCTATTGGATCACGTTCTTTGTGATGAACGCGTTCATCTACATCGTCCCGGTATATTGCTCTGCTCGGGCGATCTCCGACCTTAGAGCGGGGATGCCACTTCTATCGATGGCGGGTGGCATTTGTGCAGCAACGCTTGTCGTTCCGCTTGCAGCCGCTCATTTTCTTCCGGATTCGGAGGCCTTGGCTTGGTCTCTCCTAGGCGTGGTTGTCCTCGGCAACATTGGCGTGGCAATCTACGTAATTGCTCGAACAGTACGTGACGCTCTGGAGCGCAATATTAAGTGGGCTCTCGCTGGAGGACTTTGCGTTGTCCTGCTTACTCTGCCGTGGGCTTGGACTTTCCTCATGCCGTCCAATGAAATAACCATAGGCTGAAAATAGACGGGAAAGGCGCAGGCTCGATAGAGTTGCGCAAGAGCATGATATTGTGGTGCACACACACCCCAGCGTTGTTCGCTAGCTCTAATTGTCCGAAATGGCATGGAAGCGGAGGAGCGACCCGACTTGCCGACGCGCGGAGTGTGAGCCACTCCTCCTACTAGCCGCCATATGTAGCTACATGGTCAGCGGTTCATATTCGACACGCGTGACTGTCAGCGCTTGTCCCTTGTCGCTCGTGATGTCCATGCTTTCGCCCACCGCGATCTGGGCAGGCGTAGTCCAGCATTCCTGACCCTCATCGTTCATTGCGCTGGTGAAGCACTGCATTCCGTCTACCAGAACGTATGTGCCGTGATCGAAATGCTCATCCCCGGCGTTTGCGATGTAGTTTCCGTCCGCATCGATGGATTCCAAGATCTCCTTGTCGTCCATTACAAACGTCCAGCTCGTTTCGTTCAGCGACATCACTTCAGCAGGAGCATCGGCCTCGACAACCGCAACGTCTTCTTCGACGGTTTCAGGGCTCCCACAAGCTGCGAGAGTAGCAATGCTGCAGACGACAATTAGTTTCTTCATGGCAATATCCCCCCTTCAGGAAGCGCACAATTTAACACTGCGCGCTCCCCTCCACTAACAGTTTCTGGGTCAGCGCCTTTTCCTATTGATCGCTATGATTAAATTAGGAGTGGCTGGGCGTCTCGCTTGGCACGAAGGGCACAAAAAGGCTGAAACTCTGCGACCACGACTCACGCATGGTCGGCACAATGCTATGATCGAAAGATTGGTAGCGGAGGAGGGAAATGTAGGGAGCGTATAACGTGCTGATTTACCTTATCAACTTTTTGGATCGCCATGCAAATACCCCCATCAATACCCCCAAAATCGGACAGATGAGATAAAGCGCCTTTGGCAAACGACGACATGTTATTCGTAGTGACAGGTGAAATGAGCGTCGGCCGTTTTTGGGCCGATCAGAAGGCGAAACGCCAGGTCATGAACCATCCGCCCGATTGTACATCGAGGACATGTCATGGTCTGGCATGGACTGTATATTGTGGCCCGCATGCGGATCGGGTGTGTCGCTAGGCTTCGCATTCATCGGCGGGGGAGTGGCCGCAGGTGACGGCGCTACTACCGGAGTGCTCGCCGGTCGGTCTGGTTGCCTACCGGCA
>Ga0189284_100200_pt1 | contig 68812 bp, 77 predicted proteins | sample N32C7minimetaG_FD_130314 | JGI IMG/M metagenome (GOLD analysis project Ga0189284, IMG submission 130314) | Marine microbial communities from the Costa Rica Dome - N32 C7 mini metaG | ecosystem: Environmental > Aquatic > Marine > Oceanic > Photic zone | place: Costa Rica: the Eastern Pacific...
TAGTTTCAGCTTACTGCTTCAATTGAAATCGGGAACTAAACGCGACACAAGGAAACCAAGGGATTGTGCACCAGCACGACGAGAGAACGCCTGCTTGCATTCGTTTACAAACGGTCGTTTAGTGGTGACATTCTAAATTGCAAACGGCCCGTTTCCATGCCCCTGATAGGCTATGCCCGCGTATCTACCGAGGATCAGACCCCCCTGCCCCAGTCCGAGGCCCTGAAATCCGCGGGCTGCGCCGAGATCCATGAGGAACACGCCTCGGGCGGCAATCGTGCGCGACCTGTGCTTGCGCGGGTGTTGGAACGCATCGGCAAAGGCGACACGCTGGTCGTCGTGCGGATCGACCGGCTGGCGCGGTCGCTCTCGCATCTGCTGGAGGTGATCGAGCGGCTGGAGGCCAAGGGCGCTTTCTTCCGCTCGCTCCGCGACCCGATCGACACGGCCTCGCCCCAAGGTAAGTTCACCCTGCAGGTTCTGGGCGCGGCGGCCGAGTTCGAGCGGGCGCTGATCCGGGAACGCACCAAGGCGGGGCTTGCCAGCGCCCGCATAAAGGGCCGCGTGGGTGGCAATCCGGGTTTGCGGGCCAAAGACCCTGCCGCCCTGCGCAAGGTGCGGCTGGCGCGTCAGGATGGCTATATGGAGCGCCTGAACCTAACCGCGCAGGATTGGGTGCCGCAGGTCCGTCGCCTCCGGCCAGACATGGCCTGGGAAGACGTGCTGCGGATCATTAACGGCCCCCTGCCCCACGGCCGCCACTGGACGCAAAGCCGCCTGCTGCGGGCCGTGAACGCCTATGTCCGCGACGGGTTCCTGCCGGAGACGGTCCTTGGCCGCGCCGGACGGCGCGCGGGCGATGACCGCCTGCCCGCCATTGTCGCCGCCATCAAGGGGGCTGACCCCGATATTACCTTGCAGGCGATCTGCGACCGGCTGGAGGCGATGCGTGAACGCACGCCGCGTGGGCGCACAAGCTGGCAGCCGTCTTCGGTCAGGATGCTGCTGGAGCGCGCCGAGAGGTTGGGGCTTTTGTGACCTTATCCGCGGGTAAGGTCACTCCAACCCGTCGACCAGCGTGGCAATCGCCTGTTCCAGCCGCGCGCGGTCGATCGAGGTGAAATCGCGCGCGACCTTGATCTCCAAGCGGCCCTGACCGGCGGTGCATTTGACCTGGCCATGGGCGCTGCGGATGTGAAAGGTGGTCTTGGCCTTGGCGCCGCCCTGCCCCGCCCGCGCGGCGGGTTTCGCCGTTGCGGCACCCTCCGGCAGGATGTCGAACTCATCCGCCTTGGCGTAGCGGCGCAGCACATCCAGCTCGTCGCGGATGTTGTGGTTGTCGCCAAGCGCCCTGACCTCGCGGCGGATGCCCTCGGCCAGTTCGGGCCGGTCCTTGAGCAGCCGCGACAGCTCCACCCCCAGGGCGCGCGGGATCTCGGTCGGGAAGCTCAGCGCCGTCCCGAGACTGTCCAGCAGATGCGCGAAGGAGCGGATATAGCTGCGCTTGGAATAGGGCGCGGACTGGAACAGCGCGGCGACAGCCTCGCCCAGATCGGTGGCTTCGGTGGCCGGATCGGCGGCGTAGTTCTGCGCGGCATAGGCCATCTCGGCGAAGGACAGATCCTTGCGGATCACGTTCTCATCCACCATCCGGCGATAGAGCCCGGAGACATCGGCCGCCCCCGCCAGGACCAGCGCGGGGATGCGCGCCCATGCCTCGTCGCCGGTTTCCTCAAGCAGCCTGCGATAGGCGCAGAGCCGCCGGTAGCCCTGCACCAGTTCGACCCCGGTGCCATCGGGGCGCGGCAGCACACGGATCGGGTTGGACAGGCCAAGCTCGCGGATCGAGGTGATCAGCTCGGCCAGCTCCATGTCGTCGCCGGGCAGCCGGTCACGCACCAGCAGGTAGCAATGCACCTCGTCGAGCGGCACAGACTGGACGACGTGCCCCGCCTCGCGCAGGGCCACGTATTCATGCGCCAGGGCGTCGTTCTCCTCGCGGATGGCCTCGGCCGCGGACCGGCGGGCCTGCAACGCCTCGGCGTTCTCGGAAATGGCGCTGGCCATCGGGCCACGGCGTTGCGCGGCCGGGGCCGGGGCCTCTGGCGTCGGGGTATCGTCCTCGGGCAACTCGATATCGAACATCCGTCTCTTGCGGGTCATGTCTGGTCTCCTTCCACCAGCGGCGCGGACGCGACCTTATCCGCGGGTAAGGTGTCCGTCGCCATCGCCTCCCAATGGGGCAGCATCGTCTCTTTGAATTCGCCATAGGCGCGGTCGAAACTGGCCCTGGCGCGGCGCCAGGTCTCGCGGGTCATGTCGCGGTAATCCATTTCGTAGATCGAACTGAGGAACCGCCCGGATTGTTCGACCGCGCGAGTCATCTCGACCGGATGGCGCGCCAGCTTATCATCAAACACCTTACCAAAAGCTTCAAACATCGCCCGGTGCAAGTCATTGCCGGGCTCGTAGCGTGTCAGCAGGAAACGGATGTCGTGGAACACCTTGGGCAATGCGATCTTACCCGCGGATAAGGTGCCCTCGAACCCGTGCGACAGATCCTCCAGCGCCTCGCTGAGCTGGCCGATGAAGCTGGTGGTGCTGTCATATTCCCAATAGCCGGGACCGGAGGGGATGTAGAGCATGTCGGCGGCAAAGACCGCGTTCATCGACTGGTAGCCGATGGCGGGCGGGCAATCGAACAGGATCAGATCCCATTGGTCATCGGGCAGCTGGTCGAGGAAGCGGCTGACGGCGGCGAAGAAGGACCATTCCGGGTTCAGGTGGCGATACTGGGCCGAGGCAAACTCGACGAAGGCCGCGTTGGCACAGGACGGAATCAGGTCGATGGTCGGCCAGTTGGTCGGCTGGATGAAGTCGGCCAGCCGCAGATCCTGGAGCCCCAGATCGGTGATGCTGGACGGAATCGCGCGGCGGGGCAGGGCGGTGCCGCTGGCCGCGCCGCGCGGGGCATTGTTCTGCATCTCGGTCTCGCGCACCAGGTCGCGGGCCATGATGCCCCAGACGGTGTTTTCCTCACTGACATCGGTGAGGCCCATCGAGTGGCTGAGCGTCGCCTGCGGGTCGAAATCGACGCAGAGCACCCGGTAGCCATCCAGCGCGGCGGCATGGGCGAAATGCAGCGCCACCGTGGACTTGCCGGCACCGCCCTTGAAATTGGCGATCGCGGTGCGGAAGGCGCGGCCTGCCGGACGCCGGGGACGCAGCGGCTTGCCGCGCGGCTTGAGCTTGCGGCGCAGGGTGTTGACCTCGTCCAAGGTGAACCAGCGCTGGCGCCCGTCAGGCTCGACCTTACCCGCGGGTAAGGTGGGATCGGCGGCCAGCTTGCCCCGGAAGGTGGACTGATTCATGCCGAAGATCAGTTCCGAGACCTCCCAGGAGGAGAAGCGGCGCAGGGTCTTCTCGCTCTCGGGTGAGAAGGTCTGCTGCCGGATCCAGCCCTGCATCTTGAGCGAGCGGGCCTGGAGGGTTCTGAGATCGGAATGGGTAAGCATGGTACCTCGGACGTAGATAATGCGGTTTTCACGATTTACGCTGAAGTTGCGCAATTTGTCGAGACCGTTATTCTTACACGCAAGGCTGCAAACCTGCGGTCCAGGCCCAGGCGGGGCAGGGCGCGCGCGGCGAATCGGCCCGCCCCCACGCGCCATCGCCGGTCGGAGATCCGCCGATGTATTTAGGGGGACGCAAGGAGGGGTCCAACAAGATGTTGGGGGGACACACAGGACATTTACGGAGACATGTAGGACGTCCCCCAATACCAATACATACCTCTTTTCAATCTGATATTGATTTCCGGATTGCGGCATCGGATTCGAATCCTTGACAAATTTCGCGTTTCCAACGCTAATCAGGCCATGATCGGGAAAAGCGTCTAAGATCGCCTTTGCGGAAGACAAAGGATGGCGCCAACCCGGAGGCAAACCAGGCACGGCACCGGGGCAGGAGCTTGACGTGGCACAGAACAACGCAGCCGGGGTCGCCCCGGCAAACAGGATCACCGGGCCGGGTGCCGCGGCAATCAAATACGATATTCTCACGGCGCTTCTTGTGACCGCGGCGCGCGGCGATGCCGTCGAGGCCCGCCTGGCCCTGCGGCTGTCGCTGATCATCACCGCGCGGTTCAACTGGCGCAGCGGCTGCTTCGCCGTGGGCCTGAAGGAAATGGCGCGGATGTGGGGCGTGACCGAGCGCACAGCGAAACGCGAGATGGCGCATCTGCGCGGCCTCGGCTGGGTCGCGGTGTCGGTTCCGGCGGCGCGGGGCAGGGTGGCGCAGTACCGCATCGACCTGGACCGGGTGCTTGGCGCGACGATGCCGCATTGGGACGCGGTCGGCCCCGATTTCGTGGCCCGGATGAGCCATGCGCCCGAGCCGGAGCCGGAAAGCAACGTGGTGCCGCTGAGGCACGACCTGGCGCTTCCCGAGGCGGATGGCACCGGATGGGACGGGGCGGCGCGGCGATTGCAGGCGCAGGACCAGGCCCTTTACAGCGCCTGGTTCGCGCCGTTGCAGGTGCTGGAGGTGGAGAACGGGATCCTGACGCTGCTGGCGCCTTCGCGGTTCATCGCCAGCTATGTGCGCACCCACTACCTGACCCGCCTGCTCGCCGCGATCACGGCGGAGAACAGGGAAGTTCGGGAGGTTCAGATCGTCTGTGAGGGGGCCGGTTAGGGCAGGGGGGGCGAACCTTGTTTTCCGAGCGGAATGGATATACATTGTCATGTAGATATCCATGCCGCAGGAGGCAGCGATGCAAGTTGCAAAATGGGGAAATTCCCTTGCGGTCCGATTGTCCGCAGAACTGGTGCGTGAGCTTGGCCTGAAGGAAGGCGACCAGATCGACCTCGTGAAGGACAACGACGCGGTGAGGGTTCAGCGTCGGGCACGTGCCGACGAGGTGCTTGAGACGCTGCGCGCGTTCCGGGGCCGGTTGCCCGCGTCCAAGAGATTGAGCCGTGACGCCGCGCATGAGCGCTGAATTTGCCGATACGAATGTCATCCTCTACCTGCTGGATGACGGCCCCAAGGCCGATCGGGCCGAGGCGATCGTGGGGCAGGGGCCGCGCATCAGCGTGCAGGTTCTCAACGAAACGCTGGTCAATTGCCGCCGCAAGGCCGGTCTGACCTGGGACGAGACCGGGTCGTTCCTGGCCGGCATCCAGGCCCTTTGCCCGGTAGAAGACCTGACCCTGCACACGCATGAGGTGGGGCGCGCCCTGGCGGAACGCTACCGGGTCTCGGTCTATGACGCGATGATCGTCGCGGCAGCCCTTGTTGCGGGCTGCACCACGCTGTGGACGGAAGACATGCAGGATGGGCTGCTGATTGAAGACCGGCTTCGGCTGGTCAACCCGTTTGCCTGAGACGGGCGCGGGGCGTCACCGCAGAAGACGGGGGGACCGGCGCAGCAGCGAGCGGCCAAACCCCGCCGCGAAACCGCCGAAGGCGGCGATCCAGAGCAGCCCCGAGAGCGCGAAGAGAAGCGATGCGACCTCGGGCCATAGCGAGGCCGCGACGCGGGCCGAGACCGACAGCACAAGGGCGATGTGGATCGCCACCGCCAAGCGCCCTGCGTGAAGGGGCTGGCCGGTATGGGTCAAGATCGTGCGCATCATGACGGCAAGCGTCATCACACCGATCGCCCCGGCCATCCACAGATGCTGCGCCGCCGCCGCGCCGAGCCAGCCGGGCGCGAAGATGCTGGTTGCCAGTGCCAGCGCGCCAAGCGGCAGACAGGCGTAGCCCGCGTGAAGGACGGCCACCAGGGGGTCGGCGAGGGTGCGGTGCCCCGCCCAACGGGCCAGTCGGACAAGGTGCAAGAGCCCCGCCAGCAGCAGAACGCCACCGGTCGCCGGGTGCCGCGGCGAGATGAGCCAGAGGATGAGGGCGGCCAGCAAAACCAGCAGCGCGAGCTTGTCGAAACGCTGCATCGGAGGCGCGGGCAGGGGGCTCGTGCCGCGCCTGACCAGCCAGTTGCGCGTGAAGGACGGCACCAGACGGCCTCCGATCACGGCGATCAGCATGACCGCTGTTCCAAGGCCAAGCCGCAGGCCAGCCCCGTTTGCGGCGTTCGCGCCTTGCGCGGCCTCCCAGTGAAAGAGGAGGTTTCCCGTCGTGAACATGGCCAGCAGGCCCAGGACGACAAGGTTTCGCCACGTCTTCCCCGCCACGATCTCGCGCGCGACGGTGGCGGCGAACACGACCGGAAAGGCCAGGTCTATCGCGGCGACGAGGAGCGGCGGCATCCCGGCGGACACCGCGATCACGATCCGCCCGAGCAGCCAGAGCAGGGCCAGTGCGCCGAGGCGCCAGCCGACGATGGGCAGGCGGCCTGTCCAGTTCGGCACCGCGGTCAGCACGAACCCCGCGATCACCGCGCCGAGATAGCCGTAAAGAAACTCATGCGCGTGCCAGCTGACCGGGTCGAACGCAGTTGGCAGCGTGAGATGGCCGGTCAGCATCGGGATCCAGAGCGTCATTGCGACGGTGGCCCAAACGCCCGCGCCGAAGAAGAACGGGCGCGGGCCATAGGTCAGGATCGCGGGGCCGGTCCAGGCCCGCATCTGTTGGGCGGTTGTCGCGGGCACGGGGGGGGGGCGATCCCTGCAATCTGGTCAGGCGGGCGCGGCCAATGCGATCCGGCGATACCCGGCAGCGCCATGATAAAACCCGTTGCTGAGGTCCGTGCCTTCGCAGAGCGCGGCGAGGCGCGCATCGGCCTCGGTCACGGCAAGCGTGCCGTCCAGCACGGCGCGAAAGAGCCCGGCGACCCCGACCATGTCCACCGCCTGCGGCATCAGCCGCAGATGGGTGACGCCGGCGGCGACGATCTGGCCTGTTTCGGGCAACAGGTCGACATAGCTTTCGGATTGGGTCTGGATGCCGTTCACGCGCAGGACCGGGCGGTTGTCCCGGGTGCGCAGGGGCATCCCGTCGGGATCCTCCTCGCAGACGAATTGGCAGTTATCCTTGGTCCGGCCATGGGCGCGGGCATGGTAGCAGCGCGCTGACACGGCAAGCGGCGCACGGCCGAAGACCTGCATTTCGACGCCGAGCCCCAGCGCGCGGGCCGCGCCTGTGGCCACCGCGATGGCCTCGGCGGGCAATTCGGCGGGCAGGCAGACATGGGTTGCGCCCTGGCCCGCCATCCAGGTGATGGTCGCCTCGTTATAGGCGTTCATGAAGGGGCCGATGCGATGCGGCCGGTGGCCGCGTTCATAGAGTCCGGCGGCATTGTTGATCTCGATCTCGGGCGCGTCCATCGCGGCGATGTCTGCCGTCGCCTTGCGTTCGCGTTTCAGCATCACCTCGGCCAGGGTCGAGAGGATCACGGTCTTGCCCGCGGCCTCCAGCCGCTCGATCGTGCCGGGCAGGTCGGCCTCGTGGAAGGGCGCGCGCTTGGAGCAGATCACCTCGCCCAGATAGACCTCGTCCACCGGCGCCTCATCGGCAATGCGGGCGTAGAAGTCGCGCCGCGCCTCGGCGGACCAGTGATAGGCAATCGGGCCAAGGGTCAGTTTCGTCATCGCGGTCACCGCCATTTCTTCGTTTCGAATGCGCCCTGGGTCTGTTTCTGCCCTTCGGTCAGGGCGACGAGGTCGGCCATGTCCGCCTCTCGTCCGGCGCGGATGTCGTCGACCGCCTTGCGGAAAGCCCGCACGACGCCGCGCACATAGCTTTTCGAGCGCTGCCGCCCCTCGATCTTGAAGGCATGCACGCCCGCGTCGATCAGCTCGGGCAGGAGGCGAGAGAGGTTGAGGCTGACGGGTTCCTCGAAGGCATAATACCCCTCGGGCCGGTGCGGGGCGGTGTAGCGGCCCTTGCAGATCGTCGGATAGCCCGCCTTTTCGTCAGGCCCGAAACAGTCGATGGTGAACCCGGCAAGCTGCGAGGACATCGAGCCATCCGCATGGCGGGCATAGTCCACGTCCGAGGCGGGCGAGCAGACCCCGTCCATATTGGTCGATTGCCCGGTGAGGTAGTTGGTCAGGCTGCACCGCCCCTCGACCATCAGCCCGTGATTGCCGAAGATGAAGGTCTCGATCTCGCAGGGGATTTCGGTGCGGATCTGGCGGATCTCGGGGATCGTCAGGATGCGCGGCAGGACGACGCGCCTGACGCCGAAATTCTGGCAATAGTAGCGGATCGCCTCGGGGCTGGAGGCGGCGGCCTGCACCGAGAGATGCAGCCGCACGGCGGGATGGGTGCGCGCGATGTAATCGGCGACGCCCATATCGGCCACGATGAAGGCATCGACCCCAAGCCGCGCGCCGGTATCGGCGGCCTGGCGCCACAGATCGACCTTGCCCGCGGGCGGATAGGTGTTGAGCGCCAGCAGCACCTTGGCGCCCTTGGCATGGGCATAGGCGACCGAGGCGGCCAGTTCATCGGGGGTGAAGTTCAGCCCCGGAAAATTGCGCGCATTGGTGGCATCCTGAAAGCCGCAATAGACCGCATCGGCCCCGGCATCGACGGCGGTGCGCAAGGCGGCGGGGGTGCCCGCCGGGCAGATCAATTCGGCAAGACTCATCTGGTTTCCTGTCATTCACTGTCGTTGAGATAGGCCCGCCGAAGCCGCGCCAGGATCGCCCGTCCGGGCAGTCCGAACATGGCGGCGGTCTCCTCGGCGATGGAGCCGTCGACGTCGTCCAGCGCATTGCGCAGGCGCACCACTGCCTCGGTGTCGCCGGAGACCTCGAGATCGCGCGAGAAGAAGGCGGCATCGCCATCCTCCTCGGAGTCGACAAGTTCCAGCAGCAGCATGAAGCGGCCCCGGATCACCGCCCCGGCCCGAGGGGCGGCATCGCGCGGCACGGCGCGGAAGATCAGCGCCTCGGGGTCGGGGCGCAGGTGCAATGCAAAGGGCAGCTCCACCGGGTCGATCAGGAAATCCGTGGTCTGATGCGGCCCGAGCCGCGCGAAAAGCGCGGGGTGACGCGCCGCGATCCGGCGCACGGTGCGTGACAGGATCGGCTGCACCGCGAGGCAGGCCAGCCGGGACAGCGCGCCCGGTCCGGGTCTGGGTGCGCGGGGGACGCGCGGGGGGACGCGCGGAGGGGCAGGGGGGGTGCTGGTGCCTGTGGTCATGATCGGGGCTCCCGTCTGGCTTGCGCGCCGGACGCGGACCCCGTCCGATCCGGCAAGATGGCGTCGCGTTGTGACGGGGCAGGGCCTGCGTCACCGCCCCGGACAGCCGCCCGGCACCAGGCCAGGATCGCTTCCTCGTCGGAGGGCAGGGCGGTGGCCATGCCATCCGCGAAGCGGTCGAAGGCGGCGCGATGGGCCGGGGTCAGCCCGACAAGGACGGGGATGCCACGCCCGAGCGCCTCGGCCATGAGCGCGCGGAAGCCGCGGCCCTCGGCCTCGCTCAGCCCGAACTTGTTGAGCATGAGCAGATCCGCGCCCTCACCGGTCAGGCGGTCGGTGACAATCGCGACCGCCGCTTCCAGCGCCCCGGCATCCATCCGGCACGCCGTCGATCCGGCCCCGAGATCCTGGGTGATCCGCGCCTCGGGCCCGTCCGGCAGCAGCGTCAGGTCGCTTTCGCAATGCCCGCTTGCGCCCGCGCCCCTGGCCGTGCGCAAGGCGCCGAGCAACCGGATCCCGTCGTGTTTCATCTGATCGGCAACCCTGGCCAGCACCCGGTCGGTTGCGCCGCGTCCGGGGGCCGAGACAGTCGCCAGCAACGTCGCCGCCGCTTGCGCCTGTCCGGCGTGCGGACAGCACCCACCGCTCTCGCTCGCGTTCGTCATGGTCGGGTCTTCCAAGGCGTGCCGCCCCGCATCTTGCGGCACCGGCGGCGAATTGGTATCTGAATTGCGCATATCATCCGGCGATTGCGGAACTCAATTACCTTATCGGGAACGCGACCTTGCGCCTCACCTCCTTTACCGATTTCGGGCTGCGCGTTCTGATGTGCATGGCAGGCCAGCCGGCCCGCGCCTTCACCACCGCCGAGCTTGCGCGCGAGCTCCGGGTTTCGCGGCATCATCTGGCCAAGGTGATTTCGAGGCTTGCCGCGGCGAACCTGCTGGTGACGCGGCGCGGTGGCGGTGGCGGGGCGATGCTGGCGCGCGCGCCCGAAGCGATCAGGCTTGGCGATGTGGTGGAGCTGCTGGAGGCCGACCAGGCGCTGGTCGATTGCTTCGCGGCCGGCGGCGGCACCTGCACGCTGACCCCGCATTGCCGCTTGCGGGGGCGGTTGGCCGAGGCCGAGGCCGCGTTCATCGCCGATCTCAACCGCGGCACCCTGGCGGATTGCGTCATTCGTCTGGACGGTGTCTGACAGCGCGCAGCAAGGCCGGAGATCGCATGACCGCAGGAGACCTTTCGACAAGCGCGCACGGGAACCGGCCCCATGCCTCTGCGCATCGTCCGCTGTTCATCGCCGCCGGAACCTGGGCGATTGTCGTGATCGTCCTGTCCCAGTGGGGGCCGGTGCCGGATCCGGTCGCGCCCGGCCTGTCCTGGCATGCGCATGAAATGCTGTTCGGATTCGCCGCGACGGGATTTGCGGCATATGCCCTGACGGCGATGGCAAGTTGGGCGGGACCGGGGTGGCTGTCGCGCCGTGGCCTGGTCGGGGTGATGGCGGCCTGGGTGGTGTCGCGCCTGGCCGCGCTGGCGGGGGCCGGGGATGGAGGGTGGCTTTTCCTCGGCGCTTCGGGCGCCTTCATGACGGCCGTTTCCGTCATCCTGATCCATGCGGCCCTGCGCGCCCGGCAGAGGCGCGGGGCGATCCTGGCCCTCTTCGCCTGCGGTCTGACCCTGGGCCAGGTGGCTTTGCTTTGGGGGTTGATCCCACCGCGCCTGCCGCTGCTGCTGTTCGCGCTGCTGCTGTCGATGGTCGGCGGACGTATCGTGGCGGCCTTCACCTGGAACCGGGTCGGGCAAGATGCGTCAGGACATGCGCGGGCGCGGGCCGCGCGATGGCTCGGTCTTGTCAGCGCCGCCGCGCTTGCCGCGATCTTGCTGATGGGCGCGACGGCGCAGGGTCAAGAGACGCTGACGCCGGTCCTGCTGCTGCTGGCGGCGGGGGTGGAGGCGGGTCGGCTGGCGCTCTGGCACGCGCGCGCCGTGCGACAGGACGGCCTGCTCATGATGCTGCATCTTGGCTACGCGTGGCTTCCGATCGGGTTGGCGCTTGTCGCGTTGGTGCGACTTGGTCTGTTGCCGATCAGTGAGACGGACGCGATCCATGCGCTGGCCGCGGGCGCGGTCGCCTGCGCGATCTACGCAATGGCCGCGCGTGCCGTCGCGCGGCGGGGCGAGCATCTGCGGCCCGCGGTCGTCGATCTGGTCGGCTTTGGCCTGCTCTGGGTTGCCGCCGTGGCGCGGGTGTTCCCGCTGGAGGGCGCGATCTGGCAGGCTGCCGCGCCGGTGCTTTGGGTTGCCGGTTGGGGGCTGTTCCTCTGGCGGCATGGGGCGGCCCTGCGCCAGCCCGCCCCACGGCCTGTCTTCAGCGGTCCGAAACATCCGCGCCGGACCAGCGGAAGATAGGCGGGCCGTCTCAGAGCGCCGCCGCGCCCTGGTCATGGGACGTGTCCGGCAACCTCATCTGCCCCTCTCAGCGATGACGGTCTGGAATTGTGCGATCGCCTCCGGGCTGTCCCATTGTGCGGGCCCGGTCAGACGGCCGCGTTCGCGCCCCTGCCGGTCGATCAGCAGGGTCGTGGGCAGCTCGATGACGGCGAAGGCGAACATCGCGCGGATGTCCTCGGCCAGGTACATGTTCAGATGCCGGATGCCGATCTGCTCGTAGAAGCGGCGCACCGGACCCAGTCCCGCCTGGTCGATGGAGAGCGGCAGGACGTGGAAATCGTCCCCACCGAGCCGGGCCTGCAGGCGGTCGAGCGTCGGCATCTCCTCGCGGCATGGCGCACACCAGGTGGCCCAGATGTTGAGCAACACCACCCGCCCCCGGAAGTCCGCCAGGCTCAGGTCGCGCCCGCCGCCATCCACGAAGGGCGGAGAGAGAATTTCGCGCGAGGTCTGGTGCAGCGGCATCAGGGGGCGCGCGGCAGCGGGCGCCGCGGCAAAGGCCAGCGCGCCGGCCAGCAGGTCGCGCCGCCTCATGACCCGACCTCCGCCTGAAGCCGACGGACAACCGGCAGGATCACGTCTTCCAACGTGCGGCGATCAAAGGCCCCGACATGATTGTAGGCGATCCGTCCTTCGCCATCGATCACGAAGGTTTCCGGCAGCCCGCTGACCCCCCAGTCCATGGAGACGCGACTGTCCCGGTCGGCCCCGATTCGAGCATAGGGGTCGCCGAGCTCGTCCAGAAAGGCCAGCGCGGCGCCAGGTGGATCACGGTAATTTATGCCGTAGATGGGAACCAAGCCTGTTTCAGCCAATTCGACCAGCAAGGGCATCTCAACCCGGCACGGTACGCACCATGACGCCCAGACATTCACGATCGAAACTTCGCCCGTTAGATCGGCGGTGGCCAGGCCGTCGTTCCGGCCGTCGATAGGCGGAAGATCGAATTCCGCAACCGGATTGCCGATCAGGGTCGACGACAACGGTTCATCATCGTTCCATAGCCCCCAGTAGAAGGCGGCACCTAGACCTAAGAGGATCGCCAAAGGCAAGAGCGCGAGCAGTGAGACCTGGCGCCAGGTTCGCTGTCTCCATGAGGTCATGATCCATCCTCGTCATTGGCTGTCACCTCGGCCTGAAATTCGCGTTCGCGTTCGGGCCATGTGCTCTTGATGAAGGCGAGGATGGCGGCGATCTCGTCATCCGAAAGGAGACCCTCATATGCGGGCATATCGCTCTCGTAGCCGGGTACCGCCGCGCCGACACCCAGCCTTGTGATCGTGAACAGCTGCCGATCGGCGTGGCGCCATGTGTGACCGCTTGCATCATGGGGAGGCGCGGGCATGCGGCCATCCTCGGTCCGCCTGCGCCAGTCGGGCTGGCCTTCCAGGTTCGCCCCGTGGCAAGAGGCGCAATTGGCCGCGTAGAGGTCTTGCCCAAGCGCTATCTGGTCCGCCGTCACCGGCGCACCGAGAAAGGTCAACCCTTCCGGGATGTCCTGCCCTTCGGCCGCCATGACCCAGGTGGCCACGCCCGCGACGAGAGCGAGGACACCCCCGGAAACCAGCCCGATACGTGTCATATCGCCCTCCGCAGATACTTGATCAGGGCCGCCGCCGCGAGGATCAGCACCGCAATCAGCAACAGGTAGACAAGCCCACCCCCCAGCATCATGCCCATCATGGGGCCACTCATCAACTGGCCAATGCAGTCCCCCATGAAGCCCGTCCACGGGCCGTCTGCTGTTCCGTTCATGTCAAACTCCTTATGTGCTTGCGGATTGCCGGGACCACGAGGCAAGGCCCCGCCACCGCCAGTATCGGGAAAGCGGTCGCCAGGGTGTCATCCCGACAACCCCGTGCCGTCATTCATCGGAATAGACCGACACACCGTCCGGCCCGAAGGCAAAGGTGCGCAGGGTTCCGGTTTGCGCCGGTGCCATGCCCGGTGCGTTCGGGGGCATGCCGGGCAGCGTGATGCCGGTGATGTCGGGGCGCTCCGCGAGCAGCCGCTCTATGATCTCGGCAGGAACCAGGCCGCTGACGACATAGCCGTCGATGGTGGAGAGATGGCAGCCGATGCCGCGCTCGGGCACGCCCATTTCGACGGATCTCTGGTCGAAATCGCGATCGTCGATCACGTTGACCTCGAAACCTTCGGTGCGCAGGTATTCGGCATAGGCGTCGCAGCAGCCGCAGCCGGGGCTGCGCCAGATGGTGACGGGCTCCACGCTCTGCGCGGCGGCGGATCCGACAAGGGCCGGACGGGTGTCGCGATCGGTCGTGACATAGGCGGCCGTGGCGGCCCCGGCGATCGTCAGCGTGATGGCAAGTATCTTCTTCATGGTCGGTGTTCCTTTCTCAGAAAGCCGCAAGGGTGACCCAGCTGCCACCCCCGTCCCGGCTGTGTTTCAGTTCGTTCAATGTGGCGGCGGCGATGTGGTTCGGGTCAGCCGGGTCAACGGCAAGGCCCTGTGGTTGCGAATTGGACCGGCTTTCCCAAGCCACGCCGCCATCCCCGGAGGTCCAAAGCCCCGAGGGCAGCGCCGCATAGAGCCGTTCCGGCGCGGCAGGGGCCGAGACCAGGGCGCTGACGGGTTCGCCCTCGGGCAGCGGTGCTTCCGGGGTGGGCGGTGTCCCCGCCACCAGCGCATCCATCGCGTCGCCCGCCACCACGTCCTGCCAGCGGCAGAAGCAGTCGGGCACGCGGGTCAGGCCGCGTTCGGTTCCGGCATAGATCCAGATGCCGCCCATTCCGCTGGCGAGATTGACCGAAGCGAGCGAAAGCACCTCGCGTTCGGCCTCGGCGATCCAGGGCCGGTCCATGACGAAAGACCAGCTTTCGCCCGCATCCTCGCTGCGCCAGAGCCCGTCCTCCGCGACGGCGGCATAGACAGTGTCCGGGGCACCCGCCGCAACGGTGAGGGCCATGACTTGCGCTTGCGGCAAGCCGCCCGAAGCAGCGGTCCATGTCCGGCCACCATCCAGAGACAGGTCGACGCCGCCGCCCTCCGGCGCGGCGAGAATCCGCCCCGGGCGATCCGGGTGACATGCCAATGTCCTGATCGGGATGCGCGGGGCAGGCAGGATTGCAACCTCGCCGGACGGATCAAACCGCCGGAGCTGCGCATCCGCGAGGACAAGCGTATCGCCGTCGAAGGCCAGAGCGGAGGTTGGCGCGGCGCGCAGGTTGGAAGCGCCGTCGGTGTCGGCCCAGGCCGGGTTCAGGGAAAGCGCTGCGCCGGTTGCGGCGCAACTGGCCAGAAAGCCTCGGCGCGACAGCGCCGGTGTAAACTTCGATCTCATGTGTGTGTCTCATCTGATCTATGCCGTTCTGCGCCCGCATGGCGCAGGAGTCTTGCGTCTCATGGCGTCGGTCAGACGCGCCGAGGCGCGGGCCAACGGTCTCAAACACGCCCTTGCAGGCGGCCAGCCGTCGGATCAGATGAGGGTTCGGGGAGGGAAAGGGTCCGGCGGCGCGCGCAGTCGGTGCTGAAAGACCATGCCGAGGGGCCGGTCCTGACGAGGGGCTGGCGTCACAAGGTCAAAGGATGCGGACGCCGTCAGGGTCACCATGCCGGGGGCAGAACAATCGAGTTGGCACAAAACCGAGGCCGCGGTGCCTTCACCATCTGGCGGACACTCTTCGCAGTCCTCCATGGCCGACGCGCTGCCATCCATTGCGGCCATTTTCAGCGTCATATTATTCGCATTTACCACATGCGACATGTTTCCCACCACGAACGTGGCGAGAAAGACCAGGAGCAATATGGACGAGAACCGGCGCATGAATGGAAGATAGGCAGGGCGAGGGCGCGTGTCCAGCCACGACCCCGTGATTTGTCCCGCCACGCCGCGAAGGTCGCCCGTCATTCGCACGGCACCGGCGGATGCGATGACCACGTCAGTTCCACCTCCGACGCGCAGGCGGTCGTGCATCAGGGCAAAGGCGCATCCCTCATCCCGCGCAGCAGCTGAGTTTGGCCACGTCCTTGTCGAAGGTCTGCGCGGCGAGTTTCAGCCCCTCCACCGTGGTCAGGTAGGGGAAGATCGTCTCGCCGAGCGCCCGTGCGGTCATGCCGAACTTGAGCGCCATGGCCAGCGTCTGGATCGTGTCCGAGCCCTCGGGTGCCGCGATCTGGCCACCCAGAAGGCGGTCGGTTCTGGCGTCCGCGACCAGCTTGATCACACCACGGGTATCGCGGGCGGCTGCGGCGCGGGGCACGTTGTCCAGGGTCAGCACGCTGGTCTTGACTTCATGACCGGCGGCCGTCGCCTGCTCCTCCGAAAGGCCGACACCGGCCACTTGCGGGTCGGTGAAGACAACCCAGGGCATCGCCGCGTTGTCATAGCGCATCGGCTCGAGTCCGAGGGCGTTGTTGATTGCCACTTTGGCGCCATAGGCCGCCATGTAAACGAACTGGTCGCGGTCGGTGACATCGCCCGCCGCCCAGACACCGGCCCGTGTGGTGGCCATGTCGGGGCCGACCTTGACCCGTCCGCGCGCATCGGTCTCTATCCCGAGGTCTTCCAGCCCGAGATTCCCGGAATTGGCCACCCGTCCGGTGGTCACGACCAGCCGTTCGGCGGACAAAACCTCGGTCTTGCCATCCCGGTCGAGTGTCAGAGTGACGCCGCCCGCAGCTTGTGCGACCGAGGTGTAGGCAAGGCCGGTCTCGACGGCGATGCCTTCGGCCATCAGCGCCTGCGCCAGCGCCTCGGCGACCTCAGGCTCGGCGCCGGGCAGAAGGCGCGAGCGGGTCACCAGCGTCACCTTCACCCCCAGCCGCGAGGCCATCTGCGCCAGTTCGCAACCTATGTAGCCGCCCCCCAGAACCATGAGGCTGTCGGGCCGGTCGGGCAGGGTCAGCAACCCCCAGGAATCCAACGCCTCCACATCCTCGATCCCGTCGATTGCGGGCATGTGCGGGCGCGAGCCGGTGGCGATCAGGACACGCGGGGCGGAGATCACCCGCCCGCCGACCGTCACGCCACCCTCGACCAGGCGGGCGGCACCTTCGTCGATATAGGTGACATTCTCATAGGCGGGCAGCAGGTCGATATATTTCTTCTGCCGCATCTCCGCGACCAGATCGGCGGTGCCTTTGACCATCGCGCCCCAGTCCACCGCGTGGGCGCTGGCCGCGATGCCGGGGAACCGGGCCGCCGACGCGCCGCCATGAACCGCCTCGGCGGCGCGGATCATCGCCTTGGACGGCACGCAGCCGACATTCACGCAGGTGCCGCCGATGGTGCCGTGCCCGACCAGCGCGACCCGCTTGCCGGCCTCTGCCGCCGTGATCGAGGCGGAGAATCCGGCCGATCCGGCGCCCACGACGATGAGGTCATATTGGTCGCTGCTGGCCTCTTCGGTCGAACAGCAGTCGTCCGCTTTGACGGTCTGGTCCAATTTGATTTCCTTATTCTGACAACCGGCGCCGTCCTCGTGGCGCGGTCAATATTCGTTTCACACCATCGACCCGATGTCGGAGGCGTAGCTGGGATAGGCAAAGATCATCGCCTTGATCTGGTTGGCGGTCTGTCCGGCGCCCATGGCCATGGCAAGCAAGTTGATCTGTTCCTCGGAGCCCGGCCCGATCAGATGCGCGCCGAGGATCCGGCCAGAGCCCTGTTCGACCAGAACCTTGAAACCTGTGTGTTTCGCGCCGACGCGCAGCGACGAATACCAGTCTTGGGTCTTTTCGAAATGCACATCGAATTTCAGCCCCTGTTCCCTCGCCTCCGCTTCCGACAGGCCCACCGTGGCCACCATCGGCAGGGTGAAGACCACGGACGGGACCGGCGGGTATTTGATCTCCCTAGCGTCCTCTCCGGCGAGCAGATTTTTGCCCGCGATACGGCCCTCCGCCGCCGAGACGGGGGTGAGATTGAGGCCGCTATCGGCGCAGTCACCGGCGGCGAAGATCGCCGGGTTGGTGGTGCGCATCGCGTCGCTCACCTTGATGCCACGGCGGGAGTATTCGACACCGGCGGCCTCAAGGTTCAGCCGGTCGATATTGGGCACCCGGCCCGTGCCATGCACCACCAGGTCGCAGGTCACGGTTTCGGTGCCGCCCGCGCGTTCCACCGTGACGACAAATTCGTCGCCCTGCTTCTCGATCTTCGCCACCTTCGCCTTGGTGCGCAGGTCGATGCCCAGATCCTCGGTCGCCTCGACCAGCATTTCGACCAGATCAGGGTCGAAATTGCCGAGAGGGCGATCCATCATTTCCAGAACGGTCACGTCGCTGGCCCCGGCGCGCTTGACGATATGGGCGAATTCCATGGCGATGAAGCCGCCGCCGACAAAGGCGATGCGGTCGGGACGCTCGGGCAGTTCGAGGAATTCGGTGCTGGTGGTCAGATGCTCTTCGCCGGGGATGTTCAGCGTCATCGGCCGCGCGCCTGTGGCGATGTGGAAATGTTTCGCGGTCAGGGTCTTGCCGTTCAACTCGATCGTATCGGGGCCGGTAAAGCTCGCTTCTCCGTGCAGCACGTCGATCCCCGCCTTTTCCATGCCGCCTTCGATGCGCGGCGGCATGGTGTCGGTGAAGCTGCGCTTGAAGGCGATCATGTCGGGCCAGTTGACCGAATGCTGCGCCTCCAGACCCTTGCCCTTCATGTTTTCGGCCCATTCGACGCCTTCGGTGACGGCAACGAGCATCTTCTTGGGGTCGCAGCCGCGCAGGGCGCAGGTGCCGCCATGGGGTTCGCTGTCGATGCTGGCAACGCTCCAGCCTGCATCCGCCGCCATCCGGGCCACGCCATTTCCAGCGGTGCCGCCACCGATCACGATGAGGTCGTAACTGCTTGTCATGGGGTGTTTCTCTTCAATACCGTGTATCGGGTGTCATTCGGATGCCACCGCCGCCGCGGATCATGAGCATCGGGCGGCAATGACAAAGGCCGGAAGAAGACGGAGCATGCGCGTGTCATCCATGGCCCTGCCCACGCTTCCGCGCCTCAGGAATCCCCGGCCTGGAGCAACTCGGCGGGATACCCGTTGGACAGGACGGCGTCGATGATCATGTCGGGGTTGGCCGCCTGATCGTCGAAGGCCACGATATAGGTGCCGGTGCCGAACTCCTCACCTTCCGTGAAGTCGATGATCTCGACCGTGGGGACGCCCCGCATGGCTGCCGCAACCGTGAACGAGCAGGTCGGGCAGGTGAGTTCGCCGACGCCGATATTGATGCGTTGTTCTTCGGCGCTGGCGGGAGCCGCTGCGAGTATTCCCAAGGCTACGATGGCGCGTTGGATCGGTTTCATGGGCTTGGCCTTTCAGTAGGACAGAACGTAGGGGGCAAGGTAAGGGAAGATCATCGCGACGGCGACGATCGCGGTGGCGAGCCAGAGAAGGGATCGCATGAGGGTCCGGTTCATGGGACGCGCGCAGGTGCCATCGGCGCAGGCCTCCGCCGGGGTCGGGCGGTAGGCCTTGTAAAAGCCGTAGCCGATGAAGGCGGCACTCAGCGCGAAGGTGATCCACCTATACTGGTAGAGAACGCCCAGTTGCGCGATGAACACGCCGGTCACGCCGAAACTGACCAGTACCAGCGGCAGGATGCAGCATGAGGTCATGGCCAGCGCGCCGAAAAAGCCCAACCCGGTTGTCGCCCATGCCTTTCTGTCGTCGACCGGTGTGTCGCCTGCGCCTGTCTCCTGGCCCGCGGATGTGGTTTCAGTCATGGTTCGAATCGTCCTTGCCTGGTTGATGATCTCAACCTAGGGTCTGTAGCCGATACAGGCTCAAGGGGGGCTGACGTGAAGAATGATCACAGGTCGGTGAAGATCCTGAGGCGCGGAGATCTGGCCAGACTGACGGGATGCAACCTCGAGACGATCCGCTACTACGAGACTATCGGCGTCATGCCGGAGCCGCCGCGCTCCAGCAAGAACTACCGCGTCTACGATGACAGTCATGTCACGCGGCTGCGCTTCGTCATGCGCGCGCGCGGGTTGGGGTTCACGCTGGACGAGGTTCGCGATCTGCTCGCAATGGTCGATGGCGGGCAGCAGACCTGCGGCGAGGTGCAGGCCCTCGCCACGGCCCATCTCGCCTCTGTTCGTGCCAAGATTGCCGATCTCAAGCGCATCGAACAGGTCTTGTCGTCTACAGTGGCACAATGCACCGGCGACGACGTACCCGAATGTCCCGTCATCGACGCGCTGACCGAAGTGGCGTGAGCGAGGACAGTTGAGAAGCTCCATGCCAGTCAAAAAGACGGCAGACGGAACCGGGGGGCGGCGATGTGCGTATATTCTTGACAACTCGCACCACTGACCGGTGTGGCGCAAATTCCTGTCGAGGGCAGCGAGGCGTCTGAGGAGGACAAGATGCCGGTCGATGATCTTTGAAGAACGGGTTTGCCAATGACCCTGACGACGACATTCTTCGTTGCCCTCGCGTTCGCCTGGGGCATTTTGTCTTGAACCTCTAGTTGCTGAAGGTCCTAGGCTCTGCTTAAATCGGGTTGGCAGGGCCAGCGACAGGTGATCACGAGAGCGGAGCAAAGCACATGCTGACGAGACGACACTTCATCCAGACGACCACAGCGCTGTTTTCGGCAGCGATTTCTACCCCGGTCCTGGCCAGCACCTGGCCCGACGCGGCGCAGAAGGCGGCCTGGGACGCGCAAGTGACGCCGCTCGGCTACGATCCGGCCACGACCAACCCCTGGGGTCTGCATCCGCGCTTGTTGCCGCAGCGGGTCGCCGCGAACGACCGGCTTACCCCCGGCGACATTCATGTCGATGCCGTGGCGCGCTATCTTTACCACATCGAGGAAGGCGGCACCGCGATGCGCTATGGCGTGGCGATCGGGCGGGGCGGTCTCTACGAGCCGGGAACCTACACCATTCGGCGCAAGGTCGAATGGCCCCACTGGACCCCGACACGGAACATGATCGAGCGAGAGCCCGAGGTTTACGCACAATACGAGGATGGGATGGAACCTGGTCCGAGCAATGCTCTCGGGTCGCGCGCCTTGTATCTCTATGTCGGCAACCGCGACACCTATCTGCGCATTCACGGCACGCCCCTTCCCAGAAGTATCGGCAGCCGCGCCAGTTCCGGCTGCGTGCGGATGGTGATGCCCCACATCAACGATCTCTATCCGAATGTAGAGATCGGCTCGACGGCAGTTCTCTATCCAGCCGAAGAAGGTATGGTCACGCATAGTTGAACCGGCGGCCTTTGACGACGTTCAGCCGAGCTTCGTCCAAGGCCTGTCTGCGTCTGATCCGTGGCTGTTCTGGCCGAAAGGATCAGCCGATACCCCTCTTGAAGCTCTAGTGGCTGTAGGGACTATATCCGATTCGAATTCGTTAATCGTGAGGTCGAATCGATGTCTTCCAATGACCAGCGCCATGATCACAGCCACGATCATTCAGGCGACCAAGCCCAGTCGGAGCACTCCCATTCGCATGGCGCGGACGGGGCCTGCTGCGGGTCGGGTGCTGGCGCCGTGGCGGCGCAACCAGTACCGACAAATGGCAGGAGCTTTCAGGTCTCGGGCCTCGATTGTGCCGAGGAGGTCGCGATCCTGAACCGGGTGGTCGGGCCGAAAATTGGCGGGACAGAACATCTCGCGTTCGACGTCATTAATGGGCGCATGACCGTTCTCGACAGCGCCGAAAGGATTTCGGATGACGAGGTCGCGCAACTGGTCGCAAGCACGGGCATGAGCGCCAAGCCATGGGATGCCGATAACGCGGCGGAAGACCAGGCCGCGCATCTGGCGCGGCAGAAATATTTCACCGCGTTAAGTGGCGGGTTCTGGGCGGCGGGTTTCCTCTATCACATCGCCGAATCGGGCTTGGCGGGCGCGATCGGGATCTTCTCGGGTCATGACGACACGGCCATGCCCCTGGTCGAGGCGGGGCTGTTCGCGGTCGCCATCGTCTTTGGCGTCTGGCTGGTGGCGCCAAAGGCCTGGTCTTCGGCGCGGCGGCTGTCGCCCGATATGAACCTTCTGATGGTCGTGGCCGTGGCCGGTGCCATCGGCCTCGGCGAATTTTTCGAGGCCGCCACCGTCGCCTTCTTCTTCTCGCTCTCGCTCTATCTCGAAAGCTGGAGCGTGGGGCGCGCGCGCAACGCGGTTTCCGCCCTGCTTGACCTTGCGCCGCCCACGGCGCGGGTGATCCGGCCGGATGGGACCGAGGCGAACGTTCCGGCGGCCGAGGTCGCGGTGGATGACCGCTTTATCGTGCGCGGCGGCGACCGCATCCCGCTGGACGGCGAGGTTGTGGAGGGCGCTGGCGCCGTCGATCAGGCCCCGATCACCGGCGAAAGCGCGCTGGTGCCGAAAGAGGCCGGCGACGAGGTCTATGCCGGCACGATCAACGGCGAGGGCACGCTGACGGTGCGGGCGACCAAAGCCGCGTCGGACACGGTGCTGGCCAAGATCATCCGCATGGTGGGCGATGCCCATTCCAAACGCGCGCCGGTCGAACAGTGGGTGGCAAAATTCGCCCGCATCTACACGCCCATCGTGATGGTGCTGGCCATTGCCATCGCGGTGCTGCCGCCGATGCTCATGGGCGGGGCCTGGGATTACTGGTTCTACAATGCGCTGGTGCTTCTGGTCATCGCCTGCCCCTGTGCGCTGGTCATCTCGACGCCGGTGTCGATTGTTGCGGCGCTTACCGCCTCGGCGCGGGCCGGGGTGCTGATCAAGGGCGGGGCCTATGTCGAGGCGCCGGGCCGCACCACGGCGCTGGCGATGGACAAGACCGGCACGATCACCATGGGCGAGCCCGAGGTGGCGGCGGTTCACCCCCTGGGCGACACCTCTGCGCGTGACCTGGTGACGATGGCCGCCGGTCTGGAGGCGCGATCCTCGCACCCGCTGGCGCGCGCCATTCTTGCGCGGGCCGAGAACGACGGCGTGAAGGTTTCCGCTGCAGAAGACACGCGCACGGTGCCGGGGCGCGGCCTGGAGGGGCGCGCGGATGGCCGGGCCATCTGGCTCGGCTCGGACCGCTTTGCCGAGGAGAAGGGTTTCGGCAATGCGATTCCGGCGGACCTGCGCGACCGGATCGAAGGCGCGGGCAGCACGCTGGTGGCGGTCGGTGACGAAACCGGCGTGACCGGCGTGCTGGAGCTGCGTGACCGCATCCGCCCCGATGCCAAGGGGATCGTGGCCCGGTTGCACGCGCAGGGTGTCAAATCCATCATCATGCTGACCGGGGACAATGAGCGCACCGCCCGCGCGGTGGCTGCCGAAGTCGGCATAGACGAGGTGCGCGCCGAGCTGCTGCCCGAGGACAAGGTGGCCGCCATCGAGGAGCTGGTCGAGCGTCACGACGTGGTGGCCATGATCGGCGACGGCGTGAATGACGCTCCGGCCATGGCGCGGGCGCATTATGCCATTGCCATGGGGGCCGTCGGATCGGATGCGGCCATCGAAACGGCGGATATTGCGCTGATGACCGACGATATCGGCCGGGTGCCCTGGCTCATCGGCCATTCGCGCCGGACCATGTCGATCATTCACCAGAATATCGGCATCTCGCTGGCGACCAAGGCGCTGTTCGTCGGGTTGACCGCCTTTGGCATGGCCTCGATGTGGGGCGCGATTGCCGCCGATGTCGGCGTGTCCCTGCTGGTGGTCGCCAATGCGCTGCGGCTTCTGAACGGTCATCGGGCCGAGACCCCGCCTTCGGGCGGCAAACCGGTGGGCGAGCGCATGGCGAAAGGTGCACTGGCGCACGGGCATTGATCCGGCCTGCCCGATACCGTAAGAACCGAGGCTATCAAGACCTCGCAAGAATGGGTGTCGGGCAGTGCTGAAATCAAGGATTTCACGGCGGATAATGCTGTTGAGCGGCGTGGCCGCGTTCCTGTCGGCCTGCGCAAGCAGGTTCCGGACCTATGACGGACCCGAAGTCACGCGACTGCGCGTTTACAAGGCGCAGCGGCTGCTGGTTCTGGATGGGGCGGAAGGCACCTTGCAGAGCTATCCCATTGGCCTGGGTTTCGCGCCCGTGGGTCACAAGCAGTTCGAAGGGGACGGTCGGACGCCGGAGGGCTCCTACCTGATTGATCGCCGCAACCCGGACAGCCTTTTTCACCTGTCCATCGGCATTTCCTATCCGAACGAGGCGGATATCGCCTTCGCGGAGGCGCAGGGCCGGTCACCGGGCGGCGATATATTCATCCATGGCGGGCCACGGCGCGGCATCGACCCGACGAATGTCCGTGACTGGACAGCAGGCTGCATCACGGTCTCGGATCGCCAGATCGAGGAAATCTACGCCATGGTGCGCAACGGGACGCCTATCGACATCTATGCGTGAGGATCAGGTAAAGCGGCGGCGCAGCGCGGCGTTGACGATCTCGATTGCGATGACCATGACCACAACGGCAATCGTGACGCTGGCCGCCTTGTCATACTGGAACGAGCGCACATAGGTCTGGATGTAGAACCCGATCCCGCCCGCGCCGACAATCCCCAGGATCAGCGACTCGCGCAGGTTCAGCTCGAACCGGAAGATGGTGTCGCGGGCGACGACGGGGGCCATCTGCGGCCAGATCGCGTGTCTGAGCCGCACCAGCGGACCGGCGCCCGCGCTTTCCAGCGCAGCGATTGGCGCGCGGGAGACGCCGTCGATTGCCTCGGCATAGAATTTGGCGAGCATCCCCGTCGCGTGAAAGGCGACCGCGATGATACCGGGCAGCGGACCCAGCCCGACCGCCCCCACCATCAGCATGGCCACCAGGATCAGCGGGATCGCCCGGATCACGGCCAGAAGCGTCCGAACCGGTCGATAGAGCGCGGGCGATACCATCGTCTCGGACGCGACTATGCCAAGGGGGATCGACAGGATCACCGCCCCGAGCGAGCCGAGAATGGCGATCCGCAGGGTTTCCGCGCTGCCGGTCATGATCTCCTGCATTACCGACGGGTCCGGCGGGAACATGCGACCGAGAAAATCGGCAATGCGCGGGCCGGCCGACATCAGGCGCGACAGCTCCACATCGGTCGTGGCGAAGGACCAGAGGACCGCCGCGGCGACCAGCAGGCCCGCCGCGAAGCTGCCACCGCTCCGAAACCGCATCACGACACCGCCCTGAGGCCGATTGCGGGTGTCGGCGCTTCATCGCGGTAAAGTTCCGCCGTCGCGGCCTCGGTCACGTCCGAGGTCCGGGCGTCGAATGCGATCCGCCCGCCTCGCATCCCGACGATGCGTTGCGCGAAGCGCCGCGCCAGGTCGGGCTGATGCGAGGAGAACAGCGCCGTTGCCCCGCGCGCCCGCGCCGCGCCGGTCAAGAGCGAGAGGATTTCGCCCGCGCGGGCAGGGTCGAGGTTGCTGACCGGTTCATCGGCCAGGATCAGCCGGGGTTCCTGCGCCAGGCAGCGCGCGATCGCCACGCGCTGACGCTGCCCGCCGCTGAGGCTGTCGACCCTGCGTCCGGCCAGGTCCGCGATGCCGCAATCGTCAAGCGCCCTGTGCGCAACCTCCTGGTCGCGGGTGGTCGGCGACCCCATCAGGGCGCGAAAGGGAGACATGCGCCCGAGGCGGCCGTTGAGGACATTGCGCAGAACCGTCGACCTCTCGACCAGGGCGAATTCCTGAAACACGAAACCGGTATCCGCGCGGCGGCCTTTCGGCGGCGGTCGGTCGGGATCGAGCAATGATCCAAGGACGGCAACCCGCCCGGACCAACCCTGTAGCCTGCCGTCGAGCAACGCCAGAAGCGTTGTCTTGCCAGCCCCCGACGGCCCGATGAGGGCAACGCTTTCGCCCTGCGGCACCACGAGAGAAACCTCCCTCAGCGCGGGAAGCGCCACGCCGGGATGAGAATAGCCCAGGTCGTCGATTTCTATCGCGCCGCTCATCGCAAGAGCCCGTATCGCCGTGCCATCTCGCGGACGCCGTCATAGGCGCCGGAATCGGCCAGGACATAGCCATCGGGGCCGTAGAGATAGCGCAGCCTGTCACGGTTCTCCGGCTCGTTGAGCTGCATCATGGCGTCGATGAAGCGGCCTTGCAGATCGGCATCCAGCCCTGGCCGCGCGATCACCAGGTGGCTGGGGATCGGTTCGCTTTCCGCGATCCAGGTCACATCGGCCTGTTGATCGGGGGTCAGCAGAAGATCGGCATACTGGCTGGCCCCCGCGGCATCGACCAGGCCCTCGGCCATGGCCTGCATTGCCTGCTGGTAGCCGCCCGCGAAGAAGATGCGGCCAAAGAACGCCCCGGCCCCGTCGGGACCGTCGATCAGACCGGCCCGCTCGAACTCGGCCAGCGGATAGAGGTAGCCCGATTCCGAGATCGGGTCGGCAAAGGCGATGTCGCGCCCGCGCAGGTCGGCCAGCGAGGCGATACCGCTGTCGCGGCGCACGAAAATGCGCCCCGTGTAACTCGGCGCGCCCCGGTAGACCTCGGACAGGAGCGGCACGGCCCCGATCTCGGATTCGGCCAGAACGAAGGGCAGCGCGCCCATGAAGGAGATATCCGCATCGCCATTTCGCAACGCCTCGACCGCCGCGGCGTGGTCGATGGTGACGAACCCTTCGACCGGCACGCCGATCTGCGCCGCCAGCCAGCCAGTGATCGCCTCGATGTCGCCAAGCAGCTTTTCGGGGTTTTCCTGCGGAATGAAGGCAATGCGCAATGCCGTGCCCTGCGCCAGGAGAGGCGCCGACAGCGACACCGCGCCCGCACCGGCCATCATCATCAGCATCCTGCGATTCATGCGGATTGCCATCAAAATGCCCTTTCTTCGAGTGCGCGGGCCTCGGACTGGAACGCGGACCAGCTTTCTTCGGCAGCCGCCCAGTCTTCATCGCGCACGGCAGCCCCGACCGCGACCAGCCGTTCGGCCAGCGCGTAGATTTCGGGCCGCGCGGCAAGGTTCGCCATTGTGCTGGCATCCGCGGCGAGGTCCGCGGCGACGGTGTCGGTCAGAAGCAGGATGTGCGCCGCGTCCCGCCGTGGCAGCAGCGTGTCGAGCGTCGAGGCGAAGGTCGTCAGTTCGGAGAAGGCCAGGCGGAAAGCCGTGTTCTCCTCGTCGAACGCCTCATAGGGCGCATCCGCCGCGCCGACGGTCTCCAGGTAGGCGGTCAGGTCGGCCCGCTCGGCCTCGCTCAGGCCGAGTGACGCGGTCTCGTCGAACCAATCCACGACCGATCCCAGGGTCGGCAGCGACCCGTCGTGAAAATAGGGCGCGGTATAGAGCGTGCCAAGCAGCGTGGGCGTATCCATCGCCCCGGCACGGGCGCCTGCATAGGCCGGCGTGACCGAGCCGATGTCATAGGCCTGCCGGTCGAGGAAATTGGCGTCCGGAATGTGACAACTGGCGCAGGACCGGTCCCCGAGCCCGGCGAAGGGCGTGTTGAAGATCACTTCGCCGCGCCACGCCGCGTCCGGGGCGGCATCGGTCAGGCGGCCATCGGTCGTCAACATGGAGTTCGGCAGGAAGTCAAATTCGAGCATGTAGGCGAGGAGCGCATCCAGCATGAAGGGCGTCGGCTCGTCACCGGCAAATTCGTTGACGATCACGTTGCGGGTGAAGTCGCGCAGGCTGGCAAAGCGGCCATCGCGGCCATAGGGCCCGGTAAAGCGCAGGCCGCGCAGGCTGGGAATGTCGATGGGGTCATCGCGCCGGTCGTTGAAGATCGGGTTGAAGAAGGCGCCATCGACGTCGATCGCGCCCGGCTGGTGGCTGGCACCGGGAATGAACAGCCGCTGGTTGACGTCCGAGCGGTTGTGACAGGTCGAGCAGGCGATCCCGAGATCGCGCGCCGGGCCGCCGAATATCTGCGCGCTGTCGAACAGCATGTCGCCATAGGCCACCAGCGGCAGGTCGGTCTCGTCGATGCCCTGTTCCTCGAAGTTGAGGACCAGCAGTGGCAGCGGATCCTGATCGAAGATGTCCGAGCCCGGTGGCAGGGCGGGCGGCACCTCGACGTTGCTGTCGCCCAGAGCGGCGATTTCGGGCAAGGTGCTCAGCGTTTGGCGGGGCGCGAAATCCTCCACCAGGTAGTTCTGAGCGATGTAATCGGAGATGGTTGCGCGCGCGGCCATCATGGTGTCGGTGTCGGAAGGGGTGGCCCCGGCACCAAGAACACCGGCGAATCCGGTGCTGCTGTTGAGCTCCAGCCAGGCAATGCCGATGCGTCTTGCGGCCTCCGGATCGGCGGCGGCGATGCCATCCGCGAATGCGCGGTAGAGTTCCCTGCCCGTCCGAACGGCCTGCTGCGCCGCCGCCGGATCCTGCGCCGTGACGGCGCGTTCCAGTTCCTCTTCGATCCTGAGTGCGATCAGCCTCGTTGCCTCGGCAAAGACCGCCTGCCGGTCCTGTTGCGCGATGGCGGCTTCCAGCCGGTCGGTGTCAACCGCGCTTTCGCGCCCGAGCCATGCCAACCCGCCGAGTGTGAATTCCGACCCGCGATAGGGTTCGGACCAGGCGGTTGCGACCTCGTCCCAGGGCACGGGTTCGAGATTGCCGAGAAACAGGGTCAGCCGATACGCCGCCGCCTCGGGAAGCCAGGGGGCCTCTCTGGCGGGGGTCGCCGCGCCCGGCCCCGCGAGAAGGAACACGGCCGCGATTGTGGCAAGCAGGACTGACGCGAAATCTCGGATCACTTTGGCCTCTGGGTGGGATAAGTTAGACATGGCTAATTTATCTACCCCAAGGAAACCTGTTGTCAATCCCTCGTTGTCAATCCTGATCTCTCGCGGCACTGTGGGCGGATGACGAAACCGCAGCCATACAGGCGGGAAGCGACCGACAGGGCACCCGAGGCGCAGGCCGATGGGTTCGCGACCGTGCGCCTGGCGCATGAGAGCGAGATGGCCGAAGACTATGTCGAGCTGATCGCGGAACTGATCGAGACACGGGGCGAGGCCAGGCCGGTCGATATTGCCGAGCGGCTTGGGGTGAAACCGCCCACCGTGACCAAGAACGTCTCGAGGCTCGAAACTGTCGGCCTTGTCCGGAGGGAGCCCTACCGTTCGATATTCCTGACCGAGACGGGACAGGAGCTGGCCGAGGCCTGCAAGCGGCGTCACCGGATCGTCGTCGCATTTCTGCTCAGCCTGGGCATTGATGAAGAGACCGCGGAACGCGATGCGGAAGGGATCGAGCATCATGTGAGCGATGCCACCCTTGCGGCTTTTGAAAGGCGGCTCGAACGGGAATAGATCTGCCGCGCGGCTTGCTCGGTGGTCCCGCTGTCAGGATGTCAGGCCGAGGACCGGCCTGTTGCAAGTCGTGAAAAGCCGGCGCCCGAGGCAGCCAGGCCAAAGTAAGGGCGAGTTCATTTGCCCGGCGGGGTCAGCCAAGCCAGACATCGAGGAACAGCATGATCACGAGACCCAGGGCAAGGCCGAGCGTTGCCCGGTTCTGGTGGCCGGAACGGTGTGTCTCGGGAATGATCTCGTGGCTGATGACATAGAGCATCGCACCTGCGGCGAAGGCAAGGCCCCACGGCAACAGCGGTTGCGAGATGCTGACGATCCCGGCCCCCAGGAGCCCGCCAACCGGCTCGACGAGGCCGGTCAGGGCGGCGATGCCCCATGCGCGAAACCTGGAATAGCCCTCGCCCAACAGCGAGACCGCGACCGCGAGGCCTTCGGGGGCGTTTTGCAGTCCGATGCCGATGGCGAGGGGCAAGCCGCCCGAAACTCCGTCAGCCCCGAACCCGACGCCGACGGCAAGCCCTTCGGGAAAGTTGTGGATGGTGATCGCGATGATAAAGAGCCAGACGCGCCGCAGCGAGGCGGCTTCCGGTCCCTCGCGACCCGTCTTGAAATGCTCATGCGGCAACCTTTCGTTCAGGAAGGCGATCACGCCCATACCCAACAGGATCGCGATGCAGACAATGGCTGCGGGGGCGGCTGCGTTCTCGAACTGCAGTTCGGCCGCGTCGAGGGCCGGGATGATCAGCGAGAAGAAAGAAGCCGCGAGCATGACACCTGCCGCGAAGCCAAGCAGGAGATCGCGCGTGGCCCGCGAGGGGAGACGCCCGAAGAGAACGGGCACCGCGCCGATCGCAGTCAGTGATCCTGCGGCCAGGCTTCCGAAAAAGCCAAGCGCCATGGGGGAGAGGGATTCCAATTTCTAATGCCTCGCTTGGGAATCTGTCAGGAGTCTGGGTCGCTTCTGTAGACCTCGGTCGATCCGGAGGGCATATCCGGCGCCGCGAGGCCGACCGCGTCCGGCCGATCCTCCAGCAGGCGCTGGATGTCAGAGGCCGGTACATGGCCTTCGGTCACTGTCACATCCGCATCGCCGGTGTTGCGCAGGGTCTGACAGGCGGCACCGGGCCGGCTCATGCCGATGGTTGCGCGGGCCCAGGCATCCGCGATCACGACATCCTCCGATCCGGCCAGTCCCGGCCCGACAATCCCGCAAGAAGTGCAAGGACGGTTACGGCATTTCCGTAGCGCGGCCTTTTCATCTGTTTCTTCCCTTCACCGGTGTTCAGCTTTGTGCGACCGAAAATTCTGCGGCCACGTCGCGCCGCAATTCGGCCTCGTCGAACGGTTCCAGCGGCCTTGCGTTCATGAAGAATGTCGGCGTCTGTCGAACCCCCACGGTTTCAGTATCCGCCCGAAGTCGATTCTCCATTCTTTCTGTGCATTTACATCCTCTGGCTAGTGCAGGTTCAAGCGTCAATGTTACAGATCGGCCAATAATCACCGATCTGCAAAAGCCACGTAAAGCTTGTGACGCGCGCGGCTTGAAGCTACATTCACTGTAGTTAATGGGGAGGGCCTGAAATGCTGACGATCGGGACGCTGGCCAAGAAGACCGGAACGAAAGTGCAGACCATCCGGTATTATGAGCAGATCGGCCTCATGCCAGAGCCCGACCGGACCGAGGGCGGCCAGCGCCGCTATGGCGATGCCGAGCTGGATCGCCTGTCCTTCGTCCGGCACGCGCGGCAACTGGGGTTCTCGCTGGAGGCGATCCGCGAACTGCTCGAACTCGGCGATCATCCGGGAAAATCCTGCGCCGAAGCGGATGCGATCGCGCGTCGGCAGCTCAAGCAGGTCGAGCAACGATTGGCGCGGCTCAAGGCGCTGCGCACGGAATTGAAGCGGATGGTGCAGGAGTGCAGCGGCGGGCAGACGGCCGATTGCCGTGTGCTCGAGGTGCTGCGCGATCATTCCGAATGCCTGACCGACCATGAAGAGATCGGCGCCTGAGCAATTCTGAGGGCCTTTGACCGGAACCCAAGTAGGCCGGTATTGGTTCCTCTTCGGCTATTCATCAGATTTGGACACCGGGCATGGCAGAGCAGAAGAACGCATCGGAAAGACGTACACTCTGGATCGTTCTGGGTCTCAACATCGGGCTGGCAATCGCTTTCTTCGCCTCGGGTGCCTTCGGCGATTCAAGCGCGCTTATCGCCAATGGGCTCGACAATCTGTCTGACAGTTTCGTCTACGCGATCAGCCTCTTCGCGCTGTCCCGCTCCGCCAGGTGGAAGCGAGGCGCGGCAAATGTTTCGGGCGGCCTGCTGATCCTCTTCGCCCTCGGCATTCTTTACGATGCCTGGCGCCGCTATGTCGGCGGGTCGGATCCCCTTGGCACGATGATGATCGCGATGGCCCTTGTGGCAGCGGTCATCAATACGGTCTGCGTCTGGCTGTTGGCGCGGCTTCGCGATCCGGATGTGAACATCCGCGCCGCAAGCACGTTCAGCTGGAACGACTTCGCTGCCAATCTGGGTATCGTCGTCGCGGGGGGGCTCGTGGCCTGGCTCGGGACGAACTGGCCGGACCTTGTGGTGGGCGTGATCGTCGCTGGCATAGCGGCCTGGGGGGGCGTTGAAATCCTGAAAGACGCGCATGGTGAGCACCACAAGGCGGTGCACGATGACGAACAGTCAGGTGAAGACAGCGCCTGAAAATCGAGGCTTGAAGCTATAGTCGCTATAGAGACTACATTCCCTCGTGAACGATCCGCCGGAGAGTTGTGCCGCTGGTCGATCCGACTTGAGCCACGAGGAGACTAGCCGTGCCGCATGATCACGGTCACGCCCATATCGACCCCGAATCCGGCGACCGCCGCGTTTCCATCGCCATCTGGGCCAACGGCCTTCTGACGGTCGCGCAGGTCATCGGCGGTATCCTGTCCGGCAGCCTCGCGTTGATCGCGGATGCGCTGCACAATTTCTCGGACATGGCATCGCTGGTGATCGCCTTTGCCGCCCGGAAGATCTCGCGGCGGCCCGCGGATGAGCGCATGACCTTCGGCTACGGGCGGATCGAGATCGTCGCGGCGCTGGTCAACTACACCACGCTGATCCTGATCGGTTTCTACCTGATCTACGAGGGCGGGATGCGCATGATCGACCCGCCCGAGGTGGCGGGCTGGACGGTGGTGATCCTGGGCGGCATCGCGCTATTCATCGACACGCTGACGGCGATGCTTACCTATTCGATGCAGAAAGGCAGCGTGAACATCCGCGCGCTGTTCCTGCACAACCTGTCGGACGCTCTGGCCTCCGTCGCGGTCATCATCGGCGGCTCGCTCATCCTCCTCTACGACATGCGGTGGGTCGATCCGGCGATCACGATCGGCATCGCTCTTTACATCCTTTATCTCGCTTTCACCGAGATCGGCGGCCCGATCCGAACCCTGATGCTCGGCAGCCCGCCGGAGATCGACGGCGACGAGGTCGTCGAGGCGATGCGGGGTGTCGACGGTGTCGCAGACGTTCATCACGTACATCTGTGGCAGATGCAGGAGCACGAACCGGCGCTGGATTGCCACGTCGTGCTGACGGCCGACGGCTGGGATCAGGCCGAGAAGATCAAGGGCGCGATCAAGGACCGGCTGAAGCAGAAATTCAGTATCGGTCATTCCAGCCTGGAGTTTGAACATCAAGACCGCGCGCATGAAAAGGCCGACCTTTTCGGTCACGGCCAGCCGGAAGACGAGGAGGAAACCCATGCTCGCCGAGACAGTGGCGGATCGTGACGACACGAATGCTGCGATCCTCCAGGACACGAAATGGTTCTCGCGCCGTCCAGCATGCCCATCGACCTTTTGCCGCTGAGCGTGGAAGACTGATGAACATGCAAAGATACTTCGCCATTCATATGCCCGCTATCCACTTCGTGCGAAACACCTTCGTGTTCAGCCTGCTCGCCCTGGTGCCGCCGCTCCTGGCCTTTGTCGCGCTGACACCGGGGTTCGGTGCCATGTTGGCGGGCGGCGGCCCTCCGCTTGAAAGGTTCATGCGGCAGGTCGTTACCAACGGTCTGCCGGTTGTCTTTGCCGTAAACTACGTGAGTTTCTTCCTGTATGCGTGGATCGTCTCGAAGCCGGACCAGCGCTACGGGATCACGCTTGTTCTCCTCGTGGATATGCCGGTCCGCGTTATCGGCTTCATCGCGTTGCATGCCGTGATCTATGTCCTGTCGGCCGACTGGTTCGGATCCTTTGGAGGAAGCCGCGCGACCGCGCTTCGGGTGGTGGCGCCGACTTTGGCGCGTTCGGTCCTTTTCGAGAACATCTCCGGCGTCTATCTCTATGCCACGCTGGTGAGCGCCCTGCCGCTCTATGTCACCGCGATCGAGACTTCAGACAGGCTCGGCGGGTTGGCGCGGAGAGTTGCCGGCCGGTCGGGATATGTGCTTGCCGCGGTGCTGATGTTCGGGCTTTCCGTCCTGGCGCTGACCGCATTGGCCGCCTTGATCCGCGCGCTCCAGGCATGAATCGGAGCCCTGTCATTGCCGGGACGATGTCCTTTCCGGTCCGGCCTCTGCCGGTCTGCCGTCGCGCCGGCAAATATCAGTGGTCATGTGCGGCCTGGCCGGGCGCCAGCCACCGCGACAGGTAGATCCGTTCGAATATGAAGACAGCGGCGATGCCGCCAACGGCATAGAGCACGATGAGCGGATCGCTCTGAAGTTTCATCGTCGTGAACGCCACCAGCACCACGGCATCGAACGCCAATGCCGCAAGCAGCACCGCGCCGGAGGCACCGATTTCCTCTCGCCGGTAGCGGAACACGCCCCAGTGCACGGCCATGTCCATGACCAGGTAGAAAAAGGCGCCGAGCGAGGCGATCCGGCCGAGGTCGAAGAACACTGCCAGCAGGGACGCGATGACAACGGTGTAGACCAGCGTATGCCGCTGGATCGGGCCGGACATTCCGAAATGCCGATGCGGGATCATCTTCATATCCGTCAACATCGCCAGCATCCGCGACACGGCGAACACGCTGGCCAGCACGCCGGAGGCCGTTGCCACCGCCGCCAGGATCACGGTCAGAAAGAAGCCGGTTTGCCCCAGGGCGGGTTCGGCGGCCTCGGCCAGCGAATAATCCCGTGCCGCGACGATCTCGTCGATGGTCAGGCTCGAACCGACGCCGAAGGCAACAAGCAGATAGACTGCCACGCAGATCGCAATGGAAAACATGATCGCCCGGCCCACGTTGCGGTGCGGTTCGGTGATTTCGGCCCCGCTATTGGTAATGGTGGTGAAGCCCTTGAAGGCCAGGATCGCGAATGCCACGGATGCGATGAAGCCGGTCACGCTGTAATCCTGCGCGGTCTCGGACGCGGCCGAGAACTGGAAGCCGCTGGACCAGATCGCGGCGATTCCGAACAATCCGATCCCGCCGATCTTGATCGCCGCCATGATCAGCGAGAACAGCCCGACCGACCGGTTGCCGGCGATGTTCACGAGGAAGGCGAAGACGATGACGCCCACGGCGAGGGTCGGCACCAGCGGCCCGCCCTCGATGTCGAAGGCGCGCAGGACGTAGGTTGCGAATGTCCGCGCCACCAGGCTTTCGGCAATCACCATGCTCAAAGCCATCAGCAGGGCGGCGGCTGCCGCGACCGCGCCGGGGCCATAGCATTTTTGCAGTATCATCGCGATCCCGCCCGAGGATGGCCATTTGTTCGACATCCGGATGTAGCTGTAGGCGCTGAAGCCGGTCACCATTGCGCCCGCGATGAAGGCAAGCGGAAAGAGCGGTCCGGCAAGCTGAGCGACCTGCCCGGTCAGCGCGAAGATGCCCGCGCCGATCATCACGCCCGTTCCCATGGCGACAGCCCCGCCCAGGGTGATCGAGCCTTCGCGGTAGGTGTCGTTTCTATCCTTGTCCTGCATGCTCTGCTGCCTCTCCGGTTTTGTCTTTGTCCAACACTGGCGCGGTATGCCACCTGAAATCACAATGATCGTGCCCCCCGGCAATGGTCTTGGGACGCACCAGTTGCCCACCCCATTTCTCGGCCACCGGGAAATCGAGTGCGCACCATGTTGCCGTGCACAGCGCCGAGGCTTCATGGGCTGCGAAGAACGCGGCCACCGGGCATTTCGTACAGTCGAAGGCGACGACATTGCCACCCGCCTCGACGTCGCGCCAGCCATAGGCCGGTGGTCCAAAGGGGAAATGGCGAAACAGGCCCGTCGCGATGCGTATTCGCTTGGCCGGATCGGAGGTGAGGGCGCGGGCGATCTCGAACGGCGGATCGGCCATCCGATCGTAGATGTCCCAGCCGATCGCATGGATGACCTCGTGGCTCTGCGCCACTGACCGCCCTCGCGCGACCAGCGTTCGGTGCAGCGCAAGCGTCAGCGCGGCAAGATGCGTTGTCAGGATCGCGCCGGCATTCGGTGCCAGCGGAAGGTCGCGTTCAAGCCGATCGTAGCCCGCCCAGGTGTCCGAGAGGATCGCGTCGGTCTCGTTGCCAAGATGTCGCCGGGCGACGTGACTGAAAAGCATCGTCAGCGCGGCGCGGCCAATTCCCTCGCCGGATGGAATGACAGCCTCGAGGAGTCCGCGCCCCATTTTCTGGGTTGCGGTATCGTCCCAGGTCTCGTCAATCGCCTCGGCGGGCGGCAGGGCACCTGTGAGCAGAAGTTCGGGAAGCACTTGCGAGAGGCGCCCCAACGGGTCGCTGGCCGCCAGACGCGCGGCGACCTCGCGCGCGATGAACGGGCGCGACAAATCGTCGAACCGTGCGTCGGGCGCCAGCACGAACAGCAGCGCCTCCGCGGTGGTCAGCGCCTTGGCATGGAGCATCAGGGAGGCAGGGAATACGAAACCGGCGCGGTAGCCTGCGCGCATCATCGCAAGATAGGTTCGCGCAAGACTGGCCTCGCGCGAGGGGGCTGCGTAGAATTTCGCGGCAAGCCCCTCGAATCTTTGCCGGAACAGCGCGTGATCGGCGCCCGGAAGGGCCTCGGTCTGCGCGCTGAAATGGTGATAGGCGCGCCGGGTCTGTCGCTGTGCCACGGCCATCCAGTACAGCACGAAGCGGTCGCGCTGCGCCGCGCTCAACTCGCCATACATGCCGAAATCGAGCAGCGTCACAGTGCCGTCGGCATGAAAGACGATATTGCCGGGATGCAGGTCGGCGTGAAACAGCCCGTCCGACACGAACATCTTCAGCAGCATCGACACAAGCGCCTCGACCAGTGCGGACCGGGTTTGTTCGGGAAGGGCGGCGGAGACTTCGGACAGGCGCAGGCCCTGGACCCAGTCCATGGTCAGCACGCGGGCTGTCACATGGTCGCGATGGGGTCTTGGAATTCGGATGCGGTCCTGCCCGGCGAGGTTCCCGCGAAACCGGTCCATGACAGCCGCCTCGGCGCGAAAATCGAGCTCGGCCAGCGAGTAGCGCCGAAACTCCGAGAGGAAGGCCGGCAAATTCGTGCGCCGAAGGCGGTGCGGCAGCACCGTCCGCGCGATCCTCAGCCCAAGGTCGAGCGCGTCGAGATCGCGGTGGAACAGCGGCTCCAGCCCCGGCCGCTGCACCTTGACCGCGACCGCCGTGCCATCCGCCAGGCTTGCCTTGTGCACCTGGGCCAGGGACGCGGCGGCGACGGGTTCGGCCTCGAAGCTGGCAAAGGCGGCTTCCAGCGGCGTTGCCAGCTCATCCTCGACGATGCGCCGCACCGTGGCGAAATCCACTTGGGGCGCACGCTCCTGCAATTCCGCAAGCCGCGCGACATAGCTTTCGGGCAGAATATCGGGGCGGGTGCTGAGGATCTGGCCAAGCTTGACGAAAACCGGCCCCAGGGCGAGAAGGTTTTGCGCGAACCGATCCGGTGCACCGGTGTCGCCGCTGGCCGGATCATATCGCCGGAGCGTCCAGACGTCTTTCGCCAGGACGGTGGCAATCCGGGCCAACCGCAGGAGGTTCCTGGTGCGGCTCACGGGTTTCCTCCAATGCGCCCGGTCGACCAGGTCTCGACGGCCATGCCCGGCAGGAGGAGGCGCAGATCGTTCAGCGCCCCGGCGAATGTCAGGTGATCGACGATGGTTGACAGGCCGGGTATCTGCCTGTCCGACCCCGACAATGCGCGGATCGTGGCGAGGATCATCGCCGCCGTCACTTCGGCCTGATCCCCGGCAGAAACATGGCGCGAGGCAATGACGCTGCCGTCCGAATCCCGCACCTCGACGGCGATCCGGGTGCGCGCCTGGCCCAGTTCCGGCAGCCGCCCCAAGGCCCGCGTCACGCCGCGTTTGCGCCGCGACAGCACAGGGCCGAGACCGAGCCGCAAGAGCAGGCCGACAGCGCGCGTCACCAAAGGCGGATCAATCGCCAGGAATGTACGGACAAGGGCCGGAGGGCCGCTGCCCGAACCTTCCGCGACACCATCCACCGCGAAGCCGATCCCAAGCGCGGGACGCGCCCGACTGTCCCGCCCGAAAGCAAACAGGCGCCGGAGGGCGCCGGGCGCGACCAGGGTGCTTGCGGAATCGGACAGCCGATATGGGCGGCCGAGGGCGCCGATCGACCATTCCGTCGCGGCCTGTCCATAATGGCGTCCCATGCCAAGTTCCAATCCGATGTCGATCCTGTCTGCCTCAGTATCGCGCAGGAGTTCGGCTGCCATCAAGGTGCTCAGGCCGGGCGCGGCCCCGACGCAGAGAACCGCGGTGCCCGGACCGCCGCCCTCCGGCACGTCCCGTCGCAGCGCCGTCAGGTAATCCGGTGACGCCGAGGTCTCGAGGAAACGTCCGCCGTTGCGGACAATTTCGGCCGCGACCGACGGGGGGGTTGCTTCGGTCAGGTTTACCACCGTCGCGCCATGCGGCAGTTTTCCGGCGGCGTCCTTCCCGGCGATATCAAGCCGCAGCGCCTCGACCCGATCGCCCGCCCCGGCACCAGTGCGCGATACCAGCACTATTCGGGCTGCCGTATGATCGACGAGCAGCCGGACCAGCCGCCCGCCGACATCGCCCGAGCCTCCGATCAGCACGACGGTTCCCTGCACCGTCGGCGGGTCGGGGCGTCTTGCCATCATTCGATCCCGTTGGCGCGCTGCATTTCGCGGATGTAGCTGACGATCAGCCCAACGGTTTCTTCCGTGACCCCTTCCACGGCGGGCATATCGCCGTAATTCCAGTGATGCGACTGCACGCCTGCCGTCGCAGCCCGCAGGAACGCCCCATCCGGGTGATGACCCGGCTCGTAGATGGGATGGATCAGCGGTGGACCATTGCCGGTTCCGCCAGCGCCGTTTTGACCATGACACGCAGCGCAGCTTTGCTCGAACGCGATCTGGCCAAAATAGGAAGGTGCGCTCAGGGTTTCGGGCACGATGACCGAATCGGGACTGGGGGCGGGTGCCCCGGCGGCGGCGCCATGCATCTCGGTGTTCACCCTTGGCCGGTCGGCGTCGACCTCATCGGACTGGGCGAACAGGCCCGTTGCCAATCCGAATGCAAGCAGCGAGGCAATCGCCACCGTTTTCCGGGTCGCTGTCGCGGGGGGTCCGAACTTCTTGGGTCTTGTCATATTCCTGTCCGTTTCTTGCTTGTACTCACCAGGCCCGCCCGCCGGTGCGGAGTGAACGCGGGAACAGTTGCGGCGTGGTGCTTACAGGGTTCCTCGGCGCGGGCGAGACGTGCATACATCCAGACCAGCACCGGGAAGATTGCAAGTGTCAACAGTGTCGCCCATTGCACCAGAACACCCGCCATCATCAACACAAAGCCCACATATCGCCGGTGGCGAAGGCGGGCATGGGGGGAAGCGGCGCGGGCACGACGCTCCAATCCGATATGGCCGCGTCATCGGGGTTTGTGGGGGCAACGCCGGAACCTGGGCCTGGTCTTTCCTTCATCGAACGTCCGCCTGCCAGTCCATGCCGATTGCGGTCTCTGCGAGGGCGGCCTCAAGCGCCGCTGCTGGCGCGACCCCGTCGAGCGGGCGGATCGCGATATCCAGCCGCCGGGCCGCGTTGTATCCCAATGCAGCGGCCTCGGTGGGGGCGGTTCCGTAGGTGCTTTGGTAGCGGGCGGCAAAGCTGCTGGCGTCATTCTCGGCAGCCCAACCGTCGGGAAGCACGCCGGGACGCAGCACGACGCCCGCGAAAGCAGGCGATGCGGCGGCGGATGCGTCCGGTTCCGGTCCGATCACGACCAGGACGTCGGCCGGTGTCCGGGGCGTTCCGACCAACCCGGCGACCTGGCCCGCCGCCTCGGCAGGCAGCGGCAGAAGCTGCACATCCACCCCGCCCAGGTGACCGTCCGACGTTTCGGCGGGATGCCCGTCGCGCTCGTCCGCCGCCAGCAGGAACCCGTTGACCGCCTCGGCGAGACGCGCCTCCCGGTTCTCGCCGGTCACGAGAAGTGCCGCGGTGAACTCGTGCGCAGCCGCCATGCTCGCCGTGACGGTGAGCGCGAGAGCGGCCAGCGTGCCCCGGATGATGTCCTGTCTCATATTCTGGCCCCTCTCAGCCGCAGCGAATTGAGCACCACCGAGATCGACGAGGCGCTCATGGCGAAAGCGGCGAACATCGGGCTGATGAGGATACCGAAGACGGGAAACAGGACGCCCGCCGCGACCGGCACGCCGGAGGCGTTGTAGACCAGCGCGAAGAACAGGTTCTGGCGGATGTTGCGCATCGTGGCCCGCGCCAGCCGCCGTGCCCGCACGATCCCGTCGAGGTTGCCCTTGACCAGCGTGATGCCCGCGCTCTCGATGGCCACATCGGCGCCGGTGCCCATGGCGATGCCGACATCGGCCTGCGCCAGCGCCGGTGCGTCGTTGACGCCATCGCCGGCCATCGCGACCTTGCGGCCCTCGGCCTGCAATTCCTTGATGATGCGCGCCTTGTCCTCGGGCAGCACGTCGGCCCGGATCTCGTCGATGCCGAGACGCGCGCCGATCGCCTTGGCGGTGCGTTCGTTGTCGCCGGTCGCCATGATGACGCGGAACCCGAGATCGTGCAGCTCCTTGATCGCGGCGGGGGTGGTCTCCTTCACCGGGTCGGCGACCGCGACAAGACCGGCGATCTCGCCATCCAGCACCACGAACATCACCGTCTCGCCCTCGTCGCGGCGGTCATTGGCCTTGGCGGTCAACTCGCCCGCCTCCAGCCCCAGTTCGCGGATCATCGCCAGATTGCCGAGCGCGACCGCCTGGCCGTCCACGACACCCTTGACGCCCTTGCCGGTGACCGCCTCGAAATCGTTGGCATTGGCCATTTTCACGTCACGCTCCTCCGCGCCGCGCACGATCGCTTCGGCCAGAGGGTGCTCCGATCCGCGTTCCAGCGAGGCGGCGAGGCGCAGAACCTCGGCCTCGTCATGACCGGGCTCGGGCAGGACGGCGACAAGCTGTGGTTTGCCCATCGTCAGCGTCCCGGTCTTGTCGACGATCAGGGTATCGACCTTCTCGAAGCGCTCCAGCGCCTCGGCGTTCTTGATCAGAACACCGGCCTGCGCGCCCCGTCCCGTCGCCGTCATGATCGACATCGGCGTGGCAAGCCCAAGCGCACAGGGACAGGCGATGATCAGGACCGCGACAGCCGAAATCAACGCATAGGACAGCGCGGGCGCAGGCCCCCAGACCGCCCAGGCGATAAAGGAGAGGACCGCGATGGCGATCACGGCGGGAACGAAGAACCCTGCCACCCGGTCGGCGTATTTCTGGATCGGTGCGCGCGAACGTTGCGCGTTCGACACCATCTCGACGATCTGGCTCAGCATCGTGTCGGACCCGACCCGCGTCGCCTCCATAACCAGGCTGCCGGTGCCGTTGATCGTGGCCCCCGTGACCGGGTCGCCCTCGGTCTTCTCGACCGGCACGGGTTCACCCGAGATCATGCTTTCATCGACCGAGGACCGGCCATCCAGAACCACGCCATCGACCGGTACCTTGTCGCCGGGGCGCACGCGCAGCCGGTCGCCGACCTGCACATCCTCCAGCGGGATCTCCTCCTCGGAGCCATCGTCGCGGATCACCCGCGCGGTCTTGGCCGCCATGTCCAGCAGCGCGCGGATCGCCTTGCCGGTGCCTTCACGGGCGCGCAGCTCCATCACCTGGCCAAGCAGCACCAGCGTCACGATCACCGCCGCCGCCTCGAAATAGACGCCGACATGTCCTTCCTCGTCGCGGAAGCCATCGGGGAATATGCCCGGTGCCAACACGGCGACGACGCTGAAGATCCAGGCCGCCATCACGCCCATGCTGATCAGCGAGAACATGTTGAGGTTCAGCGTCTTGAACGAATTCCAGCCGCGCACCATAAAGGGCCAGCCGCACCACAGGACCACCGGGGTTCCCAGGACCAGTTCGATCCAGAGGGTCGCGCGCTCGCCGAAAATCTCGCGCACTTCGGGAAACCCGACATAGGGCGCCATGGTCAGGATCAGGAGCGGAATGGTCAGCACCGTGCCGACCCAGAAACGGCGGGTGAAATCCACCAGTTCGGGGTTCGGGCCATCCTCTGCCGGGATACCGGATTCAAGCTCCAGCCCCATGCCGCAGATCGGGCAGGAGCCATGCTCGACCTGGCGAACCTGCGGGTGCATCGGGCAGGTATAGACGGCCCCGTCATATCCGGCGGGGACGGTATCATACCTGCCGTCCGCCGGGGCGGCGCTTGCCTGGTGGTCGTGGCCGTGGTGCTCATGCCCGTGATGGCCGTGCCCTGCATGGGCACCGGCCTCCGATTCCGGCACAAGGTGCATCCCGCATTTCGGGCAATCGCCCGGACCGTTCTGCCGCACCTCGGGGTGCATCGGGCAAACATAGATGTCGGCTTCGGGGGCGGAGTGATGAGCGTGATCGGTCATTGGGAATTCCTATCGGAGCAAGTCGGTGTCAACCTATTCCTTCCACTAGATGGAAGGTCAAGACCCGACACAAGAGATCGAACCGCCGTGGCAAGCATAGCGGCGGTTCCGATCGCATTTGAGGGGTGCGGTATGGTATCGGTGGTGACGATCCGGGCGGCTCCGGCTGACATGATGACGTCATGGGCCCCTTCCGCAAAGACCGCGTGTATGGCCAGGCAGACCGGCGAGCCGGTTCCGGCTGCAAGCAATCGCTCGACGGCGCGCGCCATCGTCCTGCCGGAAGACGCGATGTCATCCAGTATCACCGGAGTGCCCTCAAGCAGGGCGGCGCTCTCGGGCACGCTGATATCCACCTGGTGATCGCCGGTCCTGACCTTTCGCAGGACTTCGTAGGGCCGTGCGGCAAGCCGGGCCACTTCGGCGACCCATTGCTGACTTTCGCTGTCCGGACCCAGCAAGACGGCATCGGGCAGATTGGTCCGGATCCACTCGGCCAGACGCGGGGCGGACGCGACCCGCCTGGCCGGGATCGTGAAGACATCCTCCAACCGCGCGATGCGGTGCAGATGGGGATCGACCGTCACCAGCCAGTCAAAACTCTCGGCGAGAAATCCGGCGAACAGCTTCGCGCTGATGGCCTGTCCATCGCGAAAGCGCCGGTCTTGCCGCATGTAGCCCAGATAGGGCGCGATCAGCCCGACATTCCGGGCCCCCATCTCGCGGGCCGTCTGTGCGGCGAACCGCAGCGGCAGGGCCAGACGGTCAGGGTCACGAAGCGTCGCCAGTATCGCGACATCGGCATCTCTCATGTCGTCCGGCAGGGTCATCAGGCTTTCACCGTCGGGGAAGCGATGCCAGTCGAGCAAAGAGAGGTCTGCATCCAATGCCGGCGCGAGCGATCGCGCGAGCGGGTTCATGTCCGGGAACGGGACAAGGATCATGCGGTATCCTCCGACAGCCTGAGCGCGTCGGCATGGGCCTCGGCATATGCACGCGCATAGGCCAGCTCTCCGGTCGTCTCGGCGTGGATTTCATAGAGCGGTTGTCCTGTCTCCACGGGTTCCCCGACCCGCACCAGAAGACGCACACCCGCCCGTTGCTGGCGCGGTGCGCCGGCAAGCTTTGCGATGCGGGCAATCAAGCGGTTGTCGATGGCGGTGATGTATCCTGCCGCCGGGGCCAGCATCTCGGCGCGCTGCGGCGCTTCGCCAGGGTCGCGAAACCCGCCCTGTGCGGCGCAGATCGCCATGAATTTCGCGTCCGCCGCGCCACTGTCGAGCAATTTCCCTGCCCGCGCCCTGCCCGTCTTGCCAGAAGCACCCGGCGCCATGTCGAGCAACCGACCGGCAAGGTCCAGGGCACGGTCGCGCAAATCGGTCGGCGCAGCCGGAGCACGCCGGAGCACCGCCAGCACATCCGCCGCCTCGAGCGCAGGGCCGATGCCGCGCCCGACCGGGGCCGTGCCATCGCTTTCGTGAAGCGCGACGCGCAGCCCGATGGCCTGACCGACCGCGCGCAGGCGGGATCCCAGGGCCGCCGCGGCCTGCGCCGAGCGCACCTTGGCCGTTGGCCCGACCGGCAGGTCGATCAACACGTCGGTTGCGCCGACAGCCGCCTTCTTTGACAGGACGCTGGCGACCAATTGTCCGACGCTGTCGAAATCCAGCGGCCTCTCGATGCGGATGAAGTGATCGTCAGCGGGGCTGAGGTTCAGTCCGCCGCCCCAGACCACGCAACCGCCTTCGGCTTCGACCACCTTGCGCAGCGCCGCGGCGTCCAGCGCCACCGGCGCCATGGCTTCCATCGTGTCCGCGGTCCCGGCGGGGGACGTGATTGCCCGGCTCGACGTCTTGGGGATCAGATGCCCTGCCGCGGCAATGATGGCGACGACGATCGGGGTTGTCCGGTTGCCCGGCAGCCCGCCGACACAATGCTTGTCCAGGACGGTCTGGCCACCCCAGTCAAGCGTTTCGCCCGCAGCCTGCATTTCGCGGGTCAGGGCCACCGTCTCCCGCTCGTCAAGGCGGTTTCCGGCGCTGGCGGTGATGAATGCGGCGAGGTCGAGATCCGAGAGGCGGCTGTCGAGCGTGTCGCCAATGATCGCGGCAAAATCCGCTTGCCGCAAACGCCCTCCATAGACCTTGGCCCGGATTGCTGACGACGAAACCGGCGGCTCGGGATGCGAGAACCCTGCCCGGTCGCCGGCTTGCGCCTTCAGCGCATGCCAGGCTGAAACCGACAGCGCGGCCTGATCCACGGCCAGCCAGGCACCGCGCGCGACCACGTTCAGCGTGGCGATGATCCAGCGGTCGCGCAGGTCGATGCGAATTCGGGTCTCGGCGGCGAACCCTTCCGCGCGGCAGATATGGCAGTCTTCGTGCATGTAGACGACCGGTTGGCGGTATGTGTCTATTCCCGAGGGGACGAGAGCGAGCGTCTCGGTCATCGCGGATGGTCCAGATACACGGTTTCCAGATGGTCGGGCGCGCGGACCGACCGGCCCAACTCATGGTTGATGCGAAAGCGCAGGGTATCGGATGCCGAAGGCTCGCCATGCGTCACATAGGTCATGCGCGGCGCAGGACCGGCCGACATCCAGCGCAGGATCTCCTCGGCATCGGCATGACCCGAGAACGACCGAAGCTGCACGACCTCGGCCTCGATGGGGTAGTCGCGGCCAAACATCCGCAGGTGACGCGCACCATCGGCCAAGGCGGCACCGCGCGTGCCCCCCGCCTGGAAGCCCGACAGCAGAATCGCATTGCGGCGGTCGCCGCCGAAACTGGCCAGATGATGCAGGATGCGCCCGCCGGTCAGCATGCCGCTTGCCGAGATGATGATCATCGGCCCCTGGCGGGTGTTCAGGTTCTTGGACTGCGCGACGGTGTTCACCCGCTTGGCCAGTTCAAACATCGCCACGCATTCCTCGCGGCTGATACGATGCTCGTCATGGTGCCGGTGGTAGATGTCGGTGGCGTCGACCGACATGGGGCTGTTGAGAAAGACCGGAACATACGGGATCTCGCCGCGCTCGATCAGCCGCGAAATATGCAGCATCAACCCCTGGGCACGACCGACGGCGAAAGACGGGATCAAGACCGTTCCCCCCCGTGCGAAGACCCGTTTCAAGACCGGCGCCAGTTCCGCCTCGGCGTCGATGTCGGGATGGGCGCGGTTGCCATAGGTGGATTCGCAGACAAGAACATCGGCACCGGCAAAGGGTTCGGGCGGAGGCATCAACGGGTCCGGGTCGTGCCCCAGATCGCCGCTGAAATGGATGACCTTTCCGCCGAATTCGATCCGGATCTGCGCCGCGCCCAGAAGATGCCCTGCCGGAATGAAGGTCGCGGTGATACCGTCGCCCAGATCGACCTTTTGCCCGAAATCCACGGTATCGAACCGATCAAGCGCCGCCTCGGCGTCCTTCAGCGTGTAGAGCGGTTTCGGTGTCCTGTGCTTGGAGAATCCCCGGCGCGCGGCATAGCGCGCCTCCTCTTCCTGGATGTGGCCGCTGTCCGGCAGGATCAGACCGCATAGCTCGACCGTGGCACGGGTGCAGATCACGCGGCCACCATAGCCGGCCCGGATCAGTGCGGGAAGATAGCCGGAATGGTCCAGATGCGCATGCGTCAGCAACACCGTGTCGATGGTGGAGGGTCGCGCCGGAAAGGGTTTCCGGTTTCGCGCGCGCAGTTGCTTGAAGCCCTGGAACAGGCCGCAATCGACCAGGATGCGCCGCCTGCCGATCGCCAGCAGGTAGCGCGATCCGGTAACAGTTCCGGCAGCGCCGAGAAACCGCAGCGAGGGACGGTTGAAGCGCGTCATGCGACCCTCCCGCGGTTGGCATTGACCTTGAACAGGCCCCCGAAGACCAGGAAGGTCGGGGCCGGGAACAGGATCGCCGCGAGGACGGCAAGATGGAGGGTTGTGGTCATGTCACGTCTCCTTGTTGCGATCTGTTGTGCCGCGATGCCACCTGATCCCCGTGTCCCGACGCTTGGCCGACCATGGCTGTCGGACCTCAAGCCCGGTCTGCCTGTCTTTCTCATGCGCCATGGCCCAAAGCATCAGAGTCTAAGCAGTAGACGCCGAGCTTTCGGGATCGTTACACAAACAGGGCTTCCGGCTTACATCAGGTCGATCCGCCGGGACGGCATCGGTCGATGGTCGGCGGTCAGTCCCTTTCCTCCCGTCGCATTTTCCAAGTCCCTCCCATCAGTGACGACGACCCGTCACCCGGCAAGGCTGGAGTCCCGCTCGGTTTCAGTCCTCGATTGCCTGACCGCAAACAGTATCAGCGCCAGCCCGACCAGGATCATGGGTGCGGACAGCACCTGCCCCATCGTCAGACCCCAATCGCCGAAATGGATCGCGTGACCGACCGGGTTTCCGGGCGCGACGAATTGCGCATCCGGCTGGCGGAAAAGCTCCACGAAGCTTCTGGCAGCGCCGTATCCGACCAGGAATGTCCCGGTCAGCGCCCCTGGCATCTTCAGCCAACCGCGCCGCCAGGCGAGGTAGATCAGAACGGTGCCGAGGAGCAGGCCCTCGAGCAGCGCCTCGTAAATCTGCGAGGGATGACGGGCGCAAACGGAAACGACGCCGAGGCAATCCTGCGCGGCGTCCCCCGGAAAGATCACGGCCCAGGGAACGTCGGTGGGCCGACCCCAGAGCTCATTGTTGATGAAGTTCGCGAGCCGCCCGAGGAACAGCCCCGGCGGGGTCGCCAGCGCAAGCAGGTCGGCCACGCTGAGCACCGACGCCTTGTGGCGCAGACTGAAGACCAGCCCCGCGGTGGCAACGCCAAGGAAACCGCCATGGAACGACATGCCGCCCTGCCAGATCTTCAGTATCTCCAGCGGATTGGCCAGGTAGTATTCCGGCTGGTAGAACAGCACGAAGCCGAGCCGCCCGCCGAGGATGACGCCCAGAATGATCCAGGTCAGAAGATCCTCGATCTGGCGGCGGTCCAGCGGCGCACCGGCCCCGGACCACAGTGCCGGCCGACTGACCGCCATCACGCAGAGGCGCCAGCCGATCAACAGGCCGGCGATATAGGCAAGCGCGTACCAGCGCAGCGCAAAGGTGAAACTGCCGATCTCGATCGAGAACAGCTCGTGGCTTATGTCCGGAAATGGTATGGCGGCGGTCAGCATGGCCGGGTTTCCTCAAACAACGGATTGGCTTGGAAGCCGTCAGCGATCGCCGGACGGCGCGTTCTACGTGTCGATCTGACGGCGCTCGACAGATCGGGTGGGGGCCGCACCGGGGCGCGGCGATCAGTCATCGCGCACCCGATGTCTTCGCAAGTCCCGCACGGCCACGACAACAAGCGGCGTCAGCGTCAGCACACCCAACCCTATGGCGGCCCAGGTGGCGCGGGACGAACTGCCGCTGACCGCCTCGTTGCCGAAATGGGCGAGAACGAAGCTTGCCGGGATGATTCCGGCCAGTGTCGCGACCGCGAACCGCCAGAAGTGCAGCCTGCTCAGCCCCGCGGCGTAACTGACGATGTCGAAGGAAATGAACGGCAGCAAGCGGCTGACGAAGACCGTGAACGTCAACGCGTTCTGCGACCCCAGCAAGCCCGCATCGACCTTTTCGCCAAGCCAGCGGACAAGCGCATCGCGGCCGAGAAATCGCGCCAGTGCGAATGCGGCAAGCGCGCCCAGTTCGGCACCGGCGACGATGTAGACGGTCCCCAGCACATGTCCGTAGGCCGCCCCCGCCGCCAATGCGATCGGTGCGCTCGGGATTGGCGTGGCGACGATCGCGACCGTCATCAGGGCGATGACCAGCATCGGACCCCAAAGCCCCGCGGCCTCCACCCATCCGGCTATCCGGTCACCGTCGATACGCTCGATCACACCCGCAAGCGGCCCGATGAACAGGATCGCGAGACCCAAGACCAGTAAGGCCGCGATGGCCGCCTTGGTGATCCCGGGGGGGATAGACCAATGTGCCATTCGCGGCCTCATGCCGGATGCAGTGCGATCAAGCGGCATCGACCGCTTTGCGAAGCATGTCGCGAACTTCGCCCGCGACCTCGTGGAGCTGCTGGTTGTCGATGGCCTGCATGGATGCGACCGGGTCGATGGCGCTGACCTCGGTGCCGCCATCCACCTCCCGCAGGATCACGTTGCAGGGCAGCATCGCGCCCACGCGCGGCTCGATCCCGATGGCCTTGTGCGCCATGCCGGGATTGCAGGCCCCGAGGATGAGGTAGGGGGCCATATCGACGTCGATCTTCTTTTTCATTGTCGCCTTGACGTCGATCTCGGTCAGGACGCCAAAGCCCTTGTCCTCAAGGGCCGCGCGAACGCGCATTTCGGCGTCGTCGATGCCGGTGTCGTTCAGAATGCGATCGTAGGTATATGCCATTCTCGGTTTCCTTTCATTTACCTGGACAGATATTTGACGAATGCGAAGATCCCCAACACCAGGAAGACGATGAGGAGCAGCATCCAGATCCCGCCCATACCAAAACCCATCATGAAAACCTCCATAAGGCCAGAAGGATGCGGCGCCGGCATTGCGCCGGCGCCGATCGCTTAGTTGTCGTTCATCATGTTGCCGTCGCTCATGTCCGCGTCCATGTCGGGCTGCGCGGGCATCATGCGATCGCGCATCATTTGCGCGCGGTCCATCATGTCGGCCGGTGCGGTCATTTCTTCCGACGTGACCGATCCATCACCATCGGCGTCCAGATACTGGAACCGGTCCACCATCATCTCGCGGATCATGGCGCTGTGAAGGGCCTCGAACTCGGCGATCGAGAGCGCGCCGTCGCCGTCGCTGTCGTATTCGGCGAGTTTTGCCTCCAACTGGCCGCGCATTTCCTCGGGCGTCACGGTGCCGTCGCCATCTGCGTCGAACATCTGCATCATGGTGCCGCCCATCGGGCCCATTCCACCCATCATGCCGCCACCCATCATGCCGCCACCCATCATGCCGCCACCCATCATGCCGCCACCCATCATGCCGCCGTGCATCTGCCGCATCATGTCCATCATGCCGTCCATGCCGCCCATCATGTCCATCATACCGCCCATGCCGGGACCGCCGTCCTGCATGGTGCCCGCGGGCGACGCGGCATTCGGTTGGCCGCCATGGCCATGATTGGCCTTCGCGACGGCCGCACTGCCAGCGATGGCCGTTGTCACTGCGATTGCTGCCAGAAGAGTAGTGCGTTTCATTTGGAAAACCTCGTATCCGGTGTTGCGATGAGACCTATATGGCACGTGATTTTTGCGATGGAATACCAGTCACTTCCATGCCGTGTATCGGCGGGTCGCAAATCGAGAGGCCGTTACATTGCGCGACAAAACTCTGTCCGGAATGTCCTGGATACCACCCAAGCCGGGATGCCCCGCAATCGGCCCGGTCATCCGAAACGATCCCGATTACCCCCGCAGAATTGATAGCGGTCGCCAGCCGCCACGACATCTTGTGCCGCAGGTGACAAGACGGGCACTATCGCAAGATCTTTCAAGTTCGATACTGGGTCCGAACCACGGGCTCAGCCTATCCCGACCTCTGCTGTCCGGCGTTTCCGGTCAGCCGCACCGAACAGTTCCGCGAGTTTGCCCTCGTGTCGGAAGACCCCGCTTGGGGGACGCCTTGGATGCGGCCGATCAGATGCGGGTCAAGACCGGCCTGCCCCGCATCTCACACCTGACACGGGAGATGTCAGCCCCCGGTGGCTCTCATGTCCCGGCAAGAGATGACGGTTCGTAGCCCGCCTCGCGGATGGCTTCGGACACGGCGCGTTCGCTCAGGAAGGTTTCGACGGCAACGGTCTTGGTCTCAAGGTCACACGCGACCGTCGCTGTCGGGTCGATTGACTTGACCGCCTTTTCGATTGCCGCGGTGCAATGTCCGCAGCTCATGTCGGGTACAGTGAATCTGCTCATGGTGATCTCCTTTATCCTGGCGGCGAAGATGGGTGGTTCCCGCATGGGAAGGTCAAGGAGAAAAAAGTTATTTGAACTCCATTGACCTTCCAGTTAATGGAAGCCTTAGATGCTGTCGGGATGAACAAGGAGACGTCGATGCAAACTTCACAAGGCCTGCGGCTTTCAGTCCAGAACATATCCTGCGCTTCATGCGTTGGCAGGGTCCAACGCGCTCTCTCCGCCCTGCCCGGCGTTACCGAGGTGAATGTGAACCTCGCGACCGAAACGGCGCAGGCGCAGGTCGATTCCAGATCCCGGATCGGCGACGTGGTCGAGGCGTTGAGCCAGGCGGGCTATCCTGCCCGAACGCAATCGGTGCGGCTGAACATTTCCTCCATGTCCTGTGCCTCCTGCGTGGGCCGTGTGCAGAAAGCCCTTTCAGCGGTGCCCGGAGTCCTCGACGTCAATGTCAATCTCGCGTCAGAAACGGCGACCGTCGATTTTGCCGAGGGATCGCTTGATCTGGCCGATCTGCTGAAGGCCGCCGAAGAGGCTGGCTACCCGGCAGAGGCGGCCGACGAGACATCCGCAGTGAATCGCGGCGTGCGCAAGGAAGACGAAGCCCGCGCCTTGGCGCGTAAGACCGCTTTCGCCGCAGCGCTCGCGCTTCCTGTCTTCTTGCTGGAAATGGGTTCGATTCTCATACCGGGAATGCACGACCTGATCGCCAATTCGATCGGTCAGCAAACGAGTTGGTCGATCCAGTGGCTGCTGGTGTCCATTGCGATGCTCTGGCCCGGGCGGCACTTCTATACCAAGGGATTTCCGGCGCTGCTCAAGGGCGCGCCCGACATGAACAGCCTGGTGGCGGTGGGCACCGGGGCGGCATATATCTATTCTATCACCGCGCTCTTCGCGCCGGTCTTGCTGCCCGAGACTGCCCGCGCGGTCTATTTCGAAGCGGCCGCCGTGATCCTTGCGCTGATCCTTCTGGGCCGCTGGCTGGAAGCCAGGGCAAAGGGGCGCGCGGGCGCTGCAATCCAGAAACTGCTGGGCCTTCAGGCGCGCACTGCGCGGGTTCTGGTGGACGGCGAGCCGCAGGATGTGGCCATCGAGCGAATCCGCGCGGGCGACATCCTTGTAGTGCGCCCCGGCGAACGCATCGCCGTGGACGGAGAGGTGACCGAAGGCAACGCGCATGTCGATGAAAGCATGATCACCGGTGAACCGGTGCCCGTGTCAAAGGCGCAGGGCGATGCCGTCACCGGCGGGACCGTCAACGGTACCGGCAGCTTCCGTTTCCGCGCCACGCGCGTCGGGGCCGATACGACGCTCGCCCAGATCATCCGCATGGTCGAAGAAGCGCAGGGCGCCAAGCTGCCGATCCAAGGTCTGGTCGACCGAATCACGCTGTGGTTCGTGCCGGCGGTCATGGCCCTGGCCGCCCTGACCGTTCTGGTCTGGCTGTTCGTCGGCCCCTCACCCGCGCTGTCCTATGCGCTGGTGGCGGCCGTGTCGGTCCTGATCATCGCCTGCCCCTGTGCCATGGGGCTGGCCACGCCGACCTCGATCATGGTCGGCACGGGGCGTGCCGCGCAGATGGGTGTCCTGTTCCGCAAGGGCGACGCGCTGCAACAGCTGACCTCGGTCGATGTCGTGGCGCTGGACAAGACGGGCACGGTCACCCAAGGCCGCCCTGAACTGACGGACATGGTCCTTGCCGAGGGCTTCGACCGGGCCGAGGTTCTGGCCCTTGTCGCGGCGGTCGAAGCGCAATCCGAACATCCCATCGCCGAAGCCATCGTGCGGGCGGCTCAGGCCGAAGACGCGCCACGGCACGAGATCGAGAACTTCGATTCCATCACCGGCTACGGCGTGCAGGCAAAGGTTGCCGGGCATGACGTGCTGGTCGGCGCCGACCGCCTGATGACCCGTGAAGGACTGAGCATCGCAGCATTGGCCGACGCCGAACGCGGCCTGGCAGAGCAAGGCCGCACCGCACTGTTCGCGGCGGTGGACGGGCGGGTCGCGGCAGTGATCGGCGTGTCCGATCCGGTGAAGCCTGCCAGCGCCGTCGCCATTTCCGCGCTGCACGATCTTGGGCTTAAAGTGGCGATGATAACCGGCGACAAACGCGAAACAGCAGAGGCGATCGCGCGCGAGACCGGCATCGACCACGTGATCGCGGGCGTTCTGCCAGACGGCAAGGTGGCGGCATTGGACGAGTTGCGCCAGGGCGGTCGGAAAATCGCCTTTGTCGGCGACGGCATCAACGATGCGCCGGCACTAGCCCATGCCGATGTCGGAATCGCCATCGGCACCGGCACCGACGTGGCCATCGAATCCGCGGATGTCGTGCTGATGTCCGGCGACCTGCGAGGGGTCGTGAATGCGTTTGAGGTATCGACCCGCACCATGCGCAACATTTACCAGAACCTGTTCTGGGCGTTCGGCTATAACGTTGCGCTGATCCCCGTAGCCGCAGGCGTGCTCTATCCTGCCTTCGGAATGCTGCTGTCGCCCGTGCTTGCGGCGGGCGCAATGGCGTTCAGCTCGGTCTTCGTTCTGACGAATGCGCTGCGGCTCCGCTGGGTGCGCCCCGCAATGAGCGAGGCCGAGACGCCGGGCGGCACCGAAAGCGCTTCGCCGGTCCCCACCCCCGTCGCCGCGGAATGAGGAGGGCAACGACATGAACATCGGAGACGTCGCCGAAATGTCCGGCCTGCCGCCCAAGACGATCCGCTACTACGAGGAGATCGGCCTGGTGCGGCCATTGCGGAGCGCAAACGGATATCGCAACTTTCTGGAAAGGGACGTGCACAAGCTTGCGTTTCTGGGCCGTGCCCGCGCGCTTGGATTTACCATAGAAGACTGCCGTAATCTGATAGCGCTCTATGAGGATGACCAGCGCGCCAGCTTCGAGGTCAAGGAGATCGCCGAACAGCATCTCGAACGTATCGACAACAAGATCGCGGAACTTGCACAGATGCGCGCGACCCTCTCGCACCTGGTTCACGCCTGTGCCGGAGATCACCGCCCGGATTGCCCGATCCTGGCCGATCTTGCCGCGACATGTCCTGATGAGGAGCTGATTGACACGACAGCATAGCCGCAACACGCGGATCGCGACCGGCAAGGCGCACGCTCGGGGAAAGAGGGGCCTGCCCCAAGGTCGTGAACGGAAAAGGAACAGATGCGGCCGGACGACCTGCTATCCGCTCCGCTCTTGACTGCCCGGGCTTGCGGATCCGAGGGTGATGGATGATCGCGATGTCACCGGTTCCGCGTGCGGGAATCCTTGGGCTGGAAATGTATCGCGCCGTCATGTTTTCCGCCCTTGTTACAAACCGTGACAATTCCGAGGCGGAAACACCCCGTCCTTTTGCATAGGACTTACGCGATGAAGTCAGAAAGCCCCCATATCCTCGTCGTGGACGATCACCGCGAAATCCGGGATGCCGTGACACGTTTCCTGCAAAAAAGCGGCTTGCGGGCGACCTCGGCAACGGATGCCGCGGATATGGACCAGAAACTTGCCGTCGGCAGCTTCGACTTGATCGTGCTGGATGTCATGATGCCGGGCGAGGACGGGCTGTCGGTCTGTCGCAGGCTGTCCGCCTCGGGGTCGTGCCCGATCATCATGCTGACGGCGCTTGGCGATGACATGGACCGGATCATCGGGCTTGAGATCGGGGCGGATGACTACCTGCCCAAACCGTTCAACCCGCGCGAGCTTCTGGCCCGGATAAAGGCCGTGCTCAGGCGCAGCGACCGCCTGGAATCCCTTGCCGGGCGCCTGGCTGGAAAAACCGTCCAGTTCGCCCATTGGAGCCTTGACGTGGATCGGCGCGCGCTGCTGTCGGATACGGGGATCAAGGACAGCCTTTCCAATTCCGAGTTTCGCCTGCTGATCACTTTCCTGGAACGGCCCCGGCTGATCCTCAGCCGCGAACAGCTTCTGGACCTCACCGCCGGACGATCCGCCGGCCCGTTCGACCGGACAATCGACAATCAGGTGAGCCGCCTGCGCCGCAAGATCGAGGCCGACCCGATGCGTCCGCGGATCATAACGACCGTTCGTAACGGCGGCTACAGCCTGGCAACCGACGTGGAGGTTGCGTCGTGATCCGCGGCTTCTTCTCGAGTTTGCGCGGACAATTGATCCTGCTTCTTCTCGGCGTTCTGTTGGCGGCCCAGATCGTGAGCCTGTTCTTCTTTGTCGATGAACGCAGCCTTGCCGTCCGTGCCGCACTGGGCTTCGAAGCGGCAGGTCGTGCCGCAAGCGTCGCCCGCCTACTGGAGGAGGCCCCGATCGAATTGCACGCGTCCATCCTGCGGGCCGCCAATTCACCCCTGGTTCGTTTTGACGTGACCGAAAGCCCGCAGGTTCAGGAAGCCGATCACAATGTCGCCGGACCGGTCGAGGACAGGATCAGAAGGCTGCTCGGCGATCAGTTCACCCGTGAGATCAGGGTAGATGTGCATGACGTCGAGGGGACAATCATGCCCTTGTCGCATCTCTCACCCGATATGGCAGAAATGCACGTCGCGATGATGCGGGGCGATCTGTCGGCATTGGAGATGAGCGTTTCGATCGCGCTGTCGGGGGGCGATTGGCTGAATGTCGAGACCCGGTTCGAACGGCCCCCGCTGCAATGGGCCTGGGGCTCGACCGTGACCTTCGTGGGGACAGCCGCGGTTCTTCTGGCGGCTGGATTCTGGTTCCTGATGACAGGGATCACCGGCCCGCTGAGACGCCTGGCCGTGGCCAGCGAACGTCTGGGCCGCGGCGAGGATATGGAGCCTGTGGAACCGACCGGCCCGACCGAGGTGCGCGATCTGACGGCGGCCTTCGGTATCATGCAGCAACGTCTGACCCGGTTTGTCGAGGATCGCACGCGCATGCTGGCCGCCATTGGCCACGATCTGCGCTCGCCGCTGACGGCGCTGCGGGTCAGAACGGAGATGGTGGATGACACGGAAACCCGCGATGCACTGACCTCCAGCATCGAAGAGATGCAGGGGATGCTGGATGCGACCCTGTCCTATGCCCGCGGCGTCAGTGCCTCCGAGGCGTCCGAGCGCGTCCAGGTCGGGCAGATGCTCGGCGACATCAACCAGACACTGACCACTCCTGTCTCGCTTGCGCCGGGGCCGGAGGTTTCGGTGTCGGTGCGCCCGTTCGCATTCCGGCGTGCGGTGCGCAACCTGATCGAGAACGCGCAGCGCTATGGCGGCAACGCGCGGGTCAGCTATGAGGTTCAGGGCGAGGTTCTGGCAATCCGCATTGCCGATGATGGTCCGGGCATTCCCGAAGACCTTCTGGAGGACGTGTTCGCCCCTTTCCACCGGCTGGAACAATCGCGGTCCCTGGATACCGGCGGGCATGGCCTGGGCCTGTCGATCGCCCGTGGTATCTTGCGGGCACATGGCGGCGATGTCATATTGTCCAACGCGCCCGAGGGTGGTCTGATCGCCACTCTCACCCTGCCGATCGATACGGCGGCCTCCGTGAAAGGGCCTGAAACCGCACCGGGTGATTTCCGCCCGTATCCCGAAATCGAATATCGAGGAACGACATGATCCCTGAACTCGGACAATTCGCGCTGACGCTCGCTTTCGGCTTCGCGCTGGTTCAAAGCGTGCTGCCGATGCTCGGCGCGTCCCGTGGCAACCTGCTCTGGATGCGTTCGGCGCGGGCAACATCGCTGGCGCAGGTGGCCTTCACCCTGATTGCCTTCGCGGCGCTGATGCGGTCATTCGTGGTCAGCGATTTCACCGTGTTGAACGTGGTCGAGAACTCCCATTCGCTCAAGCCGCTGCTGTTCAAGATCGCGGGCACCTGGGGCAGCCACGAGGGCTCCTTGCTTCTGTGGGTGCTGATCCTGACCGTGTTCGGGGCCGCGGTGTCGTTCTTCGGCACCAATATTTCGGAGGGGCTGCGCGCCCGGACCCTTTCGGTGCAGGCCTGGATCAGTGTCGGTTTCTTCAGCTTCATGCTGTTCACGTCGAACCCGTTCGAGCGGGTCTTTCCGCCCCCCGCGGATGGCCAGGATCTCAATCCGCTGCTTCAGGATGTCGGCCTCGCCATGCACCCGCCGCTGCTCTATTTCGGCTATGTCGGATTTTCGATCGTGTTCTCCTTCGCTGTCGCCGCGCTGATCGAAGGGCGGGTCGATGCGGCCTGGGCGCGGTGGGTGCGGCCATGGACGCTGGCGGCCTGGATCAGCCTGACCGCCGGCATCGCGCTCGGGTCATGGTGGGCCTATTACGAGCTTGGCTGGGGCGGCTGGTGGTTCTGGGATCCGGTCGAGAATGTCAGCTTCATGCCGTGGCTCCTGGGCACCGCGCTGCTGCATTCCGCCATCGTGACCGAGAAACGCGACGCGTTCAAAAGCTGGACGATCCTGCTTGCGATCCTGACCTTCTCCATGTCGCTTCTGGGCACCTTCATCGTGCGGTCGGGGCTGCTCACGTCGGTCCACGCTTTCGCCGTCGATCCCGAACGCGGGCTCTATATCTTGTGGCTTCTGGGAATCACCATCGGGGGATCCCTGCTGCTCTTCGCGTGGCGCGCCCCGGCGCTTGAATCCGGCGGCCTGTTCCGTCCGATCAGCCGCGAAGCCGGATTGCTCGTGAACAACCTGCTGCTCGCCTCGGCGACCGGCACCGTCCTCTTCGGCACGGTTTATCCGCTGTTTGTCGAGGCCCTCAGCGGAGAACGCCTTTCCGTCGGACCACCGTTCTTCAACGCAACCTTCATCCCGATAATGCTGCCCCTGGTCTTTGTCATGGCGATCGGGCCGTTTCTGTCGTGGAAACGCGCGGATCTTGCGGGTGTCCTGCAACGGTTGAAATTCGCGGCCGTGCTGTCGGGTCTGGCCGTGCTGGTGGTCTGGTACCTGACCGAAGGCGGGCCGGTTCTGGCCTATCTGACCCTCGCGCTTGCCGCCTGGCTGTTCCTTGCCACGGTGATGGAATGGACGGGACGGATCCGGTTCGGCAATGTGCCCCTCCGGGAGGCGCTGCGCCGCGCGAAGAACCTGCCCCGCGCGGCCCATGGGATGACGATGGCGCATCTCGGTCTTGCCGTCGCGATCGTGGGTTTCGTCGGATCGACGGCCTGGAAATCGGAAGAGATCGTGTTTGTCACGCCGGGCACGGAGATCTCGATTGCCGGCTTCGATGTGGTCTATGAAGGCGTCGAGCGGATCACCGGGCCGAACTATGTCGCCAACCGGGGAACCCTCGTCGTCGAACGCGACGGCGACTACGTGACGACACTCTACCCCGAACGCAGGCAGTATCCCGTCGCGCAATACAGCACGACGGAATCGTCAATCCGCTCCACCTTGGCAGGCGATCTCTATGCCTCGCTGACGGAACCCGCCAATGCCGAGGCCGAGGCGCGGGGGGCCTGGACGCTGCGCATCCTCTATGAACCACTGGTGAATTTCATCTGGATCGGTTCGGCAATGCTGGTTCTCGGTGGCGGCTTGTCGCTGTCGGACAGGCGTTTGCGTATCGGGGCGCCACGCCGTTCGGCCCGCCGATCCGCGGCCGCTGAAACCCCCGCGGAGTAAACCCATGAAGCGACTTCTTTTCGCCAGCCCGGTCATTGTTGCTCTGGTCTTTGGTGCGTTCTTCCTGTGGGGCCTGAACCCCGAACGCGATCCGAATTCCATCCCGTCCGTGCTGATCTCCCGGCCTGCGCCCGTTTTCGAGTTGCCAGAGGTTGCGGGAACCGGTGTGCCGGGCTTCTCGAACGCTGATCTGGAGGGGAACGATGCACCGGTGATTGTCAACGTCTTCGCCTCGTGGTGCGTCCCGTGTCGGGCCGAACACGCGGTTCTGACCCGCCTTGTCGCGGAAGAAGGCGTGCAACTGTTCGGCATCAATTACCGCGATGAGCCGGAGGATGCCGCCCGCTGGCTGAACGAGCTTGGCAATCCCTACGTACGTATCGGCTCCGATATTGACGGGCGCGTTGGCCTCGACTGGGGCCTGACCGGGGTGCCGGAAACCTTCATCGTCGGCCCGGACGGGACGGTTCTTTACAAACATATTGGTCCGATCCTGGGCGATGTGGCAATTCGTAACTTCACGACCGCCCTCGCCCAGGCCCGGCAGGCAGGCATGACATGATCACCCGACTTCTTTTTGCCCTCGCAGTGGTGCTGACCTCTGCGACCATCGCCCTGGCGGTCGAGCCGGACGAGATGCTGGACGACCCGGCGCTGGAGGCCCGCGCGCGCGAAGTGTCGCAGCAGCTTCGTTGCGTCGTCTGCCAGAACCAGGACATCGACAGCTCCAACGCCGGTATCGCGCGCGATATGCGGGTGCTGGTTCGGGAGCGCATCGTTGCCGGTGACAGCAATGACGAGGTTCTGGAAGCCATGGTCGCGCGCTACGGCAACTACGTTCTGCTGCGCCCGCCCTTCAACACACAGACCTATGCCTTGTGGCTTGCGCCGCTGGTCCTGGTGCTTCTGGCCGCATCCATCGGCATCGCCGTCATTCGGCAGGCACGGCGAAAAAAACATGAGAAACCAGATGAATTGACCGCCGAAGAGGAGGACGCCCTCCGGTCGGTCATCGACACCCCGCCAACGACGGAGACCCGCCAATGACGCTTTTCCTGATCTTCGCGGCCATGGCGGCCGTTGCGATCCTGTTCGTGCTGCTGACGCTGCGCCGGGGTGATGAGAACAGGGGGGACCGCAAGGCAGGCGCGGTTGCCATTCTGCGCGACCAACTGGCGGAGATCGAGCGGGACGAAGCGCGCGGGCTGATCAACAGTGCCGAAGCCCGCGACGCCGGGATCGAGGTCAAGCGGCGTCTGCTGGCCTATTCGGGCGCGCAGACCCGCACTGCCTCGTCGCCTCGGCGCGGCGCCTGGGTTCTGGTTCCTGTCCTTGCGGTCGTCCTGACCAGCGGCGTCGGGCTCTACGTCGTCCTCGGTCAACCCGACGTGCCAAGCGTGCCCTTCGCCGAGCGTGGGGCGGAACGCGCGGCGGCGAGCGAAATGGCAGGCCTTGCCGCCGAACTGCGCAACCGCCTGGAGGCCGAACCGGATGGGGGTGCGCATGAGGGCTGGATATTGCTTGGCCGGACATACATGCGGATGTCCAATTATTCCTCGGCGGTCGAGGCGTTTACCGTCGCCTCCGAGCGTTCCGAAGCCTCTTCGGCCACGTTCTCGCAGCTGGCCGAGGCGATGATTGCCAATGAGGACGGGATCGTGACACCGCCCGCCGAGGCCGCGATTGACCGGGCGGTCGAACTGGACCCGCTCAATCCGGCAGCGGTCTACTATCAGGCCATCGCGCTTGAACAATCCGGCAGCAGCGCAATGGCCTATGATGCCCTGGCGAACCGGATTGCGGTCGAAACCGAGATCACCCCCTGGATGGAGATCTTTGTCGCCCGCCTGAACCGGATCGGAGAACGCATCGGGCGGGCACCTGTCGGCCCGATGATGCTGATGGCCGGAACCGACACCCCCGGCCCGAGTGCGGCTGACATGGAGGCCGCGGCGGAATTGAGCGCCGAGGACCGCGCCGCGATGGTGCAATCCATGGTCGCGCGCCTTGCTGCCCGGTTGGAGGAGGAGTCGGACGACCTGGAGGGCTGGTTGCGGCTGGCCAATGCGTACCGGGTTCTGGGCGAGCTCGATGCCGCGCGCGACGCCCTTGCCCGCGCCGAGCCGCTGCTTCCCGAAACCGGTCCTGCGCGGCAAAGCTTCGAGGCGCTTTCAGCCGATCTTGTAGACTGACCTGCCCGCCAGCGGCGGGGCTCAGTCGGCGGCGGCCACCGCGCTGGTCGCCGCCTCGCGCAGCGCCTCCATGACCACCTCGGCATTCAGAAGCTCCGGCAGCACGATCCCTTCCGGGGCGCCGGGGCCATAAACCGCGTTGAACGGAATGCCGTAGCGGTCGAAGGCGGCCAGATAGCGCGAGATCTCTTCATCGGGTCGCGTCCAGTCGGCGCGCATGGCGATCACACCGTCCGCGGCCAGGGCTTCCACCACCGGGTCGCGGTCAAGAACCAGAACCTTGTTGGCCTGGCAGGTCAGGCACCAATCGGCGGTCACATCGACGAACACGGTTTCTCCGCGCGAGACATGGCGGGCAATCGCGGCCCGGTCGAAGTTGATCCATTCGGTGCCCGCCTCCCGGACCGCCCCGTCCTGATCCGCGAACTGGCCCGCCGCGTAGATCGGGGCCACGGCCAGCACCGCGATGCCGGCCCATCTTGCAACCGGCGGCACGCGCTTCACGGTCAGCAGACCGATCAGGGCGATCACCAGCCCGACGGTCACCGACACCGAAACCGGTCCGGCCACGCCCGACAAGACCCAGACCAGCCAGGCCGCGGTCAGGAGCAGCAAGAGACCCAGAACCACCTTCAGCACGATCATCCACCGCCCCGGCTTCGGCGCGATCAGCGCCAGGCGTGGATAGGCGGCGACCGCGAAATAGGGCGTGGCAAGGCCAAGCCCGAGCCCGGTGAACACGACGCCGATATCGACGATGCCGCCGGTCAGCGCAAAGGCGATGGCGGTGCCCAGGAAGGGCGCGGAACAAGGCGTGGCCAGCATGGCGGCAAAGGCCCCGGTGGCGAAATCCCCGCCATAGCCGCGCCGCGCGCCGCTGTCGGCCAGGCGGGTCTGCATCCGCGACGGCAAGGAAATATCGAACAGCCCCAGCATGTTCGCGGCAAAGATGGACAGGATGACGACCATCAGCGCCAGGAAGCCGGGGTTCTGGAACTGCAATCCCCACCCTACCGTGACGCCGACCTGGCGCAGGCCGAACGTCGCTGCGGCCAGCACCCACATGAACGCCATCACCCCGACGGCCGAGGCCAGAAACCTGGCGCGGATTTCCCCGCCGGTCTTGTCCCTGCCGGTGATCACCGATGCCAGCTTGATCGACAGCACCGGAAGAACGCAGGGCATCACATTCAGGATGAGCCCGCCCAGGAAGGCGACCAGCCCGATCCAGAGCAGGGCGGAAATCGGCCTGCGCTCAACCTGGAGTGCAAACGGGGCCGGCGGGGGGGCGTCCAGGGGGCGCGCCTCGACCGTGCGCGCCAGATCGCCATCGGTAAGCGTGATCACGGGCGCTGGCGCGTCCGGGTCCAGCGACAAGATCGGAAACTGCGCCCATAGCGCGCGCCCGTTATCGGCAAGCCGGATATCGGGTTCGCCGAACGCCGTGAAACTGCCCATTTCGGGAAACACGTCCGGGGTCTCGAAGGAATGGCTTCCTTGTGCCGTGACGGTCAGCGTCCGGTCGTCCTCGTCCACGAAGACGGCAACGTCCGAGATCGCCTCGGTCGGGCCAACCAGCGGCACCCTCGCGGCAAAGGTCGCGATCCGCGCCGCCGAGGTCCGGTCGATCGCGTCCTGCGTTCCGGCCCCCCCTGCGGGCAGATCGAGCGCGAAGGCAGAGGTCGATGGAACGCAAACGTCCGAACAGACCAGCACATTGGCCTCGGCCCGCAGGCTGACGGCCTCTCCCGGCCGCTCCAGACGGATGCGGACAGGCAGCACGACCTCTCCCGAATAGCCGAAATTCTGAATGCCGAAGGCGGTGAAACGCTCCGGTGCAGGCCACAGGATCTCGACCTCGGCCACATTGTCCGATCCGGTGAAATCCAGCTCGGGCGGCAGGCCCACCTCGCCCGGGCTGCGCCAATAGGTCTTCCAGCCCTCCGACAACGACATGTCGAGACCGGCAGAGACCGAACTTGCGCCCGGCGCGATCCGGTTCTCCGCCGTCACCAGCCTGACCTCGAGGGCGGGGCTGGATACGACATCGGAGGTCGCCGACATGGCGGGCAGCGGCATGGACAGGACCACGGCGACCAGCGCGATTACCCACCGGAAGGAGGACATTCTGCCCATCGGTTTTCCTTTCTTGATCTTGTCCGCGGCTAACGAACGACAAAGCCGGTGCGGTTGCCGTCGCACTCTACCCGGTACACGCCTTCACCCAGGTCTTCAACGGCTCGGCAATTGGTCCCGGCGCCCGGCACAGTCGATTCGACATCATCCATCGTCAGCGCCGGATTGGGGCATTGCCGGAGCGCGACACCACAGCCGCCCAGTCCAAGCAAAAGGCCGAACAAACCGACCTTGCGCCAATGAGGCCGCATTCTCAATGGCTTTGTGCAACGGTTCCGGGGCGCGCGACCGGCACGGCGTCCTGCTGCGGGGCAGCCTCGGTTTCCGGTGATTCCGCCCCGTGACAGGATCGGCCCATCGTGCGGTGCATGACCACATGCAGCCCAAGGCAGGCTGCAAGCGGCAGGAACAGACCGATATTGCCCAGAACCGCGTCAACCCCGCCGGTCAGCAGCACAATCGCGATGGGTGCGACCATGATCAGGCAGCACGCAATCATCCCGAACCTGGCAAACCGATTTCCGGTCTGACTTTGATCTGACCTGTTGCTCACCTGAATCACCTCGGCTGTTAATCGCTGTTTCGGACCATTGAGTTGCTTCCAGCACTGGAAGGTCAATGTTACATAGCGATACAATAATCACGACTTTGTAAGCCGCATTTGGATTGACCTTCCCGGGCTGGAAGGCTCGAAAAGTAAACGAAACGCGTTCGAGGACAATGGCAGGCATGAGCAGACACAAGATACAGACCATCACGCGACGTCGGATGCTGACGGTGGCGGCGATCGGAGTGCCTGCGTTGGCGGCCCCGACCGTGCTTCGCGCCTCTGCCGACGGCCTCGCGTCAGGTGCCGAAACCCGGCGCAACATATCGTCTTTCGCGGTGCATGACTGGCGCGATCACTTCGACGCCCTGGGGGTTGGGGTCATCCTGTCCGACACCAATCGGCGGATCCTTCAGCACTGGACGGCAGATGGCGAGATGCGGCTTTACCCCACCTCTGTTCCCGCGACCGATGAACTGACCCGCCGGGGCTATACCGAAGTGGTGGAGAAACGCGAGAACCCCGGTTGGGCCCCCACCCCGTCAATGCGCGAGCGCAACCCTGAGTGGCCGGCCTATGTGCCCGGCGGCGACCCGACCAATCCGCTCGGGACGCGGGCGCTGTATCTCAGTTGGCAATATTACCGAATCCATGGGACCCAGGACACGCGCAAGATCGGACGCCGCTCCTCGAACGGGTGCATCGGCCTGTTCAACGAACAGATCGAGGAGGTTTACGACCGCACCCCGCTCGGCACCCAGGTGCGCCTAATCTGACCCCCCCCAACCCCCGCCGCCGGAATTTCCACGAAAGTACGCCCAAATGTCAAAAGCAGGTCTCGGCATCGCCGCCGTCTTCATCATCGGCCTGGCCCTTGCCGCCACCAATTTTCTCACCCGCGAAGACACCGCGCCGACCCATTCCATGGAGCCACCCGACCTTTCCGATGTCGAGGCGGGCGGGCCCATCGTCGATGTCGCCCTGCCAGCGGAACTGTCTCCCGAGGCGCAGGTCGGACAGCGCGTGTTCGAGGTTGCCTGCGCCGCGTGCCACGGGACGAATGCCGCCGGACAAAACGGCGTCGCGCCGCCGCTTATCCATCCGACCTACAGACCCAATCACCATTCCGACCAGGCATTCCTGATGGCCGCGCGCAATGGCGTGCCTGCGCATCACTGGGAATTCGGCAACATGCCGGTCATCGAAGGCCTGACCAACGCCGATGTCCGGGCCATCGTTCGGTATATCCGCGAGTTGCAGCGCGAGAACGGCATTTCCTGATGCGGTGGTTCTTCCACATCAACGAACCGATACGGTCGCTACTGCTGATTGCCCTCATGGTGCTCGGATTGCTGACCAATGCGCTGCCGGATGCCAACGGCGCGATCACCGACCGGATCGACGAGGCGCCCGAGGCGCAGGACAGCCATTCGCTTGCCGCGTATGATCATGGCCAGTCGGCGCCGGATCACCCCGAGATCGGCGGTCATTGCCATCCCGGACTGAACTGCTCCCTCTCGGGCGTGATGAACGGGCAGCAGGGCGTGTCCTTCGCGCGGCGTGCCGCTCTCGTCTCGCTGATCCATCCCGGTCACCACCTGGCGCCCTTCATCCAGGTCTATGATCCCCCGCCCCCACGAGGGCCGGTCTTGATGTAACCCCCCAAGACAATCAAGACCGAGGACCGAGTAATGAAGAAGACACTGGCGACCCTGACCGCGGGGGGCCTGCTTATGGCAACCCTTGCCGCGTCGCATCAGGGTGCCACCGGCATCGTGCGCGAACGCATGGATGGCATGGTCGCGATGCGCGATACGGTGCGCGATCTGACGCCCATGATGCGAGGCCGGACCGAATATGCCCGCGAGGCCGTGCTCGACGCGGCGGCCGCGCTCGAACGCCATGCGGGCGAGACGATGACGGCGCTGTTTCCCGAAGGCAGCGACGACGCCGCCTCCTATGCACGGGCGGAAATCTGGCAGGACTGGGAGACCTTCGAGGCGATGGCAATGCGGATGGAAGTCGTCGCCGGGGCGCTGGCCGAGGCCGCCGATAACCCGCCGGGATCGGCGATGCCCGAACCGGTGGACAATTCCACCATGATGGGTGGCGGCCCCTCCATGATGGGCGGCGGCACGGCCACCGAACCCGACCCCGAGATGTTGGCGCAGATGCCGGTGGATCGGGTCTTCACGGTTGCGGCACAGGTCTGTTCGGCCTGCCATACCCAATTTCGCGCAGCACGGAATTGATCCATGAAGTGGTGGAAACTTTCAGGGCTGCTCATCGGCGTGGTTGCGGCAACATCGGGTGCCGTCATCCTCTGGCCCATCGGAACGCGACCCGACCCGATCCGGCTTGACGGCGATGTCGGTCGCGGGGCCTATCTGGCCCGTGCCAGCGGCTGCATCGCCTGTCACACCAATGCCGAGGGGGGCGGCGCACCGCTTGCGGGCGGCGTGGAACTGGAGACGCGGTTCGGCACCTACTATTCCCCGAACCTGACCACCGATCCCGTGCATGGCATCGGGGACTGGACCATCGAGGATTTTGCCGTCGCCATCCGCCAGGGCATCAGCCCGGAGGGTGAGCCCTATTATCCGACCTTCATCTATCCGTTCTACGCGGATTTCACGGATCAGGATATTGCGGATCTCTGGGCGGCGTTTCAGACCGTGCCGGCGGTCGCCGAAGCGGCCCCTGACCACGATGTCGGGTTCCCCTTCAACCTGAGATGGACCCTGAAGCTCTGGCGGGCCGCGTTCCTTACCGACCCGGAAACGGAACCGGTGGACGGGCGAAGCGATATCTGGAACCGGGGCCGGGAACTGGCCCGTGGTGCGGCCCATTGCGGCGCCTGCCATACCGGTCGCAACATCGTCGGCGCGCGGATTACCTCGTCCTTCTATGCGGGCAATGACGCGCTGCCCGGCGGCGATCATGCGCCGTCGATTCGGCTGGAGGATCTGATCGACCAGGGCTGGACGGTGGACTCACTGGTCTATGCGCTCGAAACCGGCATCACGCCGTCGGGGGATGTCCTTGGCGGCGGAATGGGGGAGGTGGTGCAATACGGCACCAGTTTCTTGACCCCGGAAGACCGATTGGCGATTGCCACCTATCTCATGGATCCCGAAGATGAAGACTGGGTCCGGGAGTGAAGACCTGATTTATCCGGGCAGGGCCATCTGCCCGGAAAACACGCATGTTGAAGGATAGAGACGATCATGCAAACCCGACGACAGTTCATGGCAGGTTCTGCCGCGGCCACCGCCCTGCTCGGCTTGCTGCCGCGCCAGGCGATGGCGACGGTCCCGTTCGAGACGATCGAAGCGATGACCGCATCGGTTCAGCTGGCCCCCGACGGCTATCCCGCCACCGATATCTGGGGCTATGGCGGCACCGCCCCCGGCCCGGTCCTGCGCGTGGCCCAGGGCGGGCGGCTGCAACGGCGCCTGGTCAACAGCCTGCCGCAGGCCCACAGCATTCACTGGCACGGCATCCGCATCGACAACGCGATGGACGGTGTGCCCGGTCTGACACAGGCGGCGGTCGAGCCCGGAGACGGTTTCGATTACGACTTCGTGTTGCCCGATGCAGGAACTTATTGGTATCATTCCCACAACCGCTCGATGGAGCAGGTTGCAAGGGGGTTGCACGGGGCGCTGATCGTCGAGGAGGACACGCCGCCCGATATCGACCGGGAGGAGGTGTTGGTGCTCGACGACTGGCTGATCGACCCCGAAACCGGGCAGATTTCAGGCGATTTCGAGAGCGCGCATGCCCGCAGCCATGCCGGACGCCTGGGCAATCTCGTCCTCACCAACGGCATTTTCGACAAGACCATGACCGTGCAGCGCAACGAACGCCTGCGCCTGCGCCTGATCAACGCGGCCAATGCCCGGATCTTCGTCCTCGGGCTGTTCGGGCTCGAGGGCTGGACCATGGCGCTGGACGGGATGCCGTTGCCCGCGCCCGAGCCGCTGGAGGAGGTGGTTGTGCTTGGCCCCGGCCAGCGTGCCGACCTGATCGTCGATGTCATTGCCGAACAGGGCAGCACGGCCTATCTGGCCCGCGCCGATGACGCGCGCGGCACGCCGCAGGTCTCGTTCCAGGTCCGGGGTCAGGCCAGCCTGGCACGGCGCGGCACACCGGACGCCCTGCCGCCCAATCCCGGCGATGCGTTCAACCTGTCGGGCGACAGCGTCGACCTGACCCTGAACATGGAAGGCGGCGCCATGGGCAGGCTCCGCGGGGCCATGCTCGACGGCGAGGAGACGGGCTTCCGCGAGATGGCCCAAGCCAACCAGTTCTGGGCCTTCAACGGGATGGTCGGCATGCCGGACACCCCCCTGGCCACGCTGGACAGGGGACAGATCGCGCGGCTGACGATCTCGAACGATACCGCCTTTCCACATGCCATGCACCTGCACGGAATACATTTCCGCGAGGTTCTGGCCGACGGCACGCTTGGTCCGATGCGCGACACGCTGCTGATGGACAGCGCAGAACGCCGCGAGATCGCCTTTGCCGCCGACAATCCGGGCGACTGGCTGTTGCATTGCCATATGCTGTCCCACGCGGTGTCGGGCATGATGACCTGGGTTCGGGTGGCATGATGAATCGCTTGCGTACCCCCCTCGCCACCTCCGCAATCGCTATCATTGCAATCGCCGTCATCGCGATCGCCAGTCTGGTCGCGCCCTCCTGGAATGCCTCGGCACAGACGGCCTCCGAGGATTTGCCGATCATGCCCGAGATTGTGGACCTGTCCCAGGGGGCCACCCTCTACGCCGAGAACTGCGCCGCCTGTCACGGGGCCGAACTTGAGGGCCAGCCGGATTGGCGCTCACCGGGGCCGGATGGCATCCTGCCCGCGCCGCCCCATGACGACACCGGGCATACCTGGCACCATTCCGATTCGGTGCTCTACAACTACACGGCACTTGGCGGCAATGAGGTGATGGCCCGTATGGGGCTTCCCTTCGACAGCGGCATGCCGGGTTTTGCCGACATCCTGACACCACAGGAAATCTGGAATATTCTCGCCTATATTCAATCCACATGGCCTGACAGGATCCAAGAGATGCAGGCCGTTCGCACAGAGGCGGAGATTTCCGCCCAGGGAGACCGTTGAAATGACCTTGATCAAACGAATTTTCGTCGCTGCATTGCTGCTTGTCCTGCCGCTTGCCGCCACGGCCCAGGACGCCATGACCGAGGATCGCGTGCGTGAACTGGTGCGCGAGACCATCCTGGCAAATCCCGAGATTCTGGTGGAGGCCATCGCAATCCTCGAAGAGCGTGCGGCGCAGGAACGGGTGACCGGCAGCGCCGACATGATCGCCGCACAGCGCGAGCAGCTCGAACAGGATCCCAACGCGCCCGTGCTGGCCAACGCGGATGGCGATGTCACCATCGTGGAGTTCTTCGATTACAACTGCCCCTATTGCCGCCGCGCCGCACCGACCATCGAAAACCTGGTCGAGGCCGATCCCGGTATCCGCCTGGTCTATCGCGAGTGGCCGATCCTCGGCGAAGGTTCGGTCTTTGCCGCCCGCGCGGCCCTCGCATCGCGCCAGCAAGGGCTCTACGAGGAGTTTCACTGGGCCATGATGGAGATGAGCGGCCGGGCCGAGGAACGCTCGGTCCTGACCATCGCGGCCGAGATCGGCCTGGATATCGACCAGCTGCGCGCCGACATGGAGGCCCCCGAGGTCGCGGAGCATATCGAGACCTCGATGCGGCTTGCCGATCTTCTGGGCATCACGGGAACGCCGACATTCATTCTGGGTGACAACCTGGTTCCTGGCGCGGTGGAACAGGAGGTTCTTCAGCGATTGGTGGACGAGGTGCGTGAGGAACAGGCGCAGTAGGCGCTGGTAGTGAAGGACAAGGCCAGGACGGCCATGTGAAAGGAAGAGAAGCGAAGCTGGGATTGTCATGGCGGTTGGCCCCGCTGTCCCAACAATTGATAGAAAGGAAATGATTATGACCATGGACACGGCCCGTCGGGCCTTCATTGCCGGCATCGGCGCAACCGCGGCCCTCGGCGCAACCGGCAGTTTGGCGCATCCCGTCACCCTGCCCGAACGCTTCCTGCCGCAACTCGTCAATACCTATCGGACCGATTGGCTGGCCGGCGATATTCACGTCACACCGGACGATTTTTTCCTCTATTTCATGTTGGATCGCGGATTGGCCATCCGTTACGGCGTCGGGGTCGGTCGCGCGAACCTTTACGAGGCCGGCACTTTCACCGTGCAACACAAGGCGGAATGGCCGAGGTGGCGGCCGACGGATGCGATGATCCGTCGCGAACCCGGACGCTATGCCCGCTTCGCGGACGGTGTCCCCGGCGGGCCGGAGAACCCGCTCGGCGCGCGGGCGCTCTATCTCTACGATGCGGACGGGCACGATACTTACCTGCGGATCCACGGCACCAACGCGCCTGCCACCATCGGCACCGCCGTGTCGAACGGCTGCGCCCGCCTGACCAATGAGCATGTCATCGACCTCTACCCCCGCGTCGAGATCGGCGCGCAGGTCTACCTTTATCCCAAGGTGAACACGGTCTGATCCGAAGACAGGATCAACCCTTTCGCCTATTCGAGCGACGCCTCCAACAAGGTGCAATCCCGGCCCCCTGATCCGGCGACCGTCCCGATGTGCGGTCGTCAGCCAGGGGCGAAGACCTGAACCAGACCGTCAAGACAGGGCATTGCCCATCGTCGAAGGCGGTCTGTGGCGATTAGAGCGTGTTGCGCCCTTTCCGATTCAGGATTCCCACGAAGCTTGATCTGTGATTCCTTGTCCGCATGGCAGATATGGGGGTTTGAGATGGGAAAACCACATCCTATGGCGCTTCGGGA
>Ga0189284_100205_pt1 | contig 67094 bp, 61 predicted proteins | sample N32C7minimetaG_FD_130314 | JGI IMG/M metagenome (GOLD analysis project Ga0189284, IMG submission 130314) | Marine microbial communities from the Costa Rica Dome - N32 C7 mini metaG | ecosystem: Environmental > Aquatic > Marine > Oceanic > Photic zone | place: Costa Rica: the Eastern Pacific...
GATGGAGCATGGCAACGGAGAAACGACGGGATACCGGTTCGAAGCAGATGGCAAGTCCATTGCCTATGCAACGGATTTCAGTGCTATTTCCGAGGATATGATCGACCTGTTTGACGGCGTCGATATCCTTGTAAGCGATTGCCTGCGCCGGGAGCCGCATCCGACCCATGCGCATCTTGCTATGGCAATTGAATTGGCAGAGCGTGCTGGCGCGGGTCGGCTTGTGCTAAGCCATTTGGACAAAAGCATGGATTACCGGACGCTGGAGCGCGAGGTTCCTGATTTTGTGACCGTTGGTTTCGATGGGCTGGAGATGGTGGCGTGAACGAAGGTTCGTTGATCTCGATTGTGGCGCTGCTTGGCTGGTTGATCCTTGCCGGGAGCGCATTGGCAAGTTTCCGGCTTGGCTGGAGCAAGATCCTGCAATTGGCGCTTGTGTGGCTTGCGATTTTTGCCGGCTTGTTCGTTGCTGCGGACTTGCTTGGGGCGAGGTTGCCGACCTAAGGCGCTCTAGCTTGTATTTAACATAATATATATTATCATTCTACCATGGCGCAGAACCCGGAAACTCCCCCTATCGACCGCCTGCTGGCAATCATGGCGCGTTTGCGTGATCCAGAACACGGCTGCGATTGGGACCTGGCGCAGTCATTTGAAACCATCGCGCCTTACACCATCGAGGAAGCCTACGAAGTCTCCGACGCGATCGATCGCCGTGACATGGACGAACTGCGCAGCGAGCTTGGCGATTTGCTGCTTCAGGTCGTCTTTCACGCCCGCATGGCCGAAGAAGCCGGTCATTTCTCCTTCGACGATGTGGCAACCGCTATCAGCGACAAGATGGAGGCCCGACATCCGCACATCTTCGGCGATCAGGATGGCGTGATGGACAGCAAACGCTGGGAGGACCTCAAAGCAGCCGAACGTGAGCAATCGGGCTCCACCAGCGCCATGGACGGCGTCGCGTCGGCGCTTCCGGCGCTTTTGCGGTCAGAGAAGCTGCAAAAGCGCGCCGCCAGGGTCGGATTTGAGTGGCACGATGTCAAAGGTCCGACCGATAAACTGCTGGAAGAATTGCAGGAACTCGACGAAGCCAGCGATGATGAAAAGCTGCTGGAGGCAGGCGACGTGCTGTTTGTCGCGGTCAATATCATCCGTCGCTACGGGGTAGATGCCGAACAGGCTTTGAAGGCGTCAAATGCGAAATTCGAGCGCCGTTTTCGCGCAATGGAGGTACTGGCCACGGCGGACGGCCACCAATTTGATCGCCTGTCTCTCGATCAGCAGGAAAGCTACTGGCAGCGGGTCAAGCTGGCTGAGAAACAGTCTTAAGTTACGACCCCAAGGCCGAATATTGTCCCAGTTCCTTGGGATTGAGGCGCACCGTCAGGCGCCGCAAGGGACCATCCTCCCCTTCCCCGGCATCCTCTTCCGACAGGATTTCACCGTGGGCATGCAGCCATGCAAGGCGCCGACCGTCCGATACCGGCAAGGTGATGATCAGCTCGTGCGCCTTTGACGTGAGCATCCCTGTCAGAGTGGCTGCCAGATCGTCCATCCCTTCACCTGTTGCGGCTGACAATATCACTGCAGAATGGCCTTCGGCTGCCGAGCGGAGTTCCTCCAGCGTTTCATCGTCAATCAAATCGGCCTTGTTCCAAACTTCGACGATGGGAATTTCACTGATGCCGGTTTCGCTATCGACCACGCCAAGATCGGCAAGCACTTCCATCACCTGCTTCTTTTGGGCGGCATGGGCGGGGTTGGACATGTCGCGCACGTGACAGATAATGTCGGCACCGGTCACTTCCTCAAGCGTCGCCCTGAACGCGGCGACCAACTGTGTAGGAAGATCGGAAATGAAGCCGACCGTGTCGGACAGGATGGCCTTTTCCACTCCGGGGAGGCTGATCGCGCGCATCGTCGGATCGAGTGTGGCGAAGAGCAGGTCTTCCGCCATCACGTCCGCGCCCGTCATGCGGTTGAAAAGAGTGGATTTTCCGGCGTTGGTGTATCCCACAAGGGCAATCACCGGCCACGGCGCCCTGCCCCGTCGCTCACGGTGCAACGCGCGGGTCTTGCGCACCTGCTCCAGTTCGCGCCGCAGTCGGCCCATCCGCTGGCGGATCATGCGCCGGTCGGCCTCGATCTGGGTTTCGCCAGGTCCGCCGAGGAAGCCGAAACCACCGCGTTGCCGCTCAAGGTGGGTCCAGCTGCGGACCAGGCGGCTCTGTTGGTAATCCAGATGCGCCAGTTCGACCTGCAAGCGCCCTTCGGCGGTGGCTGCGCGTTCGCCGAAGATTTCGAGGATCAGGCCGGTGCGGTCGATTACCTTGCGTTTGAGCCGGTCTTCGAGATTGCGTTGCTGGATCGGGGTCAGCGCCCCATCGACGATCACCAACTCGCATTCATATTGCTCGCACCAGATTGCGATGTTTTCGACCTGACCCGATCCGAACAGCGTGTTCGGCTGCATCTGGCGTACTGGCAGAATGGCCGAATGCTGGATCACCACGCCAATCGCCAACGCCAGACCTTCGGCTTCGGCAAGCCGTTCGCTCGCGTCGAGATCGTACTTGAACGCCCTGATATCGGGGCAAAGGATCAGGGCCCGCGCACCGCGGGTGACCTCATCCATCAGGTCATCGTCAAAGCTCAGTAGTCGGCCCCGTAATCGTCGTCTTCGTCGGAGGCATCATCACCGTCTTCGGAGAGGTCTACCGGGCTGGCGGGCTGGATTGTCGACACCGCATGCTTGTAAGCGAGCTGCACAGCGCCATCGCGCTCCAGCAACATGCAGAACAGGTCATAGGCGGCAATCCGCCCCTGCAGCATCACGCCGTTGACGAGGAACATGGTGACTTGCACGCCGGCATCGCTGACGCGGCTGAGGAACACATCCTGAAGCAGTCGCTGCTTGCGATTTCCGCCGCGAGCACCGAACTGTTCCGCGTCAATCGACGCGCCGGGCATAATCGTTGAAATGGCATGTTTGTAAACAAGCTGCGACTGGCCGTCACGACGCAGAAGAATCGAGAAATTATCGAACCAGGTGACAATTCCCTGAAGCTTCACGCCTTTCACCAGGAACATGGTGACAGGTGTCTTGTTCTTGCGCAGGTAATTGAGGAACGCGTCCTGCAGGTTGGCCTGCTTTTCGTTGCGCGCAGATGATGTTGTGTTCGAGGTGCCGGCGGAACTTGCGGGGCCGCTGGTACGAGGGCGCGGAGAGAGGGTTCGCCCACTGGACATATTCATGCTCCTGTTCTTGGCGGCCGTCGTTACGGTCCGCAGTTTCGCCGCAAGATCGCTTGCGACGGATCGACATAATGCAGCTTGCGCGTCGTGGGGGCAATGATTGAATTGTTGTCAAACAAATTTGACGATCAATTCCTCACTTCCCATCCGCATCCTTGCGGTCGGCCATGCCCAGCAGTTTGAGTTTACGATGCAGGGCAGAGCGTTCCATCCCGATAAAGGTCGCGGTCTTGGAAATGTTCCCCGAAAAGCGGCGAATCTGGATTGTCAGATACTCGCGCTCAAAGGTTTCTCGGGCTTCGCGCAAAGGAACCCCCATCATGCTCGAAAGCCCCTGCCCCGCTCCTGCGAGCCGTCCGCCGGAGATCTCACTGGGCAGCATGTCGGGCTCCACCACTGTTAGTCGATCACGCGGGGTCATGATGATCGTGCGCTCAACGACATTGCGCAACTGGCGCACATTCCCCGGCCAGTCATAGGCCTGAAGCGCAGCCATTGCCTCTTCCGAAATCTCAGGCGGAACGATGCCCTGGTCCTTGGAGTAGCGGGTGAAGAAATGCTCGGCGAGCGCGGGTATGTCGTCCCGGCGATCTGCAAGCGACGGGATGCTGACTGGCACGACATTGAGACGATAGAAGAGATCTTCGCGAAAGCGTTTTTCCTCCATCTCGACATTCAGGTCGCGCGTGGTCGAGGAGACGACGCGGACATCCACACCGATCTGCCGTGTACCGCCAACGCGAACGAAGCTCTGTTCGGTCAACACCCGCAGGATCCGGGCCTGGGTCGAAAGCGGCATGTCAGCCACTTCATCGAGATAGAGCGTGCCACCATCGGCCATTTCCAGAAGCCCGGGTCGAACCTGTTTGCCGTCGACTTCTTCTCCGAACAGTTCCTGTTCGAACCGTTCAGGTGTGATCCGGGCCGAGTTGACGAGCACAAAGGCCTTGTCGGAACGATTGCTCCATGAATGCAGCATCCGTGCGGCCACTTCCTTGCCCGCCCCTGCTGGGCCGGAAATGAGCACCCGGCTTCCCGTGTTCGCCACCCGCTTCAGCGTGGCGCGCACTGCATTGATTGCAGGTGAGTTTCCGGTGAAGTCCGCCCCGCCCCAGCTCGAATCGCGCAATTGTGTGTTCTCTCGGCGCAGGCGCTCGGTCTCGGTCGCGCGTTCGACCAGCAGCAACAGCCGCTCCGCCTCGAATGGCTTTTCAATGAAGTCCATGGCTCCGCGTCCGACGGCGGACACAGCGGTGTCGATGTTGCCATGGCCCGAAAAGATGATCACCGGCAGGTCAGGTTCGCGCTGCTTGATCGCGTCCAGCGTTTCCAGCCCGTCGAGTTCGCTGCCGTGCAGCCAGACGTCGAGCAAGACAAGGCTCGGCCGGCGCTCGTCAATAGCGGCAAGCGCGCTGGTGCTATCGGCGGCGGTGCGGCATTCATAGCCTTCGTCGCCAAGCACTCCGGCTACCAGTTCGCGGATGTCGCGTTCGTCATCGACAATCAGGATTTCAAGCGCCATGCGCCTCTCCTTGCGGGCAGTGATTTTGAGGGGAAATGTTCAAGGCGAGAGATGCTGTCATCGGGCAGTCTCACCTTCGTTGCTTTGGGGATTGCGGGCAAATCTGAGGGTGACACGCGTACCAAGAGCCCCTGAGCGCGGATCGACGCTGGCACTGGCAAAGCTCATGTCGCCTCCATGTTCGTCGACGATCTTGTTGACGATGGCAAGGCCAAGCCCCGTCCCTTTCTCACGCGTGGTGACATAGGGTTCGACGATTCTTTCACGGTCTGCTGGAAGGCCAATGCCGTTGTCTTCCACGATAATCCGGATGCGTTCGCCATCATCTTCGAGCGTGACTGAAATCGCCCCTGAATAGTTCGGCGGCGGATCAACGGAACGAGCCTCCACCGCTTCAACAGCGTTCTTCAGCACATTCGTCATCGCCTGACCAAGCTGATGGCGATCGCATTGTATCTCGCGCTCCGACAGGCCGTCAGCCGTCACGGCGAATTCGATATCCGTGTGCGCCACTTCCTGAAGGAAGACCGCCTGCCGCACCAGATCAAGCGCATCCTCCTGACGGAAGACCGGTTTTGGCAGGCGAGCAAAACTGCTGAATTCGTCGACCATCTTGCGCAGATCGCCCACCTGACGGACGATGGTGCTGGTCAATTCATCAAACAATTCGCCGTCTTCAGCCTCCACCTGTTTGCGATAGCGGCGCTTCAATCGCTCGGTCGCCAGTTGGATCGGTGTAAGCGGGTTCTTGATCTCGTGTGCGATGCGCCGAGCGACATCCGACCATGCGGCCTGCCGCTGATCGAGCAACTGCCGGGTGATATCTTCGAAGGTGATCACATGGCCACTGCCGCTTGGCGCGACCTTCACCGCCAGCGTCAACAATTCACCACCCTTTGCTTGCGTTACGATGGAGCGTTTCTTGCCTTCGCGCACCATCGCGCAGATATCAGGCGACAGATCAGCAAGCGACTGGCCCATCAGATCATCGGGTGCTGGCTCGCAGACGGTTTCCCCGCCCAGCAACGCTTGCGCAGAATTGTTCATCAGCAGCACGCGGCTGTCCTGATCGACCGAGATCACTCCCGCACTGACCGACTCCAGCACCGCTTCCATAAAAGCCCTGCGATCATCGAGTTGGCGGTTGGCGCTGACCAGCGCGTCAGTCTGCTTTTCAAGCTGCGCGGTCATCCGGTTGAAGGCGCGGTTGAGGAGGCCGATTTCATCCGCCCCGGTGCGCCCTTCCACCCGGAGCGCGAAATTGCCCTGCCCCACTTTGCGTGCGGCGCCGACAAGGTCAGTTAGCGGTTCAACCTGCCGATCCGCAAAACGCAGCGCGAACCAGACGGCGATGCCCACCAGCAACAGGCTGACAGCTACCAGCGCGATGTTGAACCGCAGCTGGAGTGTGCGGGCCTGGATCGTCAGTGTTTCATAGGCGCTGGAAATGGCCTGCGCGCTTTCCCATCGCTGAAACATCGATTCTTCCGTCGTCCGGGCGCTGTACAGGTAAATCCCGGCATTCCGATCAATCGGAGCCACGGCAGCGATGCGTTGCGGACCGCCTTCAACCACCACGAATTCTCCGGCATCGAGACGCGGCAGGGCGGCAGCGCTGAATTCCAGCGGCCGATTGTCTTCAAGCAGGTTGAGGATTGCGGCGGTGCGCAGTGACCCGTCATCTAGCCGCTGGAGTATGGCGCTTTCGGAAATCTGGCGTCCTTGCGCCTGCACGGCATAGAAATCAGGAAAATCGGCATCGGTTATGTCCATGCGTTCAAGAATGAACCGCATGTCGCTGGCCATGGTGATGGTTTCCTGCTCAACCTCGCGCTGATTGGCGTCGTAATAGCTTTGCGCCAGCGCATTGGCGTTTTCCATCAAGCCGCGCGATTCATCGGAATACCAGAACGCGACGCCTGTCTGGAACAGGAAGGCGGCAAAGCCGGATACGAGCAGCGTCGGAACGGCTGCCACGATCGAGAAAAAGAACACCAGACGCACGTGGAGCCGTGCGGTGCTACCCGCAGCCCGTGCAAGCGCCATACGGCGCCCGATAAGCACCAGTATCGCCATCGCCGGAACCAGCACGGCCACCAGCAGCAGCGATACTTCCAGTGCAGGCAGACCGTCCGAATTCTCCGGCTGGCTGGAATAGGCGAGATAGTTGGCGATGATCGCCGCCACCAGCGTGATGACTGATCCGATCTCGATCCAGCGGAACACGTTTGCGCGGCGAGCGGAAACCGCGAACTGACGCCACCAGCGCGGCGAATGGCGCTGGGGATCCTTGGCCGGGAATGATCCCCGATCCTCTCCAGTAGCCTCCGGTTGTAACGCTGCACCTGCCATGGTTGCGCCGTTACAACCATGGTGTTGCATTTTTGCAAGTGAAAAGTCTTGTTAGGTGGCTCGCTTGCGTCAGACCGGTCTTGCGAAACGATCGGGTTCAATCGCAAGTTCGCCAATGCGTTTGCGCAAGGTGTTGCGATTGATGCCGAGCAATTTCGCCGCCCGAAGTTGGTTGCCACCGGTCCTGCCCAGTGCGTGCTCGATCAACGGCTTCTCGAAAGCGGCGAGCGCGCTGGCATAGACAGTGCCGCTCGGCGGCTCTTCCCGTACCAGCCATACTTCGAGCGCTTTGGCGATGCCGTCGTCACCATCGCCATCGGGATCAAGCGCGAGCGGCTTTTCCTTGCCAAGAATTTCAGTCAGTGTGGTTGCGTCGATCATGTCCTCGCGCGACATCAGCGCAAGGCGATACATGACATTGCGCAGTTCGCGGACATTGCCGCGCCAATTGCGACCTTCAAGCGATGCAATTGCATCCGGCGTGAGTTGCCGCCGGGGCAATCCGTCCTCTGCTGCCTGCGCCAGAAAATGCTGTGACAGAACATCAATGTCCTCACGCCGTTCCCGCAAGGGCGGCAGTTCGATCGGCACGACGTTGAGCCGATAGAACAGGTCTTCGCGGAACTTGCCTGCCTCGATCATCGGGGCAAGATCGCGATTGGTGGCGGCAATGATGCGGACATCCACCGATATTTCCTGTCTGCCGCCAACCCGGCGAATGCGCCCGGATTGCAGCGCGCGCAGCAAGCGCGTCTGCGCCTCGGCGGGCATGTCGCCGATTTCATCGAGGAACAGTGTCCCGCCATTGGCCTGCTCGAACTTGCCGATTGCCTGTGCGACTGCGCCCGTGAAAGCGCCCTTTTCGTGCCCGAACAGCTCGCTTTCAATAAGGTCGTGGGGAATGGCCGCGGTGTTGACCGCGACAAACGGACCGGTGCGGCGGCTACCGAGCTGGTGAATCGCCTCTGCCACCAGTTCCTTGCCCGTCCCGCTTTCACCCGTGACAAGCACGGTAAGGTCATTGCGCAGGACGCGGGTGATCATGCGGTACACACCCTGCATCGCCGGGCTGCGACCAACCAGCGGCATGCCATCGCCTGCCCCCTGAGCGGGCGTATCGGAGATATCGGCCCGCTCCCCCGCAGCCTGACAAACGGCGCGCACCAGTTCATCCAGATCGAAGGGCTTGGGGAAGTATTCGAAGGCGTCGCTGTCGCTAGCGCGCACCGCTGTATCCAGCGTGTTTTGCGCCGACAGTACGATCACCGGCATGTCAGGAGCCGCTTCGCGAACATCGGCAAGGCTTTCCAGCCCGTCCCCGTCTTCAAGCTTCACATCGGTCAGCATGACGTCGAAACCGTGCAAAGCCAACAGGGCGTCGCGTTCCTTGATCGTCGCGCAGCGGGTGATTTCGAACCCCTCGTCCTCAAGCGCCGCGGTAATCACGGTCGCGATCGCGCTGTCGTCTTCCACCAGCAGCAAACTGCCCGCCATTTGTGTGCTCCCTTATTCCTCGCCCGGCTTGGCCAATGGCAAATGCAGCCTGAAATGCGTCAGTTCGGCGCGTATGTCGCGTTCGTGGCTGATGCTGCCGTTCATGTCCCGCACCAGCTTGCGCACCAGTGCCAGCCCAAGCCCCTGTCCCGATTGCTTCGATGTGACGAAAGGTTCGAAGACCCGATCGCGCAAGGCAGGATCGATCCCCGGCCCGTTGTCGCTCACGGTGATCTCAATCGGCAAGCGGACCGCACGGCCAAGCCGGATCGCGCTGAAGGCCAGGCCGCTGATGAAACGGGTTCGGATCGTGACCTTGCCCCTCGCCCCTGAACTCGCCGCATCGCGGGCGTTGCTGATTAGATTGATCAGCACCTGTTCCAGCGCGTCGCGATTGGCAAGAACGGGGGGTAGCGAAGGATCGAATTCCTCGGTGATCTCGACCCCGTTCGTGCCCGCAGCACGCACTGTCGCGATCGCAGCGCGGATCGCTTCATGCGGATTGCACGGAGCCGACTCCTCTGCATGACGCGCACCCAATTGCTGCATCCGGTCGATAAGGCGGGCAATCCGGTCAACCTCGTCGGTGATCATCCGCGCCAGCTTCTTGTCCTTGTGCGGCAGTTTACGTGCTGCAAGCTGGCCGGCACCGCGAATGGCGGCGAGCGGGTTCTTGATTTCGTGAGCCAGGATGGAAGGCGCGCCCATAGACGAAGCCAACTCGTCATCGCTGCCGGTTTCCTCATGCCCCACCTGCGACAGCGTGATGACCCGCCATGCGCGATTTGTACTGAGCGGAGAGACTGTCAGATTGACGCGCAATTCGGTCTCGGAAGCGTTTATCCTGATGTCACGCGCGACAAGCGCCGCCTCTGCGTCGCTCAGCCGTTTCTCAACCCTCGGATCGAGCGGCCCGATAATGTCCAGCAAGGGTCGACCGATCAGGCGGCGGGCGCTGACACCCAGCATATTCTCGGCGGCATGATTGGCTTCGACGATGAAAGCGTTTTCGTCGACCAGCAGGAGCGCAAACACAAGGCCTGCAATCTGCGCCTCGGCACTGGGGCGTGAAGGATCGAAACCCGAAATATCAGCCCCGCTGGCCTCGTTCGACGGCATTATCAGGCGGCCTTGGCCTGATCATGCGCCGCCATATCTGCGGCAGATCGACGGCCGAGGAACGGCTCGTAAAACCGTTCGAGTTCACCGAGAACTTCATCGGGGTCGTCAATGAAATTGGCCTTGTTCCGGAAATCGGCGGAACCGTGCATCCCCTTAGTGTACCAGCCCAGATGCTTGCGCGCGATCTTGGTCCCGACGTCACGCCCGTAATGATCCAGCATCCGGTGGTAATGTTCCACCAGCGTTGCGTATTGTTCGTCGAAACTGGGCGTGGGGATGGTTTCGCCGGTGCGCCACCAATGCATGACCTGACCCAGCAGCCACGGCTTGCCATAGGCACCTCGCCCGATCATGAGGCCGTCCGCGCCGGACTGTTCCAGCGCCTTTGCCGCGTCATTGATCGTGCAGATATCGCCATTGACGATAACGGGGATCGAAACCGCTTCCTTGACCTTGCGGATGAAGGACCAGTCTGCGCTTCCCTTGTACATCTGGTTGCGCGTGCGTCCGTGAACGGTGATCATCTTGACGCCAAGATCTTCGGCAATTCTCGCCATTTCCGGGGCGTTAAGGCTCTGGTGATCCCATCCCATGCGCATTTTCACCGTCACGGGCACGTTCACCGCCTTGACGGTCGCTTCCATCAGCTTTGTCGCGAGCGGAACTTCGCGCATCAAAGCCGATCCGGCAAACTGGCCGACCACCTTGCGAACCGGGCAGCCGAAGTTGATGTCGATAATCGCCGCGCCATTGCCTTCCTGAAGCTTGGCGGCTTCGGCCATGCTGCCCGGATCGCAACCGACAAGCTGCATCGAGACGGGTTCCTCGATCGGGTCCCACTCGGCCTTTTGCACTGATTGGCGCGTTTCGCGGATAGCTGCCTCGCTCGCGATCATCTCCGTCACGTTGAGGCCCGAGCCATAGCGACGCACCAGAGTGCGAAACGGCATGTCAGTCACGCCCGTCATCGGGGCGAGCAGAACGGGCTCGTTGATCGTGACCGGGCCGATGTTGATCGGCTTCATGGCCGGAGGAGTTGGAACGTCTGTCATGTGCGGGATGCCTAAATATTGGGCAGGCGCATAGTGGATTGCGCAAAACCCGTCCAGACCTTAAGCGCGTGCCGCAATGTCAAGTGAACATGCCCTGCCCGCTTTCGCCGGAATCGTGGTTGCCGCGGGCAAGGGTTTGCGCGTGGGCGGCGACACTCCGAAGCAGTTTCGGCAATGGCGCGGGCGCTCTTTGCTTTGGCACTCTGTGCGGACCTTGCGCGGCGCGGGAGCAGACCCGTTGGTGATAGTCATCGCCGATGGCGCGGAGGCTGACGCAGAGGCCGCTCTGGATGGTTGCACTGGCTACCACTTCGTTACGGGCGGCGCGACGCGACAGGATTCGGTGCGTGCGGGGCTGGAGGCTTTGGCTGGGCATGAGCCCGAACTGGTGTTGATCCACGATGCTGCGCGGCCTGACTTGCCAATGCCGGTAATCGAGCGGCTCATCGGCGCTCTGGACAAGCATGCGGGCGCCATCCCGACCTTGCCGGTTGTCGACAGCCTCGCGGTTAACGATGGCGGAGTGATGGCGGGCAAGGCTGATCGCGAAGTGCTGCGCCGGGTGCAGACACCGCAGGCATTTCGTTTCGCCGATATCCTTTCGGCGCACCGGGCATGGCAGGGTCAAACCACCGCAGGGGACGATGCCCAGGTGCTCGCAGCAAGCGGAGGTTCAGTTGCGCTGGTTGATGGAGACGAGCGCCTGAAGAAGATCACGTTCGCGGAGGATTTTCTGCAAGATACAAATACACTTCCCGCATTCCGCGTCGGACAAGGCTTCGATGTTCACCGCCTCGTCGAGGGTGAGGAATTGTGGCTGTGCGGGATCAAGCTTGAACATACGCACGGACTGGCCGGACATTCGGATGCCGACGTGGCCTTGCATGCGATCACCGATGCGGTGCTTGGCGCGGTGGGCGGAGGCGATATCGGCACGCATTTCCCACCAAGTGATCCAAAGTGGAAGGGCGCGCGCTCGGGACAGTTTCTGGAACATGCCGTAAAGCTCGCCGCCGAAGCTGGTTATACTCTGGGCAATATCGATCTGACCATTATCTGCGAAGCACCCAAGATCGGCCCGCACCGCCCCGCCATGCGCGCAGAAGTCGCGCGGCTGACCGGGCTTGCCGAACACGCCGTAAGCATCAAGGCAACCACCACCGAAAAGCTTGGATTTACTGGCCGCGGCGAAGGTATAGCCGCACAGGCCATCGTTTCCGTTTTTGCCAAGGGATCGTCATCATGAAGAATTCGCTTCTCGCTTCGTCGCTGGCACTTGCCGCGCTGGTTTCTGCGCAAGGCGCACAGGCACAGGAAGCCTGCGTCGCTCCGCAGGATCTCACCGACACCATCACCTATGCGATGCCGATCGTCTACGACTCCATCAAGGGCAAGTGCGCCGCGCAATTCCGTGCCAGCACCTTCATGCGCAACGATGGTGATGCCTTTGTCGATCAGTTCCGCGCAAAGCAGGACGAGGCATGGCCAGGCACGCTTCGTCTGCTCAAGGTATTCATGGTGCAACGCTCGGGTAGCGAAGACCAGACAGCAGCAATGATCGCGTCTCTGCCGGAAGAATCGCTGCGCCCCTTTGTGGACGGGATCGTCGGAATGGTTATCACGGACAAGCTTGGCGCCGACTTCAAACCGGACACCTGCCATGATGTCGCAGAGGCGATGGAATTGATCGCGCCGCTGCCGGTCGAGAACATTTCCGGCCTCGTCACGTTTCTGGCACGGCAGGCTGACCTCAACGAACCCAAGCTTTGCACGGCAAAGCCTTCAACCTCCGCGCGATAGAGTCTGCGTCATGAGCAACACAATCCTCCCTGACGATATCACGGAACTGGCCAAGCGCGTTGTCGAAGAGAACGCTGCCATTGGGCGCAAGCTTGCCACTGCGGAAAGCTGCACAGGCGGCCTTGTGGCGGGCGCGATCACGGAAATCGCGGGTTCATCAGCGGTGCTCGATAGGGGCTTCATCACCTATTCGAACGAAGCAAAGATGGAAGCGCTGGGCGTGGCGCAGGACATCATCGAAACCTTCGGAGCGGTATCGATCGCTTGCGTATGGGCCATGGCACAGGGCGCGTTGAAGCGTTCCAACGCCGATGTTGCCGTCGCGGTGAGCGGAGTGGCTGGTCCGGGCGGGGGAACTCAGCTGAAACCGGTCGGGACGGTCGTTTTCGCCCGCGCCTTTCGCAATCAGGAAGGCGAGCCCGAAGGCGAGCTCAAATTCTTCGAAGGCGGCGACGGCCCTGATGGCCGCGCTGCGATCAGGCGTCAGGCGACGCTTTGCGCGTTGGAGTTGTTGCTGCCGTAAAGTTCGAAGGCGCGCTGCTCGAATGCCGCGACCATCTTGCGAAAAGCACGGTCGAAATATTGTCCGGCCAGCGCCTGAAACACCTTGTTCTTGAACTGGAAATCGACGCTGAAGCCGACTTCGCAATTGTTCGCGTCGATCACCTTGAACGTCCAGACATTGTCGAGGTCGGACAGCGGCCCGTCGAGATAAAGCACTTCGATCCGCTTCGCGCGATCCTTGAACACTTTCGATGTGAAGCTTTCGCGAAGGCTTTTGAAACCGACGACCATGTCGGCCACCATTTCCGTCTCGCTGTCCGAGCGAATCCGCGTCGCCACCACCCAGGGCAGGAATTTGCCGTAATTCTTCACATCCGCCACCAGATCGAACATCTGTTCGGCGCTGTAAGGCAGGATGCGGGTCTCGCGGATACCGACCATCAGAGGCTCAAACGGTCCTTCTTGCGCAGCTTTTCTTCGCGCGCGGCCTTCATCACGGCAAAATCGTCACCCGCGTGATAACTTGAGCGTGTCAGCGGACTGGAGGCGACTTGAAGGAAGCCCTTGGCGCGTGCGATCGAGCCATAGGCGGCAAATGCCTTGGGTGTGACGAACTCCTCAACCTTGGCGTGCTTTGGCGTCGGTTGGAGATATTGGCCCATGGTGATGAAATCGACTTCGGCGCTGCGCATGTCGTCCATCACCTGATGCACTTCCAGACGTTGTTCGCCCAGCCCGAGCATGATGCCCGATTTGGTGAAGATCAGCGGGTTGTGCGCTTTCACTTCTTCAAGCAGCCGCAGCGAAGCGTAGTACCGCGCGCCAGGGCGGATCGTAGGATACAGCCGCGGGACGGTTTCGAGATTGTGGTTGTACACATCCGGCCCCGCCTCGCAGATCATTTCAACCGCGCGGCGCATCTTGCCCCGGAAATCAGGGGTGAGGATCTCGATCGTGGTATCGGGCGTGTTTCGCCGCAAAGCCTCGATCACCTTGACGAACTGCATCGCCCCGCCATCGGGCAGATCGTCGCGGTCGACGCTGGTGATTACAATGTGCTCAAGGCCCATCTTGGCGGCCGCGATGGCGGTGTTTTCCGGCTCCAACGGATCAACGGCACGTGGCATGCCGGTCTTGACGTTGCAGAACGCGCAGGCACGCGTGCAGACATCGCCTAGGATCATCACCGTCGCATGCTTTTTCGTCCAGCATTCGCCGATATTGGGGCAGGCCGCCTCCTCGCAAACTGTGTTGAGGTTCAACTCGCGCATCAGCTTGCGCGTCTCGTGATAACCCTGACTTACGGGTGCACGGACGCGGATCCAGTCGGGCTTGCGCTGCCGCGGAGGACGGGCGTCTTCCTGCGAAGGTTCGGGCGGGTTGGAAAGATCGTTCATCGCAAGGCCCATCTAGGCTCCAATGCCCCGCCTCGCAAGCCGCGAGGCTGCGGAAGAATTGCAAGCCCGGCCTTGAACTTGGTGGGCACCGGGTGTTTAGGCTGAAGACCGGGAAGGGAAAATCGAAATGCCTGAATATGCCGAGCTGTTGAAAGGCTATCGCCGGTTTCGTGAGGACACCTATCCGCGTCAGCGCGCGCGGTTTGATCAGACAGCGGTCGAGGGTCAAAGCCCCAAGCTGATGATTATCGGCTGTTCCGATAGCCGCGTCGATCCGGCGGTGATCTTCGACGTCGATCCCGGCGATATCTTCGTGGTGCGCAATGTCGCCGCGCTGGTTCCGCCCTACGAAACCTCACCCGGCTATCACGGGGTATCGGCGGCAGTCGAATTTGCAGTGCAGATTCTGGAGGTGCGTCAGATCGTGGTGATGGGCCATGGTCGCTGCGGTGGGTGCACAGCTGCCCTTAACCAAAGCCTTGAAGCGAAGCCCCATGGCGAAGGAGCTTTCGTTGCGAACTGGATTGAATTGTTGAGCGACGCCCGTGACAGCGTTGCGCGCAAGCACGGCACCACCGGGCGAAAGGCGGAACTGGCGATGGAATTCGCCGCTATCCGCCAAAGTCTGAGCAATTTGCGCACTTTCCCATGGCTTTCCGAAAAGGAAGCAGCGGGCCGGGTAAAGCTGCGGGGCGCGCATTTCTCTATCAGCGAAGGCGTGCTCTATTCGTTGGACGAAGAGACGGGTGAATTCCTGCCAGAGGACTAGAGCACTTGCTCAGCCCCTGCCCTACCCCCATTTAGACTGGCATGGCTCAAACCGAACTCAAGAACATCGCCCTGCTGATCGATGCCGACAACACCACACCGGACGGCATTGACCCGGTGCTGACGGTGATGGCCGAACTGGGGCAGGTCAACATCCGCCGGGCTTATGGCAATTTTGCCAAGGATAATCTCGCGCGGTGGGGCACGATCAGCAACAAGTTCGGGATTCGCCCGCAACAGCAATTCGACGTTTCGAAAGGCAAGAATGCCACTGACATGGCGATGACGATCGATGCGATCGACCTGCTTTATCAGGGCAAGGTCGATGGCTTCGGGATCATGACATCCGACAGCGACTTTACCCCGCTCGTCACGCGGCTTCGGCAGGACGGCATTATCGTTTATGGCTTTGGCGAAGCGAAAACGCCCGAAGCGTTTAAATCGGTGTGCACCCGGTTTATCGACATCAAGCAATTGATCGCCAATTACGCCGCCGACAAGGACGGGAATGTGAAGGGTGACAAGGCCGGAAAAGCCGGAGCCGTCGATCAGGATCTCATGGAACTGATCACGGCTGCCTATTCCGAGGCGAAACGCGACGAGAAAGGCTTTGCGCGGCTGCATCAGGTTGGACAGATCGCCGGTAACCGTTCCAGTTTCGACGTACGGAACTATGGCTTCAAGAGCTTGTCGGAATTGTTCGGCACGCTCGACAATTTCGCGATCGAACGGCGCGAGGACAATCAGGTCTACGTCAAACGGCTGCGTTGACTGCCCTTCATACAAAGAAAAAGGGCGCCGGAAGCAATTCCGGCGCCCCTGATCTGATCTAGGCAAATCGATTACATTGCCATTGCCGGAGCAGCCGCGCCTTCCTTTTCGTCGGCATAAGCAGCCCACAGCATCGCGATTGGCATGCGGGCGCCCGTCACGCGGCCAAGTGCCGTGCGCGCGGCATCAAACTTGCCCAGTTCGATTTGGGCAACCGCCAGACGGATGAGGGCCTCATTGGTATCGACACCCGGCATGGTCAGTGCGCGCTCGTAAAACCGCTCTGCCTTGGCGAATTCGTCGTAGCTGAGGAACGCACCGGCCGCAGCCATCACGGTACGCAGGCCCGCGTCTGCCGCCATTGCGTCACGCTCAAGCGCTGGAAGGTCGGCACGGTCGCTCTGGATACGACCCGATGCAACTTGTTCGGCTTCGGTGATGAACAGGTTGCTGGAAGTGATGACTCCGGCCGCCTTGCCTTCGTCGATCACGTCTTTGACTTCCTTGGGAAGACGGCGGGGATCCGCTGCTTCGACGTAATAGTCATAATCCGAGGCATCCTGCAGAGCATCGACACGGCGCGCCAGACGGAACAGGTCAAGGATTTCGCCTAGCTGGAACGTGTTGAGATTGCGCGTCAGGTTGACGGCGTCACGCCAATTGTTGCTGGTGGGAAACTCGCCGATCCACATGGTCACGAAATCATAGACCTGGGGCACGCTCTGGTTCTCGTAAGCCACGGTGACGCCGCGACGATACCACTGCTCCTCAACGGCAAGACCCTGGGCCTTGCGATCGGTGATTGCCTTCTTGAGGTATTCGTAGCCCTGGGTGAGATCATTCGACGCGAAGAAGCTTTCCGCCATCGCGATTTCGAGATCGGAACGCCCGATGGTCTCCGTGGTGAAGTTGTTATCGATCGCTCCCTGCAGATAGCGCCGCCCCTTGGCGTAATCGCGCTGTTCGTTGGCGAGCTGGTAGGCGATGAAGTTATAGCGTCCGGCCTGCTCAGCCGGAACCTTGCCGCTTGCGACCATCAGTTCCATGCCCTGAAGCTGAAGCCCGCGGTCGGAACCCTTTACCCCTGCATTGAAGACCAGGCCGCCGCCGGCGATCTTTTCATCAGCGGTGTTGAGCAGCGGGATCAGCGCGTCGATCTGAGGACGGAGCGCCGCAACGCTGGCGCCTTCGGCCTTGAGCGCTTCGTCGAGCGGGACATAGGCCGCGCGGAACGCGTCGGAATAGCCACCGCCATCCTGTTCTTGTGCATCCTGCCCGCGGTCACGATCGCGATCCCGGTCACGCTCGCGCTCACGGGGAGCGCGCTGCGCGTTCGCTTCAACCGGGATAACAGCCGTTGCAACAACTGCGGCACCGGTTGCCAGCGAAATGGCAAGTGCGAGCGACGAAGCGCGCTTGCGCGAGAAAAGGGTCATTCGGGGTACCTCCTGTCGGTGTTCCGCGCCGCATTTATTCATGTGGGGTGCGGCGCTTTCAAATTCTGGGCGGCTCCATGAACGAGAGCGTGCCTTTTTGCAATTCGTTCCTAGGTGAAACGGGCTGAACGAGGATTGAATGGATCGCACGATTGGTACGCCCCGACGCAATTTCCGCAAAGCCTGCCGGTCAATTCACCCTCTCGGCCATGTGGCGGGCACCAAGTGTGGAAAAAGCCCGGTTTATGCCCGGTTTGCCGTCGCTGCGAGTGGCGAAACGCAGCGCGAGCACCTAGATTGAAGCCTCGCGAAACGCACTGAAAACAACAACCAGAAACGGCTGCACCTTTGAGCGACGAAACCGAAATCCTTGAACCCTCGGCACCTTCACCCTCGGGCGAATATGAACGCATCGATATCGTCGATGAGATGAAGACGAGCTATCTCGATTACGCGATGAGCGTGATCGTGTCGCGCGCGCTTCCCGATGTGCGCGACGGATTGAAGCCGGTGCACCGGCGCATTCTTTATGCCAGCAAGCTCGGCAATTTCGTCGCCGGTCGCCCCTTCGTGAAAAGCGCCAAGATCGTCGGTGACGTGATGGGCGATTTCCACCCGCATGGCGACAGCGCGATTTACGATGCCCTCGCCCGCCTTACGCAGCCGTGGTCAATGCGCGTGCCACTGATCGATGGTCAGGGCAATTTTGGTTCGATGGACCCTGACCCGCCGGCCTCCATGCGTTATACCGAGGCACGTCTTGCGCGGGTGGCGGAAACGCTGCTTGACGATCTGGACAAGGACACAATCGATTTCGTCCCCAACTATGACGGGCGAAAGCAGGAGCCGTCGGTCTTGCCGGCGCGCTTCCCCAATCTGCTCGTAAATGGCGCAGGCGGCATCGCCGTCGGCATGGCGACGAATGTTCCCCCGCATAATCTGGGTGAAGTCATCGACGGCTGCCTTGCCTTCATGGACAATCCGGCGATCACTTCCGAAGAACTGACCGAATATATTCCGGGGCCCGACTTCCCCACGGCTCCACTGATCCTTGGCACCAGCGGCGCCAAGGCGGCGTACACCACCGGCCGCGGCTCGATCCTGATGCGTTGCCGCCACGAGATCGAAACTTCGCGCGGGGACCGGGAAAGCATCGTTTTCACCTCGATTCCCTATCAGGTCGGCAAGGCGGGTCTGGTCGAGAAGATCGCCGAAGCCGCCAAGGAAAAACGGATCGAGGGCATTTCCGACATCCGCGACGAGAGCTCGCGCTCGGGCGTGCGCGTGGTCATCGACCTGAAACGGGATGCCACCGCAGAAGTCGTCTTGAACCAGATTTGGCGGCACACTCCGGCACAGGCCAGCTTCCCGGCCAACATGCTCGCCATTCGCGGCGGACGGCCCGAAGTGCTGATGCTTCGCGACTTCATTCAGGCGTTCATCAGCTTCCGCGAAGAAGTCATCACGCGGCGCACCAAGTTCGAACTCGCCAAGGCACGCGATCGCGCGCACATCTTGCTGGGTCTGGTGGTCGCGGTGTCCAATCTCGACGAGGTCGTTGCGATCATTCGCGGCTCGCCCAATCCTGCCACAGCCCGTGAGCGTATGCTGGCGAAGGAATGGCCCATCGGCGACATCGCCCAGTATATCAAGCTGGTCGAGGCGATCGAACCGAGCAAGGATCAGGAAGGCGGCACCTATCGCCTGTCCGAACGGCAGGTGAAGGCCATTCTCGATCTGCGCCTGCATCGTCTGACCGCGCTGGGCCGTGACGAAATCGGTGATGAACTGGCCGAACTCGCCAGCAGGATCGAGGAATACCTCGCGATACTCGCCGACCGGGCAAAGCTGTATCAGGTCATGCGCGAGGAGCTGGAGGAAATCCGGGCGACTTATGCGACCCCGCGCGTGTCCGAAATCGCCCCTGCTTGGGACGGCCTCGATGATGAAGACCTGATCGAACGCGACGACATGGTCGTGACGGTCACGCTGGACGGCTATATCAAGCGCACCCCGCTATCCACCTTTCGCGCACAGAACCGCGGCGGGAAAGGGCGAGCGGGCATGTCCACGAAGGACGAGGATGCCATTGCGGAGATGTTCGTCACGTCGACGCACAATCCGGTCCTGTTCTTCTCGACCGCGGGGAAGGTCTATCGCCTCAAGGTCTGGAAACTGCCCGAAGGCGGCCCGGCCACACGCGGTCGGCCAATCGTAAACATGCTGCCCGCGCTTGACGATGGCGAGACGATCCAGACCGTCCTGCCCCTGCCCGAAGACGAGACCGAATGGGGCGCTCTGTCCGTCGTGTTCGCCACGGCAAAGGGCAATGTCCGCCGCAACAGCATGGATGCCTTCACCAACATCCCCTCGAACGGTAAGTTCGCAATGAAATTCGAGGAAGACAGCGAAGATCGCCTGATCGGCGTGCGTCTTGTCGCAGCGGGCGATGACGTGATGCTTGCCTCCAAATCGGGCAAGGCGATCCGTTTCCCGGCCGAGGATGTACGCGAATTCACCTCACGCACATCAACTGGGGTGCGCGGCATGAAGCTGGCCGACGGGGACGAAGTGGTCTCGCTTTCCACCCTCGGCGCGACCGGGACGACGCAGGAAGAGCGCGAACAATATCTGCGCTTTGCCCCTTGGAAGGGTGACAAGGAAGGCGAGCCCGACCTTCCGGCAGACCGTTTCGCGGAGCTGGAGGCAAGGGAACAATTCATCCTCACTGTCTGCGCCAACGGCTATGGCAAGGTGTCGAGCTCTTACGATTATCGCCGCATCGGTCGTGGCGGTCAGGGCGTGGTCAACATCGACAATATCGCTCGCAACGGCCCCGTTGTCGCCAGCTTCCCCGTAAAGTCGGGCGAACAGCTGATGCTGGTGACCGATCAGGCCAAATTGATCCGCATCGGGCTCGAAAGCCTACGCGTCATGGGGCGCAACACCGCCGGTGTCCGTCTGTTCAACGTGGGCAAGAACGAACACGTCGTCAGCGCGGTGAAGATCGACGAAACCGAGGAACCCGAAAACGAAGCCGAAGAGGCTATCGTCGAGGAAATGGTTGAACGGCGCGGGGGCGGTGACGAAACCGGGCCGGAAGAACCGACCATCGCCGATTGATTGATCTTGCCCCTCTCCCGGCTCCGTCCTAACTTTTCGGGCGAGGGAGAAGGGAATGATCGTTCAACCATCGGGGCAATCCTGCGGCGCCATCGTGCGCGGTGTCGACTTGGCCGGAGAACTCGACACGACGTTGATCGCGGACATCCGCAAGGCATGGCTCGACCACAAGGTTCTGGCTTTCGTCGATCAGCAGATGGACGACGATGCGCTGGAGCGGTTCACCCTCTCGATGGGTGAATTCGGCGAGGATCCGTTCTTCGATCCGATCGCGGGGCGCAAGAATATCGCCGCGATCCTGCGCGAAGCGGATGAGACAACGGCGCTGTTTGCCGACAATTGGCATTCAGACTGGAGTTTCCTCCCCGAACCGCCGTCTGCCACTTGCCTGATGGCCGTGGATATTCCCCCGGTCGGCGGGGATACGCTGTTCAGCAATCAGGCGATGGCCTTTGCCGGCTTGCCAGAGGCGCGCAAGCAAGAGCTGCGGGCGATCACCGCGATCCATTCCGCGCGCCGGGGTTATGCGCCTGACGGAGTTTACGGCGACAAGGACAAAGGGCGCAGCATGGCGATCCGTCCCGGTGAAGCCGCCATGGCCACACATTCGCATCCGCTCGTCCGGGTGCACCCCGAGACGGGTGAGGAGGTGCTGTTCTTCTCGATTGCCTACACCATCGGGTTCGAAGGAATGGACGAAGCCGAAGCGATGGCATTGACCCTGGAACTGCATCAATGGTGCGAGCAGGAACGGTTTGTCTTTCGCCACAAATGGGCGCCCGGAATGCTGCTGATGTGGGACAACCGCTGCCTAAATCACCGCGCGACGGGAGGTTACGAGGGGTACCGCCGCGAGCTACACCGCACAACGATTGCAGCTTGAGCGGGATCAGCGCGCCGCGTTTTCGCCTCTGAGCGTCTGGACTACGCCGGTCGCAATCATGAACTGACCCGAGTAATAAAGCGGCCAGATCAGGTAATCAGGCAGCGCACCCAGATCGAAACTGCCCATCCGGCTGAAGATCAACCAGTCGCTGATCACGAACAGAACCGCCCCTGCCCCGACGCGGTAACGCGGGAAACGGCTGCTCCATGCGGCTGCTGCCATCACTGCGAGGAACAGGGCATAGACGGCGATGTCGATCCGCCCGCTCAGCAGGTATGAAACAGTCGGTGTGGCGAGCAGCAAGACCAGCGAGAGCATCATCTGGCTCGGGCTTGTGCGATCACGCCGGTTGCGCAGGTAAAGCACTACGGCAACCGCGTGAGAGGCCGCGAAAAGCGCCCCGCCCACATCAAACGCCAGTTCCAGCGTCATGTCCGCCGCAGCCGACAATGCCAGCGCCAGCGTAAGGATCGCGCCATCTATTCCTGATGTGCGTTGCCATGCATAGACGGCCAGAAAACCGACCCCGGCACCTTTGAGCAATATCTGCCAGAATTCGCCCAGCGCGCTGCCGGTGACAAAGTAAAAGGCGATCGACGCGGCGAGGCTTGCGAGCAGCCATGGGCGATGTTCAATGAGAGCGCGCTTGGCCAAAATGTCTCCCTTCCCGCAACTGCGTCCTTGCCGCGGCGCTACCACGCAATTACCTCGCGCTCCATGACCAAGACTGATCAAAGCTACGATGTCCACATTATCGGCGGCGGGCTGGCCGGATCCGAAGCGGCGTGGCAACTGGCGCGGCGCGGTGTGCGCGTGCGGCTTTCGGAAATGCGCGGCAGCGGGGAGATGACCCCAGCGCACCAGACCGATGGCTTGGCTGAACTGGTGTGCTCCAATTCCTTCCGCTCGGACGACGATACCAAAAACGCGGTCGGCCTTCTGCACCACGAGATGCGCGAACTTGACAGCATCGTCATGCGCGCAGGCGAAGTCGCAAGGGTGCCCGCAGGCAGCGCGATGGCGGTGGACCGCGACGTCTTTTCCGCCGAAGTGCAAAAGACGCTGAGCGAACATCCCAATGTCACCATCGTGCGCGAACGGATCGACACGCTGCCTGACGCCGGGTTGACGATTGTCGCGACCGGCCCGCTCACGGCAGAGGCACTTGCAGGGAGCATAGTTGCTGCGACAGGGCAGGAACGGCTCGCCTTCTTCGATGCCATTGCTCCCATCGTCCACCGCGACAGCATCGACATGTCGAAATGCTGGATCCAGTCGCGCTGGAACAAGCGCACCGAGGCATCCAACGAGGATGGCGATTACATCAACTGCCCGATGACGAAGGAGCAGTACCTCGCCTTTCATCAGGGATTGATGGATGGCGAAAAAACCGAATTCCGCGAATGGGAAAAAGACACGCCCTATTTCGACGGTTGTATGCCGATCGAGGTGATGGCCGCCAGGGGCGTCGAGACTTTGCGGTACGGGCCGATGAAGGGCGTTGGACTCGACAATCCCTATGACACCACGCCCGAACACCCGCAGGGACGCTGGCCCTATGCCGTGGTGCAATTGCGCCAGGACAACAAGCTGGGCACGCTGTGGAACATGGTCGGCTTCCAGACGAAGCTGAAATATGGCGCACAAATAGAGCTGTTCCGTACCATTCCGGGTTTGGAAAATGCGGAATTCGCTCGGCTCGGGGGATTGCATCGCAACACATTTCTCAATTCCCCTCAGGTTCTGGATCGGCAGCTTCGCCTCCGCGCCGCTCCGCATATCCGTTTTGCCGGACAGGTGACGGGCTGCGAAGGCTATGTCGAAAGCGCGGCGATCGGGCTGGTCGCAGGCATGATGGCCGCTGCGGAACTGGGCGGGCGAGAATGGAGTTCCCTGCCCTCCACCACGGCGCTCGGCGCACTGCTAAGCCATATTACGGGCGATGCAGAGGCCGAAACGTTCCAACCCATGAACGTCAATTTCGGACTGTTCCCGCCCTTGCACGATGTGAAGAAGAAGCAGCGCAAAGAAGCCTATACCGACAGGGCAAAGGCCGACTTGCAGCAATGGATCAGCGCCAACAGCGAGCCTGTTCCGGCCTAGATCAGCACCGGCAAGCAGGTGCTCGCCGCTGTTGTCGAGGCGCAGAGGTCGCGAATTCTGCCGGGGTCAGTTCGTCATTGCCGTTCGCATCCATCTCGCGGAAGCGTTCCGACGTGGTGATCGCCCATTCCTCGAATGTGAGCAGGTTGTTGCCGTCGGTATCGAGCCTGCGAAAGGCATCTGCCCGGGTCGAGAGCATTTCATTTCGGGTAATGATCCGGTCGCGGTTACGATCATAGCGGAAGAAGCGCCGCTCCTCACGCGTGAGTTCGCTGGCCTCGGGTGGAGCCGGACCGATCATTTCACCCGGATCAGCGGCTGGAAGCTGGTCGGGATCGGGCGCTGCTTCTTCGACATCGGGCGGCGGCGGTGCGTTCATTTCCACCTGTGCGCGGCCCTGCCACCAGAACACACCGACCCCGGCCAGCAACAGCCCTACGAAAACCCCCAAGACAGCGTGACGCATTCGACCCTCGCGACCCAGTAGGCCTAAGGGAATACACGTATTTAGCGGCCGAAGATAGCCGCCCGAGCAGCAGCGATCGAGGCTCCCCTTCCCTCCATCAAGGGTCGTCCTCCGCGACTGAGCGAACGCCGGGCAAGCGCGTCGAGTACAGCCAACCCGCGCAAGGACCGGGGCAGGCGCACCGCTTCACGATTTGCGCTGGCAAGATCGAGCAGCATCGTTCGCTCGGTTCCATCGGGTATGTGGACCGCCGCATCCACCAATGCCCAGCGCTGCGCGGCGGCATCGACCGAACTTGCATTCGAGGCTTCGGCCATCTGGCCCATCGCGACAAACGGGGCCGCGCGTCCTTGAGCGAAGGCCGATGCGCCTGCCTCGTCCAACCCCTCGGCGAGCATGAATTCCCACCCGTCCACCAAAGCGATCAGCGCATGCTCGCACCCTTGCCAATGCACGCCGATCCCGTCGAGTACCGCATCACCCGCAGGCCGATGTTCGGGGGTATTGGCAAGCTGCTCGCGCCACCACGCGAGGCGCATCTGGCCCAGCATCGGCTCGCTCGTACCCGCCACGATCCGGGCAAGACGCATATCGAGCTCAAGGAATATCGTTAACGCGGGCCGCCATTCCAGTATCGAATGGGCCACGGCCAACTGCGCCTCGACAGGCAGGCTCTCGGAAGATTCATCAACCATCAGGCGGGCTGCTAGCCTCGGGCAGACGGGTCTTGTCAAGCATCCTCCACGCTTAACCTGCGCATTCCAGAGAAGTTAAACCTCTACCCCCTTGGTAACATTGCGTTTACCATGCTGCTTCGCAAAGTGCTTACCAGCAATGCGCTAATGCCCTCAGTCTGTTTGATATTTCTGCATGTTTGTGTGCCGAAAACAGACCTGAGGACGCGCAACCCATGGGCCACGAAACCGAACGCCAATCGTTTTTCCGCCGGATCGCCAAGGACGCGACGGCAAACACGATGGCAATTTCGGCCGCATCGCTCGTCCCGCTCATGGCAATGGTCGGCGGCGGGGTCGATGCGAGCCGTTACTACATGGCGGAATCCCGGCTTCAGGCCGCTTGCGACGCCGGCGCACTTGCTGCCCGTCGCGCTATGGCGGACGATACGTTCACGACCGAGCATCGCACCATCGGCAACCAGTTCTTCAACCAGAACTTTCCCAACGGAACCTTCGGATCGACCAACCGCACCCGCAGCTATGTCGGCACGACCAACGGCGAAGTTAACGGCACGGCAAGCGTCAAACTGCCCTCCACCATCATGGGGGCGTTCGGGTACGAAGAATTCAACATCTCCGTCGAATGCACCGCCGACATCAACATTTCGAACACGGATATCATGTTCGTGCTCGACACCACGGGTTCGATGGCGTGGCGCCCGAACGGCACGAACTGCGGCAGTGCTGGCGGTTTCTGGACCGAGTGCACCGACTCCCGAATGGCGGGCCTGCGCGATGCAGTGATGACGTTCTATGACACTGTCGAAGACGCAACCTCGAACAGTGCGCAGGTGCGCTACGGTATCGTGCCCTATTCGTCGTCGGTCAACGTCGGCGACGAATTGATGGCAGCCAATCCGAGCTGGATGGCATCGAGCCACACCTATCAATCGCGCGAGGGCGATTATGTCCTTGGTGATTGGGAAACCACTTCGACATCCTATTTCCGCACCAGCGGGGCGTTCAACTGGCGCTATCAGGGTCGCTACACCGACACTTTGAAGAACGTTAGCCAGTCCCAATGCAATGCCGCTATCGCGACGCGGTTCGACATCTATCACAGCTCGAACCAATCGGGCTGGACGCAGGTTTCCCAGACCGGGACCAACCCGAGGACCACCAACTACACGGGTACTGTGACATACGAATATTACTGGGACGTTGGAAATTCTTCCTACAACAAGAAGAAGGATCGTTGCGATATCGATCTCGACTTCTGGCTTTATGACGCTACTTCCAACATTGTTGTTTCGGAAGAGCGTGAAGAGTCCTTCGAATGGGTCTACAAGCCCGTCAGCTACAACCTGACCTCGCTCTATGATGACAATTCGATGCAGGTCCCCACGGGATGGAACCTGGCCAACGAAACCGTAACCTGGGAAGGTTGCATCGAGGAAGCCAGCACCGTCGCCGTAGCGAATTTCAATCCGATCCCTTCCGGGGCCAAGGACCTGAACATCAATCTGGTGCCTTCCAACGATTCAGAAAGATGGAAGCCGGCGATCAGAGACCTTGTCTGGATGCGGCGTGACGGTTCGAACAATTATACGCTGAATGAGGTCCGAAGGACGAACAACGAACCGCGTCCGGGCTATTACTGCCCAGAGCCGGCGTTCCGTCTCGATGATCTGACCCGCAGCGAGCTGGAAACCTATGTCAACGGGCTGCGTCCGAACGGTGCAACCTATCATGACATCGGCATGATCTGGGGTGCGCGCTTCATCACGCCGCGAGGCATCTTTGCCGCTGACAATGCGACAGCTCCCAATGGCGACGCAATTGCCCGTCACATCATCTTCATGACCGACGGTGAGCTGTCGCCCAGCATTACGACCTATACGCCCTATGGGACGCAATGGTGGGATCGCCGCATCCACATCGGCACCGACAGCACCCAAATCTTCAACAATCACGCCGAGCGCTTCCAAGCCGCGTGCCGCGCTGCCCGGCAGGAAAACATCTCGGTCTGGGTTGTCGCCTTCGGGACCAATCTGACGCAAAACCTGATCGATTGCGCCAGCCCCGGCCGGGCCTTTGCCGCAGACGACTCAGCCGCGCTGGAGACGACCTTCCGTGAAATTGCCCAGCGGATCGCCGCACTGAGGTTGACGCAATGATCGGCAAGGCAATCTTCAATCGCCTGCTCCGCGACGAAGAGGGCGCGACACTAACCGAATTCGGTTTCGTCGCCCCCATCCTGATCCTTCTGATCATGGGCATCTTTGACATGGCGCATTCGCAGTACACGTCGGCGCTGATGAATGGCGCGATGCAGGATGCTGCGCGCGACCTGACGCTGGAAACGGCAGGCAGTCAACAGAGCAACATCGATCAACGCGTGATCGATGCCGTTGCCGATGTGACACCGGCCACGGCGACAGTCAGGCTCGAGAAACTTTCGCACTTTGACTTCAGCGATATCGGCGAGGCGGAAGAATTCGCCGACGATAATGGTGACGGTGTCTGCAACGACAATGAAGTCTTTGTCGACGTCAACGAGAACGGCCAATGGGATGCCGATCGCGGCCAGACAGGCATCGGTGGTGCACGCGATGCTGTGCTCTACACCGCAGTCGTTACCTACCCACGCCTGTTCCCGATGTACGGTCTCGCCGGAATGCCTCAGGACGTGACGCTGCGCGCTTCGACCGTGCTTCGCAACCAGCCCTTCGACGAGCAAGACCGCTCGACAAGCACAGGAAACTGCCCGTGAAGAAGATCATGAACCGCATCGGCTCGTGCAAGCGGGCCATGGGCCGCATTTCGTCGGATCTGCGCGATTGCACGTCGGGCGTGGCGATGGTGGAATTCGCCTTCTCCGCGCCAATCGTGCTCAGCCTTGGCCTGATGGGTACGGAAACCGCCAATTTCACGATCACGCACATGATGATCAGCCAGGTCGCGATGCAGGTGGCAGATAACACCTCGCGTGTCGGCGAAACCGATGTGCTTGTCGCTCGCAAGGTTTACGAAGACGACATCAATGAAGCCTTCGTCGGTGCCGAAAAGCTTGGTGCACCTTATGCCATCTTTGAGAACGGCCGGATCGTTGTATCGAGCCTGCAAATGAATTCCGATGGCGGACAATGGATCGCATGGCAACGCTGCCGCGGCGCGAAGAATTTCCAGTCGGAATACGGCACCCAGGGCACCGGCGCCAGCGGGACAAGCTTCCTCGGCATGGGCTCTCCGCGCATCCGTGCGAGTTCGGGAACGGCTGTGATGTTCGTGGAGGTGTCCTACACCTATCAGCCGATCACGCCGATCGACTTCTTCGGCCCGACCGAGATCGAATATACGGCTGCATTCAACATTCGCGATTCACGCGATCTGACGCAGCTGTATCAGACAAACCCCGCCTCACCGGTGGCGAGCTGCAACGTTTACTCGGCTGACCGTCCTAGCTGATTGAGGATTCGCGGGAGGCGCGCCGATAGCGGACGCCTCCCGGCACTCCCTTATTTATAGCAGACCTTGCGCACCGCCTCGACAATACGCGGTGCGTCGATCAGCGCCAGCTTTTCGAGATTGGCTGCATAGGGCAGCGGCACATCTTCGTTGCAGACGCGCAGCACCGGTGCATCGAGATGGTCAAAGCCTTCTTCCATGCAGATCGCGATGATTTCGCTGGCGATGGAACAGGTCGGCCAGCCTTCTTCCGCGACCACCAGACGGTTGGTTTTGGCCAGGCTCTTAAGCACGGTTTCCTTGTCGAGCGGGCGCAGCGTGCGCAGGTCGATGACTTCGGCATCGATGCCCTGCTCGGCCAGCTCCGCTGCGGCTTCAAGCGCAAGCCCGACACCGATCGAATAGGTCACGATGGTTGCGTCCTTGCCCTCGCGAACGATCCGCGCCTTGCCGATGGGCAGGACGTGGTCATCGACATCGGGAACGTCGAAGCTGCGGCCATAAACCAGCTCGTTTTCAAGGAAAACGACCGGGTCCTCAGACCGGATCGCGGCCTTCATCAGCCCCTTTGCATCGGAGCTGTCATAGGGAGCGATCACGATCAGGCCGGGAACGCTGGCGTACCACGGGCCATAGTTCTGGCTATGCTGCGCGCCCACGCGGCTTGCTGCACCGTTGGGGCCGCGGAACACGATCGGACACCGCATCTGGCCGCCCGACATATAATTCGTCTTGGCCGCCGAGTTGATGATGTGGTCAATCGCCTGCATCGCGAAGTTGAAGGTCATGAACTCCACGATCGGGCGAAGGCCGCCCATCGCCGCGCCCGCACCGATACCGGCAAAACCGTATTCGGTAATCGGGGTGTCGATCACGCGCTTCGGCCCGAATTCGGCGAGCAGGCCCTGCGTCACCTTGTACGCGCCCTGGTATTCGGCGACTTCCTCACCCATCACGAAAACGCGCGGATCGCGGCGCATTTCTTCGGCCATGCCATCGCGCAGCGCCTCGCGAACCGTGGTGCTGGTGAAGCTGGTGCCGGCGGGAATTTCAGGATCACTCGCAGGAGCCGCGCTGACAGGCTTTTCCGCCTTCGCGGCAGGTGCCGGAGCGGGGGCAGGCGTTTCGGCAGGAGTTGGTGCAGGCGCTTCGCCAGCGTCATCGCCCTCGCCTTCCATATATGCGATCACCGTGCCGACAGCGACGTTCTCGGTACCCTCTGCAACGAGGATCTTCGAAAGCACACCTTCGTCGATGGCTTCGAATTCCATCGTCGCCTTGTCGGTTTCGATCTCGGCGATGATGTCGCCGGGTTCGATTGTATCGCCTTCCGACTTAAGCCAGCGGGCGAGCGTGCCTTCTTCCATGGTCGGCGAAAGCGCGGGCATTTTGAGTTCGATAGCCATCAGTAGTTCTCCACCAGAACGTCGGTGTAGAGTTCGGAGGCCTCCGGCTCGGGCGAGCTTTCGGCAAAGTCGGCTGCTTCGGACACGATCTTGCGAATATCCTTGTCGATGGCTTTCAGGTCATCTTCCGAATGACCGGCTTCGATCAGCGTCTTCTTCAGCCGCTCGATCGGGTCGTAATGGTCGCGCTGCTCCTGCACTTCTTCGCGGGTGCGATATTTTGCAGGGTCGGACATGGAGTGGCCGCGATAGCGATAGGTGTTGAGTTCCATCAGAACCGGTCCCTTGCCCTCGCGGACATGCTTGAACGCGACTTCAGCGGCGGCGCGCACTTCAAGGACGTTCATGCCGTCCACTTCCATGCCCGGAATCCGGAACGCGGTGCCGCGGCGGTAGAAACGGGTTTCGGCAGAGCTGCGTTTGGTCGCGGTGCCCATCGCGTATTGGTTATCTTCCACCACGAACACGATCGGCAGGTTCCAGAGCGCGGCCATGTTGAAGGTTTCGTAGACCTGCCCCTGGTTGGCCGCGCCGTCTCCGAAATAGGCAAGACACAGCCCGCCGTCTTCATTGTACTGGTGCGCCAACGCAAGGCCTCCGCCCAGCGCGACCTGCGCACCGACGATGCCGTGGCCGCCGTAGAATTTGTGCTCGGTCGAGAACATGTGCATCGAGCCGCCCTTCCCGCGCGAGATGCCGGACTCGCGGCCCGTCAGTTCGGCCATGATGACCTTGGGATCGATGCCGTAGGCAAGCATGTGGCCGTGATCGCGGTATCCGGTGATCACGCTGTCACGATCATTGTCGAGCGCGCTCTGAAGGCCGATCGCGACCGCTTCCTGCCCGATGTAGAGGTGGCAGAAACCGCCGATCAGGCCGAGACCGTAAAGCTGGCCTGCCTTTTCCTCGAACCGGCGGATCAGCAGCATCTGGCGATAGAATTCGAGCATCTGCTCGCTGCTCGCGGCAAAGGTTTTTGCCGCTTCGAATTCTTCCTGCAGCGAATGCAGGATGAAATCCGGATCGTCAGATGGTGCGGCGGATGCCGCCGGGGTCGCCTTTTTCGCGGCGGCCCTGCTGGCTGCTGGTTTCTTGGCCAAGATATGATCCCTTCTCTCGTGTTCGCGCGCGCAGTCCGGGGAGGAGGTTGCGCACGGCCCTCACAAGGTTCCTATAACTACGGTTTCGCACGTGACGCAACGGCAACCAGCGGGTTGGCCGTGTAATTTACCGATCTGGTTAGATTGGAAAAATCGCCGGGAAAGAGCGGTTATTCGTCGTCCAGCGTGATGACGATTTCGTCCGGATGGATAACCCCCAGATCCTTACGCACCAGTTCGCTGACGAGATCAGGGTCCGCGCCCTCCGGATCAAGCAGTTCGACCCGGTTGCGCAATGCGTCGCGCTTTTCCTTGAGCACCGCGATCCGCGCCTTGCGCTGCTCCAGCGCCTCGGCATTTTCGGCCCAAGATAGCAGACCCGTCGGCCCGGCAATCGCGGCCACGGTCAGGAAAACGAGCACGGCAAGCGCCAGTGCCTGCTTCACGTGTTCCCTTGGCGGTCTGTGCATTTTTCCGAGCCCCTGATCCAATCAGACAGAATCATAGTTAACCCCGCCGCGCAAGAAAAATGCGCCGGGCAGTGCAAAATCGTCTGATTTTCGGTTCAGTAAGAGCGCGGCAGGCCGAGAACATGCTCAGCCAGATAGGACAGGATCAGGTTCGTCGAGATCGGTGCAACGGTATACAGACGCGCCTCGCGGAACTTGCGCTCCACATCATACTCCTCGGCAAAGCCAAAGCCGCCGAAGGTCTGCACGCACATGTCAGCCGCCGCCCAGCTTGCTTCGGACGCGAGCAGTTTGGCCATGTTCGCCTCTTCGCCCGGATTGCCGCCTTCGTCGTAAACCTGCGCCGCGTGGTGCACCATCAGCTCGGCGGCCCGCATTTGCGCATAGCAACGCGCGATCGGGAACTGCACGCCCTGATTCTGTCCGATGGGCCGGGCAAAGACGGTGCGGTCGCTGGCATAGGTCCGCGCCTGTTCGATAAACCATTTGGCATCGCCGATACATTCCGCCGCGATCAGGATGCGTTCGGCGTTCATGCCTGAAAGGATGTAGCGGAAGCCCTTCCCTTCTTCTCCGACCAGAGCGGATGCTGGAATGCGCAGATCGTCAAAAAACACCTCGCACGAAGAATGGTTCATCATCGTGCGGATCGGCTTGATGCTCATGCCGTTCTTCAGCGCGGCCTGCATGTCGACAAGGAAGATCGACAGGCCCTCCGTCTTCTTTTCAACCTTGTCGCGCGGGGTTGTCCGGGCAAGCAGCAGCATGAGGTCGGAATGTTCGGCCCGGCTCGTCCAGATCTTCTGGCCCGAGATCACATATTCATCCCCGTCCCGCACCGCGCGTGTTTTCAGGCTGAGCGTGTCGGTGCCGCTGGTAGGTTCGGACACGCCAAAGGCCTGAAGGCGCAATTCCCCGCTGGCGATGCGAGGGAGATACTGCGCCTTCTGCTCGTCCGAGCCATACCGCAGCAGCGTGTTCATGATGTACATCTGCGCATGAGCCGACGACCCGTTGCAGCCCGATGCCTGGATTTCCTCCATGATCACCGCCGCCGCATCGAGGCTCAGCCCGCTGCCGCCATATTCCACCGGGATCAGCGCGGCCAGAAAACCGGCCTTTGTCAAAGCATCGACGAATTCGCCCGGATATTCGCGCGCAGCATCCTTCGTGCGCCAGTATTCGCCCGGAAAATCATCGCACAGGGCGCGCACGGCGCGGCGGATTTCGGCGAGTTCTTCGCTTTCGGCTTTCATCGCGATCCTTCATTCACTTGGCGCTGGCTGCTTGCCCGGAGCATCGCGCCAAGTCCACCTGATCGATTTGCTAATCGGTTTCTGCCCTAGCCGATAGGTTTTTTCATGCTACCCATTTGCGCGAGAGACAGGAGACGATTCCGATGCAAGTGCTGAAGACCGATCTGGCGCGTTTCGCCGATATTCCCGACTATCCCTTTGCCGAAAACTGGATCACCATCGATCTGGGCGAAGGTTTCTCGGGACAGATGCACTATCTCGACGAAGGCCCGAAAGACGCGCCGCCGCTGCTGCTGTTTCATGGCGAACCGAGCTGGAGCTTCCTCTATCGCAAGATGATCCCGCTGCTGGTGGATGCAGGCTTCCGCTGCCTAGCGCCGGACCTGATCGGTTTCGGCAAAAGCGACAAGCCCGATAATCAGGCGTTCTACACCTATGATCGCCATATCAATTGGCTAAAGCAGTGGCGCGATGCCGTGGTGCCGCAAACCGCTGCATTGTTCTGTCAGGATTGGGGCGGGTTGCTGGGCCTGCGCATGGTCGGCGAAGAGCCGGACAGGTTTTCCTGCGTGGTTGCCAGCAACACTTTCCTGCCGACCGGCGGGGGTCAGGCTTCGCCCGGTTTCCTCGCATGGCGGGAATTTGCGCGTGTCTCACCCGATTTCGTGATCGGCGACATCCTTCAGCGCGCCACCCAGACCGAACGCAGCGAAGCCGAGGTCGCAGCCTACAATGCTCCCTACCCTGACGAAGCCTCCAAGGCAGGGGCACGCGCTTTCCCGCAGCTTGTCCCGGTGGAGGATGACAAGCCCGGCGTCGCCGCCAACAAGGCCGCATGGGAGGGACTGGCCGCGTTCGAGAAACCTTTCCTCACCCTGTTCGGCGAAGATGATCCTGTGCTGGGCAAGGCCGGGCCATTGCTGGCGAGCCGGATCAGGGGTGCAGAGGGGATGCCCCATGCGATGCTGTCCTCCTGCGGCCACTTCAGCCAGGAAGATCGCCCGATAGAACTGGCGCAGGGGATGATCGACACCGCGAAGAAGGCGAGTTTCCTCTGACAAACCCGATTGCCGAAGCGGACCCCGGCTATCTCAGCCGGGGGCAGGAATATGCGCTGGCGGTGACGGTCGCGGTCGTCACCGCCAATGCCTATTACATCCACCCGATCATCGGCGAAGTCGCGCGCGGGTTTGGCGTGGGAGAGGCCGAAATTGGGATCGTGCCCGCGCTTAACCAGCTGGCACTGGCACTGGGCATCCTGCTGTTGCTGCCTCTGGGCGATCGCTATTCGAACAAGGCGCTGTGCATCGCATTCGTCAGCGCGCAAACGCTGTTCCTGCTGGGCATGGCATTGGCGCAAGGTTTTGGGCTGTTCACCCTGGCATCCACCCTGCTCGGCTTTGTCACCATCGCGCCGTATCTGATCCCCGCCTTCGCATCGAAGCGGGTAGCGCCAGAGCGTTTGGGCCAAGTCACCGCCCTGCTCACCGCCGGAGTAATCTTCGGTATTCTGGTGGCGCGGGTCGGATCGGGGATCGTCACCGAAGTCTATGGCTGGCGGACGGTTTACTGGTGCGCGTTTGCGCTGATGGCCGGAGTGACAATGCTACTGCCGCTAACCCTGCGCAGCACAGGAGGCGCGGCCAAGGTGCCGAGCAGCAGTTACGGCCAATTGCTCGTCTCGGTCTTCACCCTGAGCCGCGCCAACCGCGACGTGATGATTTCGGCGGTGATACAGGGGTTCAACTTCGCATCCTTCACCGCGACATGGCTGGCGCTCGCACTGCATCTGACCAGCGACGAACTGGGATACGGGGTGGACACGGTCGGCTATCTGGCCGGGATCGCGGCGATCAGCATTTTCTCCACGCCGCGCCTCGGCAAATGGGCCGACCGAGTAGGGCCGCGCCGCGCGCGCCTGATCGCGGCTTGCGTCCAGCTTCTCGGCACCGTGTTGATGTATCCGCTGGGCTGGAGCGTGTGGACGGTGCTGGTGCCGCTGCTGCTGGTTAATATCGTCGGGCCGAGCGTGGACGTAACCGGGCGCATGACGATCCTTTCGCTCGATCCGGCGATCCGGACCAGACTGACGACAAGCTATATCGTCATGATGTTCATCGGCGGTGCGATCGGCAGTATTCTCGGCACCGCGATCTACGATTGGGGCGGATGGATCGGCACCTGCGGATTGCTGATGGCGATTTCATGCAGCGTCCTCGCGCTCAGCTGGATAGCGTTGCGGCGGCACGAAAACGGATAGTTGGTGACCCCGGCGCGATTCGAACGCGCGGCCCTCAGATTAGGAATCTGATGCTCTATCCTGCTGAGCTACGGGGTCCCGAGGCCTCCAATAGCATTACCAATCGGTCGCGCAAGCGACCGCAAGCGTGAATGCGCGCCCGCAGCGGGCGCTGTTTTGCTGCGCGCCTAGCGAGGAGGTCGCCCGGATGGGCGAACATACAAACAAGGGCTTCAATTCAGTTCGTCAGGGGGAGTAAATGGGGCCAGCAGCGGGGCGACGGGCACGCCTTCGTCGAGCAATTCTTGCGCTTCCTTCAGCGTCGCCTTGCCGTGGATCGCTTCGAGATCCTTGTCGCCGTAATGCATGGCGCGCGCTTCATCGGCGAGTTTGTCTCCGACGTAACGGCTTTGCTTCAAAGCCTTTGCCTGAGCCTCCGCCAGAGCGCGCATCGCCTTCAGCACTTCGGGCGGGATCGAGCCGCCCGCCATCATGCCGTCACCGGATTCCGCAGGGGCCTGCACCGGGCGATTATCGCCGCGCTGATTGCCCTTTACCGGAACGGCTGGGGCCATGGGCGCTTTGCCGACCTCTGCCGATCCGCATTCGGGGCAAGTGACAAGCCCGCGCGCCTGCTGCTCCTCATAATCCGAGGAAGAGCCGAACCACCCTTCGAACCGGTGGCCGTGGGGGCAATGAAGGTCGAAAACGATCATGCCGCGCTAATTGGGAATTTTGCGGGCATTGGCAAGGCTGGGGACTTGCGCGCGCACTTCGGCGATGCGTCCAAGGTCGATGTCGCAGAAACCGAGGCCCGGCCCTTCCCCGCCCATGTCGAGCAGCACCTCTCCCCACGGATCAACGACAAGGCTGTGGCCATAGGTTTCGCGCCCGTCCTCGTGCTGGCCCACTTGCGCGGCGGCGATGACAAAGGCCTGCGCCTCAATCGCGCGGGCGCGCAGCATGACGTGCCAATGCGCGGCGCCAGTAGGACGGGTGAAAGCGGCCGGCACTGCTATCGCATCGCAGCGCCGCTTCCCAAGCGCGGAGAACAGATCGGGGAAGCGCAGGTCGTAACAGATGGTGAGGCCAAGGCGGCCCAGCGGCGTGCCGTCGATCGTCACCACTTCCTGACCCGGCTGATAGGCGTTGCTTTCACGCCAGCTTTCACCATTGGCGAGGTCCACGTCGAACATGTGGATCTTGTCGTAAGTGACGGGATTTTGGTTGTCCTGCCGGAAATAGTGCGACCGGTTCGCCGATTTTCCGGTGCAGAACGGAACAGCCATTGACCCAAGAGCCAAGTCGATCTGCCACTTGGCAGACATCAGGGCCAATTCGTCGATAATGGATTGCTCGTAATCTTCGTTGATCCACTGCGCTCCACGCCGCCGATCACGGTCCAGCAAGACCGACATTTCCGGAGTGAACAGCACCTCGGCGTCGTTCTCTGCCGCCTGGCGTATCGCAGCAATGATGGCGGCAATGTTTGCCTCCGGGTCGATGCCCGAGGTCATCTGAAGAACGGCGATTTTTACCATTCAGCCCGCCAGAAGCGCGTCTAGTTCACCCGCTTCTTCAAGTGCGGCGAGATCGTCCGATCCGCCGACATGGATATCGCCGATGAATATCTGCGGCACGGTGCGCGCTTGCGGTGCGCGGGCGAGCATCTCTTCGCGCTTCGGCCCGCCAAGGGTGATGTCGTATTCGTTGAATTCGACGCCCTTCCTTTGCAGCAGGTGCTTGGCCCGGACGCAAAAGGGGCAGGCGAACTTGGTGTAGATGTCGATTGTCGGCGTGCTCATATTCCATCCCGTTCGGCCCCGGCTCAGGACCTCTTGAAAGGCTTTGTACCACACCTAATTAAGACCTGTCGCCGGGTTCCGCCAGTGTTTGGGGAACAGCTACCGGTGGCACAATGCGGATGCTGCATGAGGCAGGTCCGCAACCAACAAATTGCTCAGATGAAGAGGATTTGAATTATGTCACGTCTTGATTTCACCCCCTATCGCCGCAGCACCGTCGGTTTTGACCGGCTTTTCGACCTGCTCGAAAATCAGGCGCGCGCGAACACGGGCGACAACTATCCCCCTTTCAACATCGCGCGCCGTGGTGAGGACAATTACCGCATCACTCTGGCAATCGCCGGTTTCCGTCCTCAGGATATCGATATCACCGCGCAACAGAACCTGCTGACCGTACAAGGCAAGAAGCGCGACGAAGTCGACGACGGTTCCGAATTGCTGCACGTCGGGATCGCCAATCGCGGATTTGAACGCCGATTTGAACTGGCCGATTATGTCCGGGTCGAAAACGCCGATCTGGCCGATGGATTGCTGATCATCGACTTGGTGCGCGAAGTGCCCGAAGCGATGAAGCCGAAGAAGATTGCCGTGAACGGCGGCACCCGGCTGACCGCGGTTCCGACCAGCAATGGCGACGCGAAGGATGCCGAAGGCAAGGACGCTGCCGACGCAGCCTGACCTGCAAAAGGCACGCACATCAATATCTTGATGCTGCCAATTCACAATCGAAGTTGAAATTAAGTGGGGGCTGTCCTTTCGGACAAGCCCCCGCGACACTTGGTCGCCTCGACCGATTATGACCGTCCGGGTCGCAGAAGACGGTCAATTCCGGCGCGAGCTCGTTGCAGCCTTGCTGTAAAGCGCCAGATACCTGGCTTGCTGCGAAACCCTGCTTAGGCTCCAATCAAGGACAGGGATACCATACCCCCCTACCCCTTACTAAAACCTGTAGCCTGCGTTGGCTAAACCCGATGGCGCGTTCGACGCAAGTGGTATTTCATAAACTTGTAAAAATGCGACACAAAAACCCGCCCAAATTGGGCAAAAAAGCTGGAAGCCTTTCAACCCGCTCGCATTTTTACCGTATGCTAAGCACAACCGGCGACGGCAGACCTCGGGTGACCGTTAGCCGGACGAACTTACACGAGTCGCGACTGCTCCAGCGCAGCTGCAATGAAGCCCGCAAAGAGCGGGTGTGGGTCGAATGGCTTGGATTTCAGTTCGGGATGGAACTGCACGCCGACAAACCACGGATGATCCGGGCGCTCCACGATCTCGGGCAGCAAGCCATCGGGTGACATGCCCGCAAAAACCAGCCCCTGCCGCTCCAGCGGCTCGATATAGGCGCTATTGACTTCATACCGGTGGCGGTGACGTTCGGAGATGGTGGTCACCCCGCCATACATGCGCGAGGTATGGCTGTTGCCCGAAAGCTTCGCCTCATAGGCACCCAGACGCATCGTGCCGCCCAGATCGCCGCCTTCCTCGCGCTGCTGCAGGCCTTCTTCGCTCATCCATTCGCTGATGATGCCGACGACAGGTTCGCTCGTCTCGCCGAACTCGGTCGAGGATGCCTTTTCAAAACCGGCAGCGCGTGCGCCTTCGATACAGGCCATCTGCATGCCCAGGCAGATGCCGAAAAACGGAACCTTGCGTTCGCGTGCGAAGCGAACACTGGCGATCTTGCCTTCGCTGCCGCGTTCGCCAAAGCCGCCGGGCACGAGAATCCCGTGCATCGGTTCAAGCGCGGAAACGATCTCGCTTTCGTTCTCGCCTTCGAAGATTTCGGCGTCGATCCACTTGATATTGACCTTGACCCGATTGGCAAGACCGCCATGGATCAGCGCTTCGTTGAGGCTCTTGTAGGCATCGGGCAGACCGACATATTTGCCGACCACACCGATCGTGACTTCGCCTTCGGGGTTGAAGTAGCGATCGGTCACATCGTTCCAGGCGGAAAGATCAGGCGCAGGTGCGTCGGTAATGCCGAAGCCGCGCAGGACCTCCGCATCAAGCCCTTCTTCGTGATACTGCAGCGGAACCGAATAGATCGACGGCGCGTCGAGCGCGGGGATCACCGCTTCCTTGCGCACGTTGCAGAAATTGGCGATTTTCTGGCGTTCGCCATCGGGAATCGGATGCTCTGCGCGGCAAAGCAGCACGTCAGGCTTGATCCCGAGGCTCGCAAGTTCACGCACCGAATGCTGAGTCGGCTTGGTCTTCAATTCGCCCGCAGCGGCGATGTAGGGGACAAGCGTGACGTGCACGCTCAGCGTCTGCATCGGCTCAAGCTCGTTCCGCAGCTGGCGAATCGCTTCCATGAAAGGCAGCGATTCGATGTCACCCACCGTCCCGCCGATTTCACACAGGATGAAATCATGGCCTTCGCTGTCGGCCAGCGCGAATTCCTTGATCGCGTCGGTAACGTGCGGGATGACCTGCACCGTCGCGCCCAGATAATCGCCACGACGTTCCTTGGCGATGATGTCGCGATAGACCCGGCCCGACGTGATGTTGTCGCTCTGCCGCGCCGATACGCCGGTAAAGCGTTCATAATGGCCAAGGTCGAGATCGGTTTCCGCCCCATCATCAGTGACATAGACCTCACCATGCTGATACGGGCTCATCGTGCCCGGATCGACATTGAGATAGGGGTCGAACTTGCGGATGCGTACCTTGTACCCGCGTGCCTGAAGGAGCGCTGCCAGAGAGGCAGCCATGAGACCTTTGCCGAGCGAGGAGACCACGCCGCCGGTGATGAAAATGAACCGCGCCATGGGAGTTGGGCCTTAAGCGTTATGTTGGATTCGGGGCAAGCGAATTGAGGCGTCAAATGCGCCCCATCCACAATGATGAAACGAAAAACCGCTGAGCGGTTTATTCGGCGGCGGGTTCTTCGCCCGCAGGAGCCGTTTCGCCGGCCGGTGCGCCAAGCAGGTCATCCGCCGATGCCGCTCCCGCTTCCGGTGCGCCAGAAGCCGGGCCACCCAGAAGATCGCCGGAGGTCGGCGCCGCGACGTCACGATCCAGCGTGGTGGTCACATCGCCCACGCTCGACTGGCTAACCGCCAGTGCCGCAAGCAGGATCGAAAGGGTGACAAAAGCGACTGCCAGCCACTTGGTCGAACGGGTCAGGAAGTCGGCCGCACCGCGCGCACCCAGTGCACCCGAAGGACTGCCGCCGATACCAAGGCCGCCGCCTTCCGAACGTTGCATCAGCACGACGCCGACCAGAGCGGCGGCGACAATGGCCTGAATCACGGTGAGGATGATGAACAGCGACATGGTTTTCTTCTGATAGACGTAAAACGGTGAAGCGCACTTAGGGATGCAAAGCCCCAAGGGCAAGCGCGGATAGCCGTGCCTTATCCTTCGTCGGGGTCACCTGCAGCCAGTGCGATGCCCATGAAGCTGTCGGCAGTAAGGCTTGCACCGCCCACCAAAGCCCCGCCCACTTCGGGAGTGGAAAGGATTTCGGCAGCGTTTTCCGGCTTTACCGAACCACCATAAAGAATGCGGACTTCACTGCCGGCTTCCTCGCCCAGCAGCTTGATCAGCAGGGCGCGGATTTCTGCGTGCATTTCGGCAATATCTTCGACAGTCGCCGTCTTGCCCGTGCCGATCGCCCAGATAGGTTCATAGGCGATGGTAAGCCGCTCAGCTGCGTTTTCGATCTCTTCCGGCAGCGAAGCCTTGAGCTGCTTCTTGACGAACGCAACCGCACGGCCCGCATCGCGGGTCTGCTCGCTTTCGCCGCAGCACATGATGATGCGCAGGCCTGCGGCCAGCGCGGATTCGGCCTTCGCCCGGATCAGCGCATCGTTTTCGCCGTGGTTCTGCCGCCGCTCGCTGTGGCCGAGGATCACGAACTTCGCTCCGGCGTCGGCGATCATCGCCGCCGAGATGTCGCCGGTATGCGCTCCGCTCGCGTTGTGGTGGCAATCCTGCGCCCCCACAGCGATCTGTTCCGCTTCGCGGTGGACGGGGTGAATCAGCGTGTAAGGCGGCGCGATGGCGACTTCGACCTTCATATGGCGCTGAGCCGCGCGATCGATGGCGCGGGCTTCGGAAAGCATGGCGCGGGTGCCGTGCATCTTCCAGTTTCCAACGATGTAGGGCCGCTGGGGCATCTGAATTTCCTGAACTTTACTTGGGATGATACGAATCCGAGGGCCCGATGTAGGGTCGAGGGGCCGCGTCCGCTAGCCGAGTGGATCACTTTAGTCAAAACGTGCTCTGACCTGTTGCCGCGAGGTCGCAGGGCAGATAAAGCGCTGCTCCAGACCGCGATCAGGGACCCGCCTTGGACAACCCCACGGTTTCGGTCGGCTCAAGACAAGTCCGCACCTTCGTTCGGACGGCACAAATATTCCGCGCGAATACGGATACCGGGAAAACGCACAGATGATTTCGCTCTTTCGGAAATTCTTTCAGTCGAAAATCGGCCTGCCGATCTTCATCGGTTTTCTCGTGGTGGTCGCGCTGGCCTTCGCTGCGAGCGATATTTCCGGCTCGGCGACGTTTGGCGGATTGGCCGGTGATGACAAGGTGGCCGTTGTTGGCGACGAGGGCATTACTACGGTCGAAATGACCGGCACGATGAATAACGCGCTGACCCGGGCGCGCGATCAGAACCCGACGATCACCATGCCGCAATTCGTCGCGCAGGGCGGGCTCGAGAATGAGCTGGACCTGCTGATCGATCGTTACTCGACCGGGATTTTTGCCCAGAAGTACGGCCTGCGAGCGGGCGCAAATCTGGTGAACAGCGAAATCCTGAAGATCAACGCCTTCCGCAACCTGACCGGCGAATTCGACCCAGAGACCTATCAGGCCGCGCTGCGCCGTCAGGGCATCACCGATGCCATCCTGCGCAAGGATATCGCCGACGGCCTGCTCGCTCAGATGGTGCTGCGTTCCGCCCTTGGCGCACCGCAAATGCCCGAAGCCGCCGCGCGCCAATACGCCGCACTGGTGCTCGAACGGCGCAAGGGCCAGATCGGCCTGATCCCGAGCATGGCTTTCGCGCCCGAAGGCGATCCCACGGCGGAACAGCTCAACACATTCTACAGCGAGACACGCTCCAACTACATCCTGCCCGAACGCCGCACGCTGCGTTTCGCGGCATTCGGTGCGGACAGCGTCGACGCGGACATCACCCCGACCGCCGAGCAGATCGCCGCGCGCTTCGAACAGGACAAGGCGCAATACGCCGCGAGCGAACGGCGGGCGATTTCCTCCTTTGTCGTGCCGACCGAACAGGCGGCAAAGGCGCTGGTCGAACGGATCCGCGGTGGCGTCTCGCTCGAAGCGGCAGCACGCGAAGCGGGCTTCCAGGTTTCGACCGGCGGGCTGCGCAGCCGCGACGAGATGTCTTCGGCCACCAGTTTTGCAGTGATGGAGAAAGTCTTCGCCGCCAATGAAGGCGCGATGGCCGAACCGGCGCAATCGACCCTTGGCTGGTATGTCGCCCGTGTTGACGACATCGAAAAGATCGCCGCCCGTTCGCTAGCCGATGTGCGCGACGATATTGCCGCCCAGCTTCAGGAAGAAGCCCGCGCCGCCGCCCTGATCGATCTCAGCAGCCGGATTGAGGAAATGGTCGACACCGGCACGTCGCTGACGGATGTGGCGCAGCAGTTCGGCCTCGAAGTCACAGCGATCCCCGGCGTCACCGCTGACGGCCGCATCTTCGGCGCGCCTGGTCAGGGCATTCCGCAAGGTCTTCGCCCGATCCTCGACGTGTCGTTCCAGATGGACGAAAGCGAGCCGCAGCTGGCCGAAATCGTGCCCGGCGCGCAGTTCCTGGTGTTCGACGTGCAGGAAATCACCGAAAGCGCCGCTCCGCCGCTGGCCGAAGTGCGCGAGGAAGTGACCGCGGCGTGGCGCCGTGCAGAGGGCAACAAGAAGGCGAAGGATGTGGCCAACCGCATTCTTGCCGCCGTTCGTGGTGGCAAATCGCTGAACGAGGCGATGCGCGCGGAAGACGCAAGGTTGAACCAGATTGAAAACATCAATCTGCGCCGCACCGAACTGCTTTCGGGCCAGAACCGCAGCATTCCCGCTCCGCTGGTGCTGATGTTCTCGATGGCGCGCGATTCGACCAAGGTGCTGGAGGATTCGAACGATCTGGGCTGGTACGTGATCGATCTCGACACGATCGAAACCGATCCGATTGAGGAAAACTCGGGCCTTCTGGCGCAGACCCGTGCCCAGCTTGCCCCGGCGTTGACCAATGAATACGCCGCCCAGCTTGCCCGTGCGATCCGTGCCGAAATCGGTGTCGAGCGGAACGAGGAAGCGATCGAGGCGCTGCGCAAGGCATTGGCCGGCGAAAGCTGATCCGGCCTGCACAAGCGATCAAGATCTCTGAGTGACCCAGAAAGCGCCCTTCCCCGCCGGACTTGAAAACGCTGCCGTTGCCGCCGCCGCCTTGGCGGAAGGACGGCCCGCGCTTGTCTGGCGCAGGGTGGTTGCGGACAGCGACACGCCCGTCGGTGCGGCACGCCGCCTGATCGTTCCAGGGCGCGGAGACTTCCTGCTTGAGTCGGTCGAAGGCGGCGAAGTGCGCGGGCGTTACAGCCTGCTGGGGCTCGATCCCGATCTGGTGTTCCGCGCCAGCGAGGGAAAGGCAGCGATCAACGCCCGCTGGCAAAGCGACCGCGACGCCTTCACCCCGTGCGATGGCGATGCCTTGAGCGAGCTGCGCGCACTCGCCAATACCTGCCGGATCGAAACTCCGCCTGAGGCAGAAAACCCCCTGCCCCCGGCGCTGGCCTGTCTGGTCGGCTATTTCGGCTATGAGACGATCGGGCTGGTCGAAACCCTGCCCCGCGCTGCCCCCAGCGAGCTGGCGCTGCCTGACATGCTGTTTGTCCGGCCAACCGTCATTCTGGTGTTTGACGGGCTTTCGGATGAACTGTTCTGCATCGCGCCGATCTGGAGCGCCGATGATCCCGCTGCCGCGATTGCCGCTGCGGGTGAACGGATCGACGAGACTTTGCGTACAATGGCGCAGCCGCGCCCGGCGGAGCCGCTAACTACGTGCGATCTTGCCGAGCCGACACTTTCCCCCGTCATGGCGGAAGACGATTACAAAGCGATGGTGGCGCAGGCGAAGGATTACATCGTTGCAGGCGACATCTTTCAGGTGGTGCTGGCACAGCGTTTCACCTGCCCGTTCGAACTGCCACCGCTGGCGCTCTATCGCGCACTTCGGCGAGTGAACCCTTCCCCGTTCCTCTATTTCCTCGACCTGCCCGGTTTCGCGATAGTCGGTTCATCGCCCGAAATCCTTGTCCGCGTGCGCGACGGCGAAGTGACCATCCGCCCGATTGCGGGAACCCGTCCCAGAGGCGCAACCCGGACGCAGGACGAAGCGAACGAGATCTCGCTGCTGGCCGATCCCAAGGAACTGGCCGAACATCTGATGCTGCTGGATCTGGGTCGCAACGATGTCGGCCGGGTGGCGGCGCGCGGAAGTGTGGAAGTGACTGACAGCTTCACCATCGAACGCTACAGCCATGTCATGCACATCGTATCGAATGTGGTGGGTCGCCTCGCCGAAGACAAAGATGCGCTTGATGCCCTGTTCGCCGGTTTTCCGGCGGGCACCGTATCAGGCGCCCCGAAGATCAGGGCCTGCGAGATCATCGCCGGGCTGGAGCCGGAAACGCGGGGAGCATACGCCGGGGGTGTCGGCTATTTCGCGCCCGACGGATCGGTCGATTCGTGCATCGTGCTGCGCACCGCCGTGGTGAAAGACGGGGTGATGCATGTTCAGGCCGGTGCAGGCATCGTTGCCGACAGCGATCCCGATTACGAGCTTGCCGAATGCCGGGCCAAGGCGGGTGCGCTGATCGCCGCCGCGCGTGAGGCTGTCCGCGTAGCGAGCGAACCGGGGTTTGGCCAATGAAGCGCGCACTTGCCGCAATCGCATTGGCGCTTTTCGGTGCACCAGCACTTGCTGACGAACCGGGCGAAAGCCAAAGTTCCGTGCGGGTCATCGCATCGCCGTTCCTCGTGTTCGAATGGGCAGAGGAGCTTTCCGCGCATGTGACGCTCGCCGATTTTGATGGCGATGGCGATCTGGATATCGCGGTGTCCAACGGGCGCCATTGGCCGCAGCAGGATCGGCTTTATCTCAACCACGGCAATGGCCGAATGCTAGAGGCTCGCCCGATTGGCGATGTCGCCCTGCCGACATATCAGCTTTTGTCAGGCGACCTTGATCGCGACGGCGATCTTGATCTGGTGGCCATCCATGATGCTGTGCCGGCGCGCGCCTTCCATAACGATGGCAAGGGCAATTTCACGCTCGCGTTTGAAATCGACGGCACCGGCGGGGATTCGCGCGGCGGCGCGCTCGCCGATATCGATGGTGACGGGTTTCTCGACCTTGTAATTGCCCGGCGCGGCGATCCGGACTTGCTGCTTTCGGGCACCGCAGAGGGCGCATTCGCCAGTCCGCGCAGGATCGGCGCCGATGACACCGCTTCGATCCGCGTGAACATATCCGACATCGATGGGGATGCTGATCCCGATCTGCTGTTTGCCCGGCGCGACGGGCAGGCAAGCGTGGTCATGCGCAACGATGGAGCGGGCCAGTTTACCGAACTGGCTCTGCCGTCGCTGCTGGGCGCTAGCCGTGAACTTGTCGCGGCCGATCTCGATGGTGACGGGGAGCAAGAGCTCGTCTCGTGCAGCCTCGATGCAAGCAACGCGGTGCTGCGGCGTGACGGCGAAGGCTATCGCATCGCTGAGCGCGTTGGTGCGGCGGATGATGGTTGCTATTCGCTGGCCGTAGCCGATTTCGATGGCGACGGGCTGGGCGATATTGCGGTTGCCAATTCGGAGCATGCGAATTTCCTCTATTTGCAGCAGGCGAGCGGCGGATTTGCGCAGGTGCTGGTCGAGGAAGACCCGTTCGACAGCTATGGCATTGCCAGTGGCGATCTCGACGGGGACACCGTCCCCGATCTGGTTTTCGCCAATTCCGGCGCCTTCAACGCAGCCTATCTCGTACGAAAGATCACGCCATGAGGGTCGCGTTTGTAATTCTTGGCGCATTGGCGCTTGGCGCGTGTGAACCCCAGCCCGAGGGTGAGCCGGTGGTTCGCACCGAGCTGGGCGAGCCGATCCCGGTCGATATGGTAGAGGAGATCGTCCAGTCCGCTCCGGCAGAAGCGATTGCCGGGGCAGCCTGTTCCCCTGCCACTTTCGAAGATGTGCCGCTGATCCATTGCATTGCGGACCCTGAATTGCACCGTATCTCTGCCGCGCTGGCTCCGGTGAGCGGGGACAATGCAGGTACGATCGAAGGCTGGGCCGCAGGCAAGAACGAAGGTGCCATCGCATTCGTGATGAATGGCGGGGCCTATGGCGATGATCTCAAGCCGCTGGGCTATTTCGTGCAGGATTCGGATCGACTCGTCGAACTGAACCGCGCGGACGGATCGGGCAATTTCTTCCTGAAACCCAATGGCGTGTTCTTCGGATCGGAAGGCAATTGGCGCATTCTCGATACCGAGACTTTCCTGCGCACCGTCGGGGATCGCCCGCAATTCGGGACGCAATCGGGGCCGATGCTGGTCCTCAACGGCGAATTGCACCCGGAGATTCAGGACGATGGCCCGTCCAGATCGATCCGCAACGGTGTAGGTGTATCAGCCGACGGCAAGGCGCATTTCGTGATTTCGCAGGAACCGCTCAGCTACGGCAAGCTGGCGCGCTATTTCCGGGATGAATTGAAGGTCGAAAACGCGCTGTTCCTTGACGCGCGAACCTCGTCCTTGTGGGATCCGGCCCGAGGCCGGATGGATCGCGGCCGGGTCGGGCCGTTGATCGTAGTGGAGAAGAAATGATGATCCCGGGCAATATCCGCAGCTATGAACGCACGCTCTATCCCGAGATCGAGCCCTACGAGACGGGCATGCTCGATGTCGGCGAAGGGCATCAGATCTATTATGAGCGCGTCGGCACTCCGGGGGCGAAACCGGCGGTGTTCCTGCACGGCGGCCCCGGAGGCGGCATGGCGCCGTCGCATCGCCGCCAGTGGGACCCGGCGCTGTATGACGTGTTGTTGCTCGACCAGCGCGGCTGCGGCAAATCGCTGCCCTTTGCCGAGATCGAGCACAACGACACGTGGCGCATCGTCGCCGATCTCGAACGCTTGCGCGAGATGTGCGGGCATGAGGCGTGGCAGGTGTTCGGCGGAAGCTGGGGCGCGACGCTGGCGCTGGCTTACGCCCAGACCCACCCTGATCGCGTGACCGAACTGGTGCTGCGCGGTGTCTTCCTTGCCCGCCAGACCGAGAAGGACTGGCTTTACGTCAAGGGCGCGAGCGAGATCATGGCGGAACAGTGGGACAGCTTCACCGGCCTCATCCCCGAGGATGAACGCGGCGATCTGGTGAAGGCCTATCACGATCGCCTGACCAGCGATGACGAGGCGACCCGCCTTGCTGCGGCGCGTGAATGGTCGTTGTGGGAAGGGTCGGTCGCAACCGTGCTGCCGAATCCCGAACTGCTCGACGATTTTGCCGATCCGGCCAAGGCGGTTCCGTTCGCCCGCATTTGTGCGCGCTATTTCCTCAATGATTTCTACCTTGAGGAAGCCCAATTGCTGCGCAACGCGCACAAGATTGCCCATATCCCCACGATCATCGTGCAGGGTCGCCACGACATCTGCTGTCCGCCGACGAGCGCATGGGCGCTGAAAAAGGTGCTTCCCAAGGCCGAACTCTGGATCGTCGACGACGGCGGTCACGCCGCGAGCGAACCCGGCATAACCGACGGCCTGGTGCGTGCGACGGACAAGTTTGCAGGCAAATAGCGTGAGGCTTGAACGCGGCTACGCCTTTGCCGCGGCGGGGCTTCTGCTGGTCGAAATCGTGATTGCGCTGTTCGTCAGGGACAGCTTCGTCCGACCCGTTCTGGGCGACGTGCTGGCAGTCATGCTGGTCAATTGCGCGGTGCTCGCGATTGTCGATCTGCCGCGCGTCGTTGCCGCAGTTTCCGCATTCTTCTTGGGTGTCGTTGTCGAAGCAATGCAATATCTCGACGCGCTGACTGCTCTCGGATTGCAGTACAATCCTGTTGCCCGCACCGTCCTCGGCACGACGTTCAGCTGGGGCGATATCGTTGCTTATGGTGCCGGTGCCATTCTGGCTCTTGTGGCTGACAGGGCATGGCGCAAACGACACCGGGCAAGCACACAGCCTTGAACCCCCCGCGCAATTCCGCGAAAGCCCCGATAATGATTCTCGTCATCGACAATTACGACAGCTTCACCTTCAACCTGGTCCATTACCTGATGGAGCTGGGCGCAGAAGTGCGGGTGGAGCGCAATGACGCGCTTTCCGCGTCGCAGGCGCTGGCCACCAATGCCAGCGGGTTCCTGATCTCGCCCGGCCCCTGCACGCCGAACGAGGCCGGGATCAGCCTCGATCTGGTGGCGGCCTGCGCCGATGCCGGAAAGCCGCTGCTGGGCGTGTGCCTCGGCCACCAGTCGATCGGCCAGTTCTTTGGCGGCAAGGTGGTGCGCGGCGGATTGATGCATGGCAAGACTTCGCCGGTTATGCATGACGGAACGGGTGTTTTCGCCGGCGTCCCCTCGCCCTTCACCGCGACCCGCTATCACTCGCTGATCGTTGAGGACATCCCCGACTGCCTCAGCGTCAATGCCCGCTCTGACGACAATCACGTTCAGGGCTTCCGCCATACCGAGCTGCCGATCCACGGCGTGCAGTTCCACCCGGAAAGCATCGCCACCGAGCACGGCCATTCGCTGCTCGCCAACTTCCTGAAGATTTGCGGGATCGACGCGCAACTGCCCGAAAGGCTCAAGGCATGAAGACCCTCCCCCTTGCCGTTCCGCACATGAACGAAGCCGAGGCAGAGGAAGTTTTCGGCTGGATCCTCGACGGCGAAGCGACTGACGAGGAAATCGCCCGGTTCCTGCTCGCCATGACAGAGCGGAGCGAAACCGCTGATGAAATCGCCGGAGCGGCGCGGGCCCTTCGCGCGCGGCTGATCCCGATCAACGCCCCCGAAGGCGCGGTCGATTGCTGCGGCACGGGCGGCGACGGACACCATACGCTCAACGTTTCCACCGCCGTCAGCCTCGTCGTCGCGGCCTGCGGCGTTCCCGTTGCCAAGCACGGCAATCGCGCTGCCTCGTCCAAATCGGGCGCAGCGGACACGCTGGAGGCGCTGGGCCTCGACATGGACGCCGCCGGACGCACCGCGGAAAAGACGCTCGCGGAAATCGGCATCTGTTTCCTGTTTGCGAAGAACCACCACCCGGCGATGGGCCGCATCCAGCCCATCCGTCAAAGGCTGGGCAAGCGGACGATCTTCAACCTGATGGGGCCGCTGTCCAATCCGGCTGGTGTTACCCGCCAACTGATCGGCATTGCCCGCCCCGGTTATGTCCCGATTTACGCTCAGGCCAAGGCCAAGCTGGGGACGGAGCGCACCTTCATCGTCTCAGGTGACGAAGGGCTGGACGAACTCAGCCTGGCGGGCGGGAACGAGTTGGCCGATGTCTCCGGCAATGATTTCGAGATGCGCCGTGTCGACGCGAACGCCGTGGGCGTGCCGCATGCCCCGGTTGAGGCCATTCGCGGCGGCGATGCCGTGCACAATGCCAAGGCGCTGAAGGCACTGCTGGATGGCACCCCCGGCCCCTATCGCGATGCCGTGCTGCTCAACGCCGCCGCCACGCTGGTTGTTTCCGGCAAGACCGCTGACTGGGCCGAAGGCGCGGCGATGGCGGCAGAGGCACTCGATAGCGGAAAGGCGCGCGATCTGCTTGCCGACTGGATCAGGATGGCGGCGTGACCCGGCGCCCTTGGTATTTGCAATGAACAAGCTCGAAGAAATCTGCTCCGCAAAGCGTGAAATCGTCACCGCCCGCAAAGCGGCGATGACGCTTGCCGAACTCGAATCCGCCGCCGCGACCCGCACCGCGCCGCGCGGGTTCGAAGCCGCCGTGCGATCCCGCGCTGAAACCGGCTTTGCCCTGATCGCCGAAGTGAAGAAGGCGAGCCCGTCAAAAGGGCTGATCCGCGCCGATTTTCAGCCTGCACAGCACGCCCGCGATTATGAAGCGGGCGGCGCTGCCTGCCTCTCCGTCCTGACCGACGCCCCTTTTTTCCAGGGGCATGAGGATTATCTGGTTGAAGCCCGCTCTGCCTGCGCCCTGCCCGTGCTGCGCAAGGATTTCATGGTCGATCCGTGGCAATGCCTCGAAGCGCGCGCCATCGGTGCGGACGCGATCCTGATCATCGTCGCGGCGCTGGAAGACACCGCCATGGCCGAAATCGAGGCCGCTGCGCGCGAGCACGGCATGGACGTGCTGGTGGAAGTGCATGACGAGGCCGAACTGGAACGCGCCGCAAAGCATCTGCAAAGCCGCCTGATCGGGGTCAACAACCGCGATCTCAAGACCTTCACCACGTCCCTCGCCGTGACCGAGAGGCTCGCCCCGCTTGCGCCTGAAGGGACGCTTCTGGTCGGGGAAAGCGGGATTAACACCCATTCCGATCTCGAAAGGCTTGCCAAAAGCCGAGTTCGCACCTTCCTTGTCGGGGAAAGCCTGATGCGCGCCGATGATGTCGCCGCGGCGACCCGGACCCTGCTGCAAGGGTGACACTGCGGGTCGCTGAAAGTGACAGTCTTATCATTTGAAGATGACACTTTGGCGCGAATGGTGACAGTTTGCGCGCAAGAGTGACACTTTGTGTGCCATCATTTTTCGGCCTGTCCTACAGGGACCAAAAATGCAAAAACCCGCGCATGAGCAAGCGTTTCCCCATGGCTTTGATCCGGCCGAGCGGCACCCGTGCGCCTGACGGTGCAGTTTTTTTCTCCAGGACAGTGTTCCACCTGTTCCATCCTGTAGGGTTTGGCGCATGAGCGGCCTTACCCATATCGGCCCGGACGGGACGGCGAACATGGTGGATGTGGGCGGGAAGCCCGCGACTCACCGGGTGGCCATCGCCTCAGGACGCATCGCCATGTCCGCCGCAGCATTGGAAGCGATCCGTTCAGGCGACGCGCCCAAGGGCGATGTGCTCGGCACTGCGCGGATTGCCGGGATCATGGCGGCAAAGCGCACCGGCGAACTGATCCCGCTGTGCCATCCGCTCGCACTCGACGCGGTGAATGTGGACTTCGGTTTCGAGGAAGACGGCATCCGCGCCACCGCCACCGCTTCACTGACGGGCAAGACCGGAGTTGAGATGGAAGCGATGGTGGCCGTCTCGACCGCGCTGCTGACCGTCTATGACATGGCCAAGGCGATCGACAAGGGCATGGTGATCGGCGAGGTTCGCCTGATCGAGAAGCGCGGCGGCAAATCCGGCCACTGGAAGGCCGACGAGGCATGAGCGCGCTGCTGACGCTGGAGGAAGCGCAGGAGCGGCTGCTGGCGCTGGCGCCCGCCCTTCCCGCCACCACAGTGGAGATCGGGCCGACTTTGGCGAACCGCTATCTCGGCAGCGATCTGAAGGCCCTGCGCACCCAGCCCCCGGCGGACCTGTCGGCAATGGACGGCTATGCGATTGCGGGCGAAGGGCCATGGGAGCGGGTGGGTGAAAGCCGCGCGGGCGGCCCTTTCGACGGAACGCTTGCCCCCGGCCAATGCACCCGCATCTCAACCGGAGCACATGTGCCCGACGGCGCGGACCGCATCCTGATTCAGGAGAACGCCGAGATTGCCGGAACCAGCGTCGCGCTGGCTCCCGGTGAGGCCATGCCTGCGGCGGGGCGGCATGTGCGCAAGGCCGGGTTCGACTTCAGCGCAGGCGACACGGTGCTGAAGGTCGGCACGCAGTTCACGCCCGGCGCAATCGCACTCGCGATCGCAGCGGGTCATGTGCAGGTCCCCGTGATCACGCCGCCGCGCGTGGCGGTGCTCGACAGCGGAGATGAACTTGCGCCGCTGGGTGCGGAGGTGAGAGCGGACCAGATACCGGCAAGCAACGGCGTCATGATCGCTTCAATGCTGCAAGCCTTGGTCGGGGAAACGACCGCGCTCGGTCCTGTGGCGGACGATCCGGCGGCGCTGGCTCAGGCGCTGGCCAAGGCAGAGGGGCACGAGATCCTGATCACCTCCGGTGGTGCTTCGGTGGGCGACCACGACCTGATCCAGCAGGCACTGAAGGACTGGGGTGCCGATCTTGCGTTCTGGAAGGTGGCAATCAAGCCGGGCAAACCCTTGATGGTGGCAACGCGCGGGGAAACCGTTGTGCTTGGCCTCCCGGGCAATCCGGTGTCGAGTTTCGTCACCGCCTTCCTGTTCGCGCTGCCGCTGGCGCGCAAGGCGATGGGCGCTGCCTCTCCCTTGCCCCGCGTTTCGCAAGCGGTCTGCGCGGAAGCATTGCCTGCGACCGGAAGCCGCCGCGAGTTCCTGCGCGGAGTATGCGAAGGCGGGAAGGTGCGGCTGGCGGCATCACAGGATTCGAGCGCCCTGTTCGCATTGGCTCAGGCCAATTGCCTGATTGATCGACCCGCGGGTTCTCCCGAAACCAAACCGGGAACGTCTGTTCCTGTGTACAACCTCCAGAATGGCTGAGTTCTGCGGGTTTGCGGACGATGTGTGCTTGACTTGGCGGAACAGGTTGCCTATTCGTTCCGCATTCGTTCACCATATCGGTGCGCGAACAGTGCTTCGCACCGCACCCTGCCCCTCGTTGGGAAGGCGTGCCTCTGGGAGCGCGCCATTCCAGCACCGTGCGGCAAGGGTGCCGTGCGCCAAGGTGCGCCTAAACGGAGTTTGCCATGTTGACCGCAAAGCAGCATGAACTGATCCGCTTCATCCAGCAAAAGCTGGAAGAAACCGGCATTTCACCCAGTTTCGAGGAAATGAAGGAAGCCCTCGATCTCAAGAGTAAGTCGGGCGTCCACCGCCTGATCTCCGCGCTTGAGGAACGCGGCTTCATTCGTCGTCTGCCCAACCGTGCGCGCGCACTGGAAGTGATCCGTCAGCCCGAGGATGCGACCCCTGCGCCGCGCTCGACGAAGCCGGCCAATGATGCCGCGCCTGTCGTCATGCCCAAGGCCCCGAGCATGCCCTCCCCGGCGAATGACGTGATCGAGATACCCTTGCACGGCAGGATCGCTGCAGGTGCTCCGATAGAGGCACTGGAAGGGCAAAGCTCGTTGCCGGTACCCGCAGCGCTGCTTGGCCCAGGCGAGCATTACGCGCTCGAGGTGTCGGGCGATTCGATGATCGAAGCCGGCATCTTCGACGGAGACTTCGCGCTGGTCCGCCGCACCAACACCGCGCGCGATGGCGAGATCGTGGTTGCGCTGGTCCGCGGCGAGGAAGCGACGCTCAAGTACCTCTACAAGGATGGCGGGATGGTCCGTCTCGACCCGGCGAATGCGGCCTATGATCCGCAGGTCTACGGGCCGGATGAAGTCCAGGTTCAAGGCAAGCTTGCCGGGCTGCTTCGGCGGTATCACTGATTGCTGCGGGGCGCGGTGAGATGGCGGGCTATCTGCCTGCACCGCGCCACCAGCCATGCTGACCCTGCGCTTCGGCGACGCTGGTAACGCGTCCGGATGACAGGTTGAGCGCCAGACCACCGGTTCGCTCGAGCAGGCGCCGGTCCGCCTTGAGCCAGCGCGGCTTGCAGGATCGTGGCAGGAACCGGTCGGCAACAACGATGTCCGCCTGTTCGCAAGCAGCCGCCAGTGCGCGTTCTTCCATCAGTTCACGGTTACGCGCGAGCAGCAACGTCCAGTCGCGTCCGCCACGCTCAATGGTCATCACGCAGAATTCGGGAGAACAGCGCGCCCCCTCCCACAGAGAGAGAGGGACAGGTTCGCTTGCAACGCTTGCCAACTCCATCAGATTGTCACGCGAATAGGACGAGTTGCTATCCCGCAACGAAAGCAACTCACGGCTCCCATCGGCGTCAACCAAGGTGATGCCGACATGCCGACCATCACGGCCAATGAGAACATCAGGGATCGGCGTCGCCAGCAACATCATGGTTGCGACGACAGCAGGGATCAGGCCCAGCAAACGCGCCCGCCCGCTCCAAAGCGCAAGCCACAGCCCTCCCCCGCTAAACAACGCTATCACAAGCCCGCTCATCTGCGGCATCAGCTTCACCGAACCCGGCTGCTCCGCTGTGAAATGAGCGATCCCGAGCAAGAGATCTAACGAGGCTTGAACCAGCCACCAGAACGGCCCGCCCATGCCAATCAGATCGAACAACAATCCCAACGCGATCAACGGCATCGCAATGAACGTGACCAGCGGTATCGCGATCACATTGGCAAAGGCACCGTAAAGCCCAGCCCTGTGGAAATGGAACAGGACGATCGGCATCAACGCGATCTCGATCACCATCCCCGTCACGAACAGCATCAAGGCGCCGCGAAGCACCCTCTTCACCCACTTCTCCTCACGCGGTGCGAGAAAGGCCTTCGCCGGACCACTGCTGTGCAGGGCGACAATCGCAATCACAGCCGCGAAGCTCATCTGGAAACTCGGGCCGATCACACTTTCAGGCCACAGCAGCAGCACGAAGACCGCAGCCACAGCCACCATGCGCAGCGAAAGCGCATCGCGCCCCAGGGCCAGCGCCATCAAGACCAGCATGGCAGCAGCACAGCTTCGGACCGTCGGAACTTCCGCTCCTGTGAGCAAGGTGTAGCCAATTCCGACGACCGCCCCGACCGCTGCAGCAACCACGGGCAATCGAACCCGCAAGGCTACGGCCGGAAACAACGCCAAAAGCTTCAACGCAACCAGATAACCTGCCGCAATCACGGCGCTGACGTGCAGCCCGCTGATCGAAAGCAGGTGCGTCAACCCGGCATCGCGCATCGCGTCTTCATCGCTTTCGAGGATCGCCCCTCTGTCCCCGCTGGCAAACGCCGCAGCAATCGTGCCGGCTGAACCGTCAACTCTCGCGCGAACATGAGCCGACAACCAGCGTTGGACTGCAGCGAGGCCTGTTGCCCGAGGTGCTGCCTCGATGACCTCAACCGAACCGATAACGCTTCCGGTGGCGGAGAGCCCCTTGAACCATGCGGCGCGCGCGAAATCGTATGAGCCGGGCAACATGGGGCTCGCCGGCGGCATCAGGCGAACACGCATCCTGACAACAGCGCCTTCGGCAACCATGGCCGGAGAGGCCGAGACTGCCCGCGTCGAACCAGCGCTTAAGGCCTCTAGCGGGATGTTCACCCTGATCTTCCGGCTTTGGGCCGTTTCGACGTCCCTCACCGCCAATGTCAGCCGGATGCGATCCTGCGCGGGCTGATCTTCACGCTCGAGCACATAGCCCTGAATGCGCTCGACAGTCGGCCTTTCAATCGCGGGTGCGCCGACAATCTCCGACCGCGCCCAGATCACCGCCATCCCGATCGCGAAGACCAACGAGCAGACGATGACTGAGCGGCGAAGGTGATCGCGATCGGGCCGATCACGCCAAAGCGCCAGTGCAACCAGAGCCAAGAGCCCCGCCAGCCCCATCATCGCAGTCCATTGCCATGGGCCGGACAAGGCAAACCACGCGAGGATGCCCGCGGCAAACACCACAGCCAGCCATGGGGCACGGTCAAAGCCGGAGTTTGCAAGAAAGCGCTCGACAGCATCGGCCGCCATGTGCGTGACGCTGGACAATCCGCCGCCCCTTTGCCACAGGCGCGTTGCAGGCTTTTGCAGCCCTGACGGTACGCCGCCCACGGCGATTGACCCGCCATCGGCATCGCCCGCAATCGGAATTATCGGCGCATCAGCCATTGGCCATCGTGCCCCTCGGGTTCGGCCTTTTCGGATGCAGCAAGTGAATAGGAAATAAGCGCTTATGGCAAGTCCAGCGGCACAAAGTCCCGGCACCGGTCAGGTGGTCACCCGCTTTGCCCCCTCGCCCACCGGCTTCCTTCATATCGGCGGGGCGCGTACAGCCCTGTTCAACTGGCTGTTTGCACGGCATCATGGCGGCAAGGCGCTGTTGCGGATCGAGGATACCGATCGCAAGCGTTCCACTCAGGAAGCGATCGACGCAATTCTTGACGGGCTCGACTGGATGGGCCTGGATTATGACGAAGCCCCGGTGTTCCAGTCGCAGCGCGCCGAACGTCATGCCGAAGTCGCGCAAAAGCTGCTCGAGGCAGGCCATGCCTACAAATGCTTCGCCACGCCTGAAGAGCTTGAGGCCATGCGCGCCGAACAGCGCGCAAACAAACAGCCGATGCGATATGACGGACGCTGGCGTGATCGCGATCCTTCGCAGGCTCCGGAAGGCGCCCCCTTTACCGTTCGGCTCAAGACGCCGGTGGATGGCGAAACGACGATCGAGGACAAGGTCCAGGGCCGCGTTTCTGTCAAGAACATGGAACTGGATGATTACATCATCCTGCGCGCTGACGGCACGCCGACCTATATGCTCGCAGCGGTTGTCGACGATCACGACATGGGCGTAACCCACGTCATTCGCGGAGACGATCACCTTAACAACGCCTTCCGCCAATTGCCGATCTACCACGCGATGAACCAGATCGAAGGTGGATGGAACGATCCGGTCTATGCCCATATTCCCCTGATCCACGGGTCGGATGGTGCAAAGCTGTCCAAGCGTCACGGCGCTCTGGGTGTCGAAGCCTATCGTGATGAGATGGGCATCCTTTCAGAGGCACTGTTCAATTACCTGCTGCGCCTTGGCTGGGGCCATGGTGATCGTGAAGAGATTACCCGCACTGAAGCAATCGAGCTGTTCGACCTGGGCGGTGTGGGCAAGAGCCCGTCGCGTTTCGACCTGAAAAAGCTCGAAAATCTGAACGGTCATTACATTCGCGAAAGCGATGATGCGAAACTTGCAATGCTGGTTGCCCCCCGGATTGACGGCGATGTCGATATCGAATTGCTGACGCAGGCGATTCCGGTGTTGAAACCACGCGCAAAGAATTTGAACGAACTCGCTGATGGCGCAGGGTTTTTGTTCGCGCAGCGCCCCCTTGAAATGACCGAAAAGGCAGCTCAGCTGCTCGATCCGGAGAGTCGCTCGAATCTGCGACTATTGTCGGACCGGTTTTCGCAGGAAAATGACTGGACAAGCGAGGCACTCGAAGCCACTACGAAGGCGCTTGCGGAGGAACTGGGGTTGGGCCTTGGCAAGCTGGCGCAGCCGATGCGTGCGGCGCTTACCGGGACGACAACGTCCCCAGGAATTTTCGATGTTCTGGTCCTTCTGGGACGGGAAGAATCCCTGGCGCGGCTCGACGCACAAGCGGCGTAAGCGGCCAAGCCAGATCAACAATTGGGCAGGAGACAGACCTTGGCAGACAAGCAGGCGAAACTCGAACTGAACGGCGAATCCTACGAGTTTCCCGTTCTCTCAGGAAGCACCGGCCCGGATGTGGTCGATATTCGCAAGCTTTACGGGCAGACCGGCGCTTTCACCTTCGATCCCGGCTTTACGTCGACGGCAAGCTGCGAAAGCGCGCTGACCTATATCGACGGCGACGAAGGCATTCTGCTGCACCGCGGTTATCCGATCGGCCAGCTGGCAGAGCATTCCAGCTTCATGGAAGTGTCCTACCTGCTTTTGAATGGTGAACTGCCGAGCCAGGAAGAGCTCGACGACTTCACCTACACCATCACCCGGCACACCATGCTGCACGAACAACTTTCGGTGCTATATCGCGGTTTCCGCCGCGACGCGCACCCGATGGCGATCATGTGCGGCGTCGTCGGCGCGCTGTCGGCATTCTATCACGACAGCACCGACATTTCCGACCCTGAGCACCGCAAGATCAGCTCGCACCGCCTGATCGCCAAGATGCCGACGATCGCGGCAATGGCGTACAAATATTCGGTCGGGCAGCCGTTCATGTATCCGGACAACCGCCTGTCCTACACCGGCAACTTCCTGCGCATGACCTTTGGCGTTCCGGCTGAGGAATACGAAGTCATTCCGGCAGTTGAACGTGCAATGGACCGGATCTTCATCCTCCACGCCGACCACGAACAGAATGCCTCGACTTCGACCGTGCGTCTTGCCGGTTCTTCGGGCGCCAATCCGTTCGCCTGTATCGCTGCTGGGATCGCCTGCCTGTGGGGCCCGGCGCATGGCGGCGCGAACGAAGCCGCGCTCAACATGCTCAAGGAAATCGGCACGCCCGACAAGATTCCGCACTATATCGAGCGTGCTAAGGACAAGAACGATCCGTTCCGCCTGATGGGCTTCGGTCACCGCGTCTACAAGAACTACGATCCGCGGGCGACCGTGATGCAGAAGACCGTGCGCGAGGTTTTCGATGCGCTGAAGGTCAACGATCCGCTGTTCGAAACCGCGCTTCAATTGGAAGAGATCGCCCTCAACGATCCGTATTTCATCGAGAAGAAGCTGTTCCCGAACGTCGATTTCTATTCGGGGATCATCCTTTCGGCGATCGGTTTCCCGACCACCATGTTCACCGCGCTGTTCGCTCTGGCCCGCACCGTTGGCTGGGTGGCACAGTGGAACGAGATGATCAGCGATCCAGGCCAGAAAATCGGCCGTCCGCGTCAGCTCTACACCGGCCCCACCGAACGCGATTACGTTCCGATCGCCAATCGCTGATCGGGCATTCACCGAATGAGCGCGATCCTGAAGCTGTTGCTCGGCGGCTTTGGGGTCGCGCTTTTCGTTTTGGGTGCAATCTGGGCGCTGCAGGGTGCCGGAATACTGAACTGGCCCGCCGGCAGCTTCATGCTGGCAGACCGAACACGGATTCTCCGTAATTTCGAGACCTAAAACATTGAAATAAAGTGATTTCGTCCAAACGAATCATCGTGTCCCCACTTTCAGTTTTAGGCCTCGTGTTTGCCATGCCTGTCCCGAAAATCGCTCACCTTCGAGCGGTTGGACAGCCCTCAATCAGAAGGGCGAGGCAACATGGTTCAACAAGCGAAACGCACAACACTCAGAGCGCATCTCAACGGCAATTTCGTCCGCCGCAAATTGCCTCCTACCGGAGGTGAGTATGCGATCCACGATACCAAACTTCCCGGCTTCGGTATCCGCGTCAGATCGAACGGTAAAGCCTTCTGGTTTGTGCGACCAAGACGGCGCGGCAGGAGCCGACGGATCATGCTCGGCGGTGTCAGCGAGCTCGATGCCACAACCGCGCGCAAACAGGCGAAGAAGGTGCTTGTCGAAGCTGCGCTCGACGGTCTTCCCCGCCAGCGCAAGCCCGCCCGATCGCCCACCTTCGCCGAGTTCGTCGACGCCTATTGGCGCGACATTGCGCGCAGGTGGAAGCCGTCGACGGTGGGGCGCAATTGGCATGCTTGGACAAACATGCTCATGCCCGAGTTCGGGCCATGCCGCGTAGTGTCGGTAACGCGTGAGGATATCGTTCGCTGGCGCGACGGATGCGCCGGGGCGGACGCGTGCAAGTTCAATCGCTCAGTGCCGGTTCTGTCATCGCTGTTCCAGTATGCTGAGGCGCTCAAGGTCACTCCGAAAGGTTCCAATCCATGTCGCGGCATTCCGCGTTATAAAACCCTCCCTATTGAGCGCTTTCTGACGCCGAAAGAGTTTCACCGATTGGGGCGCGAGCTGGCCGAAGCGGAAGCGGAGTTCCCCGCGCAAGTGGCGATCATTCGACTTCTGCTTTTTACTGGTGCGCGGATTTCCGAAATCCGCGATCTACAATGGGACTGGGTCAAGCCACCACACCTGATGCTGCCCGACAGCAAGACCGGGCCGAAGACGATCTACCTGAACAGTCAGGCGATTGCGGTCTTGAAGGCCGTCAAGCGCACCAAGGGCTGCCCGTTCGTGTTTCCGAACCCATCGCTAACAAAGCCAATCACTATCCAAAGCTGGTGGGCGACGTTTCGCAGGCAATGCGCCTTGCCCGATGTCCGCATTCATGACCTGCGTCACAGCTTTGCTTCAGTCGCGATCGCAAAGAATGTGCCGCTGGCAACGATTGGAACTCTGCTGGGGCATGTGCTCCCGGAAACGACCGCGCGCTACGCGCATCTCGCAGACGATCACATCGCCGAGGCAGCGCAGCGCGTCTCGGGATTGCTCGCGCAAGCGATTGGAGTGAGCCGATGAACACGCGCACTCTCAACGAAGTCGTGGATGACGCACTCGCCGAGATTGGATTCGATTCCGCACGGCGGCGTCGCCCAACAGGCCGCCAGCGATCAACCGAATGGCTGGGAAGCGAGGCAGGGTTCGGCTTGCGACATTATCCCAATGGCCGATCAGTCTATATCGTTCAGGCGCGGATGGGGGGAAGGAACCGCACTGTGACGATCGGTTCCGATGCATTGCTCACTAAGGCTCAGGCGGCGAAGGTGGCGCGGTTGGTCTTGGCCCATGCCCGCGTGGGCGGCGATCCGGCTTCGACCAAACAACGCGTCAAAGGCGCGCCGCTGTTCCACGACTTCCTTGATGAGTTCTGGGACAAGTGGTCGGGCCGCTGGGCGGCCAAGACACTGTCGGTCAACACATACTATCGTCGCCTTTATCTCGACGGCTGTTTCCCCGGTCTTGGGATCGACGAAATCGGTGAGGGACATGTCACCGAATGGTTCGCGCGGCTCAACGATGAAGCGCCGCCCGGTGCCGCCAATATGGTTCTCGGCATACTAAACCTCATGCTCAACAAGGCGGAGGACTGGGGCTACCGTCTTGACCACACCAATCCTTGCCGCGTGGTGCGCAGGAACAAGCGTAAAAAGTTTGAACGCTATCTCAGCATCAAAGAGCTGCGTCGGCTTGGAGGTGTTCTGGCCGACTGGCGGCAATCGGACGACGCGATGCAGCGGCTTACCGCGTCGGCAACCACCTTGCTGCTCTTGACTGGCTGCAGGCGCGGGGAGATCCTTGCGCTGCATTGGGGAGATATCAAAGGGCGGCGGATCAAGCTGCGCCAAGCTAAGACCGGCCCCCGAACGGTCTGGCTTGGAGCCGAAGCGCAGGCGCTCCTTCAGGATCTGCCACGTCACGAAGGTATAGAATGGGTTTTTTGGAATCCGGGCGCACAAAAGCCGATCAGGGCCTACGACGCTCATTGGCGGTTGATGCAGGATCAGGCTGGGCTTTCTGGCGTGCGCCTGCATGATCTGAGGCACACCTTCGCCAGTCACGCAGCAATGAACAAGGAAGCGCTGCCGATGATCGGCAAGTTACTCGGACACCGTCAGATCCAATCGACCTCGCGCTACGCACACCTTGATGATGGACACATATTCGAGGCAGCCGAAGCAGTGGGGGCTGCAGTTGAAAGGATGATGTCACTAGATCCATAATGTCTTAAGCGGATGGGCTGTTTTCTAAGCCCGTTGGTTCAGAGACCAATCGCTGGCGGCACGTATTCAAAAGCGGAAATTCAGCAAACGACCCAGTTTCGGTCATTAGTCTTGCATTTTGCTCGGCGGTTTGCAGACCGTTTAGTTCCCACCTGCAAACAACCATGCAGCCAGCTGCTCGGACAAACCTAGCAGCTATGACATCCCAAACCGAGAATATCTCATTCGGCGGCGTTGGGCGATGACGAAGACTGTGCGCGAGGTTTTAGGAGCGCGGCAAGTTCAAACAAGGTGGGCTTGGCCAAGACATAGAGCAGGGCGAGATAGCTGGACGCTCCCACCACAAGCAATATCGCAAGCCGCGCATAGACGTTCATCTCCGGCAGCATGCGTCCGGTAAAATACACCAATCCTGCCATTACAAGCGCAGCGCAGAGGGCCGGAAAAACCGCGCGTGCCAAGGCGCCTGCGGTTAGGCCTAGATGCTCCTTTGACAAGACGAAGGTAGCAATCGTCACCAAGGGGAAGCCCGCTACCCACGCATAGGCAAGGCCCATGACGCCAAATTGGACGCCGACAAGAAAATTGATCGACATGACCAAGGCCCCGAACATTGTCACGCGGGCCGAAATATGCGGCTTGCCCATTGCATTGTTGGCGGGTGCAAACAAGATCTGCAGAGTCATTAAAGGCATTACAAGCGCGAGCACGGAGACAATCGGTGCCATTGGCAACCATTTTGCGCCCAGCACGACATGGACCAATTCATGCGCGGTGACGGCCATGCCGAAATAGATTGGGCAGGCGACCAGCATGATGAGGCGCACAGCCTTGAGGAATGACCAGCTTAGCGCTGCGGGGTCATTTTGTATCCGCGCATAGGCCGGGAAGGCGATTTCGTTGAGTGGCGGTACAAATTTGGCAGTGAATATGGTGGTTAGGAACAGCGCCTCTGCATAAAGCCCCAACTCGAATGGTGTTAGCCAGCGGCTGGCGATGAAGATGTCTGATTGGCTTTGGATTGTCCAAAATAAATGCGCGAGCAGAACCGTTCCGCCGAACGTAAACATCTCCCTTGATCCACGATAGTCAAAGCTGGGCCAAATGAACATCTTGGCCGAGAGGAACAGCCCAATCCCTTGGGTCCAAAAAATCGCGATGGCCGCATAGACTAGCGTCCAAACACCAAGGCCGTTGAGCGCACAGGTCAGCGCCACTATCGCGCCAATGATGGCCGAAAGGAGGTTGATCAGCGCGGTTTTCTTAAATTCAAGATTGCGCGCCATGAGCGCTTCAGGAAGCACGATAAACGGCGTGGCGAGGAAAATTAGCGCTTGCAAGCGAAGCAGGTCTTCAATGATGGGTTGACGATAATACTCAGCGGCGACGGGCGCGAGCAGGAATTGCAGCAGCGCAATCGCGCCGTTTAGAATCAAGAGAGCGCCAAAGGCTTGCCGCAATCGCCGGGGATCGAATTCTTCGGATTGGACGATGGAACTGGCAAGGCCGTAGCCATTGAGAAAGCTCAAGAACACAAGCACAACCTGCGTCATTGCGAACAGGCCATAGTCTGCCGGATCGAGAATGCGGATCACCGCAAGCGTGCTGGCCCACGATATGAGCTGTGAGAAAATCTGCGTGCCAGATCGCCAAATCATGGCGCTGCGCACCCGTTCGCCAAAGTTTTTGGTCTTGCTGGTTTGCGCGCTCATATCGGGAAGCTCACAGCTACATTAGCTTCCATCGAAAAAGACGGCAGCATGACCCCATGCGGTGCCGGTTGGCCCGTGCGGCCATTGTTCGCGGTCGAGCGAGATGTAGCCGGTGCTTTTGGAGCGGAAAATGTTGAGTAGGCTTTCGCTGCGATAATCGGCAAAATCGGGATCGAATTCGATGCGGCCAGAGCTTTCGTCAAATCGCAGCATGTAAAAGCCCTGCTCCCCGCCCAATTCTGCGCCGAGTATCAAGCGATTGCCAGCCGGGTCCTTACCCAACCAATGCGGCGCAAAACCTTCAGGCGTGTCGAGCCGGAACACTTCGAATGGCTTTCTCGGGTCGGAGATGTCGAGCACCACCACCTGTTCCTTTTTGCCAATGGGTTGGACCCAAAATTGGCCGATCAACACCGGAATGCCGCAAGCGCCCCTGATTTTGGTTGGGTCTTCCGAAGGCGCGGTCTCGACCGAAAACACCAGATCAAGCTGGGGGTCGTCGCTGGCAATGCCGGTTAGATGATAGAAATTGCAGCCGTAGGAATTGAGGAAAATCGACCCATCACCCAACACGTGTTGGCCAAAGCCTGCGCCGTTCACCCCATCAACACGGTTACCCAGATGATCAACACCGACCTCCAGATCGAGCGTATGTAAGAGCTCAAAATCGGAATAGCGGTAGATTTGGACCACATCGGCCCATGACTGCTCCATCATCGGAGCGCTGGTGACGGTGAGCCGGTCGGCTTCGGGCAATTGCGCAAAGGCGTAGGGCCGGATCGCTTTGGTGTATCCAGCCGCCGCCGCAGACGCCGTTCGGATCAGCTCACCTTGCATCGTGTACTCAGCAATTCCGCCGTGATTGCCGGGCGAAGTGCTTTCGGCCAGATTAGGACTGGCCCCCTCGCCGCGCAAAAATCCGACCAGTCGTGTGCCGCTGGTGGTGCGAGCGTAGTCATGGGGGAAACGCAACGGGGAAGGTGGTGCGAAGGTGCCCGCAACCATGGGATTGGCCGGGTCATCAATGTTCACGATCATCGACAGTTCGTGGTGGTGCCCGTTCATGAAGATAGGCTCACCCTTAGGCGGGGCTGTGTATTCCATATGGTGCACCATCGAGGCCTTGTGACCGATGGGCGTGGAGCCGAGCGGCTGCCCGCGAGCATCGCTTTGCGGGTCGACGTCGATCACGGTGATAAAGTCTTCGTCCGTCTCATCCTGATCGCCCACAAGCAGCAGAATATGCGGCGATGCACCCGTAAGCTCAATTGTGCTCGTTGGCGTGGGGTCAGCACAAGAGGCCAAACCAATCATAGAAAGCGAAATGAGGAGGCGCGCAGTCTTCATTGGGATACCTTGTAAAACGCCTGTGAGAGCGGTTCAAAACCATGCTTTTTGAACAAGGCCTCAGATGCAGAATTGGCTTTCCAAACCGTGCCCGAAATCGCGCAATTCTCAAGCGGCTCCACTTGCGCAAGCAACGCGCTCATCATCGCCGATGCGCCGCCTTGCCCGCGTGCGCTTTCACTCACTACAATATCTTCAACAAAACACGTCCAACGCGGTCTTCCATAAAACACAGTGTTGGACCGGTTGAGGTAATACAGCAGATAGCCAGAAAGCGCCTCATCGACATACCATCCCATGGCAAAACCGCTGCGCCTGCGCAGAGGATTGCGAGGTTTCAAAAACCCTTGAAGATACCCGACAATGGCCGCGCGATCATCTGCGGGGCCGAAATGTGCGGGGAATGCATCGTGATGCGGTGTTTGACCTTGTTGGAACAAATCGGTCATCGCCTCCAGCAAGTTAGAGGTTCTTGCATCCAATGTTGAAACATGTGCCACGGCTAGACCTTACTCGCTGTTTTCAGCAGCATCTTAATTGCCTGAACCAAGCGGTAGATCAAAGTGTAGATCACCCCTTTCCGTTCAATCACCAGATCAAAAATGGCTTTCTGGTCGGGCCATAGGTCGTTGAGCATGGCGTTATCGGGAGCGGAACAGGAATCGACGAAGGTCGTGTCTTGCTTGGCAAGGTAGTGTTTGAGGGTTTCAAATTCCATCAAAACACCGGGCGAGAATTTGCGGAAGTCCTGATCAATCGCTGATTTGAGGCAATATGCGATCGGCGGCGCGGCGATATCGAGCGTGTACGCAATGGGCCGACCATCAAGGCAAAGGCGAGAGAAATGCAAGTTCCCCGTTTCGAACGCCTCGCCAATGATTGCCTTGTAGAGCGCCGTTTCATGCTCGCACGATAGGATTGAGGACTCCTTTTCCCGTTTCCATCCGGTGTTTTCCAAGGCGAGGAAATGCGCTGTCCAATCCTCCAATTGCGCCGGTTCGTTCAAGCGCTCGATGGAGACTTCCCCTTGCTGAGAGAGCTTTTTGCGTGCCTTGCGAATGCTCTTGCGCCGGTTCGTTCCAATCAGATCCTCTGGATTGGCCGAGGCGTGACCGACGCGGGCAATCGCTGCTCTTGCAAATCGGTTTGCGGCAAAGAGCTGTCGCTGATCGTGATCGCAATGGCGGGCAATCGCCTTGGTAATTGGCCCATCGGCCCCGATCATTGACAGCTTTAGGAAGGCGCAATCACGCGGAGCATTATCTAGCCATTCGCACAAGCCGGTCGCAAACCCGTTTTCGTGCCCCTTTCGCACCAATGGCGTGCCCAAGAACTGCTCATAATGAAGCGCGCTGTTCCAATAGAGGACCGGCAATTTTGCATAACCATAGTCCCTGCGCACGATCACGGTCCCGATTAGCAATCCGTTTTCGCGGATCGCGATCAGCAAAGCGGCTTGGTCTGCCAGTAATGGGAGTGAATGGGCGAGGTAGGACGGAAATTGGAAAATGTTGGGTTCGCTCGCCGCCTTGGCCAGCTGAACCCATTCGTTATGCATTTGGGCGCAAAGCTGCGCGGTCAAGGCCTCGCATAGCCAGGTAAAGCGCGCGGCTCCGGGCGGCGATGATGGCTTGGCCGTCGTGGATGAAATTGCCGCAGTCATTGCCCGAATTGCCGTGTCCCGTGTTCTTCTTTGGCGCCACCTTTACATCGTGTTGAGCTACACCAAAGAGCAGCCTATGGCATTTCGCGAAGACCCCTTGTCCTGATATGGGAAGTCAGCGCGTGTTGGACTTAATCAAACAATCCTTAAAGAAGGCCTTGTGGCCGGTGCTTCCCAAGCCTTGGGAGACGCAGGATATGGAATTCCACTATGGTTTGTGGGCCGGTGTCTCGGCGCTTTATTCCGAAAGCGGTCGCCAATTGGGCGAGGAAAACACCCGGCCTTTTGTGCTCAACCATCACATTCCTGGCCAGACCATCACATGCAAATACGCTGGATCGCGCGAGGGTCGGGAAATCAACATGTCCGCCCTGCGCATTGCGATGCAGAATTTCGATGCTGCATTAGAGATAACCGGGGCTGTGCGCAGTTATCACCTTGCCCTGCTGCCGCCATCCCACGTGCTTGGCATTTGGGACCTCTATATTATTGCGCGGGCAAGCATTGCACTGGTCGCCTATCAACAACGCGCGAAGCACCAACACAATGTGCCACGAACGGTTAGCGATGCGCTGACCAGCCAATATCAGTTCATTTCGGGCGTCTTCATGATAGGTCGCCACATGCTGGAGAACGGTGATCCGGCGATTGTTCAAAACAACCCGGTTTCTGCTGAAACTCTCTACAACTATGCCGATGAGAACGACATTTTCATCTCTTTTAACGGGATGGCTTGCGCTGGCAGCACCAAGAAAATCCACGAGTTCTTAGAGTTTTGCAACAAGGGTTATGGCGACGAAAACCCGTCCGAATTTGACTTGTCTACGATCGTCCATGAGCCGGATAATTGGTACCAATATGCTCTCGCGACAATCGATCTTGATTGTTTTATCGAATATAAGCGCGTCAAGACGCGCTGTGCGCAACCGCACATCGATGACATCGCAATGACTGCTTTGGCAAAAGGCTATGTCGATTTAGGCGAATACGTCAGCGGCCTGATGGAACACTCCATCCCAGCGCAAGATGTGCCATTCCGTGAAGGCGCGCTCATCCGGCAGAATGTGGTCCTCGATTTGATGGGGCGAAAACCAATAAAGAAAATCCAAGAAAAGCAACTCCTGGCACGGCTTGCATGATCTGCTCAAACACACCGTCCGCTTCCACTCCCAATTTCGGTCGTAGAGTGCTGGCTGAAGTTGGGCCGCTTGCTGACTGTCTCCTTGTGAATGGGCAGAGGGCAAGAGCAGACGTTCGGCAAGCACTCTAGAAACGGATGGTCTGATCGTGGATCGCAACGGAGCTAGCCACATTCCGTATGCCGGGTTTTTCTCTGCCAAAGGGATTGAAAACGGACCCGGAAGTCGAGCTAAACTACAGTCAAGCCCACTAGGAACCTTTTACACTCAGTGCCAAAAAGCCATTCTCGGTGAATCCGCTCTTGCCTTTCCATGGTTGAGTGAGGCGATACGATTGACTTTATCCCACACGGAAGGAAGGTAGCCGATCACAAATTCTTTGCGAAGAGGACATGATGGTGCTTCGAAGGACTTTGCAATTGATCAATGGGAATGCACCAAGAAGCTATCACCTCGGGCAAGAAAAATAAGACTTAAA
>Ga0189284_100207_pt1 | contig 66155 bp, 60 predicted proteins | sample N32C7minimetaG_FD_130314 | JGI IMG/M metagenome (GOLD analysis project Ga0189284, IMG submission 130314) | Marine microbial communities from the Costa Rica Dome - N32 C7 mini metaG | ecosystem: Environmental > Aquatic > Marine > Oceanic > Photic zone | place: Costa Rica: the Eastern Pacific...
CCTTCACCATCCAGAAGACGGGCGACGAAACGTAGACGCTCCTCCACTTTGGACACCTCTTTCCACGGCATCGACACCTCCCGCAAAACGGAAAGTGTGACCCATGTGTCCGGAACGTTTTGTCACCTATGTCTCAGGTCGGGCAATACGCGCTATCGGCCTTCGGCCTGCTTGAGCGCGTTTCTTAGCGGCACCGCTTCTTCAAAAACTATCAAAATCTAAGAGTGCAGACCCGCGAACAGCAGGCGACGGCGCATGCGGGACGCGCCAGCCCTTTGCGTATCCTGCCTGCTCAACGATAACTCGATGAGTAGAATGTCAGTTCATTCGTGCACGGGTTGGCATCACTCTGGATGGAACCGTCCGGTTTGACGATCAGTTCGATCAAGTTGCTGGTGATCGCCCGGTAGTAGCGGGTGCCGTCTTCATCAAAGGCCGTCAAATGCCATATGACGTAGGCTTTGCCGTTTTCCTTCGGAGTAATCTCGCAAACCGCCAAAGGTGCTGCCGCTTTGACCTTGGAAATGGCATCGTCAGCATGTGCGGCTGCACTGAAGCCGATCGCAAGTGCCGCAGCAGCAAAAACGGTCATCCGCGCTGACAGTTGGCTCATCATCCAGTTATCTCCTGTAGTGTTCTCATAAGAGGCTGCCCCTCACTCTATGCGGCTCCCTCAGCAGAGTACAGGCTGAGATGATGTCTCGGTGACTGGCTGGTGTTGATGCTACGGGTAATTGGTGTTTAGTTTCCAAAAACAGAAACCAATTCCAACATTATGTCATTTTACATTACCAAGTGAATTAGTAAAAACTGAATTCGGGAGGAGACATGTCTCCTGTTTAATGGTGGGATAGGCTTGAATGGGTGAGAAATTGGGTGCCAGCGGCACCTTATACCCGATAAGCTTGGGCAACCAAAAGCGCGAAAGAGGCGCGGCCACAGCCGGACTGGTCTTTTACTTGAATGTCCGGCGTAGGAGGAGGAACGATCATGCATTTCAAGGCGGTTTTCAGCGCAGCCCTGTTGGCGCTCGGCGCAACATCAGTGCAGGCTGCAGATCACGAATTCAAGCTGCATCATTTCCTGGGTGAAAAGGCTCCGGCACACTCCAAAATGCTGGTGCCCTGGGCCAAGCAGGTGGAGGAAAATTCCGGCGGCAAGGTCTCCATAGAGATCTATCCGGCGATGACCTTGGGTGGTCGTCCGCCGGAATTGATCAATCAGGTTCGTGATGGTGTTGTGGACCTCGTCTGGACGGTCAACGGCTATACGCCCGGCCTGTTCCCGCGTTCTGAAGTCTTTGAACTGCCGGGGGTCCACAAGAACGACACCGCGGCGACCAATCTTGCGCTCAAGGAACTCTTCGAGAGTGATCTGAAAGACGACTACAAGGGCGTCGAGGTCATGTTCCTTCATGTGCATGCCGGTCAGGGCATTCATATGCGCGACACGGAAGTGCGGTCAGTCGCAGACCTCAAGGACAAGAAAATCCGGATCCCAACACGCACGGGCGCCTGGGTGATTGAAGCGCTTGGCGCGTCCCCGGTTGCCATGCCGGTGCCGGAACTTCCGCCTGCACTGCAGAAGGGGGTGATTGACGGGGCCATGATCCCTTGGGAGATCATTCCGCCGCTGAAGATCCAGGAGCAGACCAACTATCAGATCGAAGGTGCGGACAAGGAACGCTTTGGCACGACGGTGTTCCAGGTGTCCATGAACAAGGACCGTTGGGACAGCTTGCCGGAAGATGTCCAGAAAGCCTTCCGCGATGCATCCGATGCAGCCTGGTCGAAGGAAGTTGGCGATATCTGGGCTGGTGCAGATGATTTTGGCATTGGGCTCGCGGTGAAGGCCGGCAACACGCACATTACCTTGACGCCAGAAGAAACCGCAGAGTTCAATACAGCGCTTGAGCCGGTTGTCGGACGCTGGGTCGAGGAAGTCTCCAGCAAAGGCATCGACGGGTCCGCTTTGGTGGACAAGGCCCGGGCCGCTGTCGCGAACAACGCGTCCAACTGATGCCGTCAGATCACCAAACAGGCAATTCCGGGTTCACCGGGATTGCCAGCCGGGTCATCGCGGTGTGGGCTCTCCTCGGCGGCGGTGTTCTGTTGGCCGTCGTTGCGGTGAACATGATGTCCATCATCGGATCCATGTTCGGTAAGCCTTTCCCCGGTGACTTTGAACTGACGGAAATGGGCGTTGCGATCGCAGTGTTTGCGTTCCTGCCCTATTGCCAGCTGACAGGCGCCAATGTGTCAGCGGATATTTTCACAGCTGGAGCCTCGAAGCGGTTGATCGCGTTCTTCACACTGCTTGGCTCGCTGGTTGCGCTTGGGTTTGCGTCTCTGCTGATCTGGCGCATGTTCCACGGCATGCTTGACCAAAGAGAATACGGGTATACGACCACGATCTTGCAGATCCCGCACTGGATGGCGTTCGTTCCGATCCTTGTGTCCCTTGTCTTGCTGGCCCTTGCAGCGCTCGTCACTTTGATGCGTGACACTTCAGCCCTGTCGAAAGGATAACGATACATGGCAGACGCTGTTGTTCTCGGCGTGGGCGGGCTCGTCGCGCTGATCATCCTGATTGCGATCCGGATGCCGATTGCCTACGCGATGATTCTGGTCGGCGGCGTCGGAACCATGCTGCTCAATGGCCCGGCGTTGGTCTTCAGCCAGTTGAAGACGTTGGCTTACGGCCAGTTCTCGATCTACGACCTGTCCGTCGTGCCGATGTTTGTTCTGATGGGGGCGATCGCCTCCAAGACGGGGCTCAGCCAGGCGCTGTTCCGGGGGGCAAATGCTTGGCTTGGATGGCTGCGCGGCGGCACGGCGATGGCGGCAATTGCCGGCTGTGCCGGTTTCGGGGCGGTGTGTGGATCGTCCCTTGCGACGGCCTCCACCATGGGCAAGGTGGCCTTGCCGCAGCTGCGCCGCTACAAGTATTCTGGGGCCCTTGCCACCGGGACACTGGCCGCCGGTGGTGTGCTCGGAATTTTGATCCCGCCCTCCGTTGTTCTGATCATTTACGCGATCATCGTTGAAGCGAACATTGTGACGATGTTCATGGCGGCGTTCCTGCCCGGTCTGCTGGCCGTCGTCCTGTTTTTGCTGACCATCGCGGTCTATGTGGCGATCAAACCTGAGGCCGGCCCGAAAGGCGGTGTGCCCGACCGCAGGGAGTTCATCGAGGCAACGGCCGGAATGATCCCGGTTCTGCTGATCTTTGCTCTTGTGATCGGCGGTATTTATTTCGGCTTTTTCAACCCGACCCCGGCTGCTGCTGCCGGTGTGTTTCTGGTGCTGGTCTTCGGTCTCTTGCAGCGCAAGTTGTCCTGGCCGGACATGCTGGGCGCGCTTAAGGAAACGGCTGCGACCTCGGGTATGATTTATCTGATCATCCTTGGCGCAGAACTTCTGAAAATCTTCATGTCGCGGGTGCGCTTGCCTCAGGAAACAGCCGCCTGGATCGCCGGTTCGGGCCTAGAGCCGATGACGGTCCTAATCCTTCTGCTCGTTGCGCTTATTCTGCTCGGCTGTTTGATGGACAGTCTGTCGATGATTCTGCTGGTGATCCCGTTCTTCTGGCCGGTTCTGGTTGAGATCAATGGCGGGATCTATCAGGGCGCTGACGGCGCCGGGTTCGGCATGAGCACTGAAGATCTCAAAATCTGGTTCGGGATCCTAGCGCTTATCGTGGTGGAGCTGGGACTGATTACGCCACCGGTCGGGATGAACGTGTTCGTGATTTCCTCCCTGGCCCGCGACACGCCAATGATCGAGACGTTTAAGGGGGTTGCACCTTTCTTTGGCGCGGAGCTGGTGCGTGTGGTGTTGCTTGTCAGCTTTCCGGCGTTGACGCTGTGGTTGCCAAGCGTGCTCAGTTAGCGCGCGTTGCAGTCATCGGCTTGAGGCCTGTCAGGCTGCGCGTTCAAAGCGAAGCGGAGAGCTATCTCGACCGCCGGGCGAATATCTCGGCGGTCATTTCCTTGCAGGCCGGTATGACGGTAGCCGGTTCAAGAACGGCGTCCCAGTCGATCCCGGTGGGTGCCAGCTCCTTCAAGGTTGATTGGAAGTCATCTCGTGACGCGGCCTTGGCAACAATGTTCTTGGCTTCGGCTCTCGGCACACCGTTCTTGGCCAACGCGAAGCTCGCGGCCTCTGCCATGATTTCCGGATGGTTTTTGAAACCAGCGGAAATCCGGTCTGGGTTCGGAGACATGCTGTCCGCAAGCGCTTGGGCATGGCGAAGGGCCGCGCCGGTTGCAATCAGCATTTGGGGCAAGAACGTCCATTCCAGCGGCCAGCGGGCGCCGTCGCGTTCTTCTGCTGGACTGGCCGCAGCCGCAATCCCGCCAGCGGACGTTCGCACGATGGTGTTGAGCGTCAGAATGGCTTCCGCCTGAACCGGATTGGCCTTTTGCGGCATTGTCGAGGATCCGCCGCCTGTTCCAGATGAGACCTCCGCAATATCTGATCGCCCGAGAAGAAGAAGATCGCCGGCCATCTTGGCAAGACCGGCTGTGAGGGCTTGCAGCCAAGCGGACAGCGCGAGGACGTTTGATCGGTTTGTGTGCCAGGACGGCGAAAAATGGAGCTTGAGTTCCTTGGCAAGGGCTTCTGCGATGCGCGGTCCATCTGGCACCACGGCACTGTTAACGCCGGAAGCCCCGCCGAACTGGACTTTCAGGACTTTCTTGCGAAGAGCTGACAGGTCAGACTCAGCGTCGATTGGGCCGTGTGCCCATTGCGCAATCCGGTATCCGAATGTGACCGGTGTCGAAATCTGCGACCGTGTCCGGCCGGCCAAAAGCTGATTGCCGTGCCGCACACTTTCTGTTTCCAAAGTGTCGATCAGGTTGCCAAGGCGCTCTTCCAGCACATCGAGGCAGCTCTTTGCCTGGAGAACCAGTGCGGTGTCCATCACGTCCTGGCTGGTGGCTCCCCAGTGCAGCCAGCTGCCAGCGTCGTCACCGGAGATCTTTCTCAAGGAAGCCACAAGTGCGGGCACGGGAATTCCGGCTGACCGCGTGCCCTCCCTCAAAGCTGTCGGCTCAATCTTGCAGGTTTCCAGTGCGGTGACGATTGTTGCAGAAGCATCCTCAGGGATGATGCCCAGTTTGCCTTGCACTTTTGCAAGAGCCTGCTCGAACCGGATCATGTGACGAAGATCGGCGTCCTCATCCAGCCGCGAGACAAGATCGGTGTCAGAGTAAAGGTCGGAAAAAACCGGGCTGGAAAACAGGGAAACAGGCATGATACCTACGTTCAGACAGAGGATGCCTGATCAAGAAACATCGAAGACTAGATCAGCGGGCGTTAAATCGGGATCGATTTCACGTCTAAAGCTGATCGATTTTTAGTGGTCGAGCACCTTCGGGCGTTTTCAATCAAAACGCCCGATGCTCTAGCCGTCAAGCGGCTTGGAGCGGAATCTGCAGGATCTCGCGGGCCTTTTGCCAGTCCGCAACCGGCCGCTCGTACTTCTCGCAGAGCTCGACCGCCCGTTTGACCAGAGCGGCGTTCGACGGGGCAAGCCGGCCCTTGTCGAGGCGGATGTTGTCTTCCAGTCCGGTGCGTGTGTGCCCTCCGGCCGCGATCGACCACTCGTTGATGGTCAGCTGGTGGCGGCCGATGCCGGCAGCACACCATTCGGCATCCGGAACGAGCCGTTCGACGGTCTTGATGTAATAGTCGAACACATCCTTATCGACGGGCATGGCGTTTTTCACACCCATGACGAACTGGACATAGAGCCTGCCTGGAATGCGGCCGTCCTTGTTCATCGCCGCTGCCTGGTGAATGTGGCTGAGATCGAAGGCCTCGATCTCCGGTTTGATGGTGTAAGTCCGCATTTCTGCGGCGAGCCAATCCACAAGATCCGGCGGGTTTTCGTAAACCCTCGTTGGAAAGTTGTTCGAGCCAACGGAAAGGGAGGCCATGTCCGGCTCAAGCGGCAGCATGCCGCCGCGCGCTTTTCCGGCGCCCGAGCGCCCGCCGGTCGAGAACTGGATAATCATGCCGGGGCAGTGTTTTTCCAGACCTTCCTTCAGTCTGGCAAATTTCTCCGGATCGGAAGAGGGGCTTTGATCTTCGTTGCGCACATGGGCATGGCAGATGGTGGCGCCGGCTTCAAAGGCCTCGTGCGTGCTTTCAACCTGCTCGACGACAGTGACGGGCACAGCCGGATTGTTTTCTTTTGTCGGCAACGAGCCGGTGATCGCAACACAGATGATGCAGGGTTTGTTCATATTCGCCTCAGATATCGAAAAAGACGGTTTCGTCTTCGCCTTGTAGCTTGATGTCAAACCGGTAGACCGGCGTTCCGTCGCTGTCTGTCCGTTCGGCAATCAGCGTTGCCCGGCGGCGCTCCCACTCGATCAGATTGAGCACCGGGTCGGTGGCATTCGCCGCTGCCTCATCTGAGAAATAAAGCCGGGTTTGCAGCCCCACATTGATCCCGCGTGCCACGATCCAGAGGCTGATATGCGGAGCCATTTGACGGCCGTTCAGGTCCGTTACAGCACCCGGCTTTACTGTCTCGAAAGTCCAGTTTCCAGTCTCGAAATCCGGAAAGACCCGGCCCCAGCCCCTGAACCCGTCTTCAACCTCGCCAAGATGTTCCGGATGGGCATAGATGCCGTCTGCATTGGCCTGCCAGGCTTCCAGAAGCACGTCCTTGATCGGAGATCCCATGCCATCAATGACACCGCCCTCAACGCGAATGCGTTCGCCCTTTGCGTTTGGCCCTGCAATGTCATGCCCGAGCTCCTGAGCATAGATGTCAAAGCCCGCGGCCCCAGGTGCTAGTCCAATATGGACATAGGGACCGGCTGTTTGAGAGGGGGTTTCTTTCAGGTAGTTCAAGGTCTGGGGCATGATCAGTTCCCCTCCGGCCGGTTTTCGAACAGCGTCGACCGGCGTCCGCGCAAGACGATGTCGAACTTGTAGGCGATGGTGTCGAGGGGGATGGTTGCGTTCAGATCCAGCCGCGCGACAAGCTGATCAACGGCATCCCGGTCTGGAATTGCATTCACGATCGGGCATCTGGCGATTAGTGGATCGCCCTCAAAGTAGCACTGCGTGATCAGGCGCTGGGCGAAAGCGGAACCGAAGATGGAGATATGGACATGGGCTGGACGCCAGTTGTTGACCCAATTGCGCCAAGGGTAAGCACCTGGTTTTACAGTTCTGAACGCGTAGTATCCGTTTTCGTCCGTCAGTGTTCGACCGCAGCCGCCGAAATTCGGATCTATCGGCGCGAGATAAGTGTCCTTCTTGTGGCGATATCGGCCACCAGCGTTTGCTTGCCAGATTTCGACCAGTGTGTTCGGAACCGGCTTTGCATCCTCGTCGAGGACCCGGCCATGAAGGATGATACGCTCGCCTATCGGGCTTTCGCCCGGCTTTGCGTAGTTCAACAGGAGATCATTGTCGATTGGGTCGATGTCGTTGTGTCCAAAGACGGGTCCGGTGATTTCGCTGACCGTCGTTTCCAGGCTGATCATCGAATATTGCGGGGATCTGGACACGCTGGTCTTGTAGTCCGGCGTCAGCGCGGGTGGCTGCCATTGCCGGTCACGCTGGTAATAGGGGCCTGGTTTCATTGTGGCGTTCCTCCCGGCCGGCGTTATTCGCCCGCCGCCTCCCGTTCCATGTCCGCGTAAGTGTCCTTGGCAATCTTGAGCGCCTGATTGGCCCTTGGAACTCCAGCATAAATCGCGACATGCTGGAAGGCTTCCAGAACATCCTGCTTGCTTGCACCTGTCCGGGCGGTTGCCCGGATGTGCATGGCAATTTCCTCGAAATTCCCAAGAGCAGCCAAGAGGGCCAGCGTCAGCATGGAACGCTCGCGCGGGCTGATGCCGTCAGATGCCCAGACCGTTCCCCAGGCCGCCTCGGTGATCAGTGTTTGAAAGGGCGCATCGAGATCCGTCTTGGATGCTTCGGCGCGATCAACATGTGCGTCGCCCAAAACGGCGCGTCGGACATCCAGACCCTGCTCATACCGGCCAGACATGAGCGCTCTCCTTCAAAAAATTCTGCAAATGGGCCGTAAAGACTTCTGCTTGCTCAACACAGGGCAGGTGACCGGCGCCATCTATTTCAACAAACCGGCTGCCACGGATCAGGTCCATGGTGGCCTTTACTTGTTCCGGAGGGCTGGCGAGATCCTCAGTTCCTGCGAGGCCCAATACTGGGAGCGTCAATTCTGAGGTTGTCGCGGTCAGATCCGTTACGGCCAGAGCTTGACTACAGCCGATGTAACCCTCAGCCGGTGTCCGGCTCAGCATGTTGCGCCAGGCAATGCATTCGTCGGAGTGGCGGAACGGGCCGGAAAACCAGCGGTCCAGTACAGCGTCGGCGATACTTTCGATACCGCCTTTGCGGACTGCGGCAATTCGGGTCTGCCACATGCCTTCTGTGCCCATTTTTGCTGCTGTGCAGGCAAGAACAAGGCTGGTCATGCGATCCGACTGACGGCGGGCGAGCAGCTGTCCGATCATCCCGCCGATGGAAAGACCGACAAGGGAGAATTGCGATACTTCGATATGGTCGAGCAATTCCTCCAGATCTTCGACCAGATCCGTCATGGAATAAGCATCAGAGGGGCAGGAGGAGAGGCCATGGCCGCGCTTGTCGAAGCGGATGTAGCGGAAGCCTTGTTCGGGAAGACGCTTGATGATCTTATCCCAGAGCCGCAAATCCGTGCCGAGGGAGTTTGCAAACACGACGGCCGCGCCGGCAGGGTCGCCGTCTTCGCGCCAGTGAATGTCCGCATTTGTGAGCCGTGCGATGTGCATCAGTAGGGCAGTCCCACATAGTTTTCGGCAAACCACTTTTGGGCGGTCGGATTATAATGCAGAGATTCGATTTCGGCCCGCTGCATTTTCAGATCAAACTCGGATTGATCCGGGAACCGGTGCAGTAGATTGGTGGTCGCCCAGCTGAACCGCTCCGCCTTCCAGACCCTCGCCAATGCCGTTTCGGAGTAAGTTTCGATGCCAGTGCTGTCCTTGTCGAGGTAATAGGCTGAGAGCGCACGGTAGAGATAGTGAACATCCGATGCAGCAGTGTTGAGGCCCTTTGCCCCTGTTGGAGGTACGATGTGCGCAGCATCGCCGCAGAGGAACAATCGGCCCCAGCGCATCGGCTCGCTGACAAAAGAGCGCAAGGGCGCGATTGATTTTTCAATCGACGGGCCTGTGACGAGCTTTTCCGCAATGTCTTCCGGCAGGCGGCGTTTCAATTCTTCCCAGAACGCCGCATCGCTCCAGTCATCGACCTTATCGCTGAGCTCGCATTGGACGTAATAACGCGACAGGTTTTCATTGCGCATGGAACAGAGTGCAAACCCGCGGCTGGAGTTGGCGTAGATCAGCTCTTCGTGTACCGGAGGTGTTTCGGACAGGATGCCCAGCCATCCGAACGGAAAGACCTTCTCATAGTCCTTGCGGACGGTTTCCGGGATGGTTTTCCGGCTGACTCCGTGAAAGCCGTCGCACCCCGCCACGAAATCGCAGTCGATCCGGTGTTCGCTGCCATTCTTCAAGTAAGTGACGTAAGGCGCATCGGTGTCGGCATCGTGGATTGCAACGCCGTCTGCTTCGAAGATGGTCTTGGCATTGGACGCCTCGCGGGCTTCATAGAGGTCGCGTGTCACCTCTGTCTGGCCGTAAACGATGATGCTTTTACCGATAAGGTCTTCAAAGTTGATCGAGAACATTTCGTTTTCATAGGAAATGCAGGTGCCTGTGTGGACAAAGCGCTCCTTGTCCATGCGCTCGGACACGCCGGCCTCGCGCATTAGTTCGACCAGACCCGTTTCCAGAATACCGGCCCGGATCCGCGCAAGCACATAGTCCTTGGTCTTGCGCTCCAGAACGACCGCGTCGATCCCCTTCAGGTGCAAAAGTTGCCCCAGCAGGAGCCCGGAGGGACCTCCTCCAACAATGACAACTTGAGTACGCATCTAGACCTCCCCGCGTTTTTGAGCATATTGTTTATCTGAAATGGTGAAGTAAAATGACAAATTTGGTCATTTGATTTCCAAAATGGATAAGTAAATGATCGATCGGCGGATAAAATTCCGGCACATCCAATGTTTTGTCGAGATTGCGCAGGAACGCAGTCTGAAGCTCGCAGCCGACAAATTGAACCTGACCCAACCGGCCATATCGAAGACGCTCAAGGAGCTGGAGGAAACGATCGGCGCAACTCTGATGACCCGTAGCCGTGCGGGGATATCGCTGACGCCGCAAGGCAAGATGTTCCTGCATTTTGCCCAGATTTCCCTAGCCAGCCTCCAGCAGGGCCTGGACGGTGTGGTCAATGCCGGTGAGGAGGCGCGGGCCACGTTGACCGTTGGAGCTTTGCCGAGCGTTTCGGGAAGCTTCTTGCCCGCTGCCATCCGTGAATTCCGGGACCTGGCACCAACAGTTATGCTGAAAATCCTGGATGGGCCGCATGGATATCTGATCGAGCGTTTGCGGTTGGGCGAAATTGATCTGGTGATTGGCCGCCTCGGACGCCCGGTCACCATGGAAGGGGTTTCGTTCACGCAACTCTATTCTGAGCGGGTCGAGTTCGTTGTCCGGGCTGGTCATCCGCTCCTGGAGGCGCCGGATATCAAACGCATTGTCGACTGGCCGGTGCTCTATCCGCCGGACGGGTCGGCCATCCGGCCATTGGTTGAGCGGTATCTGATCGCCAACGGCGTTGCGGAAATACCAAACCGGATCGAGACCGTGTCCGGCGCGTTCGGTCGCATTTATACGCGTCAGTCGGACGCTGTGTGGATCATTTCTTCCGGTGTTGTTCGCAATGAAACGGCCGATGGCGATCTGATGCGCTTGCCCTTCGATAGCGATATCACCAAAGGACCGATCGGGTTGATGACGCGCCCGGATGCCCAGCCGAGCCCGGCAGAGCAGGTCTTCCGGCTTGCTGTTCAATCCGCCATTGAAAACCTGGAGCTCTCCTCATGAGCAAGACTGCAATGACAACTGCCGGAGACGATATGCCGTCTTCCAAAAGCACGATTGAGGATGCCGTGTCCATAACATCCGGAGGTGCCTTGCTTTGCCGCATGAAAGCGATTGGGGTCGACTACATCTTCGCCAACTCTGGAACGGATTTTCCGCCTCTGATTGAAGGACTTGCCGAGGCGGAAGCCAAGATGATCGATCTGCCGGAGGCGATCGTCATTCCGCACGAAAGTGCTGCCATGGGCATGGCGCACGGCTACTACCTTGGCACCGGCAAAACTGCTGCTGTCATGGCGCATACAAATGTTGGGCTGGCCAATTGCGCGATTGGGGCGATCAACGCTTCGATCGAAAACATACCAATGATGCTCTTCTCCGGGCGAACCCCGACTACGGAACAAGGGCGGTTCGGATCGCGAACCGTTCCGATCGGTTGGGGGCAGGAAATGCGCGATCAGACGTCGCTCGTGCGTGAAGCCTGCAAGTGGGACTACGAGCTGCGGTTTCCCGAGCAGGCGGTCGAAACGGTTGACCGGGCGAAAGCGCTTGCCGAGACAACTCCGCGCGGTCCTGTCTATGTGAGCTTGCCGCGCGAGATCCTGTGTGAGCCTTGCCCTGCGGATCAATTGGGCTCGCCGGCTATCATGGTCGCGCCGCGGCCGGGTATCGACCAAGACGCCATTGCACGGGCAGCCGAACTCATTACTCAAGCCGATAATCCAGTGATCTTCGCGCAACGCGGTGCCGGAGGTGGCGACGGCTTTGCAGCTCTTGCCGAGATGGCGGAACGATGGGGTATCCCAGTCTGCCAGTATTGGGCGGTCCGTCTGGCGATGGATCTCGACCATCCAATGGCTGCCGGAAATGATCCAGTTGTTCTTCTTGAAAATGCGGATGTTGTTCTGGTTATCGACAGTCTGGCTCCCTGGGCACCGGACAAACACAAGCTGAAGCCCGGATGCAAAGTGATACACCTTGGCCAGGACCCGCTCTTCAGCAAAGTGCCTGTGCGTAATTTCCAATGTGATCTAGCAATCGCATCCGACGTGCAGCCGGGAATCGTCGCTTTAAAGGAAGCCTTGGATGAGCGTGAACTGTCTGAAAAAGCAGCTCCAAGGCGGTCAATCTGGGCTGCGCGCAATAAGGCAAACAGGCAGGCAGTGCTCGCATCCGCTGAAACTGACGGAAAAGGCGGCATCACCAAGAATTTGGTCAGTCTGTGCCTGTCACGCGTATTGGAGGATCGAAAAGCATCGGTGCTTTCCGAGCTCGGCTGCCCTCCTGCGCCGATGAGTTTAAACCACTGGCAGGCCTGGTATCAGGAACCTCATGCTGGCGGGCTCGGCTGGTGTTTTCCAGCAGCCCTTGGCATGAAACTGGGCGCGCCGGATCGGATTGTCGTGGCGACCATGGGAGACGGGTCGTACATGTTTTCCAACCCGGTGGTTTGTCATCAGATTGCTGAAGCGCTCGACCTGCCAATACTTGTGATCGTCTTAAACAATGCAGAGTGGGGGGCGGTACGCCAGTCTGTTCTGGATCATTATCCAGATGGCTACGCGGCCCGAAGCAACAGAATGCCGTTGACCCAACTCTCGCCGGTGCCCGACTTTATGCATGTTGCCAAGGCCAGTCGCGCCTACGCCGCTCGTGTCGAGCATGCAGCAGATCTGGAGTCAGCTCTCAGAGAGGCACTCAAGCCAATCGAGCAAAACAAAACCCTCTCATTTTTGGATGTTGTTGTGTCGCGGTAGATTTGGCTTGCGTTGGTGCTCGCGGTTTTTGATCTAAAACTGATTGTTCGTTCAGGTTTATGCGTTGTTCGAGTAATGGTGCCAGTAACCGAAATTATACGAATGATGTGAAATAACTTTACTTGAACAACTGCATAGTCAGGCCGCTGGCATCATCTTGCACGGCCGTTTCTGCAATGGGGAAGCCGTGCTTCACAAGATAATACGCGTGATGATCGCGGACGACAGCTCAATAGCTCGGGACATCGTCGCGGAAGGTATTCAGGCCCATCGTGGTGAACGCTATATTGAGATTGAACAAGCATCGAATGGCCGTGCGGCCCTTGAGATACTCCAAGCGAAACGCATCGACGTCGCCTTCGTCGACATTCACATGCCAGGTCTCAACGGTCCGGAAGTCGTTTCCGCAATGCGCGATACACAGTCGAATGACTGTTTGACCGTGGCTATGTCGAGCAGTCTGGATGATAAGGCGGAATCGGTGCTGAAGCGGTTCGGTGCCTATCATTTCCTGCAGAAGCCTTTCAGCCCCGCGGAAATCTCCGAGATTATTGCCACCTATCGCATCATGACCCGGTCCTATCCGATCTTGGTTGTCGACGATTCTGGAACGATGCGGAAATTGACCCGGAAGGTCTTGGAAAGCAGTCGCTTCGAGTTTGAAATTTCGGAAGCAGATAGCGCTGACGCTGCGTTGAAAGCGCTTTCTCGTGGCAAGTTCGAACTGGTCCTGACCGATTTTCACATGCCGGGTCTAGACGGCTTGGAGCTTGCCGGCTCCATCCGGGATTTGTCCAGCAAGGTTGGCATCTACATGATGTCGACAAACGATACGACGTATCTCGAACGGTCTGCCGCCTTTATCGGGATCTCCGGTTTCTTGAAAAAGCCGTTTAATGCGGCTGACATCGATATGCTGATGCATGACTACCTGGAAATCGACAAGCCGAAGTTCGGCAAGGTCAGAGACGTGTTCAGTTTCATTGAACGCGAACGCAAGGCCCCCTGAAGAAACAAAACCACGGATTTGCGCCCAGATCACTTGTATTGCCGGGATTAGAATCAAATTTTCCCGGTATTATTTGCCGTTTTCCTACAATCATTTTGGATAGTGCTGTGTCTGTCTTGATTGTAGACGGTCAACTTGATTCAATGAAAGAATCAGAACTTCAGCGGATGTGTAGCGATTTCGCCCCGATATCAAGGAGCGCGGCGTGGGCAAAACAGCACGGCTTGAATATCTCCGGCGCATACTACCACTAGGCTTGGCGGTGCTCGGCATTGCCGGTTGGTTTTACTTTATGACGCTGCTCAGCAGCATCATGTGCCTTGTCGCTGCGGCTGCGATTTATCTTGCGCCACCCCGACCACAGCCAGCCTCCGGAGCGATCCGGCCAGTGTCCCGCCCGTCCGTCCTGACCCTCGACCTGATTGGTTTCGGGTTCGGACTATTTTTTCTGCCGCTCGCAGTCCTTGGTCTTGCATCGGCAACAGGGGGCTTGGCTGTCCTGGCTTTGATTTGCTTGCTTCCGGCCAGCTTATCTATCGTTTTCTTCACCGTAGCTGTGCGCCAGGAAACGTCTTGGGTGCGTTTTTTCGGCAACGGTTTCGAGTTCACGCAATTCGGATTGCGCGTGCGCGTGCCCTATACCGATCTTGAAAAGGTCAACGTGAAGCTGTGGCATGCATCGGGTGCCGTGGCCTGGTTCCAGTCGACGATTGGTTCCAGTGGGCGGAAAAAAGCGGTGCTGCTAAACGGTGAAGAAACGACCAAAACCTTGGTCTTCCGCCGCAATGACGGGTCCACATTTACGATCTCATCTGAGCTCATTCCGGACCTTCAACGTGTCCTGATTGGCATGGACCGCGCTGACGTGGATTTGCCGGAGGGCATTAGCGAGTGGCAACGCAAGAAAATCCGGCGGCGGCGGGAAAAAATGTATCGCGTTGAGGAGCCAGCACCGAAATCCGAGCAACTCGATGTCGCCCGGATAGCAGCGCTGATCGAACATGCCCGGCGGAACGCTTGACGCTCGCGAGTCCTAGTGGGTCCAGGCTGGTTTGCGCTTCTCAAAAAACGCTGAGGTGCCTTCATTGGCGTCCGGCGTTTCCCATGTATCAGCCAACCTCCGGATGGTGTCGTCGATGACGGCGTCTGTAATAACCGGTCCCAGGGATCGGGCGAGGGCTTTTGAGGCGGCGACAGCCGCCGGAGCGGCGCTCAGATAAGGTTTGATTTCCGTCTCGATGGCCGCATCGAGGTCATCGACCCTCACCACCTTTGCGGCGAGATCAAGATCCCGGGCTTCTTCCGCACCGAAAATGCGCGCGGACATGAACACCCGGCGCGCTTTGCCTTCGCCCATCCGGGCCAGGACGTAGGGGCTGATGGTCGCCGGAATAAGCCCAAGACGAACCTCGGTCAGGCCGAACTTCGCGGTGTCGACGGTAACCACCGTATCGCAGACGCTCATCATGCCGATGCCGCCACCGAAGGCCTGTCCCTGCACACGCCCAATCACAGGTTTCGGCAGTTTATTCAGTGCTTTCAGCATCATGGCGAGCTTGCGGGCTTCTGCCATGCGTGTGTCGCGGTCGGCTGCCATCTGCTCGCGCATCCAGGCAAGGTCGCCTCCCGCACAAAAACTTTCGCCCGCGCCTGTCAGGACGACAACACGGACCGAACCATCAGATCCGAGCTGGTCCGCTGCTTCCGTAAGTTCGTCGATCATCTTGGCCGACAGGGAATTGTGCTTCTCCGGACGGTTCAAAGTCAGCGTGGCAACACCGCGGTCATCCGTTTCAATCGAGATCGTCTCATAACTCATGCCGTGTCACTCCGAAGGGATTTTGCGAAATCAGCAAGCTCGGCCAATTTTTCAAGTTTGAGGCCGGTCTCAAAACCGCGGCGCTGCATCAGCTCTGCAACGGCTTCTGTGGCGACGTTGCCCTTGGCGCCGGGCGCATAAGGACAGCCGCCTAGCCCGCCAATCGTGCTGTCGAAGGTGCGCAGGCCTTTCTCTAGGCTGACCTCGATGTTCTCCAGCGCCCGGCCCTTGGTGTCATGATAATGCCCGGCGACCTTTTCAGCTGGCACCACTGCGAGAACAGCGTCGAGCATCCGGCCGATGGTTTCCGGGGTGCCGGCACCGATCGTGTCGCCAAGGGAAATCTCATAGCAGCCGAGCTCGTATTGGATCTTTGCAACTTTCGCGACCTTTTCGGGCGGTGTCGGTCCGTCATAAGGGCAATCGGTGACGCAGGAAACATAGCCGCGTACCGGCATTTCATCATGACGGGCTTTCTCCAGCAGCGGCTTGAAACGTTCGATACTTTCCGCGACCGAGCAGTTGATGTTCTTATTTGAAAAGCCCTCAGATGCGGAGCCGAAGATGGCCACCTCATCGGCGGAGACTTTCAGGGCAGCGGTATAGCCTTTTACATTCGGTGTCAGAACCGAATAGACAACAGCCGGATGGCGATAGATGCCTTCCATGACCTCTTGCGCATCGGCCATTTGCGGCACCCATTTGGGGCTGACAAAGCTGGTGACTTCGATCTTGCGAAACCCGCATTCGGACAGACGGTCGACAAGCGCAATTTTATCTCCCGTCGGGACAAACCGCTTTTCGTTTTGAAGCCCGTCGCGTGGACCCATTTCGAAGATGGTGACAAACTCGGACATGGTGTGGTGTTTACCCTGCGTTTCAGTGGCTCAAATCTTTATGTTCACTCCGTCATTGCCGGGCTTGACCCGGCAATCCATGCCGTAACCTCAGCGCCGCAGAAATGTGCGGATGGGAAACGGAATGGATGCCCGGATCAAATCCGGGCATGACGGTGGAGGGGTTATGCTCCCCTTCATGAGTTTCCTATGTCATCAGTTTCGACCGCGCGGGCGCGGAGCTCACGCCGGATGACCTTGCCGGTGGTGGTCATCGGTAAAGCATCAACGAACTCGATTTCACGCGGATATTCATGGGCGGCGAGCCGGATCTTGACGAAGTCGACGATCTCCTTGGACAAGGCGTCGGACGGTTCGACATCCTGCTTCAGGATAATGTAGGCCTTGACGATCTCGGTGCGCTGGGCATCGGGTTTGCCGATGACACCGGCCATCGCAACGGCGGGATGCTTGATCAGGCAGTCTTCGATCTCGCCGGGCCCGATCCGGTAGCCGGAGGAGGTGATGACATCATCATCCCGGCCGACAAAGCGGATCCAACCATCCTCATCCATCTCGCCCGTATCACCCGTCAGCAGCCAGTCACCCGCAAATTTCTTCTGTGTGGCGGCCTCGTTGTTCCAGTACTTCAGGAACATGACTGGATCGGGTCGCTTTACGGCGATATTGCCGAAGGTACCGGAGGGCAGAACTTCACCAGCATCACTAACGATGGCCAGCTCGTGACCCGGAACAGCCTTACCCATGATGCCCGGCCGGGCGTCCATGATTTCAGAGCAGCTGGAGACGATCATGTTGCATTCGGTCTGGCCGTAGAACTCGTTGATGGTTTGGCCGAATGTCTTGCGTCCCCAGTCAATGAGCTCGGCGCCGAGGGTTTCGCCGCCGGAGGCGACGGTACGCAAATTCAACTGCCAGCGGTCTTCCGGAGCGTCCAGCTGGCGCATCATTTTCAACGCCGTTGGCGGGATGAAGGCGTTGCGGATGTTTTGGTCTTGAAGCAGCTGGAAGGCCGCTTCCGCCGTGAATTTCTTGAAACGGCAAGCGACCACCGGCACGCCAAGATAAAGAGCCGGCATCAACACATCCAGAAGGCCGCCGATCCAGGCCCAGTCCGCCGGTGTCCAGATGCGGTCCTCTGGCTGACCCAGAAAGTCATGGCTCATCTCGACACCGGGAAGGTGTCCGAGCAAAACCCGGTGCCCGTGGAGCGCACCTTTTGGCTGCCCGGTCGTGCCGGAGGTGTAGATGATGATGGCCGGGTCATTCGGGCGCGTATCGACGGGTTCGAAGGTCTCTTCGTGCCCTTCCATTGCGGCCCAAAGATCATCGGCGCCATGGTGCGCGCCATCTGCGCAAAAGACGGTTGTCAGCTCGGGCAGGCTGCCGTGGATTTTTTCAAGCTTCGCCGCTCCGCTCTCATCCGTAATGACGGCCTTGGCGCCAGAATCCTTGAGCCGGTATTCCAGCGCTTCTTCGCCAAAGAGGATGAACAGCGGGATTGAGATCCCGCCGAGTTTCAATGCTGCGATATGAGCAAAGGCTGTTTCCGGGCGTTGCGGCATCAAGATGCCGATCCGGTCGCCCTGCTGAATGCCCCGGCTCTTCAGAAGGTTGGCCAGCTGATTGGAAAGCCGTTTCAACGCGCCATAGGAATAGGTGTGAGCGGGTTGGCCTTCTTCGGCATAGACCAGAGCTTCGCGGCGCGGTTCCTTGTCGGCCCAGGCGTCACAAATCGCGACACCGATGTTGAACTGGTCCGGGATCTGCCACGAAAACCTCTCGGTCAGCTCCTTGTAGGTTTTTGCGTCAGGCAGCAGCATCGGCTTCCTCCGCCAGAACCAGAAGGATCGTTCCGTCGGTCACTTGTTCGCCCTCTTTGACCATCACTTCACCAATGACCCCGTCGCGCGGGGCTTTCAGCGTGTGCTCCATTTTCATGGCTTCCAGAATGATCAGGGGCTGATCCTGAGTGACTGCATCGCCGGCCTTGGCGTTCAGCATTTTGACAAGGCCCGGCATTGGGGCAATCAGTTGATCGCCCGCACCGGCAGCTTCTTCGTCAGAGCTCAGCGCGTCCGGCAGTCCAACCGTGAAGGCATGACCGGACATGAAGACCGTGAGCCCCTTGCCGTCATGAACGACAGCGCCCGAGGCCCGATGGCCGTTGCTGTCATACGTGATGGTGCTGTTTTCCACCTGAACCAGGGTGAAATTTTTCGGACCACTGTCCAGATGCACGGTGAACTTGTTTTGGCCCTGGGCGTGAACTTCAACATCCCTGCGCTCACCGGCAATTTCGAGAAGCGCGAACTGGCGGGAAGCACTCCAGATCCGCCATCCAGCGAGTGTTTCGAATGGATCGTTTCCCTCGGCTGGACGGGTGAGACCAAGCGCGGTCAGCGCGGCCAGCGCGATTGCGTCTTCCAGCATCTCCGGCTCGGCGATCAGGCTCTCCAGATCGCGGTCGATCAGGCCGGTGTCGACGTCTCCTTTGGCAAAGCCTTCATGGCGGCAAAGCGCTGCGAGGAATCCCGCATTGGTGACACAGCCGGCGACCTCGGTTGCTTCTAAGCTGGCGAGCAACTTGCCAAGCGCCGCGTCACGCGACGGACCGTGTACGATCACCTTCGCAATCATCGGATCATAGAAGGGGGAGATCTCGTCTCCAGCCCGGACACCGCTGTCGACGCGGGCCTGGGTTTCGGGAAGAACGAGGTGCTCCAACGCGCCAATCGCAGGCAAGAAACCCTTCGGTGCATCTTCTGCGTAAAGGCGGGCTTCGAAGGCCCAGCCGTTGATCGAGAGATCTTCCTGCGTCTTTGGCAGAGGCTCTCCGGAGGCAACACGCAGCTGCCACTCGACGAGGTCCTGTCCGGTGATCAGCTCTGTTACCGGGTGTTCCACCTGGAGACGGGTGTTCATCTCCATGAAATAGAAACGGTCGGCGCGCAGGCCTTCAGAGACGTCAACAATGAACTCGATGGTGCCGGCACCGGAGTAGTTGATCGCCTTGGCCGCCTTAACGGCCGCCTCACCCATGGCCTGGCGCATCTCTTCCGGCATGTCGGGGGCGGGAGCTTCCTCGATGACCTTCTGATGGCGGCGTTGCAGCGAGCAGTCACGCTCAAACAGATGCACGGCATTGCCATGATTGTCGCCGAAAACCTGGATTTCGATGTGACGCGGCTTGGCGACATATTTTTCGATCAGGACTCGGCCATCGCCAAAGCTTGCCTCACCTTCGCGCTGGGCGGACTTGAGGGCAGAGATGAAGTCTTCCGCCCTTTCAACCTTGCGCATGCCTTTGCCGCCGCCTCCAGCGCGCGCCTTGATCAGAACCGGATAGCCGATCTTGCCGGCCTGGATCTGCAGGAACCCGGGGTCCTGTGTTTCCCGGTGATAGCCGGGGACGACCGGAACGCCGGCCTTTTCCATCAGAGCCTTGGCCGCATCCTTCAAGCCCATGGCGCGGATGGCATCTGCGCTCGGGCCGATGAATGTGATCCCGGCTGTATCCAGCGCATCCACAAAATCTGGGTTTTCCGACAGGAAGCCGTATCCCGGGTGGACCGCCTCTGCGCCGCTTTGTTTGCAGACCTCGATGATCTTGGCAATCTGCAGATAGCTCTCGGAGACCGGAGCCGGACCGATGCGGTACGCTTCGTCGGCCATCGCAACATGTTTGGCGTTTGCATCGGCGTCGGAATAGACAGCTACGGTTTTGACGCCGAGTTCGCGGGCTGTTTCCATGACCCGGCAGGCGATTTCGCCACGGTTGGCAATAAGGATTTTCTTGAACATTGTCAGATGCCTTCCGTCTTTAGGTCTTCAACCACTTTGAATCGTTCGCACACGAGCATCATTTTCGGATCAAAGCCGCCATTGCGCTCGAAATAGCTTTGGTGGTCTTTTTGCCAGCCTTCGAGTGTGTCGTTTTCCCCTTCTGCAAGCGCAAAGTCCGCCGACACATCGCAAAAACGGGTTTGGGTCAGTTCGAGCGTTTCAACGACGAGGGCCGGAGACCCGTCCCAGTTGAGAACGATATCCGTGCGTCCGGCCTCGGGCATGGCTTCGCCGCCGTCCGCAAAGTCGCGCAAAGCACCACACGTCGCAGTCTTTTTGCCGGAGCGGACCAAGCCGATCAGAAGGCTGCTGAGTTCGGGTCCGTCGCCGAACTTGAAGGTTTCTGCGCCCGGATATTTCTTTTTAAGTTCTTCCAAGGTCATCACATCACATCCGGAACAGGCCAAATTTGGTGTCTTCGATCGGGGCGTTCAGGGACGCCGACAAAGAAAGACCCAGAATGTCGCGGGTTTTGCGCGGATCGATGATGCCGTCGTCCCACAGCCGGGCTGAGGCATAGAGCGGGTGACCCTGTTCCTCGAACTGGTTGATGATCGGCTGCTTGAACTCGGCTTCGTCTTCCTTGGACCAGCTGCCGCCCTTGCGTTCGATGCCGTCGCGGCGGACGGTTGCCAGAACACCAGCGGCCTGCTCCCCGCCCATGACGGAGATGCGCGAGTTCGGCCAGGTCCACAGGAACCGCGGCGAATAAGCCCGGCCACACATGCCGTAGTTGCCGGCGCCAAACGAGCCGCCGACCAGCATGGTGATTTTCGGTACCTTCGTCGTGGCAACGGCGGTCACCAGCTTGGCACCATCCTTCGCGATCCCGCCACTTTCGTATTTCTGGCCGACCATAAAGCCGGTGATGTTCTGCAGAAATACCAGAGGGACTTTGCGCTGGGAGCAGAGTTCGACGAAATGCGCGCCCTTGACCGCGCTTTCGGAGAAGAGAACGCCGTTGTTGGCGATGATGCCAACCGGCATGCCGTGGATATGGGCAAAGCCGCAGACAAGTGTGGTGCCGTAGCGGGCCTTGAACTCGTCAAACCTGGAGCCGTCGACCACGCGGGCAATGACTTCGCGAATGTCGTAGGGGGTCTTCAAATCCGCGGGGACGACGCCGAGGATTTCTTCCGGATCGTAGAGCGGATCTTCCGGTGTCTGCAGGGCAAGCTGCGAGGCCTTTGTGCGGTTCAGGCTGGCGATGGACCGGCGGGCGATGGCAAGCGCATGGGCATCATCGCGGGCCAGGTGATCTGCGACGCCGGACAGGCGGGTATGAACGTCACCGCCGCCAAGATCTTCTGCGGACACCTCTTCCCCGGTGGCCGCTTTCACCAGCGGGGGACCAGCGAGAAAGATGGTGCCCTGGTTCTTGACGATGATGGTTTCGTCCGACATGGCCGGGACATAAGCACCGCCCGCCGTGCAGGAGCCCATCACGACCGCGATCTGGGCAATGCCTTTGGCCGACATGTTGGCCTGGTTGAAGAAGATCCGGCCAAAGTGGTCACGGTCCGGGAAGACCTCGTCCTGGTTGGGCAGGTTGGCGCCGCCGCTGTCGACCAGATAGACGCATGGCAGGTTGTTCTGCTCGGCGATTTCCTGGGCGCGCAAGTGCTTTTTCACGGACAGCGGATAGTAGGTGCCGCCTTTGACCGTCGCGTCATTGGCCAGGATCATGACGTCCTGTCCTTCGACCCGGCCAATACCCGCAATCATGCCGGCCGATGGTGCTGCGCCATCATACATGTCGTGGGCGGCCAGCATGCCGACCTCCAGAAACGGCGAGCCCGGATCCAGCAAACGGGAGACACGTTCGCGCGGCAGGATCTTGCCACGGGAGACGTGGCGCTCACGGGCAGTTTCCCCGCCGCCGTCCAGCGCTGTCTGTGCGGCGGCCTTGATTTGCGCCATGGCGTCTTCATGCGCCGCCTTGTTGGCGGTGAACTCGGCACTTTTGGGCGATAGGCTCGATTTGAGGATGCTCATGCCATCCGGTCTCCGGTGTCTGGATTGCCAGGTTTATCGTTCGTTTCTGAGGCGATGCTTTTGCGCACCATGTTCAGGTAAAGCGTTTCAATCTCTTCTTTCGACAGATCGCCGCCGGGCCGGTACCAGGCCGGGATGCCGGTCAGCATGGCGATGATCGCGCGGGTCGTTACTTTGGCGTTGTCGATGTGATAGCGGCCGCTTGCTGCGCCTTCGCTCAAGATCTCTGTCAGAATGGTTTCATAGCGGCGGCGCTCGGCCTCTACGAACGCGAAGTTCTCGGCATCAAGGCTGCGCAGCTCCATATAGGCAATGAAGACTTCATCCGCGCGTTCCAAGTGATACCGGATGTGAAAGCGCACAAAACGTTCGATCGGGTCAGTTCCATCCGGGAAGTCTGCGGTGTCCCAAGCAGCCAGCAAGTCGGCCATGTGGCTCAGCATCAAGTCTTTCAAGATGTGCTGCTTGGTGGGGAAGTGATTGTAGAGCGCACCCGGCTGAACGCCGACCTGGGTTGCGATGTCCCGCATGGAGACGGCTGCGTATCCTGACGCCGCAAAGAGCCGCAGGGCCGCTTTTCGAACCTTTTCTGCAGTTTCCAGGCCGCGTTGCCGCGGCTGCGAGCGTGCTGAAAGCGCCATTACATTTCCTCCAACGCCACCATATTAATGAACGTTCATTCATTTATCAAGCGGATTCCGAGGTGTGGACTTTGAGGGAGCGCATTGCGACGGTTCATCGACTGACGCTAGTGTCAAAATCCTGTCATGGATTTCGGGCTCTCAGTGCAGGTGAGACGCGTTTAAATTATGCATAAGGAACAGTCGGATGAGTGAGGACGCCAAGACCTGGGTGGAAAACGAGTGGGCCGACAGCATGGATGAAGAACTCGAGATGGAAATCGATGATTTCCTGATCGCCGAGGATCTTCAATACATTGCTGACAAGAAGCACAAGTCTCCCCTCGACCGGAAAACCTATTTCCACGAGCTGTTGATGCTCCAGGCCGAATTGGTGAAGCTGCAGGACTGGGTCCAGCATACCGGCGAAAAAATCGTCGTGATATTCGAAGGCCGCGATGCTGCAGGCAAAGGCGGAGTGATCAAGCGCATCATGCAGCGCCTTAACCCGCGGGTGGCCCGTGTCGTTGCCTTGCCCGCACCGTCAGACCGCGAAAAGAGCCAGTGGTACTTTCAGCGCTACGTGCCGCATCTGCCGGCGGCTGGTGAGATGGTGCTGTTTGACCGCTCCTGGTACAACCGGTCGGGCGTTGAACGCGTCATGGGGTTTGCGTCTGAAGATCAAGTCGAAGAATTTTTCAACGACGTTCCGGAGTTTGAGCGCATGCTGGTCCGGTCCGGCATCCGGTTGATCAAATACTGGTTCTCGATCACCGATGAAGAGCAGCAGCTGCGCTTTTTGATGCGTATTCATGATCCTCTGAAGCAGTGGAAGCTGTCGCCGATGGATCTGGAATCCCGCGTGCGTTGGGAAGACTATACCAAGGCCAAGGAAGAGACGTTCGAGCGGACCAACATTCCCGAAGCGCCGTGGTTCATCGTGGAAGGGAACGACAAGAAACAGGCTCGTCTCAACTGCATCAGCCATCTCTTGTCGATGTTGCCGTATGAAGACGTCCCGCATGATCCGATTACCCTGCCGGAACGCCGTTTTAATCCGGATTACGAGCGTAAAGTGCTGCCGGAGCACCTTTACGTGCCTGATAAATACTGATTGTTTTGGTAGAAGAAATTGGCAATCCCGGCCATTGGCCGGGATTTTTGTTTGAGTGGCAGGAGACAAAGATGAGCGGCACGAAGCAAATCCGGTGGGGCGTTCTGTCGACGGCAAAAATTGGCCGGGAGAAGGTTATTCCGGGGATCAAATCGTCTCAAACCGGGCATGTCGCTGCTATTGCCTCTCGTGGCCTCAAGCGTGCCCAAGATGCGGCTGATCAGCTTGGAATTCCCAAAGCCTATGGGACCTACGAGGACCTTCTGGCCGATCCGGATATCGATGCGATCTACAATCCGCTGCCGAACCATTTGCATGTGCCTTTGACACTGCAGGCGGCAGCTGCCGGAAAACACGTGCTGTGCGAGAAGCCGATTGCCCTCAACGCGAACGAGGCACGTCAGCTCCTGCGTGCGCAGGAAGGCCGGCTGATTGCCGAAGCCTTTATGGTGCGGGCCCATCCGCAATGGATCCGTGCTCGTGATTTGGTTAGGTCTGGAGAATTGGGCGAGTTGAAAGCAATTCAAGGATTCTTCAGCTACTTCAACGCAGACCCGGCGAATATCCGAAACAATGCCGAAATCGGTGGCGGCGCGCTGCTCGATATCGGGTCCTACACGATGCTGGCCGGCCGGTATTTCTTTGACGCTGAGCCGCACCGTGTTGTTGCGCTGATCGACCGGGATCCGGAATTCGGAACCGACCGAACGACGAGTGCCATGCTGGACTTCGGGCAGGGCCGTCAATCGAGTTTCACCGTGTCCACCCAATTGACGCCGCATCAACGTTTCCAGCTTGTTGGAACGAAGAAACGGCTCGAACTTCTTGTTCCCGTCAACGCTCCGCAAGGTGGCACTGCTGAATTGAGGCTCGATGATGGTTCAAGGCTCGGTGATGGGTCCGCGGTGCGCGAGACCATCGCGCCCTGCGATCAGTATGCCGAAATGGCAGATGTCTTTGGTCGTGCCATTCTTGGCGAAACGCCTTTGCCTTATGCGGTCGAGGACGCAATCCAGAACATGGTTGTTCTGGATGCGTTGTTTCAATCCGCAAAGCAGGGTGGTTGGGTGTCTCTCAGCCAGAGTATCTAAGCCAAAGGCTCGAAGTGATAGCCGCCGCTACCGGTTGCTGTCAGAGTGCCGAATTCCGAGGATTCAAGATGGGTTGCCGCGAAAGGGATCTGCTCGGCGGCGAGTTCTGCAAACAAAGTTTTCCGGGTTTCTGCCGCTGTTTCAGGAGCGCTGTCCAACGCATAGTGGACGTCAGGATTAGCAAACTGCAGAACGCCGGACACCAAGGCATCCCCCAGCAGCATCATCTGTTTGCTGCCACTTGAGATCCTGACGATCTGATGGCCAGGCGTGTGCCCGGGTGCACTCGTGACATGAATTCCATTTTCCAGGTCCGCATCCCCGTCATAAAGTTTGACTTGGGAGGCGATTGGGCGCGCCAAGGATTGGATCAGTTGGACGATGGGTTTTTTGTCCTCGGGAACAGCCTCTATCAGGTTCTCGTCGGTCCAGAATGCCCACTCGCTGTTCTGAAGGTGGATAGTTGCATTTGGAAACAGGCTTTGGCCGTCGGCAACCAGGCCGCCGATGAGGTCCGCGTGCATATGAGTCAGTATGATGTCTGTGATTTCTTCAGCAGCGTTTATCAGGGATGACCCCGTTGCCGTGATCAACCCTGTCTCGGGAAAACGCGCTTTTAGCCAAGTTCCGGATCCGGCATCAACGAGAACCTTTTTGGGTCCGGTTTCGATCAACCAGCATGTTGCGCCAAATCGGGTGGTCGGACTGACCGTCTGGATCTCTTCTTCGCTTGCATTGGAGAAATAGGCGGCGGGAATATCGAGGTGGCCATCTGAAAGCGGCGTGATGGCGATGTCGCCGATGTGCAGGGGGCGTGCGGTGCTTGTAATAGACATGAGGGCTCCATGAATTTCCATTGTCCTCAAATTTAAAGAAGGTACCGACGGGTGCGATTGGCGCAAATGACAAATCATGTGTTAGATTCGCCAGATGGTGTCACGCTCCTTCAGTTTGGCGATTTTAGCTTATCCGGGATGTCTTCAATCGGCCGTCCTGGGCCTACAGGATGTGTTTGGGTATGCGGCACGTATTTCGGAGCACTCGGTTGACGTTGAGACGATCTCGGCCTTTGAGCTGGGCGGTCCATCCTTCGATGCACTGGTCCTGCCGCCCTCTGCGGCGGAGGTGCGTGCAGTCGATGTTCCGGAATTGCCAGGATACACCGCTTACCAGCATGGCAAAGGCGCTGTGGTCTGTTCTGCCTGCACCGGGATTACCTTTGTTGCAGAAGCCGGAATTGCTGCCGGTCGGCCGGTTACCACGCATTGGGGGCTGGAGCAGAGGCTGTCCAAGCGCTACCCCGACATGTCCTTCAATACCGATCAATTGTTGATCGAATATAGCGACCTCATCACGGCCGGTGGTTTGATGGCCTGGGTTGATCTCGGTCTGGTGGTCATCGAACGGTTTCTTGGGTACGGCGTCGCGGCGCGCACGGCTGGCTATTTCATCGTCGACATGCGCCGGCGGGACCAGCGCCGCTTCAGGCGATTTTCACCGCACTTGCGACATGGTGATGTGGCTGTTTTGAAAGCACAACACTTGATCGAAGCCCGCTTTGGAGATGTTGTGAGTGTGAAGGACATTGCAGGCGCTTCCGGGCTGCCGGACCGGACATTTTTGCGGCGGTTTAAATCCGCGACAGGGATGACGCCCAATGGCTACCTGCAGGAGTTGCGCATAGAGCGGGCAAGGGACATGTTGATCGAAACGTCCCGGACAGTATCGGAAATCTGCTTTGCTGTCGGCTATCAAGATCCGCCGTCGTTCAACCGGCTCTTCTCAAAGTTGACGGGGCTCACTCCGAACGCCTTCCGAAAGAATTTTGCCCGTCACGATGGGCAACAAAAAACCCCGCCGGTTGGCGGGGTTCTGTAACGTTTCTGGCGCGTCGCTTATTTCAGCGGAGCTAAAACCATAACCATCTGGCGGCCTTCCAGTTTCGGATGGGATTCCACCTTGGCAATTTCCGAGGTCTCATCACGAACCTTGTGCAAAAGCTTCATGCCGAGATCCTGGTGCGCCATTTCGCGGCCCCTGAAACGGAGCGTGACCTTCACCTTGTCGCCGTCGTTGAAGAAGCGCAGCATGTTCTTCATCTTCACCTCGTAATCATGGGTGTCGATGTTCGGACGCATCTTGATCTCTTTGATCTCGACGGTCTTCTGCTTTTTGCGGGCTTCTGCAGCTTTCTTCTGTGCCTGATATTTGTATCGGCCGTAGTCCAGAATTTTGCAGACCGGCGGATTGGCATTCGGCTGGATTTCTACAAGATCCAAACCGGCATCCATGGCGATATCCATCGCCTCATCGGTCGATATAACGCCGCGGTTGGCGCCTTCGTGGTCAATAAGCTGGACTTCGCGAACGCGAATTTCTTGGTTTGTGCGCGGGCCTTCCTTCGTGGGAGGCGGGGCGCGGAACGGACGGCGAATGGTCGCAAACTCCTCTGCGGTTTCAGTTTAATTGGCTTTCAAGCCGTTGTTTATACGCAAACGCCCCGGAACGTTCGCTCCAGGGGCTCGCCGCGTTTTCTTGAACGCCAAACCCCAAGCTCGTGCCAAATGCCCAAAAAGTCAACCAAAAACACCGATCTTGGGCCTTTGACAGATCTTTTTTGAGCTGCGTGCGACATTGCTACATTTTCAATCTCGCTCGACGCTGGAAATCGGTGACGCCTTGCAAATTGATGGTCCGGGCGTCAATTTGATCTCTCATTGCCAAAACAGGAGATCCGATTGAACGGAACGTTGTTCATCTGGCAGCTCAGTAAAATCATCGTGGGCTTTGTTACAGCGGTTATCGCCTGCGGATTGTTTTTGTCTTGGGGGCTGTTTCGACCTGGATCTCCGGAGGCTGACCCGGCTGCGTTTGCGGCCATGATCGGAACGGCATTTGTCACTGCGAGTGTTCTAGGTGCTGTTGCGTTGGTGCCTGCCGCTTGTGTCATCCTGGTTTCCGAAATCGCGCGGTTGTCAGGAATTGTTTTTCATGTGGCAGGCGCCGGTGCAATCGCATTCCTACTCTGGACGCTTGATGGGACAGCGAACGCAGGTTTACGGCCCGGTAGTGCGGTTGTGTTGGCAGCGGGCTTCGTATCCGGGGCGGTTTACTGGATCATTGCCGGACGGACTGCCGGGAGCTGGCTTCTGCGCACAAAGACCGCACCATTGGAAGGGAAAGCAATGGACGAAGACTTATAGATCTCCTTCCTCCAAAGCATCTCTTGCGGCCTGGTAGTGATCGGGTCGAATATGGGCCCGGATCATCGAAATCGCTGCCATCAGTACCGTTGCATCGTCTCCAAATCCGACGCCAAGGATGAAATCCGGCACCACGTCGAGCGGCAAAACAAAATAAGCCAAAGCCGCAAGCAATGTCCCGCGCACCTTTGTTGGCGTGGCAGGATCAAGCGCGCAGTAGTACCCGGCAACAACATCTTCCATAAACGGAATTTGGCGCGCCGCCTTCCGGGCTGTTTTTAACAGTTTCTGACGGACCGTTTCATTTTGTTCCTCTTCCGGTCCGAGAATTTCCGGGTCGAATCCCAGATCTTCAAATGGGGATGAAGAGGTCATGTCACTGTAATTCCTGTTCGCAGCATAGGGTAGGATATGGGCATTTGAGCCAGAATTACAAATAAAGTTTACCAAGCGTTCCTGGAACCTTTGTGTGATTATTGTCACTTTCGTCAGGAGCGAGACGCGTAGTGTTAAGGCTGAGGGGCGTTTTCTTTAACGGGAGGATCATTATGAGATCATATTTTCAATCTGCTGCGATGGCTTTGTGCCTCGTCTTGCCAATAGCGGTTTCAGCAAATGCTGGTGAAACCCCATCCCCGGACGGTGCGAAGGTCTATTTCATCAATTTGAAGGATGGTGACACGGTCAAGAGCCCTGTCTTTATCCAATTTGGCCTGTCCGGAATGGGCGTGGCGCCAGCTGGCATTGAACAAGAAAACACTGGCCACCATCATTTGTTCATCAATGACATGCTGGTGGAGGGCGAATATGACGATGTCATCCCGGCCGACGAGCAACATAAGCATTTTGGCGGTGGCCAAACAGAGACCACGATCGACCTGCCGCCCGGTGAACATCAGCTTCAGCTGGTCTTGGGCGACTGGAGCCACATCCCGCACAATCCGCCGGTGTATTCCGAGGTGATCACGGTCACTGTCGAGTAAAAAAGGGCGCCGATTGGCGCCCTCCCGTTTATTCATGCGTTACCGCGGGTTTCCAGCAATCGCCGGGCGATAACTTGCGCCTGGATCTCGGCTGCGCCTTCAAAGATATTCAGGATCCTCGCATCGCACAGCACGCGGGAGATGGCGTATTCAAGAGCAAAGCCATTGCCGCCATGGATCTGCAGTGCGTTGTCCGCAGCGGCCCACGCGACACGGGCCCCAAGCAGTTTGGCCATGCCAGCTTCCAGGTCGCAGCGCTTGCCGGAGTCCTTTTGCCAGGCAGAGAAATATGTCAGTTGACGGGCAATCATGGTCTCGGTCGCCATGAGTGCGAGCTTGTCGGAAACGCGTGGGAAACTGATCAACGCCTTTCCGAACTGAACGCGATCCTCTGCGTAGCGTAGTCCTATATCCAGTGCGGATTGCGCAACACCTATGGCGCGGGCAGCGGTCTGGATTCTGGCGCCCTCAAATGTCTGCATCAGCTGCTTGAAGCCTTCGCCTTCAACCTGACCCAGCAGGTTTTCCGACTTTACTTCGAAATCATCGAAGGCGATCTCGTATTCCTTCATGCCGCGATAGCCGAGAACCTCGATCTCGCCGCCGGTCATGCCGTCTGCCGGGAACGGATCTTCGTCCGTTCCGCGCGGCTTTTCGGCAATAAACATCGACAATCCCTTGTATCCGGGTTCAGCTGGATTGGTCCGAGCCAAAAGGGTCATGATGTCTGCGCGCACTGGATGGGTGATCCAGGTCTTGTTGCCGGATATCTTCCAGGTGTCGCCGTCCTTCACCGCCCGTGTCTTGAGCGAGGCAAGATCGGACCCGGTATTGGGTTCGGTAAAGACGGCGGTCGGCAGGATTTCACCAGTGGCGATTTTTGGAAGCCAATGCTCTTTCTGCTCCTGGGTGCCGCCACACAGGATGAGTTCAGCTGCGATCTCCGACCGGGTGCCAAGCGAGCCGACACCGATATATGCGCGGGAGAGCTCTTCGGAAACAACACACATTGCTTCCTTGCCAAGGCCGAGACCGCCGTATTCCTCAGGTATGGTCAGACCGAAAACGCCGAGTTCCGACATCTGACTGACAACTTCGAGCGGGATATACTCGTTTTTCAAATGCCACTCATGGGCATTGGGTACGACGGTGTCTTCAGCAAACTTCCGCATTTCGTTGCGGATCTGCTCCATGGTTTCATCAAGACCGCCATCACCGAAGGTCGACTGCCCTGCTTGAGCGCGGATCAGCTCCGTGAGACCTTCGCGAACTTCAATCGTATTGCCTGTCGCAATGACGGCTTCCATGTCTGGGGTCCGGAACGAGCTGGCCTCATCATCGGAAATGCCAAGATCGGCAAGGCGGACGAATTCCCCCTGGTTCATCGGGATGCCGCCGAAAATCTGCGCGACGTATTCCGCAAAGCCGAGCTGAACGATTTTGTCTTCCAGATCGCCGTAGCGGCCGCTCTCGGTCAGCCGCTGTGCATAGGCATCAAGCTGGCGGAGCGCTTCGACATATGTGGCGAGCCACGCCAGCCCGTGTGTTGCGCGTTGTTCTTCTTCCATCCGGCTGGAAGAAATCCGCCCGTCCACCGTAACGCGTTCGCGCACACGCTGCGCTGCGAGATCAAGGAGACCGTCCAATTTATGGACAATCGCGTTGGTTCGCTCAGATAGAGTCGGCTGCATTTCTGCGGCCTTCACGGCTGCGGTGGACATTGGCATCTCCGTTTTCATTTGTTGCGCGCGCGCGCTTTTTCTTGAAGCTATGTTGCGTCGCACACCGGGCTTTGTCGAGCCAAAACTTGTTGGTCTTTCGAAGGGGGCTGTCATAACGAGGGCACAGACTTGACGACAGCTCCCGGCCAAGCAACATGAAACCTATGAGTCTTTACCTTTTTGCCAAGGCGTCTTTTGCTGTTCTGAAAGATGCAATCGGTCATTTTTCGCGTGATGACGGCTTTGCAATGGCCAGCCATGTGGCGTTGTCCGGCTTGCTCGCGATTTTCCCTTTGCTGATCTTCATTGCGTCTCTTGCGGGTTTTTTTGGAATGGTCGGTGCGGCAGACACGGTGTCTGAACTTGTCTTCGATGCCTGGCCGAAAACGGTTGCGGCCCCTGTCGTCCGTGAAATCGAAAACGTGCTGACGGTACCCCGCAGTGACTTACTCACCTTTGGTGCGGTGGCCGCATTGTGGTTTGCATCCAATGGGGTCGAGGCGCTTAGAACGGCGTTGAACCGGGCTTACCGGCAGGTTGAAAAGCGGTCATTCATCCTGTTGCGCATTCAATCGCTGGCTCTTGTGATCTTGGGTGCGGTGATCCTGCTGGCCTATACGTTTCTTGTCGTTCTTGCGCCGCTTGGGATCGAGGCTCTCAGAGGATTTGTGCCTCAAGTCGAAACATTTTTGTTGTCGATCAACATTGCCCGTTACACGCTGGCCGGGTCACTGTTGATTGTCGGGCTTTTTATGACCCATTGGTTGCTGCCTTCAGGAAAGCGGTCGTTTTCAGACATCTGGCCGGGCGTCATTGCGACCCTGCTTTTGTGGATCGTTTCAGGCAGTGCCTTTGGGGCGTATCTCGCCCGGTTTGCCAATTATGTCTCAACATATGGCGGTTTGGCGGGGATCATGACTGCACTGATCTTCCTATATATCTGCTCGCTCGCCTTCATCTTGGGCGGTGAGCTCAATGCCGCGATTGCACGCCAACGTGCCTTCCGCGACCGTCAATTGGGTCGGCAGCAGCCGGCTTAGGTCCGTTTTGGAGCCGCGCGGATCATCAAGACCGCGCCAATCACCAAAGCCATGCCGGCGATCTGGATCATTGAGAGGGTTTCTCCAAACAGGAAATAGCTCTCAATCGCTGTTGCGACCGGCACGAGGTAAAACAGGCTGGCCACTTGCGAAACCGCGCCTTGGCGGATGAGCAGCATCAACAACATGATCGCGCCGATCGACAGCACCAAAACAAGCCAGGCAAGCGCTACGATCAACTCGCCCGACCAGGTGATTTGCCAAGTCTCGAATAGGCTCAGCGGTGTTGTGACCAAAAGTGCACCGATATATTGCCAGAAGGTTGCTGCCAGAAGATCGGTGTTGGGTACGAAGCGCTTTTGGTAAACCGTGCCAACACTGATCGCGATAACGGAAAAGAAGACAACACTGATCGTAACGAGTGTGATGCCAGACCCGGCTAGATCAAACTTCGGTCCAAGCACAAGACCGAGGCCGCTCAGGCCAATCGCCATGCTGATCCAGTGTTTGCGGCTGATCACTTCTCCGATCATACCAACTGCAAAAATAGCTGTCAGAACCGGCTGCAATCCGACGATAATCGCTGAAGCTCCAGCAGGCATGCCTTGCTTGATGGCCCAGAAAACGCCGCCCAGGTAGATCCCGTGGACCAGCATCCCGGTCACGATGCAGTGGCCAATCGCCTTGTTGTCCTTCGGCCAGGATTTCACCCAAAACAGACCGAGAATGAACAAAATAGGCAGAACTGCAGCGAACCGAACCGTCAGGAAAGCCATCGGTTCGATGTACGGCGCGCCCAGCTTTGAACCTATAAATCCGGTCGACCATAGAAGAACAAAAAGAGAAGGGGCAATTTTGGCCAAATACGCCAAGTCAATCTCCGGGGGTGGTTCGCTACACCAGCAAAGTGGTCGATGAGGGGAAATGAAAAAGAATGATTTTCAGATTAACCGGAAATTGGCAATTTTAGCTAACTCTGAGGAAACACTATTTCTCTCAGAGGACATAAGCCAGTGGCAATCGGTGCGCAATCAACTTTTGGAGTTTTGTCCAAACTCTCGGTCAAAGTGCGGGTTATGGCACTCAGCCTTGTGACAGTCGTTGGCCTCGTCATCATCGGCGGGGTTTATTTCTGGAGCCAGGGCGAGCTGAATTCGGCTTTTAGCAGGATGAACCAAAGTGCCGACCTTGCTGAAGAAGTGGCAGCGCTCTCGGAGACGGCAGCACGGCTGCAGATCATTGAAAATCAATACTTTGCAGCGCCCTCTGCCGAAGCGTTTCAACGATTTTCCGCCGAAATGGTGACCGCGACGGATTTGGTTGCCAAGTTGGAAAACAATCCTGCCGCTGCCAGCTACGCTGCCCAGGTTGCCGATGTGAAAGATACGCTAGAGGGCACAAGCGCCGCGTTCGAGATGCTGGACAGCGTCCGGCAGCAAATCGGTTATACGAACCAGGATGGGCAGCTGGCACGCCTCGATTCGCTCACTGGTGCAGTGAAAGATCGTTTGTTTGAAGAAATGAAGTTTGGTGGGGGTCCTGACTTTGAAAAGTTGGCGCGCGCTATTCTCGCCGTGCAGCTCGCGGAAAAAGAATTTACCCTCAACAGCACGCCGGAAGCTATCGGCGTCTTCGATGAGCAGTTTGCGGCGTTCGAGAAGCTGCTGAAGAGGGTCTACATTCAAGACGCGATCAAAAAAGAACTCGCCGACAACATGACTGCGTATCAAGAGACATTCGCCCAGTATACGGCAGCGGTTGAGCAGGAGGCGAGCAGCACCGCTCTGCTGGAAAACCTTTTCCAACTGGTGCCGCCCCATATTGACGCTCTGAACGCCGCTGCAAATTCCCTGCAAGAGCAAGCCGCAAATCAACTCGAGACCGCACGTTTCATCGCAACATATGCAATTGGTGGCACCATTCTCGGCTTGCTGATCTTATTGCCAGCAACTGCATTTTTGGTGGGTCAATCGGTTGCAGGGCCGTTGGCGCACCTGCAAAAAGCTATGGAGGCTCTGGCTGGTGGCCAGACGGACATCGCCTTGCCGGAGGCAAAGGGCAAAACAGAGCTTGCCGCCATCGCTCGAACCGTTTTGGTCTTCCGGGACAATGCGGTCGAGAGGTCACAGCTTGCAGCGGCCCAGGCGCAGGAAAACCAGGCCCGGGAAGAACGCGTGGCGCGTTTGGAGGACATCATCGCCCGATTTGAGGGCACGGTAACTGACGCCCTTGGCAGTTTGGACCGGGCCAATGACGAATTGCGCCAGACTTCGCAATCAATGGAACATGCAGCCGACGATGTGGCGGATCAATCGTCTGGTGCAACAGATGCTGTGAGAACAGCTGCGGAGAATGTTACATCGGCAGCCCAGTCTGCGGACGAGTTGGCTGCATCCATTGCGGAGATCTCAAATCAGGCAACCCGGTCAACCGAAGTTGCTCAGCAAGCTGTGTTGAGTGCCTCTACAACGGTTTCGACCATGCAAGAGCTCTCCAGCGCAGCAGAACGGATCGGCGAAGTTATGAGCCTGATCCGGGACATTGCAAGTCAAACCAATCTTCTTGCTCTCAACGCGACCATCGAAGCCGCGCGTGCAGGTGAAGCCGGTAAGGGCTTTGCGGTTGTTGCTGCCGAGGTCAAACAATTGGCCGATCAGACATCAAAAGCGACCGAAGAGATTGCGATTCAGATTGAAGCCATCCAAGGGTCGTCCGGTCACGCTGTGCAAGCTATTGAGGATGTCAGCAAAATTATCTCCGACATGGAAAACCTCGCATCGTCGGTTGCAGACTCCGTTCAACATCAGGATCAAGCGGTCCGAGAGATTTCCGACAACGTTTCCAGCGCATCTCAGCGGTCTGATGAAGCCGCAGATCGCATGACCAGCGTTGGATCCGCCGCAGAGCTCGCCCGAACCAATGGCGCTGAGGTCGATAAATTGGCGCAATCCCTGTCTCAGCAAGGTGGGCTCATCCGCCAGGAAATCGCGACATTCCTTCAAGGTGTTCGCAGTGCCTAACGCGTAGGTCTGAGGTTTCAAAAGCCGCTTTGCCAACCGGGACTTATTGCCCCGCTGGCGGGCGGCTTTTCTTCGTGCTAGGGACGAGGCTGATTGCACGAAGAAGGTGAACCGGGATGCAGGAAGAGATCGTCATAGTCGGGGCTGGCCAAGCTGGCGCCCAGGTCGCTCAATCGCTTCGTCAAGGTGGTTTTGAAGGCGCGTTGCGGCTCATCGGCGACGAAGCTCATCCACCTTATCAACGCCCGCCGCTATCCAAAAAATTCCTGGCTGGTGAAATTGGCGCCGAGGGGCTTTGGCTCCGGCCGCCAGCGTTCTACACGACCAACACCATCGACCACATTCCAAACACAAGTGTCGTCGGCATCGACCGGTCGGCAAAACGGGTTCAGCTGGAAAACGGCGACACCATATCCTATGGCAAACTGGTCCTTGCGACCGGAACCAAAGCGCGTCTCCTTCCAATCAAGGGCTCTGATAAAGATGGTGTGGTCACATTGCGCTCCATTGGCGATGTTGATGCGATCCGTGACCGTTTGTCCAAGAGCCGCAAACTGGTCATCATCGGTGCCGGTTACATCGGTCTGGAGGTTGCTGCAGTGGCCCGCGCGCTCGGCAAGGACGTCTGCGTGATTGAAGCTCAGGACCGGCCGATGAAGCGGGTCGTGAGTGAAACTGTTTCGGACTTTTTCGCGAAGCTTCATTCGGACAATGGCGTTCAATTGCGTTTGAACACAGGCATTGAGGCGCTTGAAGGCGGAGAGGCGGTCGAATCCGTCAAGCTGAAAAATGGAGACAGTGTCCCGGCCGACCTTGTGCTTGTCGCTGTTGGCGCCGAGCCAAATGATCAACTGGCCGCTGATGCGGGGCTGGATACAGACAACGGTGTTCTTGTTGATGGTGCAGCTCAGACAAGCGATCCGGACATATTTGCCGTTGGCGACTGCACCCGGTTTTATTCTGGGCGGTATTCAAGATCTGTACGGATGGAAAGTGTTCAGAACGCCATTGATCAGGCCAAAATCGCAGCGCAGGCGCTGCTGGGACAAGACGTTGATTATGATCCGTTGCCGTGGTTCTGGTCGGATCAGTACGAGATCAAGCTGCAGATCGCGGGCCTGGTTGAAGGTTATGACAAGACAATTGTTGTCGGCGATCCCGCTGCCAAAAAGTTCTACGTTGCGTATCTGAAAGACAATGCATTGATTGCAGTCGACAGCATCAATTCTCCGCGCTCGCACATGATGGCGCGCCGGGTGATTGGCGAGACTTGGAGAGACGACCTCCTTCCGGAAGCCTAGAGCATCGGGCGTTTTGATTGAACCGCCAAAAGATGCTCGGCCACTTAAGAGCGATCAGCTTCGGGCGTGAAATAGATCCCGATTTTCGGCCCGCTGATCTAGACAATCAGCTGCCAATTTCGGGAGCGGCAACGTTTCAAGCCCTTGGCGCTCCCGCAATGACATCTGGCGTCACCTGCCCAGTGCGGCCTATTCTGTGGCCGCATTCTGCAGAATGAGGCGGATGGTTTCTTTTGGTATTTCCAGATGCACCATGTGACCAACCCACTCAAAGATGTGCGTGGCAACAATGCCAGGCAGCTTGTGCGCCTGCCGTGTTGGCAGAACGCGGTCCTGAGTTCCCCAAAGCACCTTGATCGGCATTGGAAGCGCGGCCATGTCGTCGCGCGGTAAGGTTTTTTGCACGGAGCCGTCGATGATATCGTCGGCGATCGCCGATAGAGTCGCCGCGCCCCCTGGCCGGGCCCGGCTTTCCGCCGCGGTTTTGGCGAGGAACTTGGGAAGCTTGAATTCCCAGCCGAAGAACTGCTCCAGAAGCACCTCCATTTCCGCGGTTTCGGACGCAACCGCATAGCGCCGCAAAAGCCGATGGTTGATTTCCGGCCCAAATCCACCGGGTGCCAAAAGCGTTAGGCTGGCAACCAGCTCCGGCGCACGCAGGGCAACCAGTGCGGCAACGGCACCACCCATGGAATGGCCAACCAGATGCACTCGTTTCAATTCCATTGCTTCAAGGGATTGTGTGACGGCTTTTGCCGAAATCCCAGCGTGGCCGACCTTGGGCCAATTCAACGCTTCGCCGTGACCGGGCAGATCAAACGCCAGAGAGCGTTTGCGGCTGGCGAGACCTGTTTGGATATTCTGCCACGTTTGGCGGTCTCCTCCAAAGCCGTGCAGCAGGATGACAGGTGCTCCATCATCTCCGGTCTCGCAGACTTGTTCGCGAAAGGGCAGGGTCGAACGGGAATTTGGACGAAGGTCTGTCATGGGTATCCGTTTGGTGTCAAGAATTTGGGATCAGGAGTGTGGTGAGCCGTGAACGGGCAGAGGTTCCAACGCAAAGAGGGGTTGGCGGTCGGTAAAGCCGTCCAGTTCATAGGCTCCCGCATTTTGTGCGCGATCGCCTGCAAATTTAGCGATTTCACCTGTCATGAGAACGTCGGACTTGATCCGCTTGGTCAGATCTTCAATCCTGGCGGCGGCGTGAACCGTTTGACCAATAACCGAGAAGGTCAGACGGTTTGCAACGCCGATGTTGCCGAACATCACACGGCCGGTCGAGAGAGCGATGCCGGCGTTCATTGTGTGTCCGGTAGAGACGGTTTTGTTGATGTCATGCAGCCGCCGCCGGGTCTCATCAGCCGCCGTAATGGCTCTTTGGACCGCTTCTGAAAGCGATCCTTTTTGCGTCGGGAAGACACCCAGAACTGCATCTCCGATAAAGTCGAGGACTTCGCCGCCCTGCTGGAGGACCGCGCCGGCGGTTGCTTCAAAATATGTGTTCAGCCACTTGAGATATTCTTCAGGGCCCAGGGCGTCAGCAATTGCCGTGGAATTGCGCATGTCACTGTAATAAATCACCGCGTCGATGGTTTCACCATCTCCATGGCGGATTTGTCCATTCAGTACTTTGGTTCCTGCGATGCTGCCGAGGTATGTTTCGGCAATGATTTTTGTGATGTGGCCTTGAAGCACGGCTCTTGCGGCGAGGGCGAGCCGTTTCTGGATGTAGTGTATTGCGTTGAGGGCCTCTTCGGAAAACCCGTCTACTTCCCGTGTTGCCCAGCTTAGGATGATCCCGGTGTTTGGATACTCACCTTTGATCGCAGGTATCTCCATGTGGGTCGGGATGACCAGGTAATCCGTGTATCCCTCCGAGGCCAGACGGTTCAGAAGCGGAAATTCGGTCTGTGCATTGGCGTTGGTCAGGCGCCGGCGCAGCATCGGTTCTTCGTTGATCAAAACGGCTCGAATGGGGCTTTGCAGCCAATCTTCGGTGTCTTCTTCGGAGTGCTCGATCTTTTCATGGTAGACCTCGCCACCGTTTTCCCAAAAGGCGATTTCCGCCTCAATCATGGGGTGAAGCGTAGACCAGACAAGAATTGCGCGATCGACCGGAACGTGGCATTGGCGCAAGCGTTCACACATTTCGGCAAAAAGGGTGGTCATATCCGGGTTGCCGAGTGCCTCGCCGATCAGCCAATCCTCGATGCCATCGATTTCCATCATGTCGATCATACGGGGAGGTTAGACCCTTTTCTTGCTTGTGCCATCAGGCTTTCTAATCGGTGCGTTCATCGTCTACAGATGTGGCGACGCTTCCCGGCGGTACAATGATCCAATTGATCGTGAGGTCCGGAAAGGTGCCATAAGAGTGGAACGGCAGGGTGTGTTGGCCCCGGCGGCTGGCGTTTGGATAGAGTTCCATTATCCGGCCAGCAGGTCCTGAGTTCTCGCCGCGCCAAAGGATCATCACACCCTTTTTCTGGACATCATCCAAGTCGATCCACGGGCTCAATGTTGTGTTGTGCTCCAAGAACATTGAAGGTCGCGATGCGGCGTGAAGGGTTACATTGGCTGTGGTCCACTCATCTCCGGCGACATACGCCAGTTGCGTACCTGTTTCCTTTTCCCAGACATCAGACAGGAATTCCGCGGTTGCCTTGCCCGGATAATGAATGCGGGATTGTTTGGTCTTCCAGAGGGGCTCCATAACAGCTTGCCCAAAGAGGACGCCCAGAAAAATGGCCTGGATGATAAGAGCGCCTACGAACGCCCGTGTGGGCGCAGACCAAAAAGCTGGAAGATAAAAACATCGAACTGCCACCAACCCGGACAGGACGAACAGTGGCGTGCCCCACATGTGCTTGAATTCACTGCCGGTCACGGCAGAGGCCAGAAGCACCACGGCAAGAGGTACAAAAGCGAACCAGACGAGGAATCTGTCACTTTCCGGCGCAATTTCATCGCTTTGTTTTGAGGTCCATGACCGTCCCAAAGACTTCAGCGTTTGCCAGCTAAGGCCTAGCAACGCGACTATGAAAAGCCCGGCGTGATTGGCGACCTGTGCCAAAAGGAAGTTTATCGGATTATAGACGTGGTCGAACAGTGAGCCTGCTGCATTGCTTCGGCCAATGGCATAGCGGAAAGTCAGGAGGTCTGTCTCATAGAGCCAATATAGATGGGGCCCCACCACGAAAAGAAACGAAAGTGTGCAAATCCACGGCCCAGAGGTTGCGAGATATCTGCGGCCATCAGCGTAAACAAGAGCGTAAAGGCCGATTGTGCCGATCAACAGGAAGACAAAGTATTTGGTGTAGAAGCCAATTGCGGCGAGTGCCCCCAACAGGATCCAGTATCGGACTGCGCCTGAGTTCAACGCGCGCAAGAAAAGATAGATCATTCCAGCCCAGATCGGGATCTGGAGGATGTTTGGATTGAACTCTGGTACGGGGAGGGTGAAATAAAACGTTACGCTGGTAAGCACGATTGCCCAGAACCGTTGTTGTTCTGAGAAGCCAAGCTCTTTTCCTATCAACCAGACGAACCAGTATCCGATGCCAATGCTGATTGCGCTCAGCCAATAGGCTCCATAGGCGTGTCCACCAGTCAGGTGATAGCTCAGTTCAAGCAGCCAAGCCTGCATAGGAGGGTGTTTGGTATAGCCGAGTTGAATATCTCTGCCCCACGCAAATCCTTCAACGACATCCAGTGGCGGATTGGGGAAGCTCAAGGTTGGAACCAGTGCATAAAGAAGACATAGAAGCCCTCCATACAGAAGCGCAGCGCGGCTGGCGTTCATCAATTACTCCAGTCCAATCACGGATCAACTTCGGGGTGCGAAAAAGCCCAGAAGCGGGTGGCAATAAATGTAAGGGATGGAACAAATGCGATCGAAACCATCAAACCGAGCAGATCCGGCCAGGGCGTAAGGTTCAACCAAAGAGCCAATACGCTTGAGTTGAGCGCGAAGCCTGATGCCGCGATCAATAGGAACCTCAGCATTGCCTTCAATGCGGTCTTTTCTTGGCGGAGGTGCGAAAAACTCCAGTAAAAGTGACCTGAAAAGGAAACGCCAAACGCAACCAGAAAGCCTGCAAAATTCGCCAGCATTGGCGGAAGAAGTCCGCTTTCCAGAAGAAAGCCGGCAACTCCGGCATGGGTCATGGTTGCAACAACGCCAACAACCGCAAATTTCCCGGCAGCATTGGCTTCTGTTTTTATTGTTTGACGCTTGCGGTCAGTGATCATGATCATCTTGCTGATGGGTTTTCAAAGGGGTGCTTTCAATGACATCCTGCAGCAGGTAGACCGGCCGTTGCTTCGATTCATTGAACAGCCGTGTGACGTACTCGCCGATCATTCCGATTGAGAGCAGCTGGATGCCTGAGAAGAGCAGCACTGCAACCATGAGGGAAGTATAGCCCGGAACGTCGATGCCGAAGATCATCACTCTCACGGTTAGATAGATGGCATAGGCGAAGGCGAGGATTGACACCAGAGCGCCGCCGTAAAACCACATCCGTAACGGCATCGTTGTAAAGCCCGTGATGCCGTCGAGCGCGAAGTTCCAGAGCTTCCAGTAATTGAACTTACCGTCACCTGCCTTCCGCGGGGGGCGTTCATAAGGAACCGCCATGGAAGGAAAACCTACCCAGGCAAAAAGCCCTTTCATGAAACGGTTGCGTTCCGGCAACTGAAGCAGAGCGTCAATGACTGCCCGGTCGATCAGGCGGAAATCACCAGCGTTCGGTGGCATGTCAATGTTCGAAAGCTTGTTGAAGACCTTGTAGAACATGCCTGCAGTTGACCGCTTCATCAGTGTGTCTGATGTTCGGTCTACCCGCAGGCCATAAACAACGTCATAGCCGGCCCGCCAGCCGTCAATCATTTGGTGGATCAATTCGGGTGGGTCTTGAAGATCTGCATCAATGATGACGCCGATGTCGCCTTCGGCCGCCTCCAAACCGGCAGAAAGGGCGGCCTCCTTGCCGAAGTTCCGAGAAAGGCCGAGCAACCGCCCCGGTAAGCCGTTCGCAAGCCTATCCGTCAGGATGTCGGCCGTTGCATCGCGGCTGCCATCGTCGATGAAGACGTATTCGTATTGCAGCCCTGTCTCCTCAAGAACGCGTCTGGTCTCTTCCAGAAAGTGACCGATGACGTCTTCCTCGTTGTAGACGGGGACTATAACACTGATCATCGGATTATCCGTTCGGAGTTCTTTCCGACGGGAAACGTAGATTCTTGGGGCTTGTTTTGGCTGCATTGCTATGACGGCTGTTTAGATCTTCGCGGCAACCTGCCGGAAAAGACCGAGAAACACCAGCCTTTAGAAAACTGCAGAGCCAATTTTGTGTGGTGGCGTTGTTTCAGCGCTCCAGAGCGAAAAGCCGGCGCTTATGTTGGAGCGCCGGCTTTTGCAGATCGAAATAACTGCGTGCGGTCAGACGAGTGCTCCGTGACAGTGCTTGTATTTCTTGCCAGACCCGCATGGGCAAGCTTCGTTACGGCCAACTTTTCCCCAAGTCGCAGGATTGTTTGGATCGCGCTCCCGGCTGGCTTGGGGTTGAGCGTTCGGCTGCGCCATTTCGTCTTCGCCGGTCATCGGGTTGATGTGATGCTCATGCATCTCCGGCATCTGGGGCATTTCCGGCGGCTGTTCGGTCACCAACTCAACGCGAAGCAGTTGAGCTGTCGTGATTTGGCGCAGTTGCGCAAGCATTGACTCAAATAGGGTGAAGGATTCGGTCTTGTATTCCTGCAAAGGATCGCGCTGCCCGTATCCGCGGAACCCGACAACGGAGCGCAGATGGTCGAGGTTGGCCAAATGCTCCCGCCACAGATTATCAAGCGTTTGAAGCAGGATTGCCTTTTCGACCCGGCGCATGACTTCCGGCGTATACTTGGCCACTTTTTGAGCCATGGCCTCGTCAGCCGTCCGTGTCAGCCGTTCCTTGACCTCTTCATCCGCTATACCTTCTTCGGCGGCCCAGTCCTTTATCGGCAAATCAAGGTTCAGGTACTTGCGGACTTCCTCTTGAAGTCCTTCGGTATCCCATTGTTCTGGATAAGCACGTTCTGGAATGTGGCTCGCGACCAGGTCGTCGATCACGTCGTGCCGCATGTCCGTCACAGCGTCCTGAATCGCGTCGCTGTCCATCAGGTCGATACGTTGATCGAAGACGACCTTGCGCTGGTCGTTCATAACGTCGTCGAACTTCAGGAGATTTTTACGGATATCGAAGTTCCGCGCCTCGACCTTCTGCTGCGCCTTTTCGAGAGCTTTGTTGATCCACGGATGGATGATCGCTTCGCCTTCTTCCAAGCCCAGCTTCTGCAGCATTGAGTCCATGCGCTCGGAGCCAAATATCCGCATCAGATCATCGTCAAGCGACAGGAAGAACTTGGAGTGGCCCGGATCGCCCTGACGACCGGAGCGACCACGCAGCTGGTTATCGATACGGCGGCTTTCATGTCGTTCGGTGCCGATTACGTAAAGGCCGCCGGCTTTGAGTGCTTCTTGCTTGAGTTCTTCAACCTCAGTACGGATGGCAGCTTCCTTCGCAGTGCGCTCTTCTCCGTCCGGCATATCGCCGAGGGTCATTTCGATCTGCATGTCTGCGTTACCGCCGAGCTGAATATCCGTACCACGGCCGGCCATGTTGGTTGCGATCGTGACAGCGCCTGGCAAACCAGCCTGAGCAACAATAAACGCTTCCTGCTCGTGGTAGCGCGCGTTCAAAACGGCAAAGACCTTGGACTTTCCATCGTCCTTCTTCTGCGCGGCGGCAAAGGCTGCCGGATCGCTCAAATCGATCTGCTTGTAGCCATGTTGTTTCAAAAGCTCGGCCAGGATTTCCGACTTTTCGATGGAGGTCGTCCCCACCAGGATCGGCTGCCGGCGTTCCTTGCACTCATCAATCAGTTTGACGATCGCGTTGAATTTTTCCTGGAAGGTCCGGTAGACCTCATCGTCATCGTCAATCCGCTGAACGGAAACGTTTGTCGGAATTTCAACGACTTCCAACTTATAGATGTCGGCGAATTCGTCGGCTTCCGTTGAAGCGGTGCCGGTCATGCCGGCAAGCTTGCCGTACATGCGGAAATAGTTCTGGAATGTGATCGATGCGAGCGTTTGGTTCTCAGGTTGGATGCGCACCTTCTCGCGTGCTTCCAGTGCCTGATGGAGGCCTTCAGAGAACCGGCGGCCTGGCATCATGCGGCCGGTAAACTCATCGATGATGACCACTTCGCCATTGCGGACAATGTAGTCTTTGTCCCGCTGGAAGAGTTTGTGAGCTTTCAGAGCTTGTTGCAGATGGTGAACGATCGATACGTTTTCCACGTCATACAGCGAATCGCCCTTAAGAAGATCTGCCTCTGCGAGCAGGCCCTCGAGTTTCTCGTTGCCCGCTTCGGTGAATGTCGCCGACCGCGCCTTTTCATCGAGCTCGTAATCCTCCTCCGTGAGGTTCGGAATGAAGGCGTCAACGGTGTTGTAGAACTCGGAGCGGTCTTCCAGGGGACCGGAGATGATCAATGGTGTCCGGGCTTCATCGATCAGAATTGAATCGACCTCATCGACAATTGCGAAGGCATGTCCACGTTGCACCATTGAGGCGCGGTCATGTTTCATGTTGTCGCGAAGATAATCGAAGCCGAATTCGTTGTTCGTTCCGTAGGTAACGTCAGCGGCATAGGCTGCACGGCGCTCTTCATCCGACAGACCATGTGTGATGCAGCCAACAGACAGTCCCAAGAACTTGTAAACCTGTCCCATCCACTCGCTGTCGCGCTGGGCAAGGTAGTCGTTCACGGTGACGACGTGCACACCTTTTCCTGATAGGGCGTTTAGGTAGACAGGTGCCGTCGCCACAAGCGTCTTACCTTCACCCGTTCGCATTTCCGCGATTTGACCGGAGTTCAGCACCATGCCGCCGATCAGCTGGACATCGTAGTGCCGTTGACCGAGCGCCCGTTTGGCCGCTTCGCGCACCGTTGCGAAAGCTGGTGCAAGGATGTCGTCCAATGACGCGCCGTTTTTCAGTTGTTCGCGGAATTTCTCCGTCTGGGCGCGAAGGTCCTCGTCCGACAAAGCCTGGATCTCAGTTTCCAGAGCGTTGATTTGCTCAACTCTCGCCCGGAATGACTTCACTTTCCGGTCATTTGAAGATCCGAATAACTTACGTGCTATTGCGCCGAGGCCAGCCATGTGGCGGTCCTTCCTTTACGGTCGGTGTCACTGGCAATCTGACACCTGCCCATGAAATCGTCTCAATTTGTTGTACACGTTGCACACGTAGCGCAGCGCGCTGGCCAACTCATGTGGCCGAAAAGATGCCATCCCAGCCTCGCAGCAGGGCCGCCCGAGAGATAAGAGGGGGGTGAATGCTTGTCAACGCTGCTGGAATAGGCAATGTACCCGAGCCCTCGTGTTCCGAGGGATTAAAGAGATATGTTCCCATAGGTAAAGGTTTTCTCATGCTCCGAATTTCGATGCGCAGGCCAGTCAAGGCTCTTGCCGTTTCCTTCATGGCGCTGACGCTCGGATCGGCTTCTTTGTCGGCGGCCGAACCGGACGATATTGTTGCCAAGGTTGGCGATGCTGTCATCACGGAAGCCGATATTGCGTTTGCTGCCCAAGACTTGGGTCAAGAGCTCCAACGTTTCCCGCCGGCACAATGGCGCCAGTTGCTGCTCGACGTCATGATCGACATGGAATTGCTGGCTTTGGCTGCGAAAAATGATGGCCTCGATCAGGATCCGGATTTCAAAAAACAGCTCGAGTTTCTTGAGCTGCGTGCCCTACGCAATGCCTACCTTGGTCAGAAGATCAATGCCGCCATTACCGATGCGGATGTAAAAGCCGCCTACGACGAAGAATTCGCGGATTTTGAAGGCCCGGAAGAAATTAATGCCCGTCATATTCTGGTCGAGGACAAGGCTGCGGCGGAGGCTTTGATTATCGAACTGGATGGCGGTGCAGACTTTGCTGAGCTCGCCAAGGAAAAGTCCACAGGACCTTCAGGGCCGAATGGTGGCGATCTTGGCTTTTTTGCGAAAGGCCAAATGGTGCCGCCATTTGAGGAGGCAGCTTTTGCATTGGAGCCGGGCGCCTACACCAAAGAGCCAGTTGAAACCCAATTTGGATGGCACATCATCAAAGTGGAAGACAAGCGCCGGCAAGAAAAGCCTGCGTTGGAAACCGTTGAAGCAAACCTGCGTCAACAGCTTGCGCGGGAGCGTTACGAAGCGCGTATGATTGAGCTGAAAGACGAATTTGCCGTTGAGATTTTGGATGAGCAGCTAGCGAACGCAGAAGGCGAGACGCCCGCAGCTGAGTAAACAGCGCTTTCAGTGAGGAATACCCGGTGGCCTCGTGGCCGCCGGGTATTTATTTGCCTGCGAGGTCGTGTTCCTGAAAAGGCTTGCAGACCTGCTTGCCTCTGGCTAGGGACAACGACAGCTATTTCACGCAGTCTGGAGCCAATCCAATGTCGACAACCGTTTCACCTCTTGCGCCCAAATCCTATCCGGACATGCCGGACATCGAAGGTGTAACTTTTGCGACAGCCGGTGCTGGGATAAAGTATTCCGGCCGGACGGACGTTTTGCTTGCATCGTTGTCTGAAGGGACCGCAGTTGCTGGCGTTTTCACAAAGTCTAAATGCTCATCCGCTCCAGTTGACTGGTGCAAGGGGATCCTGAATGAAGGGCATGCCCGGGCGCTGTTGGTCAATTCAGGAAATGCCAATGCGTTCACCGGAAAAAAGGGAAAAGCCGCGGTTGTCAGATCTGCTGAGATTGTTTCCAGCGCTATGTCCTGTCCCGAGAACGAAATATATCTGGCGTCGACCGGGGTGATCGGGGAGCCTCTTCCAGCTGAGAAGTTTGCAGGGGTTGCGGATAACTTGGTGGCAGCGCAAGGGCAGGCAAGCTGGCTGGATGCGGCCAAGGCCATAATGACAACGGATACCTATCCGAAACTTGCGACAGCTACCCTGGAGCTCGATGGCGAGACGGTGACGATCAACGGCATTGCCAAGGGTGCGGGCATGATCGCACCGGATATGGCGACGATGCTGTCGTTTATATTTACTGATGCGCCGATAGCGCCTGGTGTTCTACAGACAATTCTCAGGCAAAACACCGAAACTTCGTTCAATGCCATTACGGTTGACAGTGACACATCGACTTCTGACACCGTGCTGTTCTTTGCGACCGGTGGTGCGGAAAAACGGGGCGTGGAGGCTGTTTCTGAGATCGATGATCCCAGGACTGAAGTGATCCGGGTAGCGCTCGCAGACGTGATGACGGATCTGGCGCACCAAATCGTGAAGGACGGTGAAGGCGCGCGCAAGTTTGTTCAAATTTCTGTTGAAGGCGCAGAGAGCGACCAGTCAGCAAAGCGAATTGCCCTTTCGATTGCCAATTCCCCACTCGTGAAAACCGCCGTTGCTGGTGAAGACGCCAATTGGGGGCGGGTAGTCATGGCTGTTGGCAAAGCAGGGGAACCGGCCGATCGCGACCGGTTAGCGATTTGGTTTGGCGATGTTCGGGTCGCTGTTGAGGGCGAGCGCGATCCGGATTACAGCGAAGAGGCTGCCTCCGCCGTAATGAAAGAAGAAACGATTCCGATCCGTGTAAATCTTGGCATCGGAACAGGCGAAGCAGTCGTGTGGACCTGCGATCTGACAAAGCAATATGTGGAGATAAACGGCGACTATAGAAGTTGATCGTCGATTAATTGACTTGTGACGGATTTATCAATTCCCGCCAGAACTGTTTCAAAATCGGACAAGGAAAAATGACCAAGATCGTACTTGTTGCTGCTTGTGCGCTTGTCGATGTTGATGGACGTATCCTGCTTGCGCAGCGTCCTGAAGGTAAATCGATGGCGGGTTTGTGGGAGTTTCCAGGCGGAAAAGTCGAAACTGGTGAGCGCCCAGAGGAGACTTTGATCCGTGAGCTCAGCGAAGAACTCGGAATCGAGGTTAACGAAGCGTGTCTTGCCCCTTTGACTTTCGCGAGCCACGCTTATGACGAATTTCATCTTCTCATGCCACTTTACATTTGCCGAAGATGGGAAGGCACTCCCTGCGGCCGGGAAAATCAGGCGCTCAAATGGGTTCGTGCCATGAGGTTGCGGGATTACCCAATGCCAGCAGCGGATGAACCTCTGATCCCGCATATTATGGACGCAGTCTAGAACCGGTGAAATTTGGGATTAGCGAAATGTATTCAGTGACCAAGCAGTTCCTAGTCGACCAGTACACCCGGCTAATCCATGATCGCAGCGGCGCAACAATGGTTGAGTATGGATTGATAGCCGGAACGATCGGAATTGCCGTGCTCATAACTACAATGAGCATTGGGGAGACCCTGCGGGACGATATCTATGGTGCTGTCGTGAACGCTCTCTCTTCGTCATCAGGGTCTGGCTCATCCGGCTCTGGTTCTTCAAGCTCCAGCGGCTAACCTATCGGCTTTTTGTGTGCGATAGCCCGTATTATGATTTTGGTACGGCAACCTCTTCTGTACCCAAAGCATCCGCTAACCGTGTTTTAGCTGACCCGGGTTTGAGCGGTTTTTGCTGGCTTGAATGTGGTGCCCATCCAAGCAAGGTGACCATGTTGAAGGTTGCGCGGATCCGCCCATCTGAGTCTGCATAGTCTTGAGCGTACAACTCAGCAGCCCTCAAAAACACTGTCTTAGGTAGAGGGGTTCTACTGCGTCCCCTCAGGATGTTCGTCGCGCCCATCGCCTTCAAATCAGCCATCAAATCAAACATGGAATTGTAGCGGACGGTCAGAGGATCCATGTCAGTGACTGGCAAGGCAAACCCGGCACGCTGCATGAGTCCGCCCAAATCTCTGGTATCTGCGAAAGGCAGGACACGAGCTGCAGCGCCGCCCCTAAGCTCCAGTTCCGCACGGGTCAGGCAATCTCGCAATTCCGTTAGCGTGCCCGCACCGGCGAGAGTTGCCAGGAACAATCCATCTGGCCGCAATGCTCTTCGGATTTGAATGAGGGTGCCGGGCAGATCATTGACGAACTGAAGGGAAAGCGCAGACACGATGAGATCGGCGGACTGATCTTTTAGAGGCAGCGCCGCATCATCTGCGACAAACGCCGGAGCGGTCAGGTGCGGGTCTGGTTGCCATAGATCGGCTCTGTAAAGAGTTCCGACTTTGCCGATCGCTCGAAGGGATGATTCGACATGTCCACAATGTCCCCCCAGATCAATCGCCGTTTCGAAGGTCCGGGTGATGGCAGACAACCGCTCGCCGAGATCATCGGCAACTGCTTTCAGCAAAAAATCAGAACCGGGCTTAGCGTTATTTAGGGCCGCTTTGCGCCTCATCCGCAGCAATTCACGGTCAAACAGTTCGGGTTGCGCAGTCACAGTTTTTGCCTTCCTGTACTTTCTTGCCGTCGACATAGGTCAATTGCAAAGATGCGTCAAAACCATCTGCCAGTCTCAGCAGGTTGATTTTATCTTGAGTTGTTGTGGGCTTCATGCACACACTTTGAGTGTGTGAGGTGCGTATGACGTTCAAATCCTTTGTGACTTTGCCTGCGATGACAGCCGGGGAGTACCTTCTTGATACCCTATTGCCGAGGCGCTGCCCCTGTTGTGAAAGGGGTGTTGCAAGCGGTTTTGGTTTGTGCGGCGCCTGTTGGCAGCAAGTCCGGTTTTTAGAACGGCCTTGGTGTCAGAAAATGGGAACACCGTTCACCCACGACTTCGGCGAAAATGCACTGAGCCCGCGAGCCATTGCCGACCCATCTGAATTTGATCGTTTGAGAGCAGTCGCTTTCTACTCAGGGCCGGTAAAGGATTTGGTTTTGGCGCTAAAGTTTTCTCGGCGCAGAGAATTGGCGGAGGCCATGGGCACATGGATGGCGCGGTCAGGTGCTGAATTTCTGGGTGATAGCCTGGTCATACCGGTTCCACTTCATTGGACGCGCCTTTGGCAGCGCCGGTTTAATCAGGCGGCGGATCTTGCACATGTTGTTGCGAACGTCTCAGGCGCAGACTATGCACCGTTTGTTCTGAAGCGGACGAAACGGACACAGCAGCAAGTCGGGCTGCCCGCTAAGGAACGCAAGCGCAACGTGCGGAGGGCCTTTCAAGTGCCGGACAATCAACTGCAAAAGCTCGCTGGGCGACATGCGGTTCTTGTCGACGATGTTTACACGACAGGGTCCACAGTAAGCGCGTGCACCAAAGTGCTGAAATCTGCAGGTGCAAGTACCGTTGACGTCCTGACTTTTGCCTTGGCAGACCCTTCCAATCACGAAGACGTTGACCGTCCTGATTAAGCAAGTCACTCGAAATTCTTGAGTTTTCGGGCTATCAAACGCATATACCGCTGCGAGCAACTTCCATTGCGCACTATGGACACGATCTACTGTGCGAGAAAAGGAAATCAGGAATGTCTGACGTCACGATTTACACACGGCAACTCTGTGGGTTTTGTACGGCTGCAAAGCGCCTTCTGGAAAAGAAGGGTGTTTCGTTCACCGAGCATGATGCGACCTTTGACCCGAAACTGCGCCAAGAGATGGTGCAAAAGGCCAACGGCCGATCCACATTCCCGCAGATTTTCATCGGATCAAAACACGTTGGCGGGTGCGATGATTTGCATGACCTTGAACGTGCAGGCAAACTGGACCAGTTGCTCGCTTCGTAATTCCGAAGGAGCTCAAACCGATCTCCTTTTGAGGATGAACGAATGGCCACCTTCAAAGCGGCGTGTATTCAACTGCGCAGCAGTAAATCCATTGAGCAAAATGCTCTTGTTGCGGAACAGTTGATCCGGCAAGCGGCCGAGGCTGGAGCGACCTACATCCAGACACCGGAAATGTCCAATGTTCTGGTCCGAAGCCGCGATGAGCTGATGGAGCGGATCGGGTTTGGCGTTGAAGACCCGTTCTTGAAAATGGCGCAACAGGTGGCATCCGAGCTCAACGTGTCTCTTCATCTCGGTTCGTTGGCTGTCATGAAAGACAGCGGCAAAGTCGCCAATCGGGCCTTTTTCATCGGCACAGATGGCGCAATTCAGGCGTCTTATGACAAGATACACATGTTCGATGTGGATCTGCCGAATGGCGAGAGCTGGCGGGAATCGGAGACTTATGATCCGGGTCAGGAAACGATACTCACAGATGCATCCTTTGGCCGTGTCGGCATGGCTGTTTGTTACGATGTCCGTTTTCCCGCCGTCTTTCGAGAACAGGCAAGACGCGGTGCTGAGGTTCTGACAGCTCCGGCAGCTTTTACGCGGCAGACTGGTGAAGCCCATTGGCATGTGCTACAGCGCGCCCGCGCAATTGAAAACGGCGCTTACATGATCTCCGCAGCTCAAGGGGGAGCCCACGAAGACGGCCGCGAGACATACGGACACAGTCTGGTGGTCGATCCTTGGGGAGAGGTCATAGCCGAGCTGGATCATGATGAGCCGGGATTTGTTGTCGCGGCTATTGATACTGAGAATGTTGCCAAGGCAAGGGCGCGCATTCCCGCCATCGTCAACGAGCGGGCATTTGTGTCGCGTGTTGCCGATGGCCTGAAGGAGATGCCTGCGTGATCAAATACACGCTTGTTTGCGATACACCGCATACGTTTGAAGGCTGGTTCCGTAATTCGGAAGACTTCGACATGCAATGTGGCCGAGGCCTGGTGACATGCCCGGTTTGCAACAGCACGGATATCAAGAAGGGCTTGATGGCGCCTGCTGTATCAACATCGCGGAAGAAAGACGCAACGGTGGTCCCGCAGATGCCAAGTGCAGATGCGACCAAAACACAGTCTGCGAACGAAACGGCTCCGGCAAAGCCAGAAAGCAACAAGTCCCAGGCGGCTGCGCTTCTGCCAAACGATGTTCGTCAGAAGGAGATCGTGGAAGCCTTGCGGATTGTTCGGGAAAAAATGACCGAAAACTCGGAAAACGTTGGTGCGAGTTTCGCCTCTGAGGCACGCAAAATCCACTACGGCGAATCCGAAGAGCGCAACATCTATGGAGAAACCTCTCCAAAGGAAGCAATGGACCTCATCGATGAAGGAATTTCCGTTCTTCCTTTGCCCGAGCTGCCTGACGACAAAAATTAGCCGTACTACTCGGCGGTCCTCAAAGCCGGAGAGGCCGCAGATACGCTGAACCTCTCCGAGCCATAGTTTTTATGTTGTCGCGGCCGCTTTCCGGCGCGCTTTCGGCTTCTAGACTTCCTGTATGCTCTCTTCGACCGCCTTGCTGAGTTCGCTGACGGTTTCCAAGGCTGTTTCGTTCAGCTCTTCGGCCACCGCAGCGTTTTCGGTGAAGCTCTCGCGCATCAAGGCGGCTTGCTTCTCAAAATGTGCCTGATACTCGCTCGTCATTTTTGAATAGAAGCCTTGCAGAGTTGCAAATGTTTCCTCTGGTGCCGTGCACTGGCTGAGTGATTTCGCACACTCGAAGTCTTCATGGAGACGGCGATTGACAAAGTCCATATGATCTTCAAATGCCTTTCCGGCTTGAGACCACATGGTCTGTCCCATTTTCTGGAAACTGGCGACAGCCTTGGCTTCAATCCGGTCTTCGCGTTCAGCAAAAGCCCAATTTGAAAATGTAGGCATTGGCCATTCCGGCATCATGCTGGTGAAATCGAAGCTGTTTGTATTACGTTTGGTTGGCATTGGACCCTCCGCTTGAAAATGGCTGTTCCGCGAACGCCGGCGGGGGAAATGTTTTTGGCCGGCGTTAGTTCCGGTTCGTGGACACTACGACGTGCGCAGCGCTAAAACATTTTTTGACCTTACGTTAGATATGCGGCCTAACTTTGATACAGGTCAATTTTAAAGTGCGGCATTTTGGACCACGCAGGCCCGGCAATTCAAGTTGTCAGGCTTTGTTCAGGAAGCCGCGCAATGCGCCGGTCACTTCAGCTGGTTTTTCCAACGTGGAAAGATGGCCGCTACCTTCGATAACAGCGAGTTCGCTGCCCGGAATAAGCGAATGAATCTCATGCGCTAGGTCGGGCGGGGTCAGGGTATCGCCATCTCCGACCAGAACCAGCGAAGGGCAAGATATCTCATGAAGCCGAGGTCGAGCATCCGGGCGATGGATCAGTGCTGCCTGTTGGCGAATAAAAGCTTCTGGACCAGTGTCCGATGCCATCTCGACAACGATTTGTTTGAGATCTTGGTCGTCTTGCCGTCTCTCGTGGACAAATCCGGGAAAGAGCAGTTCAGGAACCTTTTCAAAGCTCCGTTCCCTGGTAAGTCTGATCAGGAACTCGCGCCGCTCTGTTTGTCCCGGAGTGTCAGCACGCGCATTCGTATCCAGTAGCGCGAGCTTGCTAACCCGCTCCGGTGCCTCGCGCAGGATTTCCATGGCGATATAACCGCCCATGGACAGGCCAATCAAAGAGAACCGCTCGGGCGCTTGTCTCAAGATGTCGGCCGCGATCGCTTCAATCCTGTCATGCTCGCGGTGATTTGCAACCATTATCGGGCGGTCCGCAAACGCAACAATTTGTGGTGCATACAGGGCTTCGGTGCACAGAAGACCCGGGACAAATAGAATCGGATCGCTCATCAGGGCTTCTCGGGGCGTTCGGCGAGAAGCATGTAGTTGACGTCCATGTCGCGCGAACGGGCCCAGGTGTCGGTGATGGGGTTAAAACTCACACCGGACCGATCGATGATGGTCAGGCCTGCCGCATTGAGTGGAGATTCGATTTCGGACGGTTTGACCAGTTTGTCGTAGGAATGCGTGCCCTTCGGCAACCAACGCAAAACGTATTCCGCCCCCACAATTGCCAGAGCATAAGCTTTTAAAGTCCGGTTGATTGTCGCAACAAACATGAGCCCGCCCGGACGAACCATTCGGCTCGTCGCATCGAGGAAAAGCGGGACATCAGCGACGTGTTCAACGACTTCCATGTTCAGAACGACATCAAATGTTTCGCCGGCCTCGGCCAATGCTTCCGCTGTTTCAGCGCGGTAATCAATGTCCAGGCCCGAAGACTGCATGTGTAGTTTGGCAACCTCAATGTTGGTTTCAGACGCATCTGCGCCGACGACCTCTGCGCCGAGCCGGGCCATCGGTTCGCTCAAAAGGCCGCCGCCGCATCCGATGTCCAGAAACCTTAGTCCCTTAAAGGCGTCAGGCGAGTTTGGATCTCGGTCAAATTGCCGGCAAACTTCCTGTTTGATGTAGGACAGCCGTACCGGGTTGAATTTGTGCAGTGGTTTGAACTTGCCGGTCGGATCCCACCATTGATCGGCCAACGCTGAAAACCGGGCAACTTCATCACTGTCGATCGTTCCGTTGGTTTTTTGTGCCGTACTTGTCATCTGAAGACCCTTCATCGGAGTGCCGGAGAGCGCCACACCATAAATTTCAAAAGTGTTCTCTGTCGTTCCAAGGTCGCAGCCTATTTGTCAAGCCAACCTGTTGCAGCATCGCGACGCACCCTGTATGCATGTCCGCCGATCCAACAGGCGCGACCGGCGCCCCGGGAAGTCATAACTAGAATACGAGTGGTATGGCCCGACTGGTTTTAAAATTTGGCGGGACATCGGTTGCTGACCTCGATCGCATCCGCAATGTCGCACGCCACGTCAAACGGGAAGTGGACGCAGGTCACCAGGTTGCTGTCGTCGTGTCAGCAATGTCCGGGCAGACCAACAAGCTGGTTCAGTTCTGCCGTGACGCTTCTCCGCTGCATGATGCCCGCGAGTATGACGCGGTCGTTGCTTCAGGCGAACAGGTGACATCCGGCCTCCTGGCCATTGTCCTGCAGGACATGGGCGTCAATGCACGCTCCTGGCAGGGGTGGCAGGTTCCGATCAAGACGGACGAAAATCACGGGGCCGCGCGCATTCGTGAGATCGATGGTGCGTTTTTGACCGAGCGGCTTGAGCAAGGACAGGTGGCTGTTCTCGCCGGGTTTCAGGGCATTTCGCCGGACAATCGGATTTCGACGCTTGGCCGTGGCGGGTCTGACACCAGCGCTGTTGCGATCGCGGCTGCGATCAAAGCAGACCGGTGTGATATCTATACAGATGTCGACGGTGTCTACACGACCGACCCGCGGATCGTCCCACAGGCACAACGGCTTGACCGCGTCTCGTTTGAAGAAATGCTTGAAATGGCGTCTCTTGGAGCGAAAGTTCTCCAGGTGCGGTCGGTTGAAATGGCAATGGTGCACGGCGTTCGCACCTTTGTCCGGTCAAGCTTTGATGACCCGGATGCGCCGCAGACTGGCCAGGATGGCCTTCCGGTAGGTACTCTTATTTGCGACGAGGATGAACTCGTGGAACAGCAGGTTGTCACCGGCATTGCATATGCCAAGGACGAAGCTCAGATCTCTATCCGCGACGTTGCGGACAAGCCGGGGGTCGCTCAATCCGTTTTCGGTCCGTTGGCGGATGCCAGCATCAACGTTGACATGATCGTTCAGAACATCTCTCCGGATGGCAAGACGACTGACATCACGTTCACGGTTCCTGAGGCGGATTTCGCCCGGGCCCAAAAAGTGCTGCAAGACAATCGCGACGAAATCGGCTTTCAAAATCTCGAAGGCGCTGCTGATGTCGTGAAAGTGTCCGTCATTGGTATCGGAATGCGGTCCCATGCCGGCGTCGCTGCCCAGTGCTTTAGCGGTTTGGCGAGTAAGGGCATCAACATCCGTGCGATCACGACATCGGAAATCAAGATTTCCGTTCTCATAGATTCTGCCTATGCGGAACTTGCAGTCCGGACTCTCCATTCGCTATACGGGTTGGACGGATAAGAATCCGTGGGTCTGGTCTCGGCGTAGTCGAAACCGGATTTTTGCTTAGCGGGATCACTCGGGGGCGGAATGCGCAGCAACCTAGCAGGACCGCGCCTATTGCTCCGCCGGCTCCGGGAAGTCATGGCGGAGCCCATCAAGGCGCAGGAGCGTCTCGACAAGATCGTTGTTCTGATCGCGTCGAACGTCGTCGCCGAAGTGTGTTCCGTTTATATTCTGCGCGCTGATGGGGTTCTTGAACTTTACGCCACCGAGGGTCTGAAGCGCGAAGCTGTCCACAATGCTTCTTTGCGCGTTGGGGAGGGCCTGGTTGGCCTGATTGCTGCAGAGGCCCGTCCCCTTAATCTGCCAAATGCAAGTGCGCATCCCGGCTTTGCCTATCTGCCGGAAACTGGGGAAGAAGCTTACAATTCCTTCCTCGGTGTGCCGATCTTGCGGGCAGGGCGGACGCTTGGGGTTCTCGTTGTCCAGAACCAGTCTCACCGCACATATCTCGAAGACGAGGTCGAAGCCCTTCAGACCACAGCCATGGTGATCGCGGAGATGGTCGCGGCCGGAGAGCTTGAAGCGATTTCACAGAAGGCAACCGGGTTGGATATGTCCCGGCCGATCGCCTCTTCCGGGGTTGGTCTGGCTGAAGGTGTTGGGTTGGGGCACGTGGTCCTTCACGAGCCCAGAGTTGTGGTCACCAACCTCATCTCAGAAGATTCGGACAAGGAAAAGCAGCGGCTCGATGGTGCGATCAACCGTCTGAGGCTGTCGATTGACGACCTTTTGGCCAGCGGCGAAATCGCCGCGACCGGCGAGCATCGCGAAGTGCTCGAAGCCTATCGCATGTTTGCATATGACCGCGGCTGGATCCGGAAGATTGAAGAAGCGATCAAAAACGGTCTAACGGCGGAAGCCGCCGTTGAAAAAGTGCAGAGCGACACGCGCGCCCGGATGTTGCGGCAGACGGACCCGTACCTTCGCGAGCGTCTACATGATCTTGATGATCTTGCGCATCGGCTGATCCGTGAATTGATGGGGCGTGAGCACGGCCCCGGGATCGACGAGCTGCCGCAGGATGCCATCATCATCGGCCGGAACATGGGCGCTGCCGAGCTATTGGATTATGGCCGCGACCGGATACGGGGACTTGTTCTTGAAGAAGGTGGTCCTACCAGCCACGTGACAATCGTCGCAAGGGCGCTCGGAATTCCGGCCGTCGGTTTGGTTGAAGATATTGTCAGCCTTGCCGACGGCGGGGATGCAATTATCGTTGATGGTGATACAGGCGAAGTTCATCTGCGCCCGGCCGCTGATCTTGAAAATGCGTATGCAGAGAAGGTCCGCTTCCGCGCCCGGCGTCAGGCTCAATACCGACGGTTGCGCAACAAACCGTCGGTCACCAAAGACGGCGTTGAAGTCGCCCTTCAAATGAATGCGGGCCTTCTGGTGGATCTGCCGCATTTGGAAGAGGCTGGTGCTGCCGGGATTGGGCTGTTTCGCACAGAACTCCAGTTCATGGTGGCCTCGTCGTTTCCCAGGATGCGGGATCAGCAAGCTCAATATGCGCAAATTCTGGATGCGTCCGGCGGCAAACCGGTCACGTTCCGATCGCTCGATATTGGCGGTGACAAGGTTCTTCCGTATCTCCGTTCCATCTTGGAGGAAAACCCGGCGATGGGCTGGCGGGCCCTGCGGCTCGGCCTCGACCGGCCAGGCCTGCTGCGCACGCAGATCCGCGCCCTGCTGCACGCAGCGGCTGGGCGCGATCTGAAACTGATGTTTCCAATGGTCGTGGAAGTCGATGAATTCCTTCAAGCCCGCGGATTGGTCGAAAAAGAACTGAAACACCTGCGCCGTCACGAGCATCAGGTGCCGGAAACCATCCGTCTTGGAGTGATGGTGGAAGTGCCATCCCTTCTGTTCCAGCTTGAAGAGCTGCTGTGCCATGTGGACTTCATATCTGTCGGCTCCAACGATCTGTTCCAGTTCTTTTGCGCGGTAGACCGCGGCAACACCCGCGTTGCAGATCGTTTTGATCCCTTAAGCCCTCCATTCCTGAGGGCCTTGAAACAAATTGTGGATGCGGCAGATGAAGCACATGTACCGGTGACACTGTGCGGCGAAATGGCTGGTAATCCGTTGGCGGCCATGGCACTCATCGGGCTGGGATATCGAAACTTGTCGATGTCGCCCGCATCCTTGGGGCCTGTCAAAGCCATGCTTCGGACCTTGGATACCGGCAGATTGAGTGCGCGGCTTCTGTCAAGAATGGAGCCTGGGCATCGCGATAGCGATATTCGGGCATTTTTGACCCGCTTTGCCGAAGAAATGGATGTTGCGCTTTAGCAGCTTGCCGAACCTAGCCACCCTATTTGGGAATTCAGGAGACTCAGCGCGTATGCTGGCGCGTCATAAACTCGATAACCTGCTCGACCGGTTTGCCGAACTTGAACACATGATGTCCGCCAATCCTGACCCGGCATCTTATGTGAAATTGTCCCGTGAATATGCCGGGCTTGAGCCGTTGGTCCTGAAGATCCGGGCTCTGGTTAAGGCCGAGGAAGACCTGAAGGGGGCTCAGGATCTGATCGAAGATCCAGCCACCGACCCAGAGATGCGGGAGCTCGCGGAACTTGAGTGCGATGAACTCTCCGAGAAAGTTGAGCGTTTAACCCAGGATGTGCGCATCGGTTTGCTTCCCAAGGATGAAGCCGACACCAACGATGCGATCCTGGAAGTCCGTGCCGGTACCGGTGGTGATGAGGCCGCGCTTTTTGCCGGTGATCTTTTCCGCATGTATCAACGCTACGCCGAATTGCGCGGATGGAAAGTTGAAATTCTCTCCGCCAGTGAAGGTGAGGTTGGCGGCTTTAAGGAAGTCATTGCCTCCGTTTCCGGCGAGAATGTTTTTGCCCGGCTGAAATTCGAATCTGGGGTTCACCGCGTTCAGCGTGTGCCTGCGACCGAATCCGGTGGGCGGATTCATACCTCCGCTGCCACTGTTGCGGTTCTTCCTCAAGCGGAAAACGTCGATATCGACGTTCAGGATAGCGATTTAAGGATCGATACCTTCCGGGCGTCCGGTGCGGGCGGCCAGCACGTCAACACGACGGATTCTGCAGTTCGGATAACGCACATCCCGACCGGAATCGTCGTTGCAGTTCAGGATGAACGTTCTCAGCATAAGAACAAGGCGCGGGCGATGCAGCTTCTGCGCGCCCGGATCTATGATGAGGAGCGGGAGCGGGCTGCGAGCGAGCGCACCGAGGCGCGCCGTTTGCAAGTTGGGTCCGGGGACCGTTCAGAGCGCATCCGCACCTACAACTTCCCGCAAGGTCGGGTCACCGATCACCGGATTGGATTGACGCTCTATAAGCTTGATCAGATCATCGCCGGAGAAAGCCTCGATGAGGTGATCGAAGCCTTGATCCTGGACTACCAGGCAAACCTTTTGGCGTCGGAAGAAGCCTGATTCAAGAAGGCAGCTCATGAAAACCGGGGCGCTTTATCGCCAGATCCGCGATCAGTTCCGTCGCGGCAAACTGGAAACACCGGAACTGGATGCCAAACTTTTGGTCAGCGCCGCTCTGCTGATCTCTGTTTCAGAATTGTTGCTGAATGAAAACGAAGAAGTGCCGGATGAGTCTGTTGGTATCGCGTTGGAATACGCAACGCACCGGCTGAACGGAAAACCGGTTGGCAGGATACTTGGAGAGCGCGAGTTCTACGGCCGGACCTTCCGGCTAAATCATGCGACCCTTGAGCCGCGTCCGGACACCGAAACACTGATTGAAACTGTTCTGAGGGACTGCGATCCAACTCGGCCTCTGACAATGTGTGACATTGGGACGGGAACCGGGGCCATTGCCGTTACCTTGCTTGCCGAGTTGCCGGAAGCGATCATGGTTGCGATCGACATCTCAGAAGATGCGCTGGGCTGTGCGGCGAGCAATGCCGAAAATCATGGGGTTGGCGACCGCTTTCTTCCCGTTCGTGGTGACTATGCAACCGCGCTTCAGCACGGATTTGACTGGGTGATAAGCAATCCCCCCTATATTCGCACGCGGGTCTTGAGCGAACTTTCCAACGAGGTGCAGCAGCACGATCCGATTCTCGCTTTGGATGGCGGCGCCGACGGTCTGGAAGCCTATAGGCAGATCGTTTCGCAAGCGGCTTCCATTTTGGTGCCGGGTGGGCGAATAGCTTTGGAAATAGGCTACGATCAGGGCGAAGAGTTGAAAAACCAGCTGCGTCATCATGGCTTTGAGGCAATTGATATCATTCAGGATCTTGGCGGGCGTGACCGGGTTGCAACAGCCCACCGGGTTTAATGATCATGATTTAATCTTGCTGCGAAAAAGCACTTGGAAATCGTAGCGGAACGGGGTACGTTCGGCTTGCCGAGACCGGAGATGTGATAAGCGTTTAAGCGGGGCACACGCATCCGGCAACTTCACAATATGTGCTTACTTGCGCAGTGAATGTAGTTGTCAATCGGGCAAACCGGTTTTTGGACTGTCGGAGAAAAAGACATGGGCACTGGCTTTCAGCCGGGCTCCCAGCGTCTGACTTTTCATTGACAGCTGCAGGCCATCACGGGTTGGTTTCGGCGCGTATTTCGTATCGGTTTAAAGATATTCCGATGTTTGGTCGGCCATGGGCTGACCGCCGTTCCTTAAGAGAAAACGGCAGGATGAGACCAGGAAATCAAAGCAATAAGCGTATGCGCGGAAGGGGCCGCAAGGGACCTAATCCGCTAACCCGGACTTATGAATCCAATGGTCCTGATGTGAAAATCCGCGGCACAGCGATGCATATTGCGGAGAAGTATCAGCAGCTTGCGCGCGATGCACAGGCATCGGGCGACCGGGTGATGTCCGAAAATTACAATCAGCATGCTGAACACTATCTCCGTATTGTAGCGGCTGCACAGCCGCCGCAGCAGAACACGCAGCACACTGCGCGTCATGAGGCGGATGACAACCAGGATCAGGCAGCCGTAAATGGCTCTGGCGGATCTCAAGGCAGTGACCAGCCGTCAAAGCCATCCGCGGACAACACCGTTGTTGATGGAGATGCTCCGCAGCCGTTTATCGACAACATGCCGGTGATTGATCAGGAAGGTCAGGTGAACGGCGCAGCGCAGGCGTCTGATGAAACCGGCGAAGCTGAAGAGAAGCCGCGCCGCAGGACCCGGACACCACGGACCCGGACCCCGCGAAAAGCTGCATCAGAGGCTGGGTCCGATAATGAAGCGCAAGCTGGTGCCGGCGGTCCTGACGCTGCGGATGAAGGCGAAGAGCAACCAAAACCGCGGCGCCGGACAACCCGGACACGCCGTACCAAAGCAACGGAAGATACACCTTCCGAAACGGCTGCGGCTGGTGAATGACGCCAGCGTCAAACAAGCTCTGAATGATAAGAAAACGGCGTCCAAATGGGCGCCGTTTTTATTTTGCCCGGCAATCCGGCGGTAATTTGGTGCACGGGTCTTTTGTGGTGAAAATGCAACACTATATTGGGTAGGCAGTGCTTTACGAGGCTGCGCAGATGCCCGCGAAGGGGTCTGAAACTCAAAAACGTTCCCCACGCTTCGGGTGGTGCGGACGGGAAGGGGATTGCACATGAACTTTGAAAAATATACCGAACGGGCCCGCGGATTCGTTCAATCTGCCCAGACATTTGCATTGGGCCGTGGCCATCAGCAGTTTACTCCGGAACATGTTCTGAAGGTCCTTCTGGATGATCCGGAAGGGATGGCGAGCGGTTTGATCAGCCGGGCTGGCGGCGATGCAAAAGCGCTCAAGGGCGATCTTGAAGGCATTCTCGACAAAATGCCGAAAGTCTCCGGTGGCTCTGGTCAACTTTACATGCACCAGGCAACCGCGCGGCTGTTTGATCAGGCAGAAAAGATAGCTGACAAGGCCGGCGACAGTTTCGTGACTGTCGAGCGTCTGTTGCTGGCTCTGGCCATGGATGCAGACAGCGAAGCTGGTAAGTTGTTCAAGCGTCACGGCATCACACCAAATGCCTTGAATGAAGCTGTTAATCAGCTGCGCCAAGGCCGCACGGCTGACAGTGCGACGGCTGAAAACCAGTATGAAGCGTTGAAAAAATATGCCCGGGACCTGACCGAGGTGGCACGGGACGGAAAACTTGATCCGGTGATTGGCCGCGACGAGGAAATCCGCCGCACGATCCAGGTCTTGTCACGGCGGACGAAAAACAACCCCGTTTTGATCGGTGAGCCGGGCGTCGGCAAAACCGCGATTGCGGAGGGTTTGGCGCTCCGGATTGTCAATGGCGATGTCCCTGAGTCCTTGAAGGACAAACAGTTGCTGGCACTCGACATGGGCGCTCTGATCGCCGGCGCGAAGTACCGCGGCGAGTTTGAGGAGCGTTTGAAGTCCGTCTTGTCTGAGGTTGAGGCCGCAGCGGGTGGTATTGTTCTCTTCATTGACGAAATGCACACGCTTGTAGGTGCCGGTAAGGCGGATGGTGCTATGGATGCATCGAACCTCCTGAAACCTGCGCTCGCACGCGGTGAGCTGCACTGTGTCGGGGCCACGACGCTCGATGAATACCGCAAACACGTTGAAAAGGATGCAGCGCTTGCCCGCCGTTTCCAGCCGGTTTTCGTAACCGAACCGACAGTGGAGGACACGGTTTCGATCCTGCGCGGGATCAAAGAGAAGTATGAATTGCACCACGGTGTGCGCATCACCGACTCCGCTATCGTTTCGGCGGCATCTTTGTCTAACCGTTACATCACGGATCGGTTCTTGCCGGACAAGGCAATTGATCTTGTCGATGAGGCGGCAAGCCGCTTGCGCATGCAGGTGGATTCCAAACCGGAAGAACTCGACGAATTGGACCGTCGGATTATCCAGCTCAAGATCGAACGGGAAGCCCTCAAAACAGAAAGCGACGAAGCTGCCCAAGACCGTCTAGGGAAACTCGAAAGAGAACTTACGGATTTGGAAGAGCAATCCCAAACTTTGACCGGTCGCTGGCTTGGCGAAAAGGAAAAACTGAACCTTGAGCAAAAAATCAAGGAGCAGTTGGAGCAAGCCAGGATTGATCTGGAGATCGCACAGCGTCAAGGCGATTTGGCGAAGGCTGGGGAGCTGGCTTACGGGGTTGTTCCGGATCTTGAACGCAAACTGGCTGATGCAGAAGCGTCCGAGGACAGTGACGCAATGGTCGATGAGGCGGTCACACCGTCACATATCGCCCAAGTCGTGTCCAAATGGACGGGTATTCCAGTCGACAAGATGCTGGAAGGCGAGCGTGAAAAGCTGCTCAGGATGGAAGATGTTCTCGCTGGCCGAGTGATTGGTCAGAGCGAAGCGATCCATGCGGTGTCGACAGCTGTCCGGCGGGCGCGAGCCGGGCTTCAGGATCCGAACCGGCCGATCGGGTCGTTCATGTTTCTTGGACCTACCGGGGTTGGTAAAACCGAACTCACCAAGGCTTTGGCCAGCTTTCTGTTCGACGATGACAGCGCAATGGTCCGCATCGATATGTCGGAATACATGGAGAAACATTCTGTCGCTCGGTTGATCGGTGCCCCTCCCGGCTACGTCGGATACGAGGAAGGTGGTGCTCTCACCGAAGCGGTTCGTCGGCGCCCGTATCAGGTCGTGCTCTTTGATGAAATCGAAAAAGCGCACTCCGATGTCTTTAACGTGTTGCTGCAGGTCCTCGATGATGGCCGGTTGACGGATGGTCAGGGCCGGACTGTGGATTTCAGGAACACTCTGATCATCATGACCTCGAACCTCGGATCAGAGTTCCTGGTCAACCAGCCCGAAGGCGAAGACAGCGATGCGGTTCGCACCGAGGTGATGTCTGTGGTCCGCGGGCATTTCCGTCCGGAGTTCCTGAACCGGCTTGATGAGATTGTTCTCTTCCATCGGCTGCAGCGGTCTCAGATGTCGGCGATCGTTAAAATTCAGCTTGAGCGCTTGCGTGGTCTTTTGACTGACAGGAAGATTACGCTCAATCTGGACGATGGGGCCCTCGGCTGGTTGGCTCAAAAAGGGTACGATCCCGCTTATGGTGCGCGCCCGCTGAAGCGGGTGATCCAAAAAGATGTCCAGGATCCATTGGCAGAAAAACTTCTCGCCGGTGATGTGCTGGATGGGCAAACAGTGAATGTATCCGCCGGCACGGACCGCCTGCTGTTTCAGGTGGCGGGAGCTGACAGCCAGGCTGCATAAATGAAAGCGTAGCTTGGGGTAAGATAAAGCCTGCGGAGCAGCTGCTCCGCAGGCTTTTCTATTTTTCTGAACCCAGATTTTTATGCAGTCCGTATTAGTTCAGTGACGCAATCCGGGAAGGCTTGCGGGCTCTGTCGAGCAAGGTATCGATCCGGTAGCGCTCCGCCTCAAAGGCTGTGCGCAGCTCGCCGTCCAAGGTCCGCCCCTTCGGCAATTTGATCCGCATTGGGTCCATAAAGCGGCCGTTGACGAGTACTTCGTAGTGCAGGTGCGGACCGGTCGATAGGCCGGTCGAGCCGACATATCCGATAACGGTGCCTTGGTTGACCCTGGCACCCTCTCGGATCCCTTTGGCGAAACCGGTCAAGTGACTGTAGGTGGTTACATAGCCGTTCGTATGCTGCAGCTCGATACGCCGCCCGTACCCGGAGCTCCAACCGGCCTTTTTGATCGTTCCATTGCCAGCCGCGAAAATCGGGGTGCCACGTGGCGCTGCCCAGTCCACGCCACGGTGCATCTTGGTATATCTGTGAATTGGGTGGCGGCGCATGCCGAAGCCAGACCTGAATTTGCCGCCGTTCAATGGTTTCCGGATCAGGAACTTCTTCGCGCTCTGGCCAGAGTCGTCATAAAAGTCGATCACATTGTCATCCGGCGTCCGGTAACGGTAAAATTCGCGGCTGGTATTTCCGGTTTTCAGAGATGCATATAGGATCTTCGGAGGGCCGCCGGCTTCGCTTTCGGTAAAGAACAGCTCAAGTGCGTCACCAGGCTGGACGCGGGCATTGAAATCGACATCAAATGAGAACATCCGGATGAGATCGTCGATGATTGCCTCCGGCATGTCCTGTTCAAGGGCCGTCTGGTAGAGGCTGTCGTAAATTGCGGGCGTCGGACCACCATAGGAAATACGGTCGGCTTCTTCAAACGCATTCGCTAAAAACGTGTCGGGTTCTTTGGCTTCGATGTACGATCCGCTGTCGGAGCGGGCGACAGTCGCCTGGTGTTCGGTATCGGTATACAGACTGATCCGTTCCGGACGCATCCGCTCTAGGTTTTCCGGATCCGGTGCATATGCGATCCGCAGCCGTTGACCATCCTCGATTTCCGTAAAGCCGAAAACATCTCGGAATGCACCATTGATGATAGCTGCTTCCGTTTCTGTGGCCTCGTGATCGAGCAACAGATCAGCAAGGTTTTGGCCCGAGCTCAATGGGATGATTTTTTCATCCATGCCGGCAAACCGGATTTCTTCCTCCCGTTTGGAAACGAAGGAGACGTTTTCCGGTGTGATGCGCACGGCAAACCGTTCGAGATCGGGCTGAAGCGCGAGATTGAAGTCAAACCGGCCCGGATCAACCAGTGTCTTGGCGGCCATCTCAACAGTGTCGATCGACATTGTCCGTGCGATTTCGCGCACGGAGAGTTCAATTTCGGTTTCAGTGGGGGTCGCGTCCAAGGCAATCGAGCCGCTTTGTGATGGGAACGCGGTCAAACTGATACTGACTTCACTTTCAAGTTTTGCCCCATAACTGGAGTCGGCCAAGAGTAACGTTTCAGCTGCAGGCGCTCCGCCGTCTTCGGTCAAATCCTGATTGTCTGCAAACATCGCCATCGGATTGAAATCGGGGATGAGTTGGGCAAGTTCCGGATCGGACCGGGTAGCAAGGCTGGCACTTACGAAAATATGGGGTTGCACCCGAATGTTTTCGCGTTCCCCAACTCGGGTTACCACATTTACATCAAGAACTTGTTTGTTGGAGTACTCGGTGGCGGTTCGGAGTACCCGGTCGCCCTTCGACCCACGCCCGCCAGTTTCAAGGTAACCGTTGGGGCCAATTTCAAATGATGGGGTGGCAGCAACACTGTATTGTCCGTCCAGTGCGGCCGTAAGGGCGCCGCCCATCAAGACCAGAGATGTCACGCCTGTTAATACAGTCCCGGTCAACCACCTGAAAGACACTTGCCGCCTGTCCGGCAATCCCTGACCTGCCTCATAGGAACGAAGGGGAGGTTCATTTCCGAGGTCGATTTGCGATCGTTGATGATTATGGAAGGGCCCAAGATGCATGTGTAACCGGTCCGGTCCTTTCAATCGCTCAATAAAGCGGTACTGCAAATATAAAGCGGTGTGCGCCCTGCAGGTTAACAGCTGAAGACGCTAAATGCCGGTTTTCGGCAAAAACGTCAAACATTCATCTTCAGAAGTTGCCTTGCTTGCCCGAGACATAACGGCCTATTTCTGAAATTCGGCATAAATATGTTACTAGAAAACCGGCACTTGTGACGAGAAACCAGAGATCCCAATTAGGCTAGTATAGCCGAACTGGTGCGCCATTATACATCAGTGCCTCTGGAGGCGGGCTTTTGCCGAGTGTGAGAGCAATCTTAGGTGTGTACGTGTGTAAAGAGCTAGAAGAGCTCCGTTGCCTTTATAAAGTACTGTAAAAACTAACAATTCCGGCATTTCTGTTTTTTGTGAATCTTTTTTGACAAACCGTGTTGACTCCAACTGGGGCGATGCGTATAACCGCCTCCATCGACGGCGGCGCTGCTGATGCGGCGCTCTTCACTGTCGGTTTTACCGAAAGATTTGAACCAAACGCCTCAACAAGGCTTCGGCTATGTGTCTTCCGGTGTCGGCAAATGAAGCCGCATTCGCTCCGGCGAATGGTTCCTTGACATTTTTATATTTGAAGGAAGGGAAGCGTAGGCGGCGTTGGTCTTGCGATGCTTTTGGTCTTAATGGCCGAGGGTGTTTTAAGAGTTACGCAGGTACGCTGATCTTTCATACAA